>Ga0335075_10013971_pt1 | contig 12081 bp, 6 predicted proteins | sample Lox_Sample_24_FD_206723 | JGI IMG/M metagenome (GOLD analysis project Ga0335075, IMG submission 206723) | Soil microbial communities from Loxahatchee National Wildlife Refuge, Florida, United States - Lox_Sample_2.4 | ecosystem: Environmental > Terrestrial > Soil > Wetlands | place: USA: Florida... | reverse complement strand
CATGACCGAACAGCCCGACAAACGGGTCGGTCACCACGCTCATCACGTGCTCGGCGGTGCCGAAGACCGAGCCGCCGAACTGCCGCAGATCGCGCACCGGGCCCGACGAGCCGTCGCGGTAGTCGACGGTGATCAGGGCCAGCGCGAGCACAAGCAACATTGCCAGTATCACCCGGGTGCGTCGGGTGTCGTGCAACGCCTATCACCTCGTCCGCACCGCCTGGCGGCGGCGACTTGTGTCCGGCGGCCAGCCTGTCCGCGAGTCTCGATCGCTGGCTGGTCCGGGCTAATCGATTGCAGGCTAATCGACTGCTGGCTACCCGGTTGCTGGCTGGTCCGCGCTGGGCAGCCGGGCGCTCAGCGCCTGGACTCCGGCACCAGCACCTGGCGCAAGGTGTCGAAGTCCTCGACGCACTTGCCAGTTCCCAGCGCCACCGAGTCGAGCGGGTTGTCGGCCATGTGGATCGGCATGCCCGTCTCTTCCCTGAGCCGCTCGTCCAGGCCGCGCAGCAGCGCGCCGCCACCGGTCAGCGCGATGCCGCGGTCCATGACGTCACCGGCCAGCTCGGGCGGGCACTTGTCCAGCGTTGTCTTCACCGTGTCGATGATCACAGCGAGCGGATCCTCGATCGCCCGCCGGATCTCGTCGGCGGAGATCACGATCGTCTTCGGCAGCCCGCTCACCAGGTCGCGGCCGCGGATCTCGGCGTTCGGCTCGTCCGACGACGGGAACGCGGACCCGAGGGCCATCTTGATTTCCTCGGCGGTTCGCTCACCCAGCATGAGCGAGTACTCCTTCTTGCCGAAGTTGATGATCGCCTGGTCCAGCTCGTCGCCGCCGACCCGGATCGACTGGGAGGTCACGATGCCGCCGAGGGATATGACCGCCACCTCGGTGGTGCCGCCGCCGATGTCGACCACCATGTTGCCGGTCGGCTCGTTGACCGGCAGCCCGGCGCCGATCGCCGCGGCCATCGGCTCCTCGATGATGTACACGCGCCGCGCGCCGGCCTGGTGCCCAGCTTCCTTGACGGCGCTCTGCTCGACGCCGGTAATGCCGCTCGGCACCGCGACGACGATTCGCGGCTTAGCCAGGTGGCTGCGTTTGTGCACCTTCTGGATGAAGTACCTGAGCATCCGCTCGGTCACGTCGAAATCCGCGATCACTCCATCCTTGAGCGGCCGGACTGCAATGATGTTGCCAGGCGTCCTGCCGATCATGCGTTTGGCTTCAACCCCGACCGCGACGATCTGCCCCGTGTTAGTGTTCAGCGCTACTACCGATGGCTCATTGAGCACGATCCCGCGGCCTCGCACGTAGACCAGCGTGTTCGCAGTGCCGAGGTCGACCGCCATATCGCGGCCCAGGAACGCCAGCGCGTTGCTCATGTGGAACGAAAACCTTCCAGAAGGGTATTGCCGGATGCTCTGAGTACTGCGCCAGGGCCCGCACCGAGAACTCGGGTGCGGCCCTTCTTTCTTCATCTACCGGGGCTGGGGCGCCTAAACGTGCAACGCGTGATCAGCGCGGATGGTGCCCGCGAGTCCCTAGCTACGCGCTCAGGCAACGGATCCGCCTGCGACCAACAGCGACCGTCTGCTAGCCCGCTGTTACGGTGCGCGCGGAGGCAGAACCCGTCACCTGCAGCCTACAGGCCTGCTTCGTGGGCTGCGGACCGGCACGCCGCGCCGCGCTAATACCCGGCCAATGCCGCGAAGCCCCAGCTAGGACGCCACGTCAAGGCGGTGGCCGAGCCGCAGGCCGATGATCCAGAACGCCGCGAAAATGGCGCCGAGGAAGTACATCACCGGGACGATCACCCCGGCGGCAATGACCAGCGCCTGCAGCACGCTTCCCCCGATGATCGCCCAGCGCAGCCGGCGCCGCGCTAGCACGGCGAGCACGATCGCCGACACGGCCAGCACCACGCCGGCGACGCCCACTCGCTGCGGCCGCGCGTGATCCACGGCCAGGGCAACCGGGATGGCTAGCCAGATCACTACCATCTCCATGACCAGCACGGTGGTGCACAGCCGCTTCGTTGCGGCCGCGTCCCTCAGGCCGGGCCGGCCAGCCCCCTGCTCAGCAGCACCGTGCCCGCCAGCACCCTGTCGGCCAGCACCCTGTCGGCCAGCACCGTGCCCGCCAGCACCCGGGCTGGGCAGCGTGCCGGTCATGGCCCGCTGCTGGGGTCGTCGGAGGGGTCGTCGGGGGTGTCGTCGCGGGCCCGGCCGGCCGGGCCGGGGGCCGGCTCGCCCGGGGCGGCCCGGGTGAGCAGCTTCCTGGCGTCTCCGGCAGTGATCACCGATCCGGTGATGAGCACCAGCGCGGTACCGGGCGCCCCGCCGCTGGCCACCGAGCGCGCGTCGGCCTCATCGGCCAGCGTTACCCCGAGCTCGATCGCATCGTCCAGCCGGGACACCGCCCTGACCCGGTCCGGGCCGAACACCGCACCGGCCAGCTCGGCCAGCTTGCCGGGATCGGTCGACCTGGGCGAGGAGTTGGTCGTCACCACCAGCTCTGACGTCACCGGCTCGAGCTCGTCTAGTATCGCGGGCACGTCCTTGTCCTCGCTGACCGCGAAGATGGTGATGAGATCGGTCAGCGCGAACGCCTCGGACAGCGCCGCAACGGTGGCCGCCATCCCGGCCGGATTATGCGCGGCATCCACGATCGTGAGCGGGCTCCGGCGGACGACCTCGAGCCGGCCCGGTGACGACATCGTCCGGAACGCGACGCGCACGAGCTCGTCATCCAGCGCCACGGGCTGTGCTTGCCCGGGGGGGGCGACCCCCCAGGACCCCCCCGCGTGCGATCCGCTGGCACCGGCTTCGCCGTCCCCGGTGGCCGACGCCCCGGCGAAGGCCTCCACCGCGGCCAGGGCGCAGGCCGCATTGCCTGCCTGATGAGCGCCGAACAGGGGCAGGAACAGCTCGTCATAGCTGCCCAGCAGGCCGCGGATACCGAGCAGTTGCCCGCCGACCGCGAGCTCCCGGCTGATCACCCCGAACTCGAGACCTTCCCGGGCCACGGTCGCGCCGACCTCGGCGACGCGCCGCAGCAGCACTTCCGCGGCGTCGATCGGCTGCTGGGCCAGCACGGCCACCGCGCCGGGCTTGATGATGCCCGCCTTCTCCCCGGCTATGGACGTCACCGTGTGGCCCAGGTAGCGCTCGTGATCGATGGATATCGGGGTGATGACGGCCACAGTGCCGTCGGCGACGTTGGTGCAGTCCCAGGTCCCGCCGACGCCGACCTCGATCACCGCCACGTCGACTGGCGCATCGGCGAACACCGCGAACGCCATCGCGGTGAGCACCTCAAAGAAAGACAGCGGTACCGGCTGGCTCTCGTCAACCAGCCCCAGATAGGGCAGCAGTTCCTCGTATGCGCTGACGAAGCGCTCGGCGCTGAGCGGCTCGCCGTCCACGCAGATCCGTTCCCTGATCGACGTCAGGTGCGGGCTGGTGAACAGGCCCGTGCGCAGCCCACGGGCGCGCAGCAGCGTCTCGGTCATCCGGGCGGTCGAGGTCTTGCCGTTGGTCCCGGTGATGTGGACGACCGGGTAGGCCCGCTGCGGGTCGCCGAGCAGCGTGGTCAGCGCGGTGATCCGGTCCAGGGACGGCTCGATCGAGTGCTCGGGCCGCCGGGCGAAGATCTCCCGCTCGGCCCGGAGCAGCCGGGCTTCGTAGTCGGTCACGGCATCTCAAGGTGGGTGACTGTCACTCTGGCAGCCTACTGGCGCCGCCAGAATCCCGGTCACCGCCGCCATGCCACAGCGGGTGGCCGGCTAGGCCGGCCACCCGCTGTTATGGAGCTGCTACTTCGTGAAGTACCAGTCCTCCGGGTTGATGCTGAGCGTTGTGCTCTGCGGCGTGACGCCGTGGAGGTTGTTGGCCACCTCGGTCAGCTGGTAGTCACCGTTCGGCTGCCAGATCACTGGGAGCTGTGGCGACAGGTAGTCCTGCCAGTTGTACATGTACTGCAGGTTGCTGCTGGTCAGCGTCTTGTTGATCAGCGAGTCGTCGGTCGGGCTGGAGTAGCCGCCCGAGTTCGCGACCACGCCACTCTCGAACAGCTGCTCGCCGGTCGGGTCGTAGTCGGGCGAGAACGACCAGCCACCACCCCAGTTCGCCATGTCCCAGTTGCACGGGAGCTTAGCGGCCACGCAGTTGCCTCCGGCGGTCGAGATCACCTGGGCGAACGGCTTGGGCTCCAGGTTCAGCTTGATCCCGATCGTCGCCGCGTTCGACTGCAGCTGGGTCATCTCCGACACGATCCAGGAGATGCCGGTCGCGTAGGGCAGGTTGAAGCTCAGGCCCTGGCCCTTCTTGATCCCGGGCCCGCACAGGGTCGGGTCGGTGCAGGTGCTGATCCCATTCGGGACCACCTTCCAGCCGTGGCTGGTCAGCAGCGACTTCGCCTTGGTCGGGTCAAACGGGAACGGGTTGCCCGACTTACCCTTCGGCGACAGCCACTGAGTGGCCGGGACGGTGCCCACCGGGCCCGTCGTCAGGTTGCCATAGCCACGCAGCGGCCCGCTGACCACCGCCTGCTGGTTCATCTCGTCTTCCAGCGCCTGCCGGAAGTACAGCTGCTTGAGGATCGGGCCGTTGCCCGTGGTGGACTGGTAGTTCACCACGAAGTAGTTGATGCCCCAGATCAGCCAGGGCGACAGGGTGTAGCCCGACACCGGGTTGGCGCCCACCGCCGCACCGGCCGGCTTGGCCGGCGCGTCCTGCTCGGGCAGGTACCCAACGTCGATCTTGGTGCTGGAGCTCGGCGACCGCAGCACGTCGTACTCGGCCGAGTCGGTGGTGAACGGCACCTCCTGGAACGCGGCCAGCTTCGGCTTCACCGGGCCGGAGTACGACTTGTTCGGCACGAACGTGACGTGCCCGTCGGCGTTGAACGCGCTGAGCTTCCACGGCCCGTCCACGACCGACCACAGCGGCGAGCCCACGTACCCGGTCACGTCCTTGGCCTCGGTGTTGAGGTAGTTGTAGACGGCTGCGCAGTCACTGACCGTGGTGTCACAGTGGCTCGGCCCGGACGCGGTCCGGTCCCAGGCGGCCGGCATCGGAGTGATCTGGCTCAGCTGGTTGTACAAGAACCAGGTCGGGTTGTAGGCCTTGTCCATCACCAGGGTCAGCTCGGTCGGGCTGACCACCGTGATGTCCTTCACGTCGGCCGGGAAGTTGGTGTACGCGAGGTAGTCGGCGGGCTCGGCGGTCTCCATGTTCAGCCAGAACATCACGTCCTGCGCGGTCACCTGGGTGCCGTTCGACCACTTGTAGTTCTTCAGGTTGATCGTGACCTTGGTGCCATTGAACGTCGGCGCGTCGGCCAGGCTCAGCGAGGAGTTGAACGTCGGCTGGGCGCCGTTGCCGAACCAGTACAGCGGCCGGTACATCAGGTACTGGAAGTTGAACAGGTTGACGTCGCTGGCGTAGGTGCTGCTCATGTACGGGAAGATGTACGTCGGCGGGGTGGACGGCGGCTCGGCGAACACCGCGGTGCCGCCGCTGACCGGGGTGGTTCCCGATGCCGAAGGACTGCTGTTCGAGCAGCCCGCAGCGACCAGGGCGCACGCCGCAGCGACCGCTCCCGCGGCCAGGACTCTGCCGCGCAGCCTGGACCTGAAAATGCTTCGATGTTTTAGGGATCGCCCCACGATTGCCGCTCCTTGACACGGGGAGCGCGCTCCAGCAGACGTCTCGTCCCCCGTGGCGTGCTCCGACAGGACTTGGCCAGGCAAGCGCCGCCGGATCGGCACGTGCTTTCCTGCCAGATCAACTTACGGAGCCGCATCCTGTGGCCGAGGCCTATGGAGGCAAGAGTTCTGCAATCGTGACGGATCGGTTATCGACCTGCCGCAGGGTAGTTACCGAATGTTACCGACCAGGGCGTGCGTAGTTACCGAAGGCGGACTTTTCTACCACGACTCGTAACGAAGGGTAGTTTTTTATCTACTTCGTGACGTATCAGCTCTGCGGCCAGCCTGTAGCCGCGCCGCCGTACGGCGGCGCGGCTACAGGTCCCGCTACTTCACGAAGTACCAGTTCTCCGGGTTGATGCTGAGCGTGGGGCTCTGCGGGCTGACGCCCTGGAGGTTGTCAGCCACCTCGGTCAGCTGGTAATCCGCGTTCGGCTGCCATATGACCGGCAGCTGGGTCGACAGGTAGTCCTCCCAGTTGTACATGTCCTGCAGGTTGCTGCTGGTCAGCGTCTGGTTGATCAGCGAATTGTTGGTCGAGTTGGAGTAGCCACCCGAGTTCGCGACCACGCCGCTGAGGAACAGCTGCTCGCCGGTCGGCGAGTAGTCGGGCGAGAACGACCAGCCGCCGCCCCAGTTCGCCATGTCCCAGTTGCACGGGAGCTTGGCCACCGTGCAGTTGCCCGCGGCCAGCGCGGTCACCTCAGCGAACGGCTTGGGCTCCAGGTTCAGCTTGATCCCGATCGTCGCCGCGTTCGACTGCAGCTGGGTCATCTCCGACTCGAGCCAGGAGTACCCGGTCGCGTACGGCATGCCGAAGCTCAGCTTCTGGCCCTTCTTGATCCCGGCGCCGCACAGGCTCGGGTCGGTGCAGGTGGTGACGCCGTTCGGGATCACGTTCCAGCCGTGGCTGGTCAGCAGCGACTTCGCCTTATCCGGGTTGTACGGGAACGGGTCGCCCGACTTGCCCTGCGGAGACAGCCACTGGGTCACCGGGTTGGTCCCGACCGGCCCGACGGTCGTCGTGCCATATCCGCGCAGCGGCCCGCTGATCACTGCCTCCTGGTTCATCTCGTCCTCGAGCGCCTCGCGGAAGTACAACTGCTTGAAGATGGGGGCGGCACCGGTGGTGGACTGGTAGTTCACCACGAAGTAGTTGATGCCCCAGAGCGCCCACGGCGTCAGCGTGTAACCGGACAACGGGTTGCTGCCGACCGTGGCGTTGATCGACTTGGCCGGCGCATCTTCCTGGGGCAGGTAGCCGACGTCGATCTTGGTGCTGGAGCTCGGCGACTGCAGCACGTTGTACTCGGCCGCGTCGGTGGTGAACGGCACCTCCTCGAACGCGGCCAGCTTCGGCTTCACCGGCCCGGAGTACGACTTGTTCGGCACGAACGTGACGTGGCCGTCGGCGTTGAACGCGCTCAGCTTCCACGGCCCGTCCACGATCGACCACAGCGGCGAACCCACGTACGCGGTCACATTTTTGGCCTGGTCATTGAGGTAGTTGTAGACGGCCGCGCAGTCGCTGACCGTGGTGTCACAGTGACTCGGCCCGGACGCAGTCCGGTCCCAGGCGGCCGGCATCGGCGTCACCTGGCTCAGCTCGTTGTACAGGAACCAGCTCGACGAGTAGTTCTTGTCCATGATCATGGTCAGCTTTCTCGGGCTGACCACCGTGATGTCCTTCACGTCGGCCGGGAAGTTGGTGTACGCCCCGTAGTCGTGGGGCACCGCGGCCTCCATGTTCAGCCAGAACATTACGTTCTGCGCGGTGACCGGGGTGCCGTTGGACCACTTATAGCGCTTGAGCGTGATCGTTATCTTGTCGCCGTTGACCACCGGCGGGTAGGCCAGGCTCAGCGAGTAGTTCACCGTTGGCTGGCCCCCGTTGCCGAACCAGTACAGCGGCCGGTACATCAGGTACTGGAAGTCGAACAGGTTGACGTCACTGATGACCGAACTGCTCATGTACGGGAATATGTAGCTCGGCGGGCTGGATGGGGGCTCGGCGAACACCGCGGTGCCCCCCTTGACCGGGGTGCTGCCCACCGCCGAGTTGCCGCTGCCGTTGCAGCCCGCGGCGACGAGCGCGCACGCCGTCGCGGCCACGGCGGCCGCCATGATCTTGGTGTGAAGCCTGGACCTGAACCTGACTCGCTGCTGTGGGGATCTCCCCATGACTGCGGCTCCTCGACGCTGGGAGCCGTTCAGAGCAGACGTCATCGCCCCCCCTGGCGTGCTCCGACAAATGACAACCTGCTCGCGCCCGCGCGCTGCCGGAGCGACACGTTTCTTTCACGGTTGCTTTTCGGCGCCGTTCCTCGCGGCGCGTGCGGCACTGTCCCCCGTTGTGCCGCCGCTGCAGATCACGAGGCCGACGCTGCGGCCTGACGCTGGGCGCGTGCTCAGTTCAACCAGTTAGTCCGGTTCCCCGCCGGGCGGGCCTGGCAACAAGTCTTTCGTAATTGTGACTGATTAGTTACCAACCAAACACGCACAGTGACTGAGCGCCGATTACGTGGCCGTTACTTCACGAAGTACCAGTTCTCCGGGTTGATGCTCAGCGTGGGGCTCTGCGGCGTGACCCCCCTGAGGTTGTCGCTCACCTCGGTCAGCTGGTAGTCCGCGTCCGGCTGCCAAAGGACCGGCAATTGGGTCGCCAGGTAGTCCTGCCATTCGTACATGTACTGCAGGTCGCTGCTGGTCAGCGTCTTGCTGATCATCGAGTCATCCGTCTGGTCGCAGTAGCCACCCGAGTTACCGACCGCGCCGCACTGGAACAGCTCTTCCCCGGTCGGCAGGTAGTCAGGCGCGAATGACCAGCCGCCAGCCCAGTTCGCCATGTCCCAGTCGCACGACGACCTGGTGACTACGCAATTGCCGCCGGCCAGCGCGGTCACCTGATTGAACGTTTCCGGCTCCAGGTTGAGCCCGATCCCGGCCATCGCCGCGTTGGATTGCAGCTGCGTCATCTCCGAGGTGACCCAGGAGAACCCGGTCGCGTATGGAAAGTTGAAGCTCAGCGCTTGGCCCTTGGCGATCCCAGGGCCGCACCGGCTCGGGCTCACGCAGGTGGACACCCCGTCCGGGACCACGTTCCAGCCATGGCTGGCCAGCAGGCTCTTGGCCTTGCCCAGGTTGAACGGGAACGGGTCGCCCTGCCTGCCCTTCGGGGACAGGAACGGGGTTACCGGCGTGTCGGCGACCGGCCCGACGGTGGCGGTGCCATAGCCGCGCAGCGGCCCGGCGATCACCGCGGCCTGGTTCATCAGGTACGCCAGCGCCTGCCGGAAGTAGAGCTGCCTGAGGATCGGGGCGTTGCCGGTGGTCGACTGGTAGTTGACCACGTAGTAGTTGATCCCCCAGATCACCCACGGCTGCAGCGAGTAGCCCTTCGCGGCCAGGGGGTTGGCTCCCGCGGTCCGGCCGGCCGGCCGGCTCGGGGCATCCTCGGCGGGCAGGTAGCCGACGTCGATCTTGGTGCTGGGGTTCGGCGACTGCAGCACGCTGTACTCGGTGGAGTCGGTGGTGAACGGCACCTCCTCGAACGCGGCCAGCTTCGGCTTGACCGGCCCCGAGTACGACTTATTCGGCACGAACGTGATGTGCCCGTCGGCGTTGAACGCGCTCAGCTTCCACGGCCCGTCGACGACGCTCCAGATCGGCGACGTGGCGTAGGTGCTCAGGTCCCTGGCCTGGCTGTTCAGGTAGTTATAGACGGCCACGCAGTCACTGACCGTGGTGTCACAGCTGCTCGGGCCGGAGGCGGTCCGGTCCCAGGCGGCCGGCATCGGGGTGATCTGGGAGAGAGCGTTGGACAGGAACCAGACCGGGGAGTAGCCCTTGTCCATCACCATGGTCAGCTCCGTGGGGCTGACCACCGTGATGTCCTTCACGTTCGCCGGGAATCCGGTGTAGCCGCCGAAGTTCGCAGGCTCGGCCAGCTCCATGTTCAGCCAGAACATCACGTCCCGCGCGGTCACCTGAGTGCCGTTGGACCACATGTAATGCTGCAGCGTGATCGTCACTTTGTCGCCGTTGAATAGCGGCGGATCGGCCAGGCTCAGCGTGTAGTTCACCGTCGGCTGCCCGCCGCGGCCGAACCAGTACAGCGGGCGGTACAGCAGGTACTGCAGGTCATCGGTGTTGATATCGGTGAAGTAGGCGCTGCTGGCGAACGGCCAGATGTAGTTCGGCGTGGTCGAAGGCGGCTCGGCCATGACCGCGGTCCCGCCGGTAACCGGCGCGCTGTTCGGCGGTGCGGAGCTGGAGCTGCCGCTGGTCGCGCAGGCCGACACAGCGACAGCCAGTGCTGCGGCGCCGACGCACAGCGCGGCCTTTCCGCCGCTAACCCCGAATCTGCGACGGGTACCCACATAACCGACGGTACTGTCCCGTTCGGCCGCTTAACGCCATCAGTCAGAAGGGTTTCTCAAACGTGACAGACCGGTTATAGCGCAAATGCAGCAGCGAATCAGTTAGGCCGCGGCAGCGCGGCCAGGCGCTGCTCCAGCCTGGCTATCTCCGCCTGGGCGGACGCCAGCCGGTCGCGGCTGCGGGCCACCACCGCCTCGGGTGCCCGTTCCACGAATGACGGGGTAGCGAGCTTGCGTTCGGTCGCCTCCGCGTCGGCCCGGGCGGCGGACAGGTCCTTCTCCAGCCTGCGCCGCTCGGCACCGATGTCGATCGCCGCCGCCGTGTCCAGCTGCACGGTAACCCCCTCGGCCTGCACCGAGGCCGTGGGCGAGAATTCCCCGCCGGGCGCGGCAAGCCGCAGCAGCGAGCGAATCGGCGCCTCGTGACCGGCCAGCGGCGTGGCCTCGATGCCGGCCAGGATGGCCGGCACCGGCTGCGACGGCCGCAGTCCCTGGTCGGAGCGGAACCTGCGCACCTGCGTCACCAGGCGCATCAGCGCCTCGATCTCGGCTTCGGCGGCCGGGTCGCGCTGCAGCGGCGGCGCGGGCGTGCCCGAGTGAAGGCCGCCCGGCGCGAGCGCCCCCGGCCAGATGGCCACCATCACCGAGTCGCCGCCGGTCAGGTGGGTCCACAGCTCGTCGGTGACGAACGGCATCACCGGATGGATCAGCCGCAGCAGCCGGTCGAGCACATGCCCGAGCACCGCCCGGGTCGCCGCGGCCGCCTCCGGCTCACTGTCAGATAGCTGAGCCTTGGCCAGCTCCACGTACCAGTCGCAGAACTCGTCCCAGGCGAAGTGATAGAGCGCGTCGCAGGCCTTGCCCAGCTCGAACTGCTCGAACAGCTCGTCCACCTCGGCGGTGACCGCGGCGAGCCGGGACAGGATCCAGCGGTCGGCCGCGGTCAGGGCGGACGGCTCGGGGTCAGCGGGGCCGGGCAACGCGGCGCTGGCGTCAGCGCCGTTCAGCAGCGCGAACCGGGTGGCGTTCCACAGCTTGTTGCAGAAGTTCCTCGCCCCGGCCGCCCACTCGTCGCTGACGGCCACGTCGCCACCGGGACTCGACCCGCGGGCCAGCGTGAACCGGGTGGCGTCGGCACCGAAGCGGTCGATCCAGTCCAGCGGGTCCACGGTGTTCCCGCGCGACTTGGACATCTTCTTGCCCTGCTGATCGCGGACCAGTCCGTGCAGGGCAACCACGCGGAACGGCACCGCACTTGACGGGTCGGCGCCGGACATCGCGTACAGCCCGAACATCATCATCCGGGCCACCCAGAAGAACAGGATGTCGTAGCCGGTGACCAGGACGCTGGTCGGGTAGAACGTGCGCAGGTCGGCGGTATCGTCCGGCCAGCCAAACGTGGAGAACGGCCAGAGCGCCGAGGAGAACCACGTGTCCAGGACGTCGGAATCCTGGTGCCAGCCCTGGCCGGCCGGCGGCTCCTCGTCCGGCCCCACGCAGACGACCTCACCCCCGGGCCCGTACCACACCGGGATGCGGTGGCCCCACCACAGCTGGCGGCTGATGCACCAGTCATGCATGTCGTCGACCCAGTCGAAGTAGCGCGCCGCCATCTGCCGGGGGTGGATGCGCACCCGGCCGTCGCGGACCGCGTCCCCGGCCGCCTTGGCCAGCGGGCCGACCTTGACGAACCATTGCAGGGACAACCGCGGCTCGACCGTGGTGCCGCACCGCTGGCAGTGTCCGACCGCGTGCAGGTACGGGCGCTGCTCGGCGACCACCCGGCCCTGCTCGCGCAGCGCGGCCAGGATGGCCGGCCGCGCCTCGAACCGGTCCAGGCCCTGGAACGGGCCGTGCGCGGTGATCACGCCGCGCTCATCCATGATCGTCATGCTGGGCAGGTCGTGCCGGCGGCCGATCTCGAAGTCGTCGGGGTCGTGCGCGGGCGTCACCTTGACCGCCCCGGTGCCGAACGCCGGGTCGAC
>Ga0335075_10013970_pt1 | contig 12081 bp, 11 predicted proteins | sample Lox_Sample_24_FD_206723 | JGI IMG/M metagenome (GOLD analysis project Ga0335075, IMG submission 206723) | Soil microbial communities from Loxahatchee National Wildlife Refuge, Florida, United States - Lox_Sample_2.4 | ecosystem: Environmental > Terrestrial > Soil > Wetlands | place: USA... | reverse complement strand
TGTTCGGGGATCGCCGCCGACCGCTGTTCGAGCAGGCACGCAGCGTGCCGCTGGGACCGCTTCCACCGGGACCGTTGGCTTCCTGGTTGGAATCTCGCCTCGCCGATCGTGAGCCGTTGGGCGAGTTCGTCGATGACCTGGTCGTATTTTCCGAAGGCCATCCGCAGCGGGCGGTCATGATCGCTCATATGCTGTGGGAGCAGGACCCCCAGGACCCCTACGCGCTCAGACACGCGATCGACGCCGCAACGCACGAGGCGGCCGAGGGCCTCGAGCAGACCTGGGCCGGCCTCAGCGCCAAAGAACGCAGAGTTCTCGGCGTAGTCGCCGCGGGCCAGCGCCGCGTCACATCCAACGCCGCGCTGGAACTGAGCGGCGTCGCCAGGGGCAGTCAGGCATACGCGGCTGAGCGACTGAAGGAACACTGCATCCTGCGCGCCTCGCCGGATGGCCTGCTCAGCGTAGTCGATCCTCTGCTGGCGTATTGGCTCAGGAGCTCGTGACCAACGGCCATCGCCATCCCCTGCTAGCCTCGCGGTACGCCGTCGCGACTGGCGCTGTGTGTGGAATCGACCACCGGGGAGCGACGGATATACGCGCCGCGCGCCTGGGCATCTTCGTCACCGCCTGCCAAGGAGAGCGCCATGTCCGAGCCCACATCCTCCGCATCCACACCCTCCGAGCACACCTTAGCGGGCGGATCCGCGACACCCGCCACGACCGCCGCGATCGCCTCGGGGTCAGCCGTGGACCTCGCCCCCGACTACTTCGACCGTCCCCTCGCCGAGGTCGACCCGGAGGTGGCCGCCGCGCTGTCCGGCGAGCTGGGCCGTCAGCAGTCGACACTGGAGATGATCGCCTCGGAGAACTTCGCTCCGCGCGCGGTGCTCGAATGTCAGGGCTCAGTCCTGACCAACAAGTACGCCGAGGGCTACCCCGGCCGCCGGTATTACGGCGGCTGTGAGTGGGTGGACGTCTCAGAGCAGCTGGCGATAGACCGCGCCAAGCGGCTGTTCGGCGCTGAGCACGCCAACGTGCAGCCTCATTCGGGCGCCCAGGCCAACACGGCCGTCTACCACGCCCTACTGCAGCCCGGGGACACGATCATGGGGCTGTCGCTGGCCCACGGCGGGCATCTGACGCACGGGATGCGCATCAACGTGTCCGGGCGGCTGTACGACATCGCCGCCTATGAGGTCGATCGCGAGACGAGCCTGATCGACATGGACGAGGTCGCGCGCATCGCCCGCGAGCGTCGCCCGCGCATGCTGCTGGCCGGCTGGTCGGCCTATCCCCGCCAGCTCGACTTCGCGCGCTTCCGCGAGATCGCCGACGAGGTCGGGGCGGTGCTGATGGTCGACATGGCCCACTTCGCGGGTCTCGTCGCCGCGGATCTACATCCAAACCCGGTCCCGTACGCCGACGTCGTGACGACCACGACCCACAAGACCCTCGGCGGCCCCCGCGCGGGGATCATCCTGTCAAAGGCAGAGCACGCCAAAAAGATCGACTCAGCCGTGTTCCCCGGTCAGCAGGGCGGCCCGCTCGAGCACGTGATCGCGGCCAAGGCGGTCGCGCTGCGAATCGCCTCGAGCGAGCTGTTCGCCGAGCGCCAGCGCCGCACGCTGCAGGGCGCTCGCATCCTTGCCGAGCAGCTCATCGCCGCGGGTGGCGGGCTGAACGTATTGACCGGCGGGACCGACGTGCACCTGGTGCTCGTCGATCTGCGCGACTCTGAGCCAGAGCTCACCGGCCGCCAGGCCGAGGACCGGCTGCACGAGATCGGCATCACCGTCAACCGCAACGCCGTCCCGTTCGACCCGCGCCCGCCGATGGAGGCCTCAGGGCTGCGCATCGGCACGCCCGCGCTGGCCACACGCGGGCTGGGAGCCGAGGACTTCGCCGAGGTCGGCCAGATCATCGCTGGGGCGCTGCTCTGCGCCGACTTCGCCGCCGAGGCGCCCGGTCTGGCCGAGCGGGTCAAGGAGATTGTGGCGCGCTACCCTCTGTATGAGGGGCTCGCGTCTCCCGTCGCGGCATAACGCCGCGTCACAGCGGACACATACGACTCCCGCGCCTGCGATGCTGTCGGCGAGTCGATGGTCCATCCCACGCCACTCGACGCGTTCTACGCATTCCTCGTCGCGGCCGCCGTGTCCGCGTTGCTGACGCCGTTCACGATGCGCCTCGCCCACGCGCTTGGAATGATCGACGAACCGCGTGAGCGCGGTCTGTCCGAGCGCCCGACGCCGCTGCTCGGCGGCCTGGCGATCTTCGCCGGTGTGCTCGTCGCCGCGCTGGTTTGGCTGCCCGCCGGCTACTACCAGGACCATCACCTGTGGACCGGAGTGCTCATCGGCGCGGCGGTGATCACGACCGTCGGCGCGCTCGACGATCGCTTCGACCTGCACCCCGCGCCCAAGCTCGCCGGGCAGGCGCTGGCCGCGGTGATCGTCGTCAACTATGGCGTCGCCGTCAAGGCGCTCACGTTGCCGTTCATCGGCAAACTCGAGCTGCCGGGGGCGGGCGTTACCAACGCGGGGCCGATCCTCACGGTGATCGGGCTGGTGGTGATGATGAACATCGTCAACTTCTCCGATGGCGTCGACGGGCTCGCGGCGGGTGTGTGCGCGATCATCGCCGCGGCGATGGCGATCATCGCGTTCGACCTCGGCCGCCAGCAGCCGGGCGTGCTGGCGGCGCTCACCGCTGGCGCTGCGCTCGGCTTCTTGATCTTCAATTTTCCGCCGGCCTCGAGCTTCATGGGCGATGCGGGCGCGAACCTGCTGGGCCTGTTGATGGGGGTGATCACCGTCGAGGCGGCCGTCAAGACGACAGCGGTCGTGTCGTTTGTGCTGCCCCTGATCCTGCTCGCGGTGCCGTTCCTGGACACGACGTTCGTGGTGCTCAAGCGACTGAAGTACCGCCGCCCCATCTACGCGCCCGACAGCGAGCACTTCCACCATCGCATGGCCCGGATCGGCTTCTCCAGTCGGCGCACTATCGCCTACCTGTATGCGTGGACACTGATGCTGGCCGGTCTGGCGCTGGCGCTGCGGTTCGTGCCCTACTCCAACCACCACGGCCACCTGTACACCGGTTGGACGCTCGTGATGATCGCGCTCGGCCTGCTCGTCGTGGCCGCCAGCGTGTACCTCGTGTACGTCCTGGAGATCTTCAAGTTCCGTCGCCTGGACTCGATCCGCTTGCGCCGGCTGCGCCCCGACGCCACACCCGCGGAGATCGATCGCGACGTCGAGCACGACTTCGAGACCGGCGAATTTCAGACGGTCTCAGCGCCCGAGCCCGCCTCAAGGTCGGCCGGGGGCGCTCGACCCGCCGTTCCGTCTGCTGCTTCAGCGGCCGAGTCCGCCCGAGGCCCCGTGCTGAGCGAGCGCGTGCACGGGGGCGCTGAGCAGGGGGTCGGCGAGCGGCAGGTGGATCGCCACGGCGTAGGCGCAGACGATCAGCGTGGCGGTGCGCAGGCGCCAGTCGGCGCAGACCGCCGCTAGCGGCAGCGGCCAAATCGCATACCACGGCAGCAGCCACGCCGTTGCTATGAGCAGCGCGAGCGTGCTCCAGCCCGCCGCCTGCCGCCAGTCCGCGCCACGTGCGGTACGCCACAGCGCATACACGAGCACAACCACAAACGCGGCCGTAAAGCAGTGCCGCCACCAGCGGGGCGTGCCGCTCAGACCGACCAGCCGCGCCGTCTCGGCGGGGACGCTGTGCACCGCGACCATCTGCTGCTGCTCGCCGATCGCGTTCAAAAACCCGAGCGCGTGCGAGCCGAACCCGATCAGTCCGATCAGCGCCACCAGTGCGAGGCCGGCGAGGGCGGCGAGCGCCACCCGCCCTCGCTCGCGCCAGTTGGAGTCCGGCCGTTCCCTGCCCGCCCCGAGAGCCCCGTCTCCGCCTGTTCCGAGCGACCGGTCCCCTCCCGCTCCCACAGATCTGTTCCCGCCCGCCCCGAGCACCAGAAACGGCAGCGCGATCCCGGCGCTGATCTTCACGCCCACTCCTGCCGCCAGCGCCAGCGCTCCGGCCCGGGGGCGGGCGCGGGTTCCGGCGGTGAGCGCGAGCGCGCCCGCCAGGCAGGCGATCGCCAGCGTGTCGTTGTGGGCCCCGCCGACCGCCAGCTCGAGCATCACCGGGTTCAGACCCACGAACGCCGCGGCGAATCGCCGCGAGCCTCCGAGCAGTCCGGCCGCACGGGCGGTCAGCGCCACCGCCGCGAGGCTGCCAGCAACGGCGGCGGCCTTCAGCGCCCACAACCCCCCGGCCAGGCCCAGCGGCGCGCTCGCATAGCTCGCCAGCGTGAACAGCGGACCGTAGGGCGAATGCTGATAGGGCCAGCCGATGAAGCCGATCACCGGGTCGATCGGCATTTCCGCCGCGACGTGGGTGTAGGGATCGAGGCCGTGCACCACGCCCAGCCGCGCGAACGCGAGATAGCCGAACACGTCCTGCGATATCAGCGGCGGGCCGAGCAGCAGGATCGCATTGGACGCCACGACCGTCGCGGCGATCGCCCATAGCGGCAGCCCCGGCCTGCCCGCGCTCGCCTGTGCCCGCGCCCGCGTGCCGCTCGCCGCGAGCACCGCCAAATAGCCGGCGCACATCGTCAGCGTGAGCGTTTGCGCGCTCGCCTGGCTCAGCGGCCCGACTGCCAATCCGCGCAGCGGTCCCGCCAGCCAGCCATACCAGCCGCCGGTGCGCGCCGGCACGAGCACCGACGGGCCGCCGGCGGCGCCGGCGCAGATGAGCAGCACGCTCGCGAGGATCGCCGCCAGCCCGGCCCAGCCCAGCAGCGTCAGCCAGGCAAAGCTCCGGCCGAGATCCTCCGCGCCCTCGCCACCGAGGCCGCCCGAGAAGCCACCGCCAACGCGGCCGGTGGGAAGCCGGGCTGGGTCCTCTGCCGGGCTTGTGGCGCCATGCCACTGACGATCGTCCGGGGCTGCCGGTAGTCTTATGTTGCTCTTCGATTGCGCGCGCACACGCGCCGCGGCACGCGCCGCGCTCGGCAGCGGCCGCGCAGGTGTGGAGGACCCCTCGCCGCGCGCGCGAAGATCGATCTGATCGTCATAAGGCATATGCGACTTCGCCATCGTAAATCGAGCGAGCTCCCCAGGGATGGGAACGCTGGGCCCGGCCGCTCCGGCGGCCCGGGTCGGCCCCGCCGTGTGTTGATCCTGTCAGCCGACGTCGGCGAGGGTCACGCCGCCGCCGCGCGCGCTCTGTCCAAGCAGATCGAAAGCTCGCAAGCGCCCGCCGAGGTGACCGTCATCGACGGTCTCGCCGCGATGGGCCGGCTGCTGCAGCCGGTGGTGGAGGACGGTTACCGCGTGCAGCTGCGGTTCATGCCGTGGACGTACACGCTCGTGTACGGCCTGCTCGAGCGGGTCGCGCCGATCCGGTTCATGGCGCGCCGGCTGCTGTGCCTGTTCGGCTCGCGCCCGCTGGCGCGCCGGATCGCCGCGCACGACCCCGACGTGGTCGTCTCCACATACCCGGCGGTGACCGTCGTGCTGGCGCGGCTGCGCCGCACCGGTGCGATCGCCTGCCCGACGGTGGCGACGATCACCGACCTGACCGGCCTGTTCTTCTGGGCCCAGCCCGGCATCGACGTGCACCTGGTGATGTACGGCGAGTCGATGAGCCCGGTGGAGCGGATCGCCGGGGAGGGCAGCGCGCAGCTGGTCAGCCCGCTGATCTCCGAGGAGTTCTCCAAGCCGCGCTGCCCGGTGGAGTCCCGCCGCGCGCTGGGGCTGGGAGAGGAGGGGCGTATGGTCGTCGTCTCCGGTGGCGGCTGGGGCGTGGGGGACCTGACGGGAGCAGTGCGCGAGCTGCTCGACATGCCCGAGGTCGGGGCGATCGTGTGCCTGGCAGGCCGCAACGAGCAGCTGCGCGAGCAGCTGTTGCGCGAGTTCATGGGGCAGCCCCGAGTGCACGTGTACGGGTTCACCGAAGAGATGCCGCGACTGCTGGCGGCCGCCGACGTGCTCGTGCACTCGACCGGCGGAGTCACCTGCCTGGAGGCCAAGGCGGCCGGCACGCCGGTCGTCTCCTACGGGCTGCCCGTCGGCCACGCCCGCCTGAACACGCGCGCGATGGCCGCCCTGCAGCTGCTGCGCCTGGCCAACGACACCAGTGAGCTGCGCGAGCACGTGCGTGCGAGCTTCGCCGAAGCCCGACCCGTGCTGCACGTGAACGATCCCGGCGATCTGCCCACCCCGCTCGAGCCCCCTCAGCCGGTGGCCGCCGATCTGGTGCTGGATCCACCGCGGCGCGTGACCCCGATTCCGTTGTGGCGACTGCGCCTGGCGGCGTTCGTGACCCCGCTCGTGCTGTTTCTGGCGATCAGCATGTGGACGATGTCCACCGATGAGGTGACGCTGCTGGCCGCGAAGATCCTGCGCGTGCACCCGCTCGCGCGGGTCTCGACCGATCAGGCCGACGTGGGATTGATCGTGCAGGCGCCGGTCCGCTCTGAGGCGGCGGTCGCCGCGGCGCTGGCCGATCGCGGCATCCATGTGTCGCTTGCCGACGAAGGTCGTGCCCCTGCCCGCGCGGCGGTTGCGGGCGTACGCGGCGACGGCGACGAACTGCTGCCCGCGCTGCCCAACTCTGGTCCGCTGCTGCGCTGGGTCAGCGCCCGTGGCACGCTGCGCGGGCAGGAGCGCGCGCTGGGTCTGCACGGGCGCTTCTACTTTTTGCAACCCCGCGGGGGACTGACCGTCGGTCAGCTGGTGCTCGCGCGCACGACCGACGCCCAGCCGGTGAGCGGCGCCCTGCGACTGCGCGCGAGCGGGACGCTGCCTGCTCAGCGGCCGGTGCGCGCCGGCGAAGTGCTGGTGGTGACGCTCGACGGGTCCTCCGCCTCGGTGCGCGGTTTGGAGCGGATCGTCTCAGAGCTCGGTGCTCGCGGGCTGGGCGCCGAGCCGCTCTCGTGGCTGACCGGCTCGCCGCCCATCAGTGCCAACAGCAGCGGCGAACGCACGAGCACCGCGGCGCCCAGCACGAGCAGCGCCAGCGAGAACCCGAGCGGCACCCCGTTCAGCGGCGTCGCGGAGAAGCGCTCGCCGAACAGCGGTGGAGCGACCGCGATCGGCACGATCGTCTGAGTCACGAACACGACCGGCGCGACCTGGATCGCCGGTCGCGCTTGCAAGGAGCTCGACTCGCTGAGCACGCCCACCGCCGAGGCCGCCGCGGTGCCCAACGCCCAGGCGATCGCCAGGCCGAAATACCCGTAAGACAGGTCGTCTGAGGCGAGCTTGGTGGCGATCCCGCTCCACCCGAACGCCAAGCCGGCGCAGACGATCGTCACGGACGCCGGCGAGCGGCGCAGCGCTCGCAACATGTACGGCAGCAGGCTCGCCAGCCCCAATCCCAGCAGCACCAGCAGGATCGTCAACCGCTCGGAGGTATGTCCGGCGCTCCGCGGCGGCGCGCACAGCCCAGCCCCGATCACGCCGATCACGATCGCCGCCATCGCCAGGTACTCGCTGCGCCCGGCGTGCTCGTGCAGCATGCGCTGACCCACGAACACGAGCACGATCAGCCCGGTCGCCAGTGCCGGCTGCACGACCACCAGCGGCGCCAGCAACAGCGCGATCACCTGCAGCGGCCAGCCCAGGATCGACAACCCCGTCCCGAGCATCCACCGACCGCGGCGGATCAGCCCCCACACGAGCGCCAGGCGCAGGTGATCTTCTTCGGGCGCCTCCTTGGCATCCATCGCCTGCAGCGCGATCCCTAGGCTGTAGAACACCGAGGCGCCGATTGCGGCGAGGATGCCGAGGATCAGTTCGACCATGTCCAACCACGATCATCGCACTCGTCACCCCCGAACCGTGGGCACGGGCCTGCTGGCGGGAGTTGCAATGGGCAGCTATATGCTTCCGGCGCTTGCGGGTGCGCGCGTGCGCTTCGTCAGCGACCGCTCCCGGACGTGGGCGCTCGACGGCCCGGTCGGCACTGCACTGTGCGAGCGTCTCGGCATCGAGGATCGCACCGCGAGCGGCCGCGGCTATGCGCTGACCTTTGACGACGGCCCGCACCTCGACGGCACTGCGGCGGTGCTCGAGATCCTCGCGCACGCGGGTGTGCGGGCGACGTTCTTCCTAGTCGGCGAGCAGGTGCGGCGAAACCCGGCGCTCGCCGGTGAGATCGCCGCCGCCGGTCATGAGATCGGCCTGCACTGCGACCGTCACCGCAACCTCCTGCGCCTGGCGCCGTGGCAGGTACGCGCGGATATCGCGCGTGCACGGGATACGATCGAGACGGCCACCGGCCGGGCGATCGGCTTGTACCGCCCGCCATATGGCGTGCTCAACGCGACGGCGCTCCGCAGGGCTCGCTCACATGGCTGGCGCACGCTGCTGTGGAGTCAGTGGGGCCGCGACTGGGAGGCGCACGCTACTCCGAAGTCGATTACCACATGCGTGACCGACGACGCGGGGCAGGGCTCGGTGCTGCTGCTGCACGACGCCGACGACTACTCGGCACCGGGCTCCTGGCGCAACACGGTCGCCGCGCTGCCCGGTGTGCTGGACACGCTGGCCCAGCGTGGCCTGCAGCCGGTCATGCCCTAAACCGCGGGTCCGCTGGGTACCATCGAATGCTTGTCCAGCGCAATCTCAGTCGATCAGGGCAGCGGCCCGGCGATCGCGGTCGGTCCGGACGCTTTCGTCCCGGCGCAGGCCGGGCCGGTCAGGGAGGCCTCCTCGGCTCTGCAAACCGGTGCACGGTCTCTCGCCGCGCAAGCCACCCGCACGCGCTGGTGGATCGAGGCGCTCGTGATCGTCTGGCTGTGCTGGGTGTACGACATGACCACCAACCTCGCGCCGCTGCGGCTGCACCTGGCGCTCGCCCACGCCGAAGGCATCCTCGCGCTCGAGCGCTCGCTGGGCATCGCCCCCGAACTGAGCATGGACCGCTGGCTGGCGGGACATCGCACGCTCGGACTGGTCGTCTCCGACTACTACGACAACGCCCACTTCATCGTCACGCTCGGGCTGCTCGGCTGGCTGTGGTGGCGTCGCGCCGACATCTACCGCCCGTTGCGCAACACGCTGGTGCTGGCGAACGTGATCGCGTTCGTCGTGTTCTGGCTGTATCCGGTGGCGCCGCCGCGCATGCTCACCCACGACGGCTTCAGCGACATCGTCGCGGTCAGCGGCGCATTCGGCTCCTGGCACACCGGCGCGCTGGCCTCCGCCGCCAACCAGCTCGCGGCGATGCCCTCGCTGCACATGGCCTGGGCTGGGTGGTGCGCACTGGTCATCTGGCGGCTTACCGACCGCGTGTGGCTGCGCGGGCTGGGATTGCTCTATCCATGTATGACCGCGTTCGCGGTGCTGGCCACCGGCAACCACTACGTGCTGGACGTTCTCGCCGGGCTGGCGACGCTGGGCTTGGCAATGGCGCTCGTGGCGGGCGTCCCTCGCGTTCCTCGCCTGATTCACGGGGATTAGTCTTCGTGCGCGAGAGGGATATCCCCGTAGCGCGGGGATAATCCCCGTGGCGCATGTCACAAACTTGTTACTAAGTCCCAGATAAGGTAGACTGCGCCCGCTTCCGCAGGCAGGATGGCTGCGGAGGACCTCCGCCGTGTGAGGGCACGGCGTTTTTTTGCTGTATGGACGACCCTATGACCCTGACTTTTTTTCGATATCTGGATGTGGTGCTGGTCGCGATCGCGGTGCCCGTGGCGATCGCCCTCGGCGCCCCTGCGCTGGGATGCTCGATCGGCGCGGTGGCCTGGCTCGCCCAGCGCCTGCTCGCTCAGACCGACCGGCGCTGGATCGCCCGCGCGCGCGAGCCGCGCACCCAACTCGGGCTGAACCTGGCCGAGTCCTTCGGTCGCATCTGGCTGCTGGTCGGGGCGATCGTCGTCTCCGGTGTGGCGGGCGGACGCGCCGACGGACTGGCCGCCGGCCTGGTGGTCTTCGGCGCCTATTCGGTGGCGTTCGTGGTTCGTCTGCTCTCGGGCGCGCCGAGCCGGCCCCAGAAGCAGGTGGCGACGCGATGAGCGCCGTAGCCGCAGCCGCGCCCGTGCCACCGCCGCCCACGCCCGCACCCGAGCGCAAAGGTGGGATGAGCAAGGCCAGGAAGATCACCCTGGGCATCGTCGCCGTCTACATCATCGGCCTGATCGTGTTCGGGCTCGCATTCGGCGTCAAGAGCCACCGCAACGAAACCTTCGATGTCGTCGGCGCCTTCCACCTGGAAACCTGGTTTCACATCGCCGGCCCGCTGAACTTCGACAAGGGCGTGCTGTATCTGCTGCTGGCGGCAGGGATCACGGTCGGCATCGTGCTGTGGACCTCAAAACGCATGACGCTGCGCCCCGGTCGCCTGCAGACGGTGGTCGAGTGGATCTATGACCTGTCGATGCGGATGACCAAAGACAACATGGACGAGGAGATGGCCCGCAGGTGGTTTCCGCTCGTGTTCACGCTGTTCGTGTTCATCCTCGTGACCAACCTGATCGGCTACATCCCGCTGCCCGTCGACAGCGCCGAGAACTTCAAGATCTTCGGCGTGGAAATCCCCGCGTTTCAGATCTACGCCGCCGACACCAACATCGCGATCCCGCTGCTGCTCTCGCTCGGTGTGTTCATCGCCTACAACGTCGAAGGCGTCAAACACCACGGGTTCTTCGGCTACATCAAAAGCCTCGTGCCCTCCGGCCTGGGTGGTGGGATGTTGATCATCATGTATCCGCTGGAGATCCTCTCCAACTTCCTGCGCCTGATCTCGCTGACGGTCAGGCTGTGGGCCAACCTGCTGGCCGGACATCTGCTGATCGACTTCATGGGCGGCCTCTTGGCCGTGGTCATCGGCCTGCAGATCCTGGGCTGGTTCACGCTGCCGTTCGCGGTCGCGATCTACCTGTTCGAGGCCGTGCTGATCGCCGGCCTGCAGGCGTTCATCTTTGCGATTCTCACCGCCATCTATCTCGGTGGCGCAACTCGAAGCCACTGAGGCCGCCAAAGCCGGCCACCATAGCCACGACACCACTGCAAGCCATCACCAGGACAAACTCAAAGGAGCAATTCCAAGAATGCTTGACGTAATCGCATCGTCCACCAACGCGGAAGTCGCCAAGGAAGGCCTCCGCTCAGTCGCCCTCGGCGTGGGCGCCGCAGGCGGGGCCGCCGGCGCCGGCGCCGGCATCGGCATGCTGTTCGGCAAGGTCATCGAGGCCGTCACGCGCCAGCCGGAGATGCGCGACGAAATCACCTCGATCCAGTGGCTCGGGTTCGCGCTGACCGAGGCCACCTTCTTCTATGGCCTGGTCGGCGGGCTGATCGCCTTCTTCCTGTAGGCCGGCCGATGAACGCCGATCTCGCCCACCCCGCCGGCCTCGCCAACCGCGCCAGGCATCTGCGCTCGGCCCGGTCCACGGCGGACCCTGACCAGACCTCGACCCGACCCTGACCAGATGGAGCTGAACGCCGTCATGCCTGGCATATCCGCACCGCTCGGATCCAGCAGCAACTCGTGGCTGATCACGCCCAACGTCGGTCTGACGATCTGGACGCTGGTCGTGTTCCTGATCTCGCTGTACATCCTCAACAAGGTGGCGTTCCCGCGTATTCGCGCGGCGCTCGATGAGCGGCGTCGCACGATCTCTGCGTCGATCGAAGCCGCCGAGCACACTCGCCAGGAGGCCGACAAGCTGCTGGCCGACTATCGCGAGCGACTGCAGGCCGCCCGTGGACAGGCCGAGGAGATCGTCCAGCGGGCCCGTCAGGCGGCCGAGGCGCAGGAGCGCGAAGCGCGCGAGCGCGGGCAGGAGATGGTCGCCGAGGCGACCCGTCGCGCCCAGCGCGACATCGAGGCCGCGACCAAGCGCGCCCTCGACGACATCCGGCGCGAGGTCGCCGACCTGACGGTCATGGCCACCGAGAAGGTCACCCGCAAGGCGCTCACCGCCGAGGACCAGCGGCGCCTGGTCGACGAGGCGCTCGGCGAACTGGACTTCTCAGCCCTGTCCTCCGGGGCGTCGAACAACTGATCGGTTATGGACGAGCTCGCCCGCGTATATGCCCGCTCGCTGTTCGAGGCGGC
>Ga0335075_10013969_pt1 | contig 12082 bp, 14 predicted proteins | sample Lox_Sample_24_FD_206723 | JGI IMG/M metagenome (GOLD analysis project Ga0335075, IMG submission 206723) | Soil microbial communities from Loxahatchee National Wildlife Refuge, Florida, United States - Lox_Sample_2.4 | ecosystem: Environmental > Terrestrial > Soil > Wetlands | place: USA... | reverse complement strand
ATAGCAGGGATGGCTTTTGTTTCGAGTATTTCTGGCCATTCTGTGCATGCTTTCTTGGCGTCTTCATCTGGCAGATCAGTATGTTCTTCGAATGCAGCCCAATTCCGTTTATTGCCGTCGGACAACGTAGCTGGTTCAGGGCCTTCACCATACTGCTGCATTGTGCCCCGATGACAGAGAATGACGAATCTCCGAAAATTGGGTTAGATGTGACCGCTTTTTTCGAAGAGCGCCTCGCGTTATGCCTAACGTGGTGCCTTTCCGCTTATCTCCATACAAAGCTAGGCTTCACCAAAATGCAAGCCATGAGGGCAGAAAAAGAGAGAAGAGAAATGAAAGGAAAAGAAAGGCATATGTTAGTGACATCATGAAGCTTGTTAGTGGCTGATGTAGCCCTAAGGTATTTTTACTCATCTTAGAGTAGAATGGACGATGATATGAATTGTGATGATCGTCAATGAACTGAGTGAATTATTAGTTGCGCCGCCAGATGGATCCAAAAAGGGCTCCCGAAGGATTTCTAATTTTGGCCTGGTGACAACAGTTCTAGCTCACCTACTTTCGCGCCTTAGGCTCATCCCTACTTACCCTAACTCACCAACAGAAATAGGTTTTGTTCAGGTTGACATTCAGGTATGATAACCAGATGAAATTACCCAATTGCCCCCGAATTTTTAATAATTACTGACCTATCCCCAGCCGACGTACCAATTTCCTGGTGAGATATCTTGATACTAGTCCAAAAGGTTTTGACTCCAGGCTTATTTTAAAGCCGTAGATAAGTTTCTCTCTTTTATCTACTTAGATCTTGATACGAATGTTATTTGGTGGTAAAATTAAGCTATGAACATAGAGGACCCTCTTTAAAGCATGCGCTATGCCTTGGTTAGCGTTGTGGTACAGTACGAAGATCTGTGTCAAAAGTGACATAACTGCGCTAGTTAAACCAGCACTACCTCCGCTAAAAGTTTAGAGGACACAACACTAAATCACAGAGCTTCATCGCTAAACTACCCCGACAAGTTCGTATTTCGAGCTTTTAGTGACACACAGGCTGTGGGTTTGGCGACCAAGAGTTTCTTGTTAACCGAGGCGTCTACTTCACAGCTTGTATACGTCTCCGACACTTGAATCATCTACTATATCTCTACTAATTCTCGCGGCATATATTGACGGTCACGGAAACCTATTCGCTGCCCTTTCTAGGGTTGGTTTGAGTATCACGGTGTGCTGTGAATGATCCAAATCGATCCAAATCGTGCAAAAGGCGGACCCACTTACTGGTGCTTGTTAGGCGTGAAAAATCTCCGCCAATCAAACATCATGCCTTATATCATCGTCAGCCTTGCCAAAAATTATCGAAATAATTTCTGAACCTCGTCATTGACTAATGACTCTTCCACCACAACAATACCCTACGCTGTACACTCACACTTCAAACGCTTCTCAATGTCGGCAGCCACAAGCTTGTAGTGAGCAAGCCGAAATGCATGTCACCGGGCAGGTCATCCGACTACACAGTTTTCATCGTCGAAGTCGAAGAATACGGCGGTGAAAGGCATAGACATTTGCCTGAAGATACATATGATAGCCACTAAATACCTTCGAGCATCCGCGAATATTGACCCCAAAGTTGCGACTCTAGCCGCGATGGCATACGATTCCGTGAATGGGTTCATCAGAACCAGAGTTGTGCCTGTTGAAGACAAGCAACTAGGTCACTTTGCAAGAAAAGAAGGCGTGAAGTCTCTAGACTCCTGGGAACTACCGGAGTCAAGTTCAGGAGGATTACAGGTGCTTAAAGATTCCGCAAAACTACTACGAGAGGGCAGCATTCCGGTCGCCTTTCCTACAGAAACCGTCTACGGACTTGGAGCTGATGCCACGAGGAGCGAGGCTGTTAAGGGCATATATAAAGCTAAGGGCCGGCCATCCGACAATCCGCTCATTATTCATGTTTGCGATTTGAATATGCTGCGCGATATACTTGTTACAAACAATATGAATGGCAGCAACTGTAATGATCCTGTTCCAGAAATTTACAAACCTCTGATTGATCGTTTCTGGCCAGGCCCTCTTACGATCCTCTTACCAACCCCCGAGCACTCAATACTCGCGCCAGAGGTGACAGCTGGCCTGAAGACCTTTGGGGTACGCATGCCAGACTCCCCTCTAGCGCTTTGCCTTATAAAACTCGCCGGTGTGCCTATCGCAGCTCCTTCAGCTAATGCATCAACTAAGCCATCTACCACCACAGCTGAACATGTTCTCCACGATCTTGACGGGCGCATTGAAGTGATTCTAGATGGCGGCTCCTGCGAAGTTGGCGTCGAAAGCACCATCGTCGATGGCTTGTGTGACCCTCCGGTAATCCTCAGACCGGGCGGCATCAGCATCAATAGCATCCGTGAATGCAGCGGCTGGAAGCACGTCAAAATAGCCTATAAAGATGAGCTTGAAACCAATGGTGATGCTCCACGAGCACCAGGCATGAAATACAAGCACTATAGCCCTAAAGCGAAGATCATTCTCGCGGAAAACAGTGCTGATATTGTTCCTAAGGACATACTGGACTTCAGGCTTGAGCTCGGTAATACCGACGGATCCTCTTTGGTAGATTTTAAAGGCCCACCTTACGAGCAGACGCAGAATGACGCTTTCAAATTGCCTGTGGTCGGGGTAGTGCGAACGAGGCATTGGGCGCCCTGGGGAGGCTTTAATGGGAACTCCTGGACACATGTCGTGCCACATTCTTTGGATTCTCGGTCGCAGGACATAGTCACGTTAAATAGCAATAGCAAAAGTCACGTAACAGGGAACATCCAAGAAGGTCACATATACACCAACAGCAACAATGACGAGTCACCACTTCTGCTCGCAAAGATAATCGAGATCTCCCTTGGCAGTGACACCAAAGCCATCGCGCACGGCTTGTTCTCCGCATTGCGCGAACTGGACAAGCGCAACGTGGACCTCATCTATGTGGAAGGCATTGAGGATGACGGCTATGATCATTTTCAAAATTTTAATGGCAGCCTCGCTCCAAGAGGGGATGAGGGCGATATTGCAGCGGCGATCATGAATAGACTTAGAAAGGCGGCGACGGTTGTGAAGTATTGAGTTGAAAAGGGATTAGACAGGCCTAGGCCTACAAGTTTTTAGACTGAGGACGGGTTATAGTAAGCTTGCCCGCATGACAGGCATCATTCAAGGAAAATATGAAACGGAACCGAGCTGGTTCACATTCAATCCATGATTCTAGTGCCGAACCCTTGTAGATTCTACTTTTAACCTCAACGCCACCTGCCCAGATGCATTCAGCTGATTGCAAAACAACCCAGCCGGCATTTCCCTATCCCTCCCCATCATCAGAGGGCATTTCAGTGACCCTCCATCCAACCCAACCAACAAACCTCTTCCCCCCTACCCTAAACAGCTTTACAGCCCTTGCCGCAACCAATCCCCCAATTTATTCTTCCCGTACTGCGCCAGCGTATTCATCCCCTGCTCACTGAGATCAATGCCCTTGAGCTGCACGACATCCTGCGTAGGAGCACGACTGACGCGCTGCGTGATGATCAAAGGGTCCGTCTCGAGGATGATGCCGTCGTCGACAATCTCGTCGATCGCTAAAGAGACGAGGTCGTAGTTTTCGATTATGGTGCGTTTGTCGACGGATTGTCTGAGGGTTGAGTTGTTAGGAGGAGGATGGTAGAAGAGAGGCAGGGGAGCAATATGAAGGATACGGAGGGGAGGAGGAAGATGGTGGAGGGAGGAAGGGAAGCCCGGGGGAAAACAGGTCATTGGGAAGGGTTGGGGGAAGAGCCTGAAGGAGAGGGTAAGAGGAGCTTACTTGAATAATAAATGCAAGGAATCCCGCAACGCCAGGATAACGTTGTAAAGCATGATCTCGTTCTCATCCAAGCTCCCAACCACATACATCATGATGTCGCTCTCCATCTTATATAACACGATCCGGTTATCGTATAAAATGATATCGGAAGTCTGCTTGGCGGTCTTTTCGAGGAGGCCTTTCTCGAATGCTTTTTGAGCTTTCACGTCGGGGTAGGGGCTTTGGGGTTGTGCAGCTGGTGGGAGAATGTTATTGATTGAGAAGCATTCATTGGATGGAATTGATTTGGAGAGAGGAAGAGGTGGTGGAGGGGTTACTACTCACTTTGGCCGTGGGTTGGTGCGCTGTGGTGGGGTGCAGAGTAGTATTTTGCGAAGATGCGGGCGCCGTCGTCGGTGCTGAGGATTATTATAGCGTTGACGGAGAAGAGGGACATGCTGGGTGCCATGGCTAGGTAAGTTAGAGGAGCTGAGTAGCTCCTGTCTTTGTTAGTTGTTTGGTTATAATTTTGTGCCGGCGACGGTGAAGTTCAATTGTGGTCTCAACGTGTGTGCCTCAGGCGTTTGTCGCAATTACCTCCTTGCAGACAAAATATCCTTCGTCTCAAGCTTAAGAACGATAAATGCTTAGAGATTTGAAGAATGAAATAAAACATGGAAGCATATCCCCTATTTTGTCTTTCAATTTTGAATTGTATCATCTTAAAAATATATCTTTTGCCATGTGTTCGTGCTGAACAAGCTCTCCGTTTCATATACGTTTCCTAGCGTCTCATTTTCAAAGAAGGTTCTATTGTATTACTTAGTGATAGAAAGAGTAATTGTGTAATTGTGTGGCAGCGATCCGTATATAGTTCATACTAGAAGAACGGACAGAGTTAGGGTTATCGGCTAGGGGCGCAATTGGCAACAAATATGCTGGAAATAGGAGCCGTTTCTCTTCGAATCTAAAGGTTGGGGAGGACCATATCTTGCGTTGAGCTACCACTGAGGCGAAGCAAATATCATCATCGCCAATATATTGATTAAAACTAGTCAATTTAGTTAAATTCATGTACGGTGTTATGCGGGTGGCAGAACTATCAATACGCTTAAAATTGATGTAGCACTAGCCAAAAATCCGGCCTTGGCGATGGCTCGCTAAGCTACACTCATCTTATAATATCGATCCCTGCCAGGCGTCATGCCTTACCCAGTTCTACAAATGTATATACTCTATCTTGTAACTGATTACTCTAGTGGCAATCGAAAAGCCAGTGATATTTGGGTCTTGAGTTATTTGCATAATGCTAATCTTTTAACTGTTTTAGGCCTGAAACCCAAATTTAAGATTGCTGGCTTTTCAGAAAGTTTCCGGTTGGCAGTTAAAGTGCAACATGAGACATGAATGGCGCTTAGAGCTCGACATTATATGGGATCTCTTTGACCTTAACTTCCCCTAATATTGACTACATTTCCATGTCATTCTTAAAGACATATGCATTGCTTAGCCCTAACGTTGTGCTTCCCGTAAAACCTAAGAATTTGCGGACCTTACGCTCCTTTCCCACGACGTAATAATCCATGGTAAGTCTTTGGTCTAGAACTCGTAATATTTGATAGACGGTGAAACTGACATCTCCAGGCTTGGTCGAGCAGCAACACAACTACAGGGCTGAAAGTCCTTGTCAACGATGGAGCCAAAACTAATCTGGAGTAAGTCTTGTGAAAATGACTTCCTCAACCAACTGTGTATCACCAGAAAGCACTTCTGACTTGAGGAACAAAAGTATCGTCGCTGTTCATGGTCTGAACGGTCATTATCTCAATACTTGGACCTGGCAAGATCCAGAGATAAAGACGAATTGGCTGACAGATTTACTACCTGCCAAACTCTCAAATACACGAATCATGTCTTTTGCTTACAATGCCAACACTTTTATGAACCAGTCTACGGGAGAAATCATGGATCATGCCGTTGACCTGCTCGATTATCTAGACCTGAAGCGGGACGAAATCCCAGTACGCCTAGGAAAAACTCCTATGCGCCATGGCCTATTAACAGTCTGTAGGGATCCCGCCCCATCATCTTCGTCGCTCATAGTCTTGGAGGCCTTGTTGTGAAGCAGGTAATCCAAATTTACGATAGCTCGTCTAGACAATGTTACTAAGATGGAGATAGGCTCTGGTGAAAGCTCAATCGAATCCCAGGTATTCGTCGATAATGGAAGCTACACATTCCATAATATTCTTTGGGACGCCACATCAGGGCAGCGAGCACGCGAGTTTGGGAGTAATTCTCCAAAACATACATACTGTTTTGTCACGACAGCAGAAATCACCATTACCCAAGACTCTTAAGACCAACAACCCCAAGTTGAGAGACCTAGGGGATGACTTTCGCCACCAGGCGTCAAATTATAAGATTGTGAGCTGCTTTGAGCAATTGATCACAAGCCCTCTAGATTCTTTGGTGGGTTTCCAATTGCTTAAAAAATCTATAAACGAGGGCCTCGATCCGCATCTTCTTTTTATTGCTCTAACAATGCTATATTATGGCAGAGATATCATCAGCTTGCTCGTACTGTGTTATGCTAGTTGTCATTTTGCTGACTGTATCTCTATAGGTTGTTGAGAAAGTCTCCGCCGTCTTGAACATAGCGGGTGAGATCCAGGTGGCGAGAAATACCAACCACACCAACTTGTGCCGGTTTCGCGACGATGAAGATTTCGAACGTGTCTGGCTACACATCAAACGTCTCGCACGAGACGCTCAGCAGACGCATGGTTTGAATACCCAACCACTTTTACCCCAAGGTATGCCTGTCAGCTCCCTCACAAGACGCAGTCCTTTCTGCCAATGACTCTACTAATGACTCTACTTACCCTGAAACGCCTCAGATCTCCTCTTTCAAACGGAACTCATCTTCCAGCGCCTCCTTACTGAGTTCGAACAGGCCGTTCGAGACAACGCCAGTGCCAGCAATGACCCAACACCTGTCCGCGGCTCTGGATACCTCAATTTCTACTCCACACTCGGCGATAGCCATCTCATGAATTTTGTGCAGGCCGGCTCCGTGCGCGTTGCGGAACCCGACGCCGACGGCCAGACGATCCTGAATATCATCGTGGGCCAGCAGCGCGCTCTCCCCACTATCCGGAGGATGGTTGAAGCCGGAGCAGATCCCATGATGATCGATGCAAGTGGCATGACGAGTGTGCATCTGGCGCTGCAGCTTGAGCGGAAAGATATTGCGTGGTTGCTCTTGACACTGTGGAAGACGAAAAGGGGCTTTGGTGGTGGGGCTGGTGCGGCGAAGAGTAATTCTGCGAATTAGTGAGACTCTTGCTGCTCTTTATTACTTTTTCCGGCAAAGGACTGAAATGACTCAATTACCTCTATTTTCTATAATATCTAGACTACCATCCAGTCAAATATACTTCCACCACCAACTGCATCGGTCCTTAGAAACTGCCGGTATAGTAAATCGCTTTTTGTTGCATTTATTCAATCTCATAGAATTTACCTTTGTTGAGTACATAGCGTTTTATTGCCTCACGCAGCCTCAATTGAGTTTGGCGACTGCAAAAGTAAACAGGCAACCTCGCGCAATGCAGCCTTGCAGCCGTGTTTAGTGGTTTGGGGTCGCCATATTTTATAGGCCGAGGTCTGCTAGAAACCATCTATAGGAGCAGGCGTTCTGTTTGTAGTATCGTAGATAGCTTTAAATTTGAGACAAAATACCGCATGTAAAAGTGTAACCCTTGTATTAGGAAAAGGATTCGTCAATAGACCAATTGGGAAAGTGGGCACGCGACATCTTGCCGTAGTAGTCTGCAGGCTGCTGCGACCAATCCAATACAAAACGACGTTAACCATCTGACGTCACAGCCCCCTCAATGATATCTATTTACTCCCGCAATCTTCAATATCTTGCTCTATTTTCAATTATGTGGTGGGCCAATTGCAACATATTTCTCTCGTTGGGCTGATGATTGCATTCCGTCCGCTGACGATTAGCGCGAACGCCAAACTTTAACAAATTCCCAGACGAGTGGGCAACTCCGCAATCTCGACTTTACGATCAGCAGATGCTATATACTGTCCATTGCCAACAATTTCAAATCGAGAAGGTGTATCACCCAATATAGTTTCGTCGAGGGAGGAAACTCCGAATTCGCCCACGATGGTGGGGACTCCTCCACCTCGGATCGTCATACCTTCCGGGACCTCCCAAGAGACCACCGTCCCTGTGAGACCGGAGCCAACCACAATACAAGGCGATCAGGGCCGTGATGGAACGTCCGCGTCAACCCTTCGTCCAGATTCTGCAGCAGCACCAGGAGCTGTAAGGAGGAAGAAGAGCCATAGAGGTAGCAAGAAGAAGCGCAACAGAAGACAATCATTTGCAGCAGCTTCGGACGATGGCTCTGGTCTGCCAGAAGCATCCCAAAGCCGAGCTGAGGTACATGTGCAAGGTGGCGCAAGATCGAATAGCTTTTACAGATTACAACGCAATTTGAGCAATACAAGCATCGAGAGTGAAACGCTACTAGATCACCGGTATGACTTATCCAACAGCTTTTTTTTTCTCGAAAATTAGCTAAGAGCTTTCTTCTTGAGCAGAGACCAGCAATCGATGAGACCTCGAAGGTCCTCTACGATGGGCCCGCAAAGTTTCAGTCAAGCATTATATAATAGCCCAATCTTATATAGACCCTCACATGCAAATACCTTTGCATCGGAAGACACGATACATAATCGGGGCAATCACCCAAGGGCTGCACGGTCTGGAGATAATAGCCATGACGATGACAACGAGGGTGACGAGATTGATGAAAGGGCGCCACTAATCTCATCCTCCAACAGGTCAAAAAGTTTAAGCGCCGCTCTTGGTTATGGCCCATATAGCGGAGATAGTGGAAGCGGGAAAGGATCGGGAAATCAACGCGAGTCGAGCAGGGAATCTTCACGTAGTAAGAGGAGGACAATCTTCGACAGGCAATCCACTCTATACCCGCAGCAGACTGAATATAATGTTAACTATCCACCTTCAATACCTGGAAGTCCAGAATTAGGTGCGGTGGATGCGGATATGAGCTTCGGAGACATGATGGTTCGGGATGATTTTACTCCAAATCGAGCTTCACCTCGCGGTAATGTGGGAAGCGAGTCCTTGGTTGACCTAGGTGGCGACACAATGAACAAAGCACACTCACGGCCTAGATCTCCGGTGCAAGATTTAGGTTACGTGGGCCGGCGCCATACAATCGCGTTACAAGCTGAAGAAGATGTTTGCTTTCCCATAGAAGGTATGTCTGAAATGGCTGATGATGATCTGCATCAACACGAGAGCGGTGCATATAGTCGTGGCGAATCAGGTCCCCGACGAAGAAGAGGGAAGTGGCCAGACCTTGAGATCCTGGATGAGTGGAGTAGGTTTGAGAAAGAAGGTAGAAGCGAGGAGAGACGTGCCAAGAAAATTACAGAGCCTCAGCTCATTGGTGGCCGACTAAGACCCATTCACAAAGCGTGGCATCGTGCCGAAGATGATGCGCCTTACCGCTTCACATATTTCAATGAAGAGTTTCAAAGTACGATACACAGCCAAACGATTTCGGAGCTTGTCCAACCTGGTGGCAGCTTTAGGGAGCTATTTATACCTGATCCGCCTGAACTCACTGACTCTTCCTCCGATGAAGAAGAAGAGCAGAATAATTTGCGCTCCGACTCAACTTATATACGTCATGTCCCTGGTCTAAACGGAGATTCACGGGTACCAACTAGGAACGGCTCCGTTGTGGACAACCCTAGGCCAGAATCCAGGCGTGGTGGGTCAATTGTTGATGTTGGCAAGAACGAATCGAGGGAAACGCCTGGAAATGGCACTCCACCTGGCATCAAGTCGCCCGGTGATCAAAAACCCGAGAAGGTAGAGAAGCCGAAGCGCTACGGAGACCGTCCCACCTGGTGGCTTGACGTCCTGTCGCCTACCGATGCCGAAATGAAAGTGCTCGCAAAGACTTTTGGAATCCATCCATTAACGGCTGAGGATATTATTATGCAAGAAGCACGAGAAAAGGTTGAGCTCTTTCGAAATTACTATTTTGTCAATTACCGAAGTTTCGAGCAAGACATGAATAGCGAAAACTTCCTTGAGCCAGTCAATATGTACGTAGTGGTCTTCCGGGAAGGCGTCCTCAGCTTTCACTTCTCCATGACACCTCATCCAGCCAACGTGCGACGGAGAATCAGACAACTGAAAGATTATATGATCTTATCATCGGACTGGATCTCTTATGCAATCATTGACGATATCACCGACGCGTTTGCGCCTCTCATCCAGAGCATTGAAGATGAGGTTGATCGTATCGACGACGCCATCTTAAGACTCCACTCGCACGTTGCGGACGTCAAGGGCAGTCACTACGTACACATCAGCGAGAAGAATTCAGACGCTGGCGGCGATTGTACAACCGGTGAGAGTGGTAGTGATATGTTGCGACGCGTTGGTGACTGCAGGAAGAAGGTTATGGGTTTGTACAGACTGCTGGGAAATAAAGCGGACGTCATCAAGGGCTTTGCGAAGAGGTGCAATGAGCACTGGGAAGTTGCACCACGAAGTGAGATCGGCTTGTATCTTGGTGACATCCAGGATCATATCGTAACTATGACGGGGAACCTTTCTCACTACGAAAAGTTTGTCTTTCTCTATTCCCATTTTGTAATCATAAACTAATAGCAACAGGATCCTCGCGCGCTCTCACGGCAACTACCTTGCACAGATCAACATTCGCATGAACGAGCGACAGGAGCAGACCGCCGACGTGCTCGGTAAGCTGACTGTGCTTGGTACGATCGTCCTTCCGATGAATATTATAACTGGCCTGTGGGGTATGAACGTTTGGGTCCCTGGACAGCATGCTCAGGGTGACTTGACCTGGTTCTTGTGCATCGCTGCTGGACTACTGTTCTTTGGCTTTGGGTGCTTCTACATCGCGAAGACACTTTATCGGATCGTGTAAGATTGTGGACGACATGATAAGAGACTCGTAAATGGGATGGGGGATTGAACATGAGCGTTGGTTAAGTCGGCGCAAGTCAACATAATTTGGGAAGCATATAAATCGATTTTAGATATACGAAGCAGCATATATATGATACCTTATGATATATAAAAAGTAATCAACCATTTTACTCTTTATCATCTCGCTGACTTTCCAAGATTTTCTCTTTATATCCCCCCATATTCTCAAACGTCTGACATAATTTTCTGTTATGTTTTCTTTTCCACATCGCAGATTTATTTCCACGTTCACTTCACGGTCCGAAAACAACAACGGAGCAGAAATATAAATCGTTTTGACACCTTTTTGGGTATTTTTCCGGTTGATCTATACCGCATTAGAACCCACCTTTGAAACTGAAACAGATCACGGAAAGGAGAAAAGAGAGAAATGAAAACGTGCATACTGCCAAATTATACTAGAAAAACCCCACCCTAAAGAAGAGAAAGTCTTCGTTTTCAGCACTTTGTTTCCTATATTGGCCAGACCGAGAGAAGCTATGCGTAATCTACTCTCTATTTTTACATGGTTCTGTCATATCCTCGCTGTGCTATGCGGCAAACTTCTCTGTTGGCACTTACCAGGGCTGCTGGAGCAGGGTTGCATAGCAAGGAGGATGTCAAGTGGGAGAAGCCGGAAAAAAACTCGGCAGCAAATATCGATACTGAATTTAAGATGAGTAGGTCTTTGATTGAACTCACCCTCTTGAACTCATTGCAGTATCAAGCTCTCGCGTCCCGCGCCATGCCGTCGTCGTACACGAAAAAGAAAAAGCATGAGGGGGGGTCTAAAACCGGTAATAACGCTGTTGGAAATGATAAAATCTGCACTGACTTACCTATACTCCCTCCAGGAGATAATTATCGTGCTGTCATCTACTTGGGGGTGGAGAGGAGAGAATAGGCCTGCTGAGGAAGGCCTGTTAGGACCGAAACTCAATGTCATCCGAGAACTCATCATCGTCGCAGAACTCAGACTCAGCATCGTCTGAAGACACCGCATTGTTCTTTTCACCCCTTTTCTTCGCCCTCGCCATCTTAGTCTGTTTGTGTTTGTTCCGGTGACGGCCACTGATGTGTCCTAGGCGCACCGGCACAGTATTTTGTCTTTGGAGGCTTGCGTCTGTTGAGAGGCTTGGACTTGCGGGGTGAGTCGTAGCCCCGGAAGCAGGGGGTATTTTTGA
>Ga0335075_10013968_pt1 | contig 12082 bp, 10 predicted proteins | sample Lox_Sample_24_FD_206723 | JGI IMG/M metagenome (GOLD analysis project Ga0335075, IMG submission 206723) | Soil microbial communities from Loxahatchee National Wildlife Refuge, Florida, United States - Lox_Sample_2.4 | ecosystem: Environmental > Terrestrial > Soil > Wetlands | place: USA... | reverse complement strand
GCACGCCTGACGCTCCCCTATGAGGTGCATCCGCCACATGAGCAGCAGAAACGCAGGAGCGGTTGCCCTGGTGATCCTGCTCGGGCTGGTGGTCGGCACGCTCGGGCTGGTGGTGGCCGACCTGTATACCGTCGGGGTGCTGATCCTGGTCATCGGCGGCGTCGGCGTCGCCGTCCTCGCCGGCGAGTACCTCGTCCGGTATGTCCTGGGTCGGCGACCGCCCGCCTGACAGCGCCCGGCCTGCACGACTGCGGCCAAAGAGGCACAATGGGCTGTTATGCGCGAGGCGATCATTCGGGAGGTGAGGCCCGAAGAGTGTGATCGAATCGCCGAACTCCTGACGCAGCTCGGTTATCCGGCGAGTGCCGATGAGGTGGCGCAGCGGCTCGCCTACTGGCTCGACGATCCGTTAAGCCGGATCCTGGTCGCGGAGCGGAACACTCGCGTGATCGGATCCTTGTCCCTGCACGCGATCCCATACCTCGAGCGAACCGGTCGATGGGCCAGGGTTGAGAGCCTCGTTGTCGACAGCGCCGCCCGCCGTAGCGGGGTTGCCGGGGCATTGGTGCAAGCCGCCGAGGACACCGCTCGGGAATGGGGCTGCCTCGCCGTCGAAATCACCAGCGCGCGGTACCGAGACGACGCGCACGCGTTCTACAAACAACGCGGCTACACCGACGTTTGCGACAAGTCGGCGCGATTTTTCAAGCTGCTCGACTCGGGTGCTGGCTAACTGGCGCTCGCTAACTGGAGGAAGCGTTGGCAAGGCAGCGCGCGCCGGTTTACGACCGGATCGGGGAGCGCTACGGGCAGGCCCGACGACAAGACCCGCGGATCGCCCGTGCGATCTGGTCTGCGCTCGGGACCGCGGCGCCTGTGGTGAACGTCGGCGCTGGCGGCGGATCGTATGAGCCTGAGGACAGGCGCGTCGTTGCGGTCGAGCCGTCAGCCGTCATGATCGTTCAGCGACCACCAAGCGCGGCGCCAGCGATCCAAGCCGTAGCCGAGCAACTGCCGTTCCCAGATAAGTCGTTTGGCGCAGCGATGGGCGTGCTCACTGTGCACCACTGGTCGAACCGTGCTCACGGCCTGGCAGAACTGAAGCGGGTAAGCCGCGGCCCCATCGTGCTGTTCACCCGCGATCCGCGCGCAGTCAGGGCATGGTGGCTGCACGACTACTTCCCGGCCACGGCGCGGCTGGAAGCCAGCAGGGAAACTCCGATCCCTCAGCTAGAAGAGCTACTCGGATGTCCCGTTGATGTGATCAAGGTTCCCATCCCGGCCGATTGCACCGACGGTTTTAACGCCGCATACTGGCGGCGGCCGGAGGCCTATCTTGACCCCGCTGTGTGGCGGCCAATGTCGGCTATCGCGCTCATTCCCGATGCCGACCGGACCGAGGGCATGCGCCGACTGGAACACGATCTTGCCAATGGCGACTGGCACCGCCGCTGGGGTCATCTTCTAGAGCGGAACGAGCTAGACCTTGGCTATCGGGTGCTCATCGCCAGGCCCACGGCAGGGCAGGCATAAACCGCCGAGAGCTGCGGCTAGCTCCGCTGCACTTGCCGGTCTGCAACGATCCTGTTGTCACCGCGGCCACCGACTACACCCGTGCTCACCTCGACCGCGTAACGGTCAGTGACGTGACCTGCGCAGTCGGGGTTTCGGAGCGAACACTGCGCCGTATGGTCAACACCCACGTGGGCATGTCGTGGCGAAGCTATCTACTCCGCGCTCGTGTGCTTCGATCCATGGCCCTGCTGTCCCAGCCGGACCGTTCCGTCCTAGAGGTCTCAATCGCTGTGGGTTTCGACGACGTCGGGGCCTTCGCTCGATCCTTCGCCAGGCACTGCGGGGAGACCCCATCCGCCTACAAACGACGAAACAGTGAAGCCCCTTGAGTCACCCAGGGTTTCCGCTAGCCGCGAGACCTGCCAGCTAGACAGGCTGCTCGTCGGCGCCGGTCCGCTGAGACAGGTCGAGCACCTGATCGCATCGCTCGGCTACCTCTGGATCATGGGTGGCGAGCACCAGTGCACCGCCGGACTCGGCGACCTCGAACATCCTGGCGAGGGCGAGGATCCGGGCGGCCGGGTCGAGCTCGGCGGTCGGCTCGTCGGCGATCAGCAGTCGCGGCTCCAGAGCCAGCGCCCTGGCAACTGCCGTGCGCTGCTGCTGGCCGCCGGACAGCTCATGCACGAGCTGGTCAGCGTGCGCGGCCAGGCCGAGCTGCTCCAGGGCCGCCAGCGCCACCGTCCGCGCCGTCCGGGCTGGCCGCCCTGCTGCTCGCAGCGCCACCTCAATGTTCTCCGCTGCAGTCAGCAACGAGACAAGCCCATAGCCCTGCAGCACCACCGACACACCGCGGCCGGGACCAGCGAATCGGGTCATCGGCTCGCCGTCAATCAGCACCGAACCCCCGCTGGGGGCAGACAGCCCGGCGAGTATGGCCAGCAAGCTGGTCTTCCCCGAGCCCGATGGCCCGACGATCGCAATGCTCTGCCCGGCGGCAACATCGAGATCGACCCCGGCGAGGATCTGCTGGCCTGCCCGCTGATAGCTCAGCCCGCGTGCTTGCAGCATGTCAGTTGCGCTCCACATCGGCGCGCTGCAGTTCGACGCCTGCCTCGGTGCGCACCGCTCTGGCGAGGGAGCCCGGCGGGAGCGCATCCAGCAGATCAGGCGGCAGCTGGACCGAGCCATCACGGGCAATGACCAGATAGTCCTCTCCGGCGTGACCCTCCGCGCCGACCTTGCCGTCGCGGATCGTGATCGTGCGGCCGAACGCCCGCCCGACCTGCTGGTCGTGGGTCACGACGATGATCGTGGTACCGAGATCTTCGTTCGCTGCCTGCAAAAGCCCGGTGACCAGCGCAGCCGACCGGTGGTCAAGCTGGCTCGTGGGCTCATCAGCCAGGAGCAGCCGCGGGCCGTTGGCCAGTGCAACCGCGAGCGCCAGCCGCTGCTGCTCACCGCCGGATAGCCGGCCAGCCGGACGAGCGGCGAGGCGCTCAAGCCCGACCGCCTCAAGCAAGCCCATCGTCCGGCGCCGCTTCATCGCGTGGGTCCGCCGGGTTGGCGCCTGCGCGAACAGCACGTTCCCCGCGACGCTTTCGTACTGGAGCAGATTGCGGCCGGGGTTCTGCATGACGATGCCGACTTCGCGCAGCCGCATGTTCGTCGCCTGGCTGGTCTTCATGTCGGCAAGCTGTGTTCCGCACACCTCTACCCGCCCGGCAGTCGGGCGGAGGAGGCCCGCCAGCAGCCAGAGCAACGTGGACTTGCCCGCGCCGGAGGGGCCGAGCAACGCGACAGTCTCGCCGGCATTGACCGTCAGGTCGACACCGCGCAAGGCGGTCACTTGCTGGCCCGCCTCCCCGTAGATCTGGACGAGATTGCTGCAGTGGACGATCGCAGTCGTGGTGTCATCGCTGCTCGCGGTCTGCGCCAGGGCCGTCATGCCTGCCCCTCCCTGAGCAGGTCGGCGCGGACACCACGGATCAGGGCCAGGCTCGACATCACGGCTGCGAGCACGAGCAGCGCGACCGCCACGCCGAGCAGCGAGGCGACCGGCCCGACTGCGGCGACATAGTTGAGAGCGGGCTCCGCGGGCGTGCTGGTGAACTCCGGCACGCTGCGCAAGACAAATCTTGCCGCAATCAGTCCGGTCGCAGCGCCGACCAGGACGCCAAAGCCGAGCACCACCCCGAGCTCAATCAGCAGAGCTGACCGCAGCGTGCGGCGCCGCACACCGGACGCCTCCATCGCGGCGTACTCATACCGCCGGCGTCGCGCCGATGCATACAGCCCGAGGATCGCCGCTCCGGCTGCGAGTAGTGCGGCGGCCGCGGCGTCGGAGAGGAACAGGGCGCTTGCGAGCGCGGGACCCTCTCGCTCGAGCTGGGCCGAGGCTGCCGCGACCGAACTGACCGACAGGATGCTGACCCCGCTTGCCAGCAGCTTCGGCCGGATCAGCGGGAGCGCACCCGGTGCCAGCCACACCTGCTGGCTGGCCACTGACAAGTTGCCGCCAGCCTCCAGCTGCGCGTACTGCTGGTCGACGATGACGCCATTCCCCGGCGCAGCCGGGACCCACGGCAATGCCGCCACCGCCCGCATCTGGACGGCCGAGCCGTCCAGGCCATTGCCGTTGAAGAGCGGCTGGCCTCTGGTCGCCAGTGAGCCGGCGACTATCGCCGGCAATGGCGAAGGAACGTCGGCCACGCCAAGCGTCGGGTCGTGTGCGCTAGGGATATCTGTGACTGTCCAGGTGAAGCTCTTCGAGCCGGACGCGACTGTTGATGCGGTCGACTGCGCGGGCTCCCCAGCAGTTTCGTCCCGCCAGGTGGCCGCTGAGCCCAGACTGCGCGCTGGAGCGGCTGGCACCCATTGGCCGTGCTGCCTGACGTCGAGGGCGTTGATCGTCAGCTTGCCCGACACCTGAGCAGAAGACCCGCCGTACGAAAGCTGCCCGCCTGGCAGCGTCAGCGCCAGGCTCTGCAGGTCGCATGGGCACCCCGTCAGCGGTCCGGTCAGCGTCACGGTGCCGTGGCGGGGCACCGCGCCGAATGTCACCGGCGAGGAGCCGGCCGTGACGTTCGCGTACATCTGCTCGCCAGCGACCGACATCGAGCTGACGTCGACCGTGAGCCGGACCGCAGTGCCGGTCAGCACGATCGGGGCCGCAGCGGGCGGGCTCAGGCCACCGGTGAGCGCGTCGACCTGGCGCTGCGACAGCTGCCTGGGCCACGATGCGATCCTGGCGAAGCGGGCCGGATCGACGGCGATCGTGTACTCTCCCGCGGTCCCGCCGCTCACGCCGATGTAGGTGTCGACGGCCGTTGCAAGCCGTCCGGATGGGTCAGCCTTAGCCACTATCGAGCTCAGAGTCTTGCCAGCCGGGACGTCTACGGTCAGCACTTCCGGCGCACCGACCCGTGCGCTCGCCACGAGCTGGTAGTTGCGCTGGCCGACCGACCAGGCTGCGAACGCGAACCCTGCCAGCGAGAACGCGGTGGCCAGCACGATCGTCGTCCGGACCCCGCCCTCCCGGCGGGCGATATGCCGGAGGGCGAGATAGCCAGCGAGGCCGCCATGCCGCGAGCTGAGGCCATACAGCGCCCGGCAGATCAATGGCAGCAGCCTGGCGGCCACGACCGCGACCGCCAGCCCTAGCAGCCCGGGTACCAGCAGGTCGAGCACGCCGCGGCTGGCCGAGCCGATCTGGCGGGTCGACAGCACCTCCGCCAGCCCGGCAACAGATCCGGTGAGCAGGATCGAGTCCACCACCCAGCCGCGATTGCCGGCAATCCGGCTCGGCCCCCGGAGCTGCTGCACGACGCCGCGCCGCAGCGCACGCTGTGCCGCCAGGATCACCGCCGCGAACCCGCCTGCGACCGCTCCGGCCGCTGCCGCCCAGGCAGTCCAGGGCAGGCCAACCGGAGTGTTCGGCAGCAGCAGCGCCCTGGCAAGCTCATCCGCCGCTACCCAGCCGACCAGCAGTCCTACTGGCAATGCGACGAGCAGGATCACCGCCGGTTCGGACAGACCGAACAGCAGGATGCCCAGACGGCCGTGCCCGCGCAGCTTGGCCAGCGCGATCTCGGGACCTCGCGCCTCGACCGCCTCGGTCACGATCAGGAACAGCAGCAGCAAGCTCAGCAGCAGGAGCGTCAGCGTCGTCAGGGTCACCGGCACCGCCACTGCCCGCCAGCTCGATTCGACGCCGGTCAGGGTTGTCTGAGCGGTCGTCTCCGGGACGATGTTCTGAGTCGTCAGCGCGACGCTGTTGGCGAATGCGCTCATTCCGGCGGCCAGCGGACGGACATCGCTGGGCTGGATTCTGCCCAGCGCTAGCCGATCGTCGATCACGATGGTGCCCTGCTGACCGGCGTTCAGGCCACTTATCGTCGCCTGATCGGTAAACGCCGCATCGAGACCGGGGGCGTTATTCGAACTCGACGGCTGCTCGATCGGGAAAAAGGTGCCCGCACCCAGCACCCAGTAGTCGGCGGTTGCGTTTGGCGGCTGGTAGATGCCGGTGATCGTGAGCTTCGGCCACCCAGACCCGTGGATCTGGGTTCCGATGTGCCAGCCGGTTCCTGGACCGGTGTCCGACTTGCTGACGACCACCTGGTCGGGCTTGGACGGACAGTGACCGGTGATCACCAGATGCGCGCAGAAGTCCGTCCGCCACACCAGCAGGAACGTCTGGGCCAGCGCCGGATCGGTGTAGCTGCCCTCGATCGATTCGACCGGCGGTTCGAGCAGCCGCTGCTCGCGGTTGATGCCCAGGTCGTGGACGAGTTCCCCGGTGACCGCAGTCTGCAACGACGTCAGCGTGCCATTCATCGTCCCGGTGGTCGTGGCCTCGAAGCCGCGGCTCAAGAAGGGGACGTCTGACATGTCGCCAGCCAGGATGGAGTGCAGAGCCGCCTGGTAGTACACCGGACCGGCCGCCGCAGCGGCCGCTGCCACCACAGCCACGACAAGGATCATCACAGCCGATCCGGCCCGGTGGACTAGACCTCGGCCCAGCGCGATCAGCTGCCTCATCCGCTCAGCCGCCCATCCACCCAGAGCAAGGGCTGTCCCTGCCCAGCCGCCACCGATTCGGTACCCGACCTGATGACGAGCCAGTTGCCGCGCGGACCGCCGTCGCAAATCACGGCGGTGTCATCGGGAGACCAGGCGCACGCGCTCGGGCCTTGCTGGGAGGAATCGCGCAGTGTCGTCGTCACGCTCCGCCCGCCAACCGTCCACTCGACGAGTTCAGGATGGTCGCGGCCGTATCCGACCAAGGCGAGCGTCCGGCCCGAGTGAGACCAGCCTGACCAGGCCAGGCCACTGGTCCCCGACGCCGAGGCCAGCAGCTTGCCATCGCGGCTGAGCACCACGATGCCGCCCCCGTTCACCACGACGCCGCTCGAGGTGGCGCTCATCGCGCTGACCTGTACGGCGACCATGGATCCCTGCGGGTTCGAACCCGGCACCAGAGTCACCGGGGTTCCGCGCCTGATGCCGAGCACGCGGCTGAGCTGGGCGCTCGTCGCCAGTACCCGGGACCGTGAGCCCACGTCGGCGAGGACAACCTTCGCGTCCGGCTGGTTACCGTCCGGCAATGGCTTGCCCGGCTTCGGGACGGCAATGAAGGCGCCTGCCTGCCGCGGATCGCCGGCAGCAGAGTCGGCCGGGCCCAGCGAAACGGCGCGGCCAGTCCCGACGGACTCGACCGCGGCGTCCGGGATATTCGACTGGATGTCCTCCGAGCCGACTGGGTAACTCAGCTCGACCACGCCGGTGTCGTGATCGCTCCACGGGTCTGCCATGAAGCCGGGCATGTCGCCGGGCGTGAACGACAGCCCGTTCGCAACCGTCTCCAGATGACCAGGGCTGGACAGGGATACCAGCTGTCCGATATTCGCGTCCAGCAGATACTTGCCATCGGCCGAGACGGCAGGGTCCGGGTTGGAGCTGAACTGTCCGAGCTTCTTGAACACCACCGCCTTGCCGGTCCGCATGTCGGTTTCCGACAGATAGCTGCCGGGCGTCTCGGCCAGCACCACACCAGACAGCCCCCGAGCGAACGACACGGATACCACGGTCCGACGGTGAGGGTGCGGCGCCGTACCAGAAAGGTTGTAGCCGAGCCAGCTGACAGCCCCGGCGAGGACCAGGACGATCAGCGTGGCACCGGCGCGCCGCCACGGGTGCGGCGGCGGCTCTGGGTCTAGGGCGGGGAACCGGGGGCGCTGGCCAATCTGGGACGAATCAGCCGGCTGCATTGATTCAACCTAACAGCCGAGCCGGCTTGCTAGGTCACGCGGTGAATACAGCACAGCACCAGGCCAGACAACGCGATGAGCCGCGGCAAAGCTCCGGCGCCTCACGTCACTGGCCCGAGCACCTTCGTTACGCCGGAGAAGGCGTACGCCGCCCGGTCTGTGCCCGCCATTGCCTGGCTGATCCGCCTCAGCGTGCGGGCGTCCAAGTCGGGCAGGTTATCCAGCGCGTGCCAGCTGACCTCGACCGACTCTGAGTCGTTTACCCGTGCGCTGCCGCCCGCGGCCCGGCAGCGGAACAGGACCTCCAGGTACTGGACCACGTCCCCGTTGGGGTAGGTCACCACTCCAGAGACGCTCACCGCCGCCAAGGCCTCCGGGACCGCTATCACGCCGGTCTCCTCGTAAATCTCGCGGACGGCGGCGTCGGCCGGCTCCTCCCCCGGATCGATGATGCCGCCAGGGAGCCCCCAGTTCCCGGTATCGGACCGGCGGCCCAGGAGCACCCGCCCGTCGCCATCGAGAACAACGCCTGCCGCGGTGGATAGCCAGAGCAGGTCATGGCCGATATGCGCGCGCAGGCCGGTAACGAACTCGGGAGTCGGCATGCCGGCGACCCTATCGAAGTCCCGCCGCCTCACAGTCAGCCGCGGGCGACCAGCACCCCGCCGATCCTGGCACCAGGGGCAGTTACGGCCGGGTCCCGAAAGACGGCGGACCTGGCTGCGCCGGCAGCACCGCGTAGGCGTCGCGGACCCACTCGCACAGCAACGGCCGGGTCTCGCGCGGATCGATGATGTCCTCGATCCCGAAGCGCTCCGCAGTGCGGAACGGGCTGCGCACCTCGTCCAGCCGGGACCGAATGTGGGCGAGCAACGCGGCCGGATCATCGGCGGCCGCCAGATCGGCCCGGTACGCGGCCTCGATGCCTCCCTCGACCGGCAGCGAGCCCCAGTCCGCCGATGGCCAAGCCCAGCGGCGGACAACGCGGTGGCGGTTGACCAGGCCAGCGCCGCCGACGCCGAACACGCGGCGCACGATGATCTCCGCCCCCGGCACGCTGCCCTGGTACACCGCGCTGATGGCCCGGACGCCATGCCGGATCGTCGCCCGCTGCTCAGCTCTGGTGCCGATGAGCAACCCCGGCTGGTCGGTGAACGTGACGACGGGCAGGTGGAAGGTGGAGCACAGGTCCGCGAGCCGGATGACCGCATCGGCACCCTCCGCCGTCATGCAGCCCCCCGCGACGTACGGATCGCAGGCCACCACCCCCACCGGGTGTCCGTCGAGGCGGGCCAGCGCGGTCACGATTGACCCGCCGTACCGCTGGATCTCGAGCAACGAGCCCTCGTCCAGCACCGCCCGCAAGATCTCCCTGATGCGGTACGGCTTGCGGCGATCACGCGGCACCGCGGACAGCAGCGATTCGTCACGCCGGGTAACCGGGTCGGCCGAGGCGATCACGGGCGGCAGCGAGTAGGCGCTCGACGGCAGGTACGACAGGAACTGGCGGATTAGCCCGAACGCCGCGGACTCCGAGGCGACAGTCAGGTCGACCGCCCCGTTCCGGGCATGGACAGCGGTTCCCCCCAGGGTTTCCTTGTCGACGTCCTCGCCGACCCCGCTCTTGACCACCGGCGGGCCGGCCACGAACAGCTGAGCCGTCCCCGCAACCAGGATGGACAGGTGGGAGGCGCAGAGCCGGGCGGCACCAAGACCCGCGACCGGGCCGAGACCAGCCGCTACGACGGGAACGACGGACAAGTTGTCAACCACATAGTCCCAGCCCGGATTCACCGGCACGTACGTGTGTCCGGTCTGCTCGAGGGACTTGACGCTGCCGCCGCCGCCAGTCCCTTCGACGAGACGGACGATGGGCAACCGCAGCTGGTTGGCCAGCTGTTCGGCATAGATCTGCTTGCCCGCGATGGCCGCATCGGCCGCGCCGCCGCGGATGGTGAAGTCGTCCCCGCCGACAACGACCTTGCGGTCGCCGATGCGCCCGGTACCGATGACGAAGTTGGCCGCCATGAAGCTCGCCAGCTCGCCGTCTGAGGCGTACTTGGCCGCCCCGGCCAGTGCGCCGATCTCGCCGAACGAGCCGCCGTCCAGCAGCTGAGCCAGTCGCTCCCGGACGGTCAGCCGGCCCGCGTCATGCTGGCGCCGGATCTTCTCCGTGCCGCCCATCTGCTCAGCGAGTTGCCGCCGACGGCGCAGCTCGTCCAGTTCCGGTTGCCAGGTCATGCCGACACAAGCTAACCCACAGGAGCATCTCGCCACCAGACCGTCGTCGATGACGAAAGCACCGGTTCGGCTAAGCCACGTCTGCCAGGTCTGGCTCGGGCGAGGCCGGCAGGTCGGTCGTTTCGCCGCCGGATCGCCATTCGGCATAAGCCATTGCCAGCAGGCTCGGCACCAAGTCTGTCGACCGCCGCGCCACCCAGGCGGTGCCCTTGGTGGCCATCCAGGCCAGCGCCTCTGCCCTGCTCGGCGGCGGGTTGAGCGGCTCGGCGCCGGGCGGCGCGGCAACCTGATGACCGGCGGCGGCCAGCAGCGCGTGGAACCGGCGCGCGATCAGCCGGTGCCCGCGCTCGCTCGGGTGCAGCCGGTCAACTGCCCACATCTGCGGGTTGAAGACCTCCGCGTCGCCGGCCGCATCGAAATGCAAAGTGCCGAACCGCTCGGCCACGTCGTCCATCACCTGGTTGACCGCGTGTGCCCGCCGTGCCAGCGGCCGGGCCAGGACGCCGGGCACGCCGAGCATCCTGCCCGGATCGGGCAACCGCATGGTGAGCACCTGGGCGCCGCTTGCCCGCAGGGCGCCGACGACGTGCGCGGCGGACTTCCCGATCCGGTCGGGGTCAAAGTTCGGGCGCAAGGTGTCATTGACGCCGATGACGACACTGGCCACATCCGGCCGCAGTTGCAGCGCCGTCGGCAGCTGGTCACGCTCCAGATCGGCCCAGCAGGCCCCGTTCCCCGCGACGATGTGCAGGTCAGGCTCCGGCAGGGTCTCTGAAAGCAGGACCGCCCAGCCGCGCCAGCCTCGCTTGCCCTTCCGCGCAGGGCCGCCCGGCCGGCTGGGCAGCGGCTCGAGCCGGATCGGATCGCCGATCCCGAGCGTGATCGAGTCGCCCAGGGCCACGAACCTCGTCATGCTGCTACCGCCTCTCGATCCGCAGAGCCAGCCGACTCAAGCACATCGGCATAGTGTCCGATCAGCTCATCGCACATCACCGGCCAGCTGCGGTGCACGACCATCTGCCGCCCCGCTCGGCCCTGCGCCGCGCGCAGTACCGGATCGGCAGCAAGCCTAGCGACCGCCCTGGCAAGTGCGGACGCGCTTCCGGGCGCCACCAGGAACCCGGTCGTCCCGTCCCGGACAAGATCGAGCGGACCGCCCGCGGCCGGCGCAATCACCGGCAGGCCGCTAGCAGCGGCTTCCTGCAGGGTCTGGCCGAAGGTGTCGTGCGGCCCGCTGTGGACGAACACATCGAAGCTAGCGTAAAGGCGGGCTAGCTGCTCCCCGCCGCGCTGACCCAGGAACAGGGCCGACGGCACCGCCCGCCGGATCGCGGCCTCGGCGGGCCCGCTGCCGACGATGACCAGCCGGACCCCCGGCAGTGCTGCGGTCGCGGCCAGCAGGTCGACCCGCTTCTCCGTGGCAAGCCTGCCGACGTATCCGACCAGCAGTTCCCCGCCGGGCGCCAGGGCGGCCCTTAGCCGTTCGCTGCGCTTCGCGGGGTCGAACCTCCGGCAGTCCACGCCCCTGGCCCAGACCTGAACACGCTCGATGCCGTGGTCAGTCAGGTCAGCCGCCGTGGCGGTACAGGGCGCGAGCGTCCTGTCGGCAGCGTTGTGGATCTTGCGCAGCCGCCACCAAGCCACTGCCTCCCCGATCGCCCCGGCCCGGTAGAGCCTGGCGTAGGCGGGCAGGTCGGTGGCGTAGACCGCAACGATGGGCACCTGCTGGTCGAGCGCGGCCGCGCAGCCGCTGGCGCCGAGCACGAATGGCCCATGCAGGTGCACCAGCTCGGCGCGGTGCCTAGCGATGGCCTCGGCGACCCGCGAGCCGGGCAGGCCGACGCGGAAGCCGCGGTACAGCGGAACAGCGATCGAAGGGACGCGGACAATCGGGAACTCAAAATCGCGATCCGGTACCGGCCTGCCGTTGGCCGCTTCGGGCGCGATCACTAGGGGTTGATGACCTCGGGACAGTAGGTGTTCCGCCACGCGCACCGCAGTGTGCGCGACGCCGTTGACATCGGGCGGGAATGACTCTGTCACATAAGCAATTC
>Ga0335075_10013967_pt1 | contig 12083 bp, 16 predicted proteins | sample Lox_Sample_24_FD_206723 | JGI IMG/M metagenome (GOLD analysis project Ga0335075, IMG submission 206723) | Soil microbial communities from Loxahatchee National Wildlife Refuge, Florida, United States - Lox_Sample_2.4 | ecosystem: Environmental > Terrestrial > Soil > Wetlands | place: USA... | reverse complement strand
GACGCAGACACGAAGCCGCAGGCGACCGCCACCTCCACCACCGGCAGCGACGACTGGATCAAAAGGTGACGTGCCCGGTCGAGCCGGATCTCCAGATAATAACGCGCCGGCGAACGGCCCATTTCCTGCCGGAACAGCCGCTCGATCTGGCGGCGTGACAGGCCGACAACGTCGGCGATCTCGATCAGCGACAGCGGCTCGGACAGGTTGGCCTCCATCAGCTCGATGATGTTGAGCACCTTGGCGTTCTGGACGCCGAGGCGGGCGCGCAGCGGCAGCCGCTGGCGGTCGGTCGGGCTGCGGACGCGGTCGGTCAGCACCTGCTCGCAGACGCGGTTGACGAGGTTTTCGTCGAAATCGTCGCCGATCAGCTTCATCATCATGTCGAGCGCGGCGGTACCGCCGGCGCAGGTGTAGACGTTCTGGTCGACCTCGAAGAGGTCGGCAAAAACGTTCGCCTTAGGGAAGGCTTCCTGGAAGCCCGGCAAATTCTCCCAGTGGATGGCGCAGCGCTTGTTGGAGAGGAGACCGGCATTCGCCAGCACGTAGGCGCCAGTGCATAAGCCGCCGACCGCGACGCCGCGGTTGTACTCCTCCCGAAGCCAGGCGAAGGCCGACTTGTTCTGGTAATCCTCGACATTGATGCCGGAGCAGACGATCACCATGGACGGCCGGTCCGGCCCGGCCATCTTCCTGCGCTCGTCGTCGAGCGAGGTGTCGACCCCGAACTGGACGCCGTTCGAGGCTTTCACCGGCTTGCCGTCGATGGAGGCCAGCCGCCAGCGATAGGCGTCGTAGCCCAGCATCCGGTTGGCGATTCTCAACGGCTCCACGGCTGTCGCAAATGCGACCATGGTAAAATCGGGCACAAGGAAGAAGACGATCGATCGTTTGATCGGATGCTTGATCGCGTTCACGGACCCTCCACCCAAGGCTCGCACGCGCCACCCATGTCGCGATTAGCACAGGCTCATCAGGAAAACCGTTGCGTGTCAATGGAGTGAGGGTGCCACTCGCGCAAATTTGCGACATGCCTCACAACCGTCACTAGCCGGCTGCTTGGTCAATGGCCGGCACCGCGCCGGCGCTCGGGCCTTTCCAGGCAAAAGAAAACCGCCGGCCCGGGTGGGACGGCGGTCAATTTGCGACGCAGGGAGGAGGTCGCGTCGCGAAAGTCTGAGAGCTTAGTTGACCAGGACGCCGAGACGGTTCCCCGCGATTGCCGCGGTCTGGCCAGGCATCGTCTTGGCGAGGCGCTGGCGCTCGAGCGTGGTGGTGATGTTGCGGGTCTTGGCGCCGAACAGGCGGGCGAAAAACTTCATGACAGTGCTCCATGCAGTCAGGTTACACGGGGTGCCATGGCGAAATCGTTGCGGCAGGGGCCGTTGTTGCTGCCGATATAGTCGTTGTGCGGTGCGATTTCAGCGTGAAAAGCGAAGCGGCGCAGCAGAAAAGCGACATCGATTGCGACATTTTCGGGCAGGAGCGCCAAAATTAACGCATGTTTACAGGGCATTAAAGCGTGAGCTGATCTGCGATGCGGCTTGTTCAGATGCGTCATGCGTCGCACGCGTGCGGGTTACGCCGGGATGCGAATGCTGCGCTGCACAAAGCGTACCTGCCGGACTGTCGGATGTCCGGCAGGCTGGTTTTCGCGACACATTCAGCGGCCTCCGACCCACGAGCCGATGCCGAGTTCGGAGCGGCTGCGAGGCTTCGGGGTATCGGGATAACCGATGTCCTTCAGCACTTCGACGGGAAGCGCGTCGAGAAGCTGCCGGGTGCGCATTTCATCTCGATAGGCGCGCCAGTTGGATGCGTAGCGGGTGACGGTTGAATAGATCGGCATGACATCCTCCTTCGGGTCTCGAACCGGGCGAATTCCCGTTTCGCAGCTTGACTATGGGGTAGGAATGAGGTTCAATCAATCGAAATGGAATGATCATCTCATTCAGATAAATTGAACAGGCAGAACCATGAACGCCCCGCTCAATCACCCACTCCCGCTGCTTGAACTCGACGTGTTGCGCACCTTCGTGGCGATCGCCGAGACGGGCAGTTTCACCGTCGCCGCCAACGCGGTCTACCGGACGCCGTCGGCGGTCTCGATGCAGATCAAGAAGCTCGAGGACATTCTCGGCCGGTCCGTCTTTTCGCGCGACGCGCGATCCGTGTCGCTCACCACGGACGGCGAGATGCTGCTGGGTTACGCGCGCCGGCTGCTCGCGATCAATCGCGAGGCGGTTTCGAAATTCATCATTCCCGACGTCACCGGCGTCGTGCGCCTCGGTTCGCCGGACGATTACGGCGAGCGCATCCTGCCGCATGTGCTGAAGCGTTTCGCCCAGTCGCATCCGTCGATCGCGGTGGACGTGGTCATCGACCAGAGTTCGAATCTCAAGCGGCGCATGGACGACCGCACCCTCGACATCACCCTCGTCACCAATTCGACCGGGATCAATCTCGACAGCGCGGAGACGATGCTGGTCGAGCCAATCGTCTGGGCCGGCGCCAAGGGCGGCTGCGCGCATCTGAAGGAACCGATGCCGATTTCGGTGTGGGAAGAGGGCTGCGCCTGGCGGGCAGGGGCGCTCGAAGCGTTGGGCTCGCAAGGCCGCAACTATCGCATCGCCTATATGAGCGCGCACACGGCCGGCCAGCGTTCGGCGATCCTCTCGGACCTCGCGGTCGCGCCGCTGCCGAAATCCTTCCTCGCCGGCGACATGGTCGAGCTGACGGAAAAGGACGGCATGCCGGAGATGGGCAATTATTGCCTGGCGATGATCGTCGCGCCGGAAGCGAGCGCGCCGGTTAAGGCTGCCGCCGACCATATCCGCGCGACGTTCGAGACCTTCAAGGCGACCGGCAGGTTCTAGATGGCCGTGGAATATCTACTTTCAAACGCGGGCTAATCCATCGCCGACCTATGCGTTGGCATGGCGCGCTTCGCGATGATGCACTTGGAGTTTGCGATCTGTACGGAAATCCCGTATGATCGTGACCTGTGACGCAAGACAGGTTCGATCCCGCCAAGGATGCGGCCAATCGCGAAAAGCACAAGGTGCCGCTTGCCTTTGGTGAACAGATTTTTGAGGACGAAGACCACCTGATTATCCCGTCGATCCGCAAGATTGATGGCGAGGAGCGGTTCAAAGTGGTTGGGACTGTCGGGGAGAAGTTGTTCACCGGCGTTTTTGTCTGGCGGAGCGACCTGCCACGCTTCATCTCGGTGAGAAGGAGCAACAAGGGTGAAGAAAGAGCATATCGTACTGCCCGCTGATCCGGCCGACGCCGAAGATTTCGATGTGACGGCCGAGGCGCTGGATCGGGGCCAGCGCGCAAGGCTGATTCGAAAGACGAGAACCGGGCTTGGCCTGTCGCAGTCCGAATTTGCCAGCCGCTTTCGGGTCCCCGTTGGTACGCTGCGCGATTGGGAACAGGCGCGGGCGACTGCGCCGGATTTCGCCATCGCCTATGTGCGGGTGATCGGCCAGCATCCGGACATGGTGGCGAAGGCTGTCGCATGATTGATTGCCTGCGCGTCGCAGGCGACTCATCGGCAGGTCTTGCACGCAAGAGCATGTGCGGCGACCGCACTTGGTGATAAAAAGCCGGCGCGCGGCCGGTCAAGAGAATTCAGCACGCGCGCCGGTAAAACTCGAAAAGACGTAGCAGCTCCGCCGACGCTGATCACAACGCCGGCGGGCGCACTCCGTTATCCCTGCGGGCCGCCCCAGCCGAACAGCGAAACGGTGCGTGATACGCCGGAGTGACGGCCGTTGCCCCAGCCGATATCTTTCTGGATCTCCAGCGGAAGCGAATTCAGCAGGAGCTCCGTGTTGCGCTCGGCGCGCGCCATGCGCCGAGCCGCGGCGAAGCGAGCTAGTGAGTCGAACATGGACATTTTGATCTCCTATCGGTCTCGGGTTTCGGACTGTCCGGCCCGGACGAGCAGCGATATAGGATCGCCGCGTAACCGCGAGATTGCGCCGGAAAGCCTTGGATCGCCCGTCTTGTTACCGGGCGGAAACATTTGCACACAAACGATCTGTCGCGCCGGCCGGCGGCAGGTGCTGGCGTCAGATCACCAGCAGCGGCGTCTTGCCCGGCATTGCGAGGCTGGCAGGTCTTTACGCCATCGGCGACGCGGATCCCTGCAGCACGATGACCCGTGTGCCGTTCAGCACGCGGCGGTGCAGGTCGATGATATCCTGGTTCAGCAGGCGGATGCAGCCGCTCGACACGGCGCGGCCGATCGACCAGTCCTCGTTCGTGCCGTGGATGCGATAGAGCGTGTCCTCACCGTTCTTGAAAAGATAGAGGGCACGGGCGCCAAGCGGGTTGGTCGGCCCCGGCTCCATGCCGCCGGCCAGCGGGCCGTAGCGGTCCGGCTCGCGCCGGATCATGTCCTGGGTCGGCGTCCAGCGCGGCCACGCGCGCTTGTACTGGATGACGCCGACGCCCTCGAACTCCAGGCCTTGCTTGCCGACGCCGACGCCGTAACGCAGGGCGCGGCCCTCGCCGAGCAGCAAATAGAGGAAACGCTGAGTGGTATCGACCACGATCGTGCCGGCCGCCTCGCCGCCGGCGTAGCTCACCTCCTGCCGATAGAACTGCGGATCGATCTTGCTCAGATCGGGCGCGGGTATGGGAAACGGCTCGGTGTCGATCGCCGCGTAGAGCTGCCGGTAGAAAGCCGACGGCTGCGGCTTCACATCACGAGCAACAGGCTGGCCGGAGGTCGCGCATCCGGCGACAAAGAGCGGTGCGGACACGAGAAACGAACGACGCGTAAGCAATGCAGTCATGGGACTCTTTTTGATTTTCTTGGAGTGCTCGTTGCAGAAAAAAGCCAAAGCTTCCATGAAGACGCGATCACGCTCCGCGCGTCTCAGTTCAAGCTTTGTTGATGTGCGGCGCTTCGTCCCGATCCCGGCGGGCGAACGCCCGCCGTTGTCAGCGGACGCGGCGGCCCTCACGGCCGCGCCTGCGGCCGCCGCCATCGGTTGCGGCCTCGAGGTTCTTGCGTTCCGGCAGCTTCACCGCCGCTGACAGATGCGGGAACGGATCGACTTTGTTGGGCAGTGCCATGGCATCGATGAAGAGCTGCTGGAAATGCGGTTCGAGCGCCGTCTCGATCTTCTCGATCTTCTTCACCGTCTGCTCGATCTCGCGGCGGTGGCTGCGGTTAAGCAGCGCCATCAGCGCGCCGGTGCCAGCTGCGTTGCCGACCGCTTTCACCTCGGCGAGATCGCAGTCGGGAATAAGGCCGAGCACCATCGCGTATTTCGGATCGATAAAGGAGCCGAACGCGCCGGCGAAGCGGATCGTGTCGACTTTTTCGACGCCCTGCTTTTCCATCAAGAGCTTCACGCCGGCGTAGAGGGCCGCCTTGGCGAGCTGGATGGCGCGCACGTCGTTCTGGGTGACGGTGATGCGCGGCTCGCCCTCGCGCCCTTCGCGCAGCAGGTAGGAGAACGTGCGGCCGTTCGGGATGATGCGTGGGCTTTTCGCGGCAAGCGACCCGTCGACGACACCGTCCTCCGAGATGATGCCGGACAGGTACATCTCGGCGACAACCTCGATGATCGCCGAGCCGCAGATGCCGGTCACGCCGGTCGTCCAGGACGCGTCCTCAAAACCGTCTTCGTCCGACCATTTGTCGAGGCCTATGATCCGGTATCGCGGCTCCAGCGTCTCGGGATCGATGCGAATGCGCTCGATCGCGCCAGGTGCTGCGCGCTGGCCGGACGAAATCTCCGCGCCTTCGAAGGCGGGGCCGGTCGGAGAGGAGGCGGCCACCACGCGGTCCTTGTTGCCAAGCACGATCTCGGCATTGGTGCCGACGTCGACCAGCAGCATCATCTTGTCCTGCCGGTACGGGCCTTCCGACAAAGTTGCGCCCGCCGCGTCGGCGCCGACATGACCGGCGATGCAGGGCAGGATGTAGAAGCGCGCGCCCTTGTTCACGTCGATGCCGATTTCCGAGGTCCAGCCCTGCACTGCGCCCGACACGGCGAGCGCGAACGGCGCCTGGCCGAGCTCGGTCGGATCGATGCCGAGGAACAGGTGGTGCATGATCGGATTGCCGACGAACACCGTGTCGAAGATGTCGTTGCGGTCGACGCCGCCTTCCTCGCAGACCTTGCCGATCAGCCCGTTGACGGCTTCGCGCACGGCCTTGGTCATCGCCTCGCGGCCATCCGGATTCATCATCACGTAGGAGACGCGGCTCATCAGATCTTCGCCGAAGCGGATCTGCGGGTTCGGCGTGCCCGATGAAGCGATGATGCGGCCGGACAGCAGCGACACCAGATGCATCGCGATCGTGGTCGAGCCGATGTCGCAGGCGATGCCATAGGCCTCGTTCTTCAAACCCGGATAGAGGGCAATCACCGTCGCGCGCGAATACTCCATATCCTTATGGATCGCGGCGGTGACGCCCCACTTGTCCTCCTCCAGCGGCGGCTGGTCAGGGAGCTGCGTGCGCAGGATTTTCTGCACTTGCGGGATCAGATGCGGGGCGACGCGCAGGTCTTTCCAACCCCAGTCCTTTTCGAGTACCAGCTTCAGCCGGTCGAGGTCGCCAAGCGGCTTGTGCATGTCGGGCTGATCGACCTCGACGTAGCACATCTGGATCGCCGCATCGCGCTCGATAACGCGGTCAACCGCGGCCTTGCGAATTGTTTGCGCGTTGACGACGGTGTCCTGCGGCACGTCGATGACGAGATCGCCGAGGATCTGCGCGGAGCAGGAAAGGCGGCGCTTTTCCGGCAGGCCGCGCACGCGGTCGTAACGCTCTTCCTTCGGCCCGCGCGCCGAGATGTGGTCGTTCGACGAGACGATCTTGTGCTTGGCGAAATTGCCTTCCTGCACCTCGACCTGACAGCGCCCGCAGGTCGCACGCCCGCCGCACACGCTCTCGACATAGACGCCGAGCTGGCGCGCGGCATCGAGCACCGGCGTGCCGACCGGGAACCGTCCCCGCTTGCCCGAAGGCATGAACAGGACGAGGGGATCGGTGGAGGCGAGGGGAGCGTTCAATGCGTACCCGATGCGTTAGGCTTATTTGCGAAGGCTGGTTTCAAGCGCTTCCCGGACCACCTCTGAGAACGCGACCCCCCGCGCCGCTGCTTCCGCACGCGCCGCGGCCACCAGGTCCTTTGGTACAAGAACATAAGCCTCGTTCTCCGGTGAATTCATCGCGAGGTCCCACGGAATGAAGCCGGACATGTCGTATTCAGAGAGATCCGCGGTAGCGACAAACTCTTCGGCCTCTGCGTCAGTGTGAAAGACGGGAAATTGCTTCAGGGCTGTCTTGTTCATAGCGCAGCACCTCCTTGTGATGCATATAGCGAGCGCTGATAGGACGGATGTAGGTGAACTCGCCCTGCCGGCGCAATGTGAAGACGACAAAAACATAACGCCCAGCCGCGTTTGATCCTACCGCCCTCAACCTTTCTTCCTGGCCATGCGGATCGCGCCAGATACTGGGACGCGTCCCGAGAAACTCCTCGATTTCTTCCTTTAAAAGTCCGTGCTGTCCGCATTTGGGCCAATTTCCTTCATCCCACTCCACGATGGTGAGGCGTAAGGAGGCCATGTAGGTCGCTATCCCCTTGCCATCCGCGCTTCGCGACCACCGCGGCGGCGTCCGCCGGCAGCGCCTTCGCTCGCCGCGCCCGGCGCCACGACCGGAACCGGCGGCGGCGCGGCGTGCTCGCCCGGCTTGAAGTCCTTGTAGGTCTTGATCCAGGTCATGCAGTCCTTGTCGGTGCCGGCCAGAACGTTGGCGCCGCGTACGGCTTCCATTTCCTGCGGACGGCACGGGTTCATGATGGCGCTCGTCATGCCGGCGCCGATCACCATCGGGATGAAGGCGGCGTTGATGCCGTGACGATGCGGCAGGCCGAAGGAAATGTTGGAGAGGCCGCAGGTGGTGTTGACCTTGAGTTCTTCGCGCAGCCGCCGCAGCAGCGCGAACACCTGGCGGCCGGCATCTCCCAGCGCGCCGATCGGCATGACCAGCGGGTCGACGACCACGTCATGCGCCTTGATGCCGTGATCCATGGCGCGCTCGACGATCTTCTTCGCCACCGCGAAGCGCACATCCGGGTCCATGGAAATGCCGGTCTCGTCGTTCGAAATGGCGACCACCGGCACGTCGTATTTCTTGACCAGCGGCAGGATCGCCTCGAGCTTCTCTTCCTCGCCGGTAACCGAGTTCACCAGCGGGCGGCCCTTTGCGACCCTCAGACCTGCCTCGATGGCGGCGGTGACTGACGAGTCGATCGACAGCGGCAGGTCGACCAGGCCCTGGACGATTTCCAGCGTCTGGACCAGCAGGCCGGGTTCGGTCTCGTTGGGATTGACCGAGGTCACGCCGGCATTGACGTCCAGCATGGTGGCGCCGGCGCCGGCCTGTTCCAGCGCGTCCTTGATGACCGTCTCGAAATTGCCGACGATCATCTCGGCGGCGAGTTTTTTGCGACCCGTCGGGTTGATGCGCTCGCCAATCACGCAGAACGGCTGGTCGAAACCGATAACAATTTCCCGGGTCGCCGAGGCGACGATCGTACGCGTCATGAAGCTCTCCGTAGATATAAAGACTTCTTTATATCGTTATCTGATTTGATACAAGCGACCGGTGCGCACTTCAATGTGCGGTTTTCACCATGTCGACCTGGGTTTCTGTGACATTGTCCTGCAGGATGTGGCCAAGCCGCGCGGCGACCAGCCGATCGTCCGGGCGCGCCTCGCGCTTCCAGGGCTGGCGGCCCTTCAGCACGCCGGATTCATCGACGATCTCGGCGACATATTCCTCCTGGCGATACGCCATCACGTGGATGCCGGAGACGCCCTTGATCTCCTTCACCTCGTTGATGATGTCGATCGCGAGCTGCTTGCCTTCCTTCTTCTGGTCCTGCGCGCCTTCCAGCCGCTTGATGATGGCGTCCGGGATGTGGATGCCCGGCACGTTGGAGCGGATCCATTTCGCCGTCTTTGCGGAGGCCAGCGGCCCAACGCCGACGAGAATGAAGACCTTTTCCGTGAAGCCGAGGTCGCGCGCCCTGTCCATGAAGGTTCTGAACATGGGCACGTCGAAACAGTACTGGCTCTGCACGAACTGCGCGCCGGCCGCGATCTTCTTGCCGAGATGGATCGGCCGGAAATCGTAAGGCGGCGCGAACGGGTTGATCGCGGCGCCGAGGAAAAGCTGCGGCGGCGTGGTGAGCTTGCGGCCCGACAGGAACTTGCCGTTGTCGCGCATGACGCGGATCGTCTCGAGCAACGAGATGGAATCGAGATCGAACACCGGCTTCGCGCCCGGCTGGTCGCCGGCCTGCACGCCATCACCGGTGAGGCACAGCATGTTCGCGACGCCCATCGCCGCGCCGCCCAGCACATCGCCCTGGATGGCGATACGGTTCTTGTCGCGGCAGGCGATCTGCATGATCGGCGCATAACCCATGCGGGTGAGCAGCGCGCAGATGCCGACCGACGACATGTGGCAGTTGGCGCCCGAGGCATCGACCGCGTTGATGGCGTCAACCCAACCGTCGAAGATCCTGGCGCGGTTGTAGACGTCTTCCGGATCGGCTGAGTCGGGCGGGTTGAGCTCGGTCGTCACGGCGAACTCGCCGCGTCTCAGCACGCGCTCAAGCCGGCCCCGCGAGGTGTGGCCGGGCAGGGCGTCGAGCGGCAGGTGGATGCCCTCGGGGTTCTCGTCCCGCTGCGGAAAGCGCGCGTCTCTCATGCCGCTGCTCCAGCCTTGGCCGCTTCCTTCGCGGCGGCGGCCTGCGCCGTGACGCGCAGCCATGCCGACGTTTCGCGCAGCGACTGGTCGACCGGCTTCTGTACGGCGAGGATCTTGTCGCCATGGATCATGTTGCGCGAGCCTTCCCAGGCCTTCACCCAAACGCAGGGCATATCCGGCTCGACCTCGCAATTGCCGTTGGCGCGCACGCCGCCGCACGGACCGTTGCGCAACTGCTTGGGGCAGTTCATCGGGCACGACATGCCGGTCGAGGAGAGGATGCACTGGCCGCACATGCGGCAGTCGAACATGAAGCCTTTCACGCGCTTCTCGACAAACTTCACCGGAGCCTCGACGCGGCCGTAGCCGATGCCCTTCCACAGCGGGTGCAGCAGCAGGAACATGTCGGCGAAGCGCGCATAGAACCATTCCAGCGCCCGGGAGTGGCGGATCGACCAGAGGCGCACCGCGAAGGAGCGCTGCACGCGCCGCTGCGGCGACACATCCGCCGGCTTGTAGTCGCTCTTCGGCGCCGACTTCTTCACCTGCGTCGCCTGGGTGACCGATGCGGTCGCGGTCGGCGGCAGGACCTCCGGCCGCTCGCTTGCCGGTCCTTTGGCTGTCGTCGTCGTCTGGGTGTCAGACATTTTCCTTGCCGCCTGCCTTGGCAAGCGCGACGAGGCGCTCGCGTGGGTACTGCGCTTCGAGGTCCTTGGCAGCCTTGTCGGCTTCCGCTTCGAGATCGTCGCTCACCGGCACGGGATCGGCCTTGCGCCATTCCGCCAGATAGGCGTCGGTTTCGGCCGCGCCGGAACGCATCGCCGCCATGTCGATCGCCTCGGTGAAGCCGATCGGCAGTTCGCGCTTGGCGTTCTGCCGGCCTTTCTTGACGATGACCTGGGCGGGGATGTCGCGCCAGTAAACGACGATGAGATCGGCCATCTGCTGCCATTTCCTCTTGTGGTGCCGAGCATTGCCGAAAGGGCAGAAACCCCGCTTGTTATGGGACGACGCGGGGGCATTCAAAAGCGACGCGGAAGCGTGTCGCAATGAGGCAAGTCGGGAAAAAGGCCTACCAGACGCCTTTTGTCAGCCCGGTCCAGACGTAACGCCACAGCGTCGGGTGGAACCACTGCATCGACGGCAGATCGACCCTGACCGGCTTCAGCGTACCGTCGAGCGCATCGCGAACGGCTTGCATTGAGATGTCGCGCGAGATCGCCGCCAGCCGAAAGGCATAGGTCAGGAAATCGTCGTCGGGGGCTGGCGCGCCGCGCGCCTGATAGATGACATCGCCCGTATCGACGCCGGCATCGACCAGATGCACCGTGCCGCCAAAGTTCTCCGCGTCGCCTTCGGCCAGCGCATAATAACCGCCATTCATGCCGCGGTATTTTGGCGTGATGCCGGCGTGGTAGTTCAGGATCGGGCACTTGATCTCGGCGAGCGACTCGGCGCCCAGCATCCGGCAGCCGACAAGCAGCACCGCTTTTGGATCGAGCTGCACGACCGCGGCGCGAAACATGATCGAGTTCACCGAGGGCACGTGAATGATGTGCTGGCAGGGCGGTGGCTCCGTCTGCAACCCGTTCCGCTCGATGATCGCCGCGATACGGCGCTTTGCCAGCCGCTTGCCGAGCACCGACCATGCCATCATCGCGGTCTGGCCGAGCGCGTTCCACCAGCCGAACTTTTTCGCCCGCCGGTGGATCAGCGTGCCCCGCCCTTCCGACTCTTCCTGAATGACGGTGACCGGGCCAAAGGCGTCACGCAGCGCGTTGATGATGATCCACGGGTGCGGTCCGCCGGCGGTGACGACAACGATTTCAGAGCGGGCGAGCCGTTCAGCCATGCGGCGTTGCTGCGCTAGAAGAGCCAACCGTAGGCGGCCTCGACGGCAAGGAAGAAGGCACCGCCAATGAAGGCCACGACTGCAAGAGCAAACACGCCCACGGCGCTGCCAATGGCGAGCAGAATGCCGTCACGCTCGATGAGCGACAGTCCAAGCAGGGCGGTCGAGAAAGCGGGCAGCCAGTTGCCGAGCGGGATTGGCAGCGTGACGATGATGGCCAGGATCAGTGCGATGACGCCGATGACCCTGTCGCCGCGGCGGCGCCAGAAGGGCCAGTAGCGCGGGCGAATCATCTGTTCGACCCAGATCAGCCAAGGAACGACGCGGCCGGAGATGCTCCGGAACGTATCGGCCGAGATGGAGCGGTCGCGCAGGAAGCTCGGCAGCCAGGCGCGTTTGCTGCCGTAGACCATTTGCAGGGAGACGATGAGCAGGGGCAGGCCGAGGAACGCCGAAGCGCCGGGCGGCAGCGGG
>Ga0335075_10013966_pt1 | contig 12084 bp, 8 predicted proteins | sample Lox_Sample_24_FD_206723 | JGI IMG/M metagenome (GOLD analysis project Ga0335075, IMG submission 206723) | Soil microbial communities from Loxahatchee National Wildlife Refuge, Florida, United States - Lox_Sample_2.4 | ecosystem: Environmental > Terrestrial > Soil > Wetlands | place: USA: Florida... | reverse complement strand
AGGAGCCCCTCCATCGGGATCGGCATGTGACCTAGCTCGCCGGCCATTCCCGCCGCGCCCTTGATGACATGCCCGGCTTCGACCACGCCACCGCCGAAGCCGGTGCCGATGATGGCGGAGACCGAGCTGCGGCTGTCCGAGTCCGCGCCGTGCCGCACGTGGTGGGCGTACAGCGCGGCGGCGTTGGCGTCGTTGTTGTACACGACCGGGATGCCAAGGTGCTGCTCGAGCGCCTCCCTGATGTTGAACCTATGCCATCCGGAATGGCCGAAGTTGGTCGCGCCTCCGGTCGCGAGCACGCCGGTGGCGCTCGCCGGACCCGGCGTGTCCAGCCCGACCGCCCGCACCCTCTCCCTGGGCACGCCGGTCATGCCGAGCACCTTGTCAAACGAGTCGACCAGGGCCGGGATGGCCTTGTCGGGCCCTTCGCGCACGAAGCTGGGCAGTTCCGCCATCGTGTCGATAAGGAACGTGCCGTCCGAGGTCATGACGGTGCCGTTGTTCGTCGTACCGCCGTTGTCGATGCCGACGACCACCCAGTCACCAGGTGCCTGCATGAAACCTCCCAACCAGCTAATGCAGAACCGTATCTCAGCCGCTCGCGGGCGGGAACGGCCGGTACCGGTCTGCCGCGCGGCGCCCCCCGCATGGACCTGGCCACCGGTCAGGGGTGGTGACCGGTGGCCAGGGGCGCGAGGGGTGCGGAGAGTCGCGGGCGAACTGCGGGAATCTTGAGCGTCGGCTTTCGACGTGAAATGGCCCGGCCCCGTCATGCAGTGCCTGACTCGCCGTTGAGCCAGGCAACCCCGCGTGGGGTTCTCTGAAGTTAACCGGGCCGGGCAGTCAAGGCAAGACCGCAATGACATTGATTTCTCAGACCAATGCCCGGTGATTCTGTGCATGGGCCGCAATTACAGCAGGCCGAGCTCGCGGGCCCGGGTCACGGCTGCGGCGCGAGCGGACACCCCGAGCTTCCGGTAGATCGCCTGAGTATGGGTCTTGACCGTATTTGAGGACAGCTCCAGTTCCTGGGCGATCTCCGCGATCGACATCGACCCCCGAAGCATGCGCAGCACGGTCACTTCCCGGTCGGTCAGACCTAGCCTCTGCCCTTCGCCCTTCGGCTCGGTGCCCGGTTCTCCACCGAGCCGCTGGCGGAGCTGCTCCAGCCGGGCCTGCTGGGCCTCGGCGCCGTCCGGCAGCGAAGTGAGTATGTCATCGATCTCGGTGACAAGCCTGGTCGCCTCCGCATCGTCCCCTATGCCGTGCAGCACCACCGCGAGCCTGAACATGATTTCAAGAGTGGGCCAGGGGCTCATCCCCAGCTGGCGTCGTCGTAGTTGGAGCGCTTGCACGAGCTGGCGGCGAGCTTCTTCGAGTCGACCCTCTTCGGCCAAGCCGGCGGCGACGGCCAGGTAGGCGAGGCTGGCCTGCGGCGTGTCCCTCAGGCCGTCGTCGGCGATGCGCAGGGCCTCATCCGCCAGCGCCCTGCCCTCCGCCAGTCGGCCCTCCGCGCTGGCGACCAGAGCCGCGACGGACGTCGCGGTCAGCCGTACGGAGGGATCGGCGACGCCGCTCAGTACCGCCCGCCCGAGCGCCTGCGCCGGCCCGGGCTCGCCGGACAGGTACAGGCTGAACCCATGATCGGTCAGCGCGAGCACGTGCCAGGGAGACGTCGGGTCGTCTTCCAGCTGGATCGCGGTCGCCGCCGATTCCCGCATGACGCGGATGCCGTCGAATCCGAACGTGGCCCGGAGCAGTGCCGCCGACGACCGGAGCGAGCGCATGCCGTCGGGGAGCGGGCCGCCGTCCTCGCTGGCATCGATGACCGGTAGTAGCCGTTGAACCGTGCCTGACTGGCCGGACAGGGCCGCGATCCATGCGGCAGTATGCGCGGCGAGCGGGTTCACCGCGACGGTGTGATCGCCAAGCGCCTTCAGCCAGCCGCTGACGGTCTCCACGCGGCCGACATTGATGTACGAATACCAGTGCGCGGCTATCACTTCGACGGCCGCGTCGCCGTCGCCCGTGGCCAGGGCGTGATCGATGGCTTCCTCCGCCGAGCCCTGCGTGCGAAACCATTCGCTGGCGCGCCGGTGCAAAAGCGGGGCGAGCGCCCGCTCGCGGTATTCGAGCCGGGCGCGAAGCGCCTCCGAGAGCAGGTGGTGGTATCGGAACCATCGCCGGCTCTCGTCCAGCGCCACGAGAAACAGGTTCTCCCGCTCGAGCAGGGCGATGATCTCCGCCGAGTCTTTCCTTGCCGTTACCGCATCGCACAGCGCCGCCGTGAACCGGTCGAGGATCGCCGTATGGGTGAGGAACCGCACGACGTGTTCGGGTTGGCGGCCGATGACCTCCTCGAGGAGATAGTCGGCAACGTACCGGTTGTCGCGGGTGAACTCGTGGACGAACGCGCGCGGATCGGGCCGGCTCCGGAGGGACAGCGCCGCCAGGTACAGAGCAGCCGGCCATCCCTCGGTCCTTTCGACGAGTTCTGCCAGGTCACGCTCGCCCAGCGGGCTGGCGGCGACGGCGCCGATCAGCCCGGCAGCCTCTCCGGGCGTGAAGCGAAGCTCACCCATGCCGATCTCGGTCATCTCCCCGGCGGCACGCAGCCGGGCTACCTGAAGCGGCGGGACCGTTCGGCTGATGATGACGATCTTGGCGGGGGGCAGGAGGCTGGCCAAGAGCGACTCGACCTGCTCGTGGCAGCGGCGTGCCTCGACGAGGTGGTAGTCGTCCAGGACGAGAACCACCCGCTCGCGCAGTCCGGCCAGCGCGTTGACGAGGGTGGGCAGCAGCCGCCCGGAAATGTCCGGAACCCGCACTCGCAACAGCCCCGATAGGTCCTCTCTCGCAAGGCTGGGACACGCCCGCTCCAGCGACGAAACAACATGCGACCAGAGCCTGACGGGGTCATTGTCACCAGGGTCAAGCGAGACCCAGGCAAAAGCCCGGCTGGGGATCTCAGCGGCCCGCCACTGCGCCACGGCGATCGTTTTGCCGAACCCCGCGGGAGCGTGCACCAGCGCCAGCTTGGCGTCCTCGGCTGCCAGGCGGTGGACGAGAGGCTGGCGCGGCACCCATTCCCTGCGCGGATCCGGAGGATGGAACTTGCTCGCCAGCAACACGCCGGGACCGCTCGGCTCGGGTTCTGAGCCAGTGGCCGCAAGGGACGGTGAACAGGCCATCACTCCCCCCCAGCTGAGCTATTGCCTTTGACCAGAAATTTAACCCTAAGCAATTTCTGCGCTGCAGGGAACTCCGGGGGAGCCGCTCCGTTGGAAGAGAAGGCGGGCATTAGCCGCAATGCTGTAAATGACCGCAATAAGAGGATATAAGGCCACTGCGGCAACGATGAAAGATGCAGGAATGCCTGGAGAATCCCCGGCCCTCACCCGGGCCGCGGACGCACGTGGCGGTGAGCCGGGCTAACCGGTCCGTGGCCGACGTGGTGCCACGTACCTCGGTGGTATACGACTGGGAAGTAACTCCGCCCTAGCATGTCAGCGACCAGGAGGCCGCTGGGTGGGCACTTCAGCGGACAGGACGCCGCTGGGTTCAGGCTGCCGGCCGGCTGCTGACCGCCGGGCGATGAGCTTGCCGAGTTCCCAGAGCGCCAGCAGCGCGATGGCGGGCACCAGCGCCCAGCCGAACTCCCGCAGGTTGAGCTCGGTGGTCCCGAGCAGGCGCCGGAGCATGTCCATCTGGGTGACGGCCACCGCGAGGACGAACTCGCCGAGCATCGCCCAGTTCATCTGCTTGCTGTTGAAACTGTCCGTCGTCAGGACCGTGGCGGTCTCGCTGCGGCATTCGAGGGCTGCCACAATCAGGCACAGCGCGAATGATGTGAAGGCAATCGAGTTGCCGATAGCGAGGCTGTGGAAGTGGGCCTGGCCGAGCTTGATCACCGAGAGCAGGCCGATAGTTATCGCCAGCCCGGCCAGACCTACCGTGACCGCCACCCCCGTGGTAAGTACCGACTCACCGCGCGGGCGCGGCCTGCGGGTCATGAGCCCTGGGCTCTCCCGGTCGAAGCCAAGGGCGAACCCGAACGGGGCGTTGACGATGAAGTGGATCCACAGCACCTGGGCCGGGTTGAACGGCTCGCCCTCGGCGATGTTGAAGAGTGCCGCCCCAAGGAAGGTCAGAACGAAGACAACCAGCAGCACGAGGACGAAGCGAATGTACTTGGTGAGGTTGTCGTAGATCTTGCGGCCCTGCTGGACGGCGAAGACGATGGTGGCGAAGTCGTCGTCTGACAGGATCATCCGGCCGGCGTTCTTGGCCACTTCGGTGCCCGAGCCCATCGCGATCCCGATGTCGGCGGCCTTGATCGCCGGGGCGTCGTTGACGCCGTCACCCGTCATCGCCACGACGTGGCCCTTCTTCTTCAGCGTCTCGGCCAGCAGCACCTTGTGCTCGGGAGCGACCCGGCCGACGACGCCGATGCCGTCAATGCGGGCTAGCCGCTCCGCTTCCGGCATGGCGGCGAAGTCAGCACCGAGGATCGCCTCTCCGCCGATCCCGACCTGCCTGGCGATGGCCGCTCCGGTGATCACGTCATCCCCGGTCACCATCCGGACCCGGATGTGGGCGGCGTGGGCGCTGGCCACGGCGTCCCTGGACTCCTCTCTGGGCGGGTCGACCATGCCGACCAGGCTGGTCACCTGAAGGGCCGTCACGTAGCCGAGAAGGTCGCCATCCGGGTCAAAGTCCGCCGGGTCGAAGTCCCGGGTGGCGGCGGCCATCACGCGCTGGCCTTCGCCCTCCATCCGCTCCGTATGCCCCTGGGCGCGCTGGCTCAGCCCCGCGTCCCAGGGGATGGTCCGGCCCGCGGACAGGGCCGTGGCGGCGCGGGCCATGACCGCGGGAGCCGCGCCTTTCACGAAACACCGGACGACCGGCCGTCCCGCGGCGTCGGTAGCCGAGTTGAAGGTGGCCATCAGCTTGTAGGACGGGTCGAACGGCAGCGTGGCCAGTCTCGGCAGCCGCTGACGGGTGCCGTCGGCATCCAGCCCGGCCTTGTGCCCCAGCACCAGCAGCGCGCCCTCGGTCGGGTCACCGACCACCCGGCCGTCCACCAGTTTCGCGTCGCTGGCCACCAGGTAGGGCAGGATGGCGTCCTCGATGTTGCCGTGGGAGCCCACGGCATGCTGGACGTTGCCTTCCAGGCTGTAACCGCCACCGGAGATGACGTAGCGGTCGCCTGGATCGATCACCTCCACGGCGGTCATCTGGTTCATCGTGAGCGTGCCGGTCTTGTCGGAGTTGATCGCCGAGGTGAACCCCAGGGTCTCCACCGAGGGAAGGTCCTTCACGATGGCGTTGCGCTTGGCCAGGTCGACACCGCCGAGCGAAAGGATAGTCTGCGTGACGGTGGGCAGCGCCTCGGGGATGGCCGCGATGGCCAGCGACACGGCGGCCACGAACAGCGAATCCCATGCCTCACCACGGCCGCGGCCCAAGACGAACATCACGATCATGGTCAGGCCGGCCGCCGCCGCGATCCACAGAGTGAGCCGGTTCAGCTCTTTGGTCAGCGGAGATTCCTCTTGGGCGGTGGCCGACAGCATCCCGGAGATCTTCCCGAGTTCGGTTCCGGTGCCCGTCGAGGTGACGATCATGGTTCCGCTGCCGTGCGTCACCGGCGTGTTCATGAACGCCATGTTGGTCTGGTCGCCTGGACCCAGGTGATCGCCGGCCAGCGTGACCACGTTCTTGGCGGTCGGCGTGCTCTCCCCGGTCAGGGCCGACTCGTCGATCTGCAGGGCGCTGGCGGCGACGATCCGCCCGTCCGCGGGCACCTGATCCCCCGCGGTGATGAGCACGACGTCGCCGACGACCAGCTCCTCCGCGGGGATCTGGGCCTCCACTCCGTCGCGCCTGACCCGTGCGACCGCCTTCATCATTGACTTGAGGGCGTTCATGGCGCTCTCGGCCTTGCCCTCCTGCCGCATGCCGACGACCGCGTTCAGCACCGTCAGCGCCAGCAGCACGACCCCGGTGCCCCACTCCTTGATCAGCAAGGAGACCACCGCGGCGGCGACCAGGATGATCTGCATGTAGCTGCGGTACTGGTCCAGGAACCGGCGCCAGCCCGGCTTCGGCTTCTCCTCGGGCAGCGCGTTCGGGCCGTTCGCGCTCAGCAGTTCCGCGGCGCGGGCAGCGGTCAGCCCGGCGGACGGCCCGACCCCGAGGGCCTCCGCGACCTCCTCGGGCGACCGTGAATACCAGTACCAGCCTGCCGCGGTCGGCCGTCCCGTGGCGTCGGCTTGCACCGTCATCGCCATACCTCCTTGCTCAAAATCCTTGGCGATGGCGCTGATCGCCACGTTCATATTTCGTGGCGATCAGCTAGGCCGGGCGTGTGGCGGGTGCCGCTATGCGTCCATATTTGACCGGCTGCCGTGGACACAGAGCGCGTACATCGCGATCACGTCCAGCGCGATGATGGCCAGGGACCAGAACGGATAGGCCGGTACGAAGAACAGCTGGCCGATCAGGTTGAGCCCGATCACCCCTACGCCGAACCAGCGGGCTGCCTGGTTGCCTACCATCACACCGACACCCGCCAGAAGCTGAAGGAGGCCGAGGATCAGGGCCACCCAGCCCCAGGCCCGCAGGTCACCGATCACGTAGTGCGCGTTCGCCACAAACAGGTGCGAGTTGGCGATCGCGGCGAGGCCGTCGATCACGTTGAAGAGGCCGACCACCAGCAGCAGCACCGCTGCGAAGATGACCATGCCGAGGCCCCGGGATTCCGCGTGGTCCGTGCTCTTGGCTCCCCTGACTGTTGCTGACGTCATTTTTCCTCCAGTCAGCTGGGACTCGCCGAAGTCCGGCTAAGCCCGTGCTATGCACATCACCGATCGCACCGCGCGCGGCCGGGAACGGTATCCCCCCGCAGGGGGTGAAAGGCGGCCACCGTGCATTTCGCCGACGAAGGCGCCCGGTGCGGGTGAGCACAGAACGAAGGAGCCGCTGCTAGCCTTCACGGTGCTGCCGGCCGGAAGGGGCAATCATGGTAACCATTGCGGCGGGGGACGGAGACCGACCCGCTCCGCCGGCGAAGATCTCCGGAACGCGCCGCGCGGCCAGCATCTACGGAGCCATCATCACCGCGGCGATCATCGCCGCCGTCGGGGGCGAGCTATCCACGACCGCACTGGCAATCGCCGTGGTGGTCACCTTGCTCGTCTACTGGGTGGCCGAGGAGTATGCCGAGGTGCTCGGTGAGCAGGCAGAGGGCGGCCATCTGCCAACGTGGGGCAGTATCCGCGGCATGCTGTCCAGCACCTGGCCGATGGTCAGCGCCTCGTACGTGCCGCTGCTCGCGCTGGTGCTCGCACACCTGGCGGGCGCGTCGGCCCTCACCGCCGCCAACGTCGGGCTGGCGCTGGCGATCGTCCTGCTGACGATTCACGGTTGGTCGGCCGGGCGGGCGGCGCGGCTTCGCGGGCGTCGGCTTCTCCTTTCGACCTCCGTCGCCGCAGCGCTGGGGGTCGTGATGATTCTGCTGAAGGATTTGGTTCTCATCCACCTGCACTAACGCCGACGGCATCCCCCGCCGCGGGCGATGTGCCGACGGGGCGGCGGCGGAAAGGGGGCGGTGGCGGAAAGCTGCCCCGAGATGGCCGGAACGCCTGTCATGGGACCATCTTGGGACCGCTCACCCGCCGCGAGGGTGGCACGTGACCAGCACATACGCGAACGTCAGTACGGGAAGCAGGTGACCGGCGCTCTGCCGGACCGAGGGACAGGAGTTGGTTATGAGTGTGCCTAGGGCCACCGTGGACGAGGCGACGCGGGAGGCACTGCTCGGCCTCGCAACCGGCGACGTCGACATCCTGAAGGAGGCCGTCGACATCCGCGAGGCGGAACAGCAGAGCAGCGGCCTGGATCCGGTCACCTTCGGCCTCGTCAAGGTGGCTTCGCTGATAGCTCTCGGCTCGCCGCCGGCTTCGTATCTGTGGCAAATCGCCAATGCACTAGACGCCGGGGCGACCCCCGCGGACATCCTCGGCGTGCTACGGGCCGTGGCGCCCCAGGTGGGTGGCCCCAAGATCATCGCGGCCGCGCCCGAGATCATGATGGCGCTGGGCCTGTCCCTGCCCACCGAACGGGAAGGCGTGCTGTGACGCGGCCCGAGCCCACCGACGAATCAACCGTGGCAAGTCCGCAACCGGGAGGCTGACATGATCAGGAGAAGGCGGGGCCCGCCGTGGCGACAGCGGCCGCCGGGCCTCCCGGCGGTGGGCGTCGGACCTGCGTCCCCGTCCCTCTCGGACCAGCTCAGCGAGATCACGAGGCTGCACGATCAAGGCATTCTGGCCGACGAGGAGTTCAGCGCCGCCAAGGCGAAGCTCCTCGGTATCTGAGAGTTGCCATGATGGCTGTCTATTACGAGATCAGGATCGCGGGTCTCGCGTGTCCGGGCCATTAATCCCCGCGCCGCCGGGCCGCTTTCGCGGAGCCGCCGTATTTCGATCACGTCGGCTCTGAACTCTTCCATCCGGGCCAGGAAGGCTGCCAGCGCCTCTTGGTCCGGCAGAAGGCCGTGCAAGACAGTCTCGACGGGTGCCAGATCGGCGCTCAGCCACTCGAAGTCCAGCAAGACCCCGGAAGGCAGCATTCCCGCCACGCGGATCTCGTAATAGGCCGCCACCATGCGTACCTCCAATCGACGCATATCGGCCCCGGAGTCCTCACGCTGTCGCAATACGGTCGCCAGCGGTCCACTCATCGGGGGTGAACTACCGGCGGCGTCCTCATACCTGCGTGTTTCCGTACCGGTTAGCCTCCGTTTGGCTGGAGTTTGGCTGGCGTTTGGTATTTCTCCCGGGAGCGGGGGTGGGCGAAGGGAGCCTGAGCTGTTAGCCTTAGTTCTCCGTCTCTCTGGCATCATGTGTAGCAACGTCGCAGATCAGCCAAAATGGCGGCCGAAGCGAGACCTGCAGGCCGCCGGAGCGGTGCTGAGCCAGAGTGCGATCGTTGTCTCGGCCGCGACTGACCTGCTCGCGTCCGTCCCGGATCTCTCGGTGCCGATCGACGGCAAGATCCGGCCTCCGGAGATACGCCCTGAGTGGCTGGACCGCCCCGCCTTGCTCCGCCGGCTGTCCGGTACAACCGCGCGGCTTATTCTCCTCAGCGCTCCGGCGGGTTCAGGAAAGACCGTCCTGGTCAGCCAATGGCGCGCCGTCTCGGCCAGCGACCGGTTTGCCTGGGTCACCCTCGACACCGCCGACAACAACCCCAGCCGACTGTGGTGGAAGGTGATCAGCGCGGTACGCCGCGCCTGTCCTGAGTTCGATGTCGACCCGCCGGAGGTACTGATGCCCAGGCAGGGGCGCTTGCTCCTGCTGACCCTCATAGCCCGCCTCGGCACTTTGCGGGCGCCGGTTGTCCTGGTCTTGGACGATTATCACCTGGTGAGTCACCACAGATGCCATGCGCAGGTTGAAGGTCTGCTCCGTGACCTGCCGCAGTCCTGTCAAGTTGTCCTCACGACGCGCGCGATGCCGCCGCTCGAGCTGGCGCGCCTGCGCGCCGCGGGCGAGGTCGCCGATATCGGGATGCCCGACCTGTGCTTCGGCCGGCCAGAGGCTGGAGCGCTTGTGTCCGCGGTGGCGGGGGTCACGCTCGACGACTCAGACCTGAGCGCTCTGTTCGCCCGAACGGAGGGGTGGCCAGCCGGCGTCTATCTGGCCGCGCTGGCCCTTCGAGGCCATCCGTCCCCGCACGGTTTCATCGATCAGTTCACCGGCAAGCACAGGTTCGTCGCCGATTTCCTGGCCGAAGAGGTACTCAATCGTCAGGCGGCCGACGTCCGGCAGTTCCTGCTCAGGACGTCCATCCTCGACCGGTTCACCGCGTCATTGTGCGACGCGGTTACCGGGCGCGCCGACTCCGCCGAGCTCATCGAGCGACTGGAGCGAGAGAACCTGTTCCTTATCCCAGTCGACGAGCACCGGATCTGGTATCGCTACCACTATCTTTTCGCCGAGATGCTGCGCGGCCAGCTAACCCGGACAGAGATCCAGCCCGGCCTGGTGCCTCTGCTGCACAAGCGGGCGAGCGCCTGGCACCGAGAAGCCGGGTCCACTGAGGAGGCGATCGTGCATGCGCTGTCCGCAGGCGACATGGCCGAGGCGGCCGAGCTGATCACGGCTCATTGGCACCACTTCGTCGCAGCGGGCCGGACAACGACCGTTAGTGACTGGCTCGGCTCGCTGGGCGAAGACCGGGTGGCCGGTAATCCGGTCGCGGCGCATTGCGCCGCCTGGGTGGCCGCGGTTGCCTGGGACGCCGACTCGGTGCGCCGATGGCTGCGCGTCATCGAGACGGCCTCCTATGACGGTTCGCTCCCCGATGGGATGCGCTCGCTGCGGTTCTCCGCGGCGCTACTGCGCGCTACCTTCGGATTCAACGGCGTCCGGTCGATGGTTGACGACGCGGTCGCAGCCACCGAGATGGAAGACGACCCGGCTTCACCCTGGTACGCGCACGCGCGGGCGACGCTGGGCTTCGCCCTGCACCTGGCGGGGGATCCGGATGCGTCCCGAGTGCTCAGGCAAGCGCTTGCGGCCGGGACATCCTGGCCGCTGAGCAGGATTGTTGCTCTCAGCGTCGCCGCCTTCAGGGCAGCCGACGAGGGGGAGCTCGCGCGGGCCGAGCAGCTGGTGGAGGAAGCGTCCCGGATCGTGAACGGCAGGGGCTTCACCAAGTGGCCGCCGAACTCCTTCATCTTGACGGCCCTCGGGGCCGTCCATTCGCGGCAAGGGCGCCTCGAGGAGGCCCGAGCCGAGCTCGAGTACGCCATCTACAGGCGCCGACGGTGGATTCTGCTGACTCCGTGGCTCAGCGTCGAGACCCAGCTCCGGCTGGCGCAGGTGTTGCTGGCGATGGACGACCGCTCGGCAGCGGCCATCGTTGCGGCCGAGGTCAGGAATGTGCTGACGGCATCGCCCGAAAGCGGCAACGCACTGCTGGAGCGGCTCGGCGAGCTGGAGCGGCGGCTTGCCGTGACGCAGTCGGCGCCATCGCTGGCCGAGCCGCTGACCCGGCGCGAGCAGGCAGTCCTGAGCCTGCTGCGCAAGTCACTGTCTGTCAGCGACATCGCCCGGGAGCTCTACCTTTCTGTGAACACGGTGAAGACCCACAGGCGCGCGATCTACCGGAAACTCGGTGTGAGCAGCCGTCAGGAGGCCATCGAACGGGCCCGGGAGTAAGAGCAGGTTGAGCTGTCTTGCCCGGCGGACCGCCTCCCGGCGATCGGACACACCCAGTTTGCGGAAGATGCTCTTCAGGTGCGTCTTCACTGTGTGAACCGAGATATACATCTCCGCGGCGATGTCTGTGGTGTCGAGCATCTCGCCCACGCCGCGCAGCACATCTCGCTCCCGGCGGCTGAGCTGCTCGACGATCACCGGGGCAGCGTCGTCAGGTGCGTCCCGCTGTGCCGGGACGGCGCGCGGCACCACCAGTCCGGGGCCGAGCAGCTCACGGTGCGCGCTGGCAAGTTCAGGATTGCGCATCAGCACGGGCCGCAGCCAGCTCCGCTCCGTGGCGAACGGGAGCCGGCGCCTCTCCGCCTCGCCTAGCTGTAGCGCACGGCCGAGTGATCTGCGGCCCCGCACGTCATCGCCGCTGCGGAAGTTCAGCTGAGCGTCGGCGAGCCACGCCTCAAGCAGTACTCGCTCGGACTCCTCGCCGGCCGAGGGCTCCAATGCCGTAGCCAGCGTGCGGCGCGCCGCCCCCGCATCGCCGGCCGCCAGCCAGGCGCGGCTGAGCGCGACCCTCGCGTCCAGGGCGGATTGAGATCCGATACGACGTGCCGCGGCGAGGGCTGCCTGGCCGTCTCCGGAGGCCGCATGAGCCTGCAGCTCGGTGAGGACTAGCGCACGGTCGAGCAACGGTGGAAGCGACCGGCCGCGGCGGCCACGCTCGATCGTTTCCAGGACCGTGTGCATGCGGCCTTCGGCGAGGCTGCCGCGCGCCGCGATCAGGCTGCCGACAGCGCTGACCAGCTTGTCGGGGTGAGCATCGAGCGCCGCGTCCGCGACCTTGAGCCGGGCTCGGGAC
>Ga0335075_10013965_pt1 | contig 12084 bp, 6 predicted proteins | sample Lox_Sample_24_FD_206723 | JGI IMG/M metagenome (GOLD analysis project Ga0335075, IMG submission 206723) | Soil microbial communities from Loxahatchee National Wildlife Refuge, Florida, United States - Lox_Sample_2.4 | ecosystem: Environmental > Terrestrial > Soil > Wetlands | place: USA: Florida... | reverse complement strand
TGTTACAAAAATGTCGCAAGCACAAAGCCTCTCCACATCAGAGATCGGGCTGGATGCCAATCGCCACATCCATCTCCTCTCGGAGAGGACGGGGGGAAAATCTTTCCTTGACATCCCCTCTCATAGGACTCACTGACACCGATTCAGTCATCAATCCCTGACCCCGGATAATGACCCGTTATCAGACTTCAGCATGAAGCTAGTTTTGCCGTGGCTGGAATGCTGATCCGGCATCAGCATTCTCAAATAGCCGCTTGGGGAGCCAATTCAGGTCGGTTCAAGCACTTACCTGGTTGTCGTCGAGCACGGTGGGCCGCCAAATGTGCCGTGCGTTTAGCGCGTTGCGAATGATTTCACCCTCCGGGTGCTGGTATACCATAGCGCTTCTTACATCGCCGTGGCCCATGGCGTTCATCACCGCTTTCAGGTTCCCGGTCTTCGCCAGCACGAAGCTGCCGAAGTCGTGGCGCGCACAGTAGAGGACAAGTTCGCGGGGTAGCCCCGCGGCTTGCCTCGCCCGCGCCCACTGCCGGTATACCATCCCTTCCCCAATGTGCTTTCCTTTATAACGTGACATCCACACCCAGCCCTCGCTCCGTCCCGCACAGCGCGCCTCGAGAATTTGCTTCACGCGGTTGCTCATGGGGATGAACCGGCGGCCGGACTCCGTCTTGCTGTCCGGGGTAAAGATCGTCCCGGCATCGAAGTCCACGTTCTCCACTCGCATACAGTAAAGCTCGCGGGCGTTGCGCATTCCGGTGTCGCGCATTACCACGATGATGTCCTTCAGCGGCTGCTCGGCCACCGCTGATAGCCTCCTTTCCGCATCGTCGTTCAGGCGGAGCGACCGCTCATGTTCCTTGAAGAGCGCAAAGTCGGGGGCCTCATGGATCAGCTTGCCCTTCTTGGCTCTGGAGTACATCCGCCGCAGCGTCCGGAGAGCATTATTTCCGTTCGAGGCCAATCCAGGAAACTGCAGTTTCTCAACCTCGTCTTTGCTGATCAGGTCCATGCGCATTCCGGCGATCTTCGTTTGCTCCAACAGCCTCCAGCCGTTTCTGTAATAGCGGCGGCTGTCGGCCTCGAGCCGTTCTGTTGCCACCCATTGAAGGAAATCCTTCGCGTATTCACGAAGCGTGGGCGGCTTCCTGTCGAGCGGATCGCTAGCCTTGATCGCAGCAGCGAGTTTGAGAGAGGCAGCTTTCTGCGCTCTCGTTTCGTTGGTCTCCTTGGTGGACCCGCGGTCGCGCTTGCCGCGCACCGTGAAGTCATACCAGTAATACTTCGACTCGTTTTTTCTGAACAGTTTCACGAGATCACCTCCAAGCAGCCCGCACGGAAGTAACTCGTGTGTTCCGCCGAATGAATCCGAGCGGAACCACAACATCGTACTTCAACTTTCTGTCGATTCCAATCCAGTCAGGGCGCGCCCCTGCACAATGCTTCAGAAATCTCGCGCTGGCAGAACGCTCGGCGCAGATTGGACCGCCAGATTTTTGATAATCTCCCTTATCATTCACTACTTGGGTTGACAAGCCTGCGGCTGGTTTCTGGGACACTTGCCGGAATTGGTGACTATTCGCTGAGCGCTGAGAGAAACCGGCACCCTATAGGAGATAAAACGTCTCATCTGGTCCGGTTTTCTCGGTGGCCAGCGCAACTTTCAAACTGCTGTAATTTTATTTGCGAAAGAACGAGCCGATCGAGCCGTTGACTTTTCGAAACATTTCTGTCGGCGGTCTTGCCAGGCGCATTACACTCGGTCTACGTCCGGCGCCCGTCAATTTTGAATCTATGAGAGCCCGGAAGAGAACACCGGATCGGCAAAGTGGCCATTCGTTCCTTGTGGCGGGAAGGAGAAATTCAGCCCATGATGGCGCAACGAGCCAAAACTTGCGCAGAGCATAGCATGCGTTTGGTGTCGTGGCTCTGTCTCGATTTGCTGTTGGCGGTATCCGCCTTCGCGCAGCATTATTCCGTCCTGCCCGTACCGAACTCTCCGCACGGGATTTATCAACTGATGCAGGACAGCCATTCACGCCTCTGGCTGGGGACCATCGACAATGTATATGCGTTCGATGGAGTTCACTTCTATTCTCTTCGGCCCTATGGTTTCCCACGGGAGACACCGAATGCATTCAGCGAAGACAGTGACGGAGGGATATGGATCGGGACACAGGGAACCACGGTGAATGGCGGGACAACCCACGGTTCCCTTTATCGCTACCGCGCGGGTCAAGTCGAGAAAATGCTGTCCGGCGACGTGCTGGGCGTAGCCGCGATCGCACCTGGCGTGGTTGTTGCCTCGATGGGCACGGAAGCATCCAGACCCGTCTATGGCGATCTTTACCGTCTTCGCAGGCAGGGAAAGCAATGGAAGGCGGAGTTGCTCTTTCCGAAAGCAGCCAATCATCTCACAGTGGACCATCATGGGATGCTGTTGTTTCCCTGTCCCGGCGGCTGGTGCGAGATCGCCGGCAGCAGGCTGGCCGGGCCGCTGCCGGCAGCAGCGGATATCCAGCATCATGAGGGCGATCCAGCGGCGGAGAGGATAGTCCGCGACAAATTCGGTTGCGTTTGGTCTCGCTCTGAGGCTGAACGTGGCGGCAGCTATCAGTGCCCTGGCGACGCGCATCCGACCGTCCTACCCTACGAAATCTCCCAGGGTGACTCCTCCGCCCATCTGGAAGAGGGAGCCGACGCGTCGATCCTTATGCTTGTACCGTTGCTCCTTGGCCGCCCTGGCCATTTTAACGATCTGCGAGGGTCGCCGGACATCCCTAAGGATCTGGATAATGCGCTGCTGGCGCGTGACGGAACGATCTGGCTGGGAACCGACAGCGGATTGCTCAGAATGACATACCCGTTTCGCTTGGAACACTGGGGCGCCCCAGAGGGTCTCGTGGGATACCGAAGCTTCCTGCGGTCCATCGACGGCACTATCTATTCGGCAGACTCGGGCCTGGTGGTAAAGCTTCAGCCGGATCGCCAAAAGTGGATTCCCGTATCTGGGATCGTGCGTTCAAGAGCGATCCGAGACATCATGAAACTGCCTGATGGTCGCATGATCGTTACCGGGGATGACGGAACCGGTGTGTACGGAAGCGATGGAAGGCGCTTGGCCAATTCAACAACCGGGGGATCTCGCCTTGCACAGACCCGAGACGGTGAGCTTTGGTTGGCAGGGCACAACGGAGTCGAACAGTTCGTGATTCGCGGCGACATAATAGTGTTCAAGTCTCAATCCCTGCCGCGTGAGACAGTCTTTGACATGGAGTACGATCAGGCGCGGGATGTGCTCTGGGCCTGCAATGAAGGGGGACTGCTCTACCAGACCCGTGGGGTATGGAACAGCATAACCCGCAAGGATGGCCTCCTCGACCATACCTGCGATTCCCTGGATATCGCGCCAAACGGAGATCTGTGGGTAGCCTACCGGGATTCAGCATATGCTGTCATTTCAAATCCATTGTCCGGTCATCCGCAAATCCACAACGTCACTGGCGACCTGGATAAGCTGATCGGCAGCAATAGTTCGGAATTTGTCCACACGGATCAGGAGGCGCGCATCTGGCGCGCAAGCCGCGGCACAATTGCCGCTGCGACTCCTGCAGGCGCGATGGCGGGGAAATGGATTCGGTTTGGCCATGATGACGGTATGGGACATCTTCCATTTCCAACGGACTACCTGGCCGACAGGGACGGATCGATATGGTTTCTCACAGATACTGGGATTACCCACTTTTCGCCGCCGCGGGATTTCCTCACCAATTTTCCAAGCCCTCCCCTGTTCCTGGGAGGGGTTTCAATTGGCGACGCGGCGCCCGTCCTTGAGGATGCCGTGACCAATATACCGCGCAGTCGCGCAGTCGTCGTTTATCTCGGCTCCCTGCAATTTGACCGGCGCAGCGCCCTGCATTTCAGCTATCGGCTGCTGCCCAGCCAAACTTCCTGGATCTCTACCGATAGCGCCGAACTGCATTTGGGAATGCTTCGCTGGGGCGGGCACTTGCTACAAGTCCGCGCACAACTGGGAGTCGGCCCGTGGTCTCCCGTCGTCGAGCAAACTCTTACGGTCCCTAGACCGGTGTGGCTCGCCTGGCCCTCGCTGGGGGGCTATCTGATGGCGGTCGGAACCCTTGCATTCGCGGGCCGAAAATGGAGTAGAGGGCGCAGAGAGCGGCTCAAGAAACTGTTTCCCGACCTTGCCGAATGGCGGCTGGCCGCGCTTTCGCCCGAACTGCAGCAACTGGATGGTGCAATGCTGGACGAACGATTCGAAGTAGGACGAGTGTTGGCGCGAGGCGGCTTCGCAGTAGTCACCGAAGGACGAGACCTGCAACAGGATGGCCTCCGTTGCGCCATCAAGATCTTCCGCCAGGACCTGGGTGACGGCGACGGGATCGCCAGACGCTTCCGCCATGAAGTTCGCGTCCTTGAACAGGTTCGTCATCCGAACATTGTTCGAATTTATGGTAGCGGCACCTCGCCGCTGGGCGCCCTTTATCTAGTAATGGAGTTCATCGAAGGGTGCACATTACGGGAGCTGCTCAACTCTGGCTCTCCAACTGCCGAGAAGGTCGGCAGCTACCTTCTTCAGATAGGAGACGCTCTGGATCATATTCATCGGCTCGGCATCTGCCATCGCGACCTCAAGCCGGAGAACCTGATGATTCGAGAAGACGAGGTGATCCTCATCGATTTCTCGATCGCTATCATCAAGGATCCGGACAGAACCGTCCACGGGCTTTCCCGAGCCGCGGGGACCATTTGTTACATGGCGCCAGAACAGGTGATTGGCTATGCCAACCCTGCCACGGACATTTACAGTCTCGCGAAAGTGACGATTGAAATGCTCACTGGCAAGCGGCCCTCCGATCTTTTTCCTAACGCCTCGATGGATTTGCCCGACCGAGTACGTAGCAAGTTGGGCGATCTGCAGCCGCGCCTGTCCACTGAATCGCTGGAGCTGCTCGCCTCCGCTCTGGAATTCGATCCCAAAAACCGGCCGAACCAGGCAAAAGCCTTCGCCGTGCAAATTGCGAGCGATCTCAGAACAACGGCATAGAAAGGAAGACCTTGCGAACCGACTCTCACATTCGCAACTTTAGCCAGTCGCGCCCCTTTTCCCATCGATGCCGAACCTGGCGCAGAGTAAGTCCTGTGATTTCAGCGATTTCATCAAATGTGAATCCAGCAAAATAATGCATGTCCACGACTCTGGAAGCGCCTAGGTTGATCTTCTCCAATTGGTCCATCAGCGATCCAATCAGGATCAGGCACTCAAAGTCTGTTGTTCCGGGAAGCCTATTCAACGCAAGTTCATCGAGTTGCGCAGGCGATTCGCCCTGTCCTCGTCTTTGTGCCAAGCGGCCACGGGCAAAATCAACCAGTACCCGACGCATAGCCAAAGAAGCGATCGCATAAAAGTGATCGCGACTGTTGATTGTCCATCCGCCCTTTCCGAGACTCCGGACCCAGGCTTCATTGATTAGTTCAGTTGGGGAAAGTGGGGCTACGTAGCGCTCCCGGCGTAGTTCACGGACTGCGATCTGATGGAGTTTCGGAAGCACCTCTCTCAAGACGGCTTCGGCAACGTCTCGATCGCCACCGGAGAAGCGCCGTAGTTGGTCTGTTAGAAGAGGGGAGTCTGTCAATTCCGCCACGCTTCGGTTCAGATTTGGCTTTGCAACCCAGAATAATAGAACTTCGACTGGATTTCTTAATTTCTCAGAAAACCTATGGCAGGATTAGGCCAATTTGGCGCAGAGAGAAATGTCGCAGAAATCTGGCTGTTCCCCCTCGCAGCCAAGACATTCCTTCCAATCAGTGCCACTGGAGGCGCCATGAACAGCCTGAATCCGTTCCGTTTTGCTGCCACCGCACAGATTCTCGATATTCGCATCTCGACCCGCTCCAAGGGCCCCAACCCGATTTCTCGGTCAAATAGATTCCGGACGGAGGCGTCTTACGCTCGCGTTTTCCTGCTGATTGCGATGTCAATCGGCGGCTTCATTGCCACAGCACAACAGCCCCCCCGGCACAAGAGACCGGCTGTTGCTCCCCGCGCCGCCACTGCTCCGCCGGCAAAGCCAAACGCCCAAAACTCGCAGGCGGGCAATCGAAACTCCTATTCCGTGCCGACGAACTCCAATGGCGTTTCACCTTATTCGGCGCAGAATGCGTCCTCGCCCTGCAACGGATCGACCCCTGGCCGCCCAGGCGTTTCGCCCCGGGGCCAGACCGGATATACAGGCGGCCAGCCCTGCAACAGTCAAAGCCCGGCAAACCGCCAGCAATTAAATAACTATCAGGGAGGCGTCGGAAACTTTTCCGGATGCTGTGGCTTCAGTATGACCCTCTACAGTTGTTTCCGGAACGGCGGCCAGGTGCTCTGCGATTTCGACCTCACAAATCAGAACAACGCGCGAGCCAACGCACATACCGTCTTCGGCGATATGCGCATTCTCAATTCGAGCGGGCGAATCTTCCCCCATCAGGATGCCTTCTTTGTCGATGCGGATGGAACTCAGTTCGATATATCTCAAATAATTCCCGGTAATAAGGTGCGGTTGATCATGGTCTTTGACAACGTACCTGAAACCTACACTACCGTGTCTCTCGCGCATGCCCAGATGGTTGTCCAAAATGTCGCGATCTCCGCGCAGGAATCGGGGACAACTACCCAGACGGCACATTCTGGAACCGTCAACAAGAAGTGATGGCCGATTGGCAAACGCTTATTTTTCCGTTACGAAGCTTCTTCAGCCTGCAACTCCATTCGTTCAGATTGCGCAGATTAACTATCCGAAGAAGCACTTTTCTTGGGCCGGAATCAACACGCAGAACAAATACATTTTTGCGGATTCGGCAGGAGGTCGCATGTTTGGGCTCACTGGTGAAAAGAAAAATCGACCACGCTCTTTAACACTTTTCTGCGAAGCCGTGGCACATTCTAAGCTATTCCTCGCAGAGACAGTCAGCAGCACGTAAGGCCTTTCGTTCCCCAAAAGAGATGTGGAGCATCGTTCTTCAATCGGAAGCCGTTTATGGAGGTCCTATGCGATTGACAAGAAAGCTGAGCGAATCATGGAAGCTGGCGCCGGCAAGCTGGGCAGCGGGTCGGCAGTTCCGAGGAGCTTTCGAAAGGTTGTTGCCCGGATTGTTCTTCGGGCTTGCGCTCGCGTTCTTCACTCCAACTGGAGCGCAAGCACAGGGATACAAGGTTCTCTACAGCTTTTGTGCATTGCAGAATTGCGCCGACGGGGACCAACCCGGACAGATTGTCTCTGATGCGACTGGTAGTCTTTACGGCGTGACCTTGTATGGTGGTGCGGGTGGCGAGGGCACGGTTTTCAAGCTGGACACCATGGGCAACGAAACAGTTCTTTACAACTTTTGCTCAGTCGGAGGTGCGGATTGCCTGGATGGAAGCGTCCCATTCGCGCTGACGGTCGACAGCGACGACAATATCTACGGCGTGACCAGCGAAGGTGGCACGAGCAACGGCGGCGTGGTGTTCGAGTTGGATAACTCCGGCAACGAAACAGTTCTTTACAACTTCTGGGGAGGAGTCACAACCTGTCCAAATGGGAGTCTTAGCAGTCCGCAACCGACGCTCGTAAGAGACTCCTCTGGCAACCTGTACGGCGTAACTTTGGGCACTTGTGTCAATAACGTTGGTACGGTGTACATGATCGACGCAGGTGGCCAGTTGACGGTGCTCCACACCTTTTGTTCGGACTCGAGCACAGATTGCCCGGATGGTTCATCCCCGAATTGGGGACTGGTTCTGGATAACTCGGGTAATCTCTTCGGGACAACTGCCGCCGGCGGAGTAAATAACCTCGGCACGATTTTTGAGATCAACTCCCAAGGAGATGAATCAGTGCTTTACAGTTTTTGTTCGGCTGAAAACTGTACGGACGGGGCGGCTCCTTTTGGCGGCCTGGCTGCAGACAGTACGGGCAACCTTTACGGAACAACGGTCCTTGGTGGAACAGACGGACTAAACGGATATGGCGTCGTCTTTAAGCTCAACACGTCCGAGCAGGAATCCGCTCTATACAACTTCTGCGGCGGTTCGAGCTGCGCAATAGGGCCGGGCATCGATGCGGAGACGTCCTGGGGTGGCTCCTTTGCCTTGGATACCGGCGGAGACCTGTTCGGCGCATATAGTACATACGCAAGTGGGGGGGCCCTCGGCGACGGACTCATGTACGAAATCAGCAACGCTGGCCAGGCAACAGTAGTCCATGACTTTGGCTCCTTTTCGGGCGATGGGTATACTCCGCGATCCGGTTTGATCTTCGACGCAAACTATATCTATGGCACAACTTCCACCGGTGGCGCGTACGGCTTTGGCGCGGTGTTTACCTACGGACTCCTCGGCTCGTCCCCAAGTCCGTTGTCGATCACGACAAGCAGCCTGCCCAATGGCACCGGGGGAACTTCCTATTCGCAGACCCTGCAAGCAAGTGGCGGCGTTGCACCGTACACATGGAGCGTCAGTTCGGGGACCTTGCCCGCGGGACTGTTGCTGGCGCCCAGTACCGGAGTCATCTCTGGGACCCCGACCACTGTAGGAACTTTCAGTTTCACGGTTCAGGTCGAAGATGCGGAAAGTACTCCCGAGAGCGCCACAGCGAACCTCAGCATCACTGTCAATGCAGCGAGTCCAGCGGCCCTGAAAATCACCACATCGAGTCTGCCGAGCGGCAGCGTTGGAATCGCGTACTCACAGACGCTACAGGCAAGCGGCGGCATTACGCCTTATACATGGAACATCAGCTCTGGCAGTCTGCCTGCCGGGCTTTCCCTTGGGGCGAGTACGGGAACGATTTCGGGAACACCAACCAGCGCCTCGACCTCCAGTTTCACAGTCCAGGTTGCGGATTCGGAAAGCACTCCGCAGACCGCGTCCGCAATGCTCAGCATCACCATCAGTCCCGCGGCTCTCGCAATCACAACCTCAAGCCTTCCAAATGGCACGGTCGGCACAGCATACTCGCAAACTTTGCAGGCGACGGGTGGAGTCACACCCTACACCTGGAGCGTCAGTTCGGGCAATCTGCCCACTGGACTTTCGCTGGCTTCCGCCACTGGCGTGATCTCCGGGACGCCGACCACTGCTGCAACCTCTGATTTCACGGTCGAAGTAACAGATTCTGAAAGCACCCCTCTGACCGCGACAGCGAGCTTCGGCATCATTATTAACAATTCTGTCACTCCAGGTTTCAGTCTCGCTGCAAATCCCTCATCGTTAACCATCGTAGCCGGGCAATCAGGCACGACTACGATCACGTTGACACCGACTGGAGGCTTTACTGGGACGGTCAGCCTGGCTTGCTCCGGCCTGCCCGCTTACTCAACCTGCTCCTTCAGTCCGACAATGCTCACTGCTGGAAGTTCGGGCGCGGCGGTCACAACTACATTGACCATCGAGACAAACGTGGCAACTGCAGCGAGCCTCGCGACACCTGAGACAAGGTTTCGTAGACAAAATTTGCCATCAATCTACGCCGCGACTTGTCTCGCAGGTATCGCATTGCTCTTCGGACTCCGCAGAAGAATTATGGCAGCGCGGCGGTCAGGACTCGGCTTGATCTTGTTCACAGTTCTATGTGTTGGGTCGATCGCACTTTCTGGATGCGGCGCGGGCAGTTCCAAATCATCTGGTCCGAAAACGCCTGCAGGAAACTCAACCGTCACGGTGACTGCCACAGCAGGAAATGTGCAAAACACATTTTCGCTTGCCGTCTCTGTCACACAGTAATGCGAGACGTATGATCGGCGGAGATCGCTGCCACCAGAAGCGGTCACTCACTGGCAAGTCGGGCGCGATAAGGTCCTTTATCGTTTTGATTGTATCTCTCATTAAGGGGAAAGAACTGTAGGAGTTTAGATGATGAAGAGGTCGTTGTCGCTCGCACTGGCGGCAGTCTGAGTTGCGTTTCCCGGCGCACGAGAGGGATAGGATCAACGTACATTGAGGATGCTCCCTGGATCCCGATCCGGTGCATCAAGAAGGAAGCAGGAGGTTTTTGCTATGCCAATTCTTCGCGGTCTGCTCGCGATGTTGATTGCGCCTCTTCTTTGTGCTATCCCCGCGTCTTCGTGGGCGGGAGTTTTCATCAGCGTTGGATTCGCTCCGCCTGCGTTGCCTTCGTATATGCAGCCACAGTGCCCGCAGCCGGGTTGGATGTGGACTCCGGGCTACTGGGCCTACGGTGTTGACGGATACTTCTGGGTGCCGGGAACCTGGGTAGCTGCGCCGTATGTGGGCGCATTGTGGACGCCGGGTTATTGGGGCTGGTCGGGTGGTTTCTTCGTCTGGCATGCCGGCTACTGGGGCACGCACGTAGGCTACTACGGCGGCGTGAATTATGGATTTGGCTATATGGGCATTGGTTTTGCGGGCGGAGTGTGGCACGGCGGCGTATTCGCATATAACACGGCCGTGATGCACGTGAATACAACCATCATCCACAACACTTACGTCGACAACACGATCGTGCGAAACAACACTATCGTGAACAGCAATCACGTGGCCTACAGCGGCGGCCCGGGCGGAATCAACCATCCGCCAACTTCGCAGGAAGCAGCTTATTCGCGCGAACGGCATACGGCTCCCACCACGACGCAGATGCAGCACGAAACCATGGCCAAAAACAACGTGAAGAGCTACGCTGGCCGAAATGGAGGGCATCCGACGGACCTGGCCATGGCGGTTCCGGAGACCGGATATGGCCCTCCCCTAAGCGCGGGCGACTCACCCCTCCAGCTTCCCGAATATGCGCACTTCGACGATGGCTATCATTGCCTGACCTTTAAACTCGAAGGCGGCAAACTTGTTAACCATACACTTCTTCCCTATCAGTACCACGAGGATCGAATACTCGATTTTAAGAGCTTTAGCACGAGCTCTGTCGTAATTGACCGGAAGGACTATGGGACCTACCCTGGTACAGCACACTATGAAGGGCGAATGGCAGAGGTCGGTTTTGCAAGTGGCACTACCGCAAGTGGCAGAAAATGGCAGCTGTCTTGGGGCCCAAAGATCAACGAATTGGCCAGCGAGGATGATCATGCGGGTGCGCGACCCCTTCCGGCGCAAGGTACACCTTCGGTGGTCGCTTGCAATGAGCAGTCAAATGCACCCGTAAAGCAAGCGGAGCAGTATGGTGTATGGGCGATTGATGCTAAAAGCATGAAGACTGCTGTTTGCTGGCTGAAAATCGCTGCGAGACAAGGAGAACCGATGGCGCAAGGGATACTGGCGGCCATATATTACAAGGGCGTTGGTATTCCGGTGAACTTGCCTGTCGCCAAGGAATATGCAGATAGAGCGGCAGGGCAAGACAATTATCTGGGGGATCGCTGCCTGCAGCTGATGTATGCCGGCGGTGATGGCGTGCCAAAGGACGCTTCAAAAGCCGAGTATTGGCGGGAAAAGGCAGAGCGGGACAAGCTATCGGAAACGATCGCAGAGGAACATGCCCGCGAGGTTCAAGAGCAACAGCAAGCAGCAGCGGAGCGGCAGCAGCAGGCTCAGGGTATGTTTTTACTGGGAGTCTTAGCTGACTTATTCTCCGCGGCTGATTCGGATGGGGGCTTGACTGACGCCCAGGATGCTGAGCGAAGGCGGGAACAAGTCAACTTATGGACATGCGGCGACGCCAACACCCCGCCTGCGGTCTGCGAGCATCCTTAGACGGGCTTTGCCGAAATGCGCTCTGTATTGAAACTTTTACCGTAGACTTACCACCGATTTGCATATGAGACACTCCTCATTGGCGGGAGGCGCCGAGCTCGGGATCTGAGTTTGGTACAGTGAGCGGATACTCGGGGGCCCGAACATTAGTCTCGGGCGAGCCCATCTCCGTTCACCACCGCGGTCGCCCTGGTGATCGGCGGTCTGACTCGGATGCGTGAAAATCGTACGCAAAAGGCAACCAACATACTGGGGTGACCCCTTAGTTTGAGACAGTTCGAAATGGTCCCAACTGCAGTTTGCTGTTTTCAGTTTTACCAAGAGCCACGTTTTGATGGAGCATGGCCTCGGCCGGTGAAGCGGAGTCGGGC
>Ga0335075_10013964_pt1 | contig 12084 bp, 11 predicted proteins | sample Lox_Sample_24_FD_206723 | JGI IMG/M metagenome (GOLD analysis project Ga0335075, IMG submission 206723) | Soil microbial communities from Loxahatchee National Wildlife Refuge, Florida, United States - Lox_Sample_2.4 | ecosystem: Environmental > Terrestrial > Soil > Wetlands | place: USA... | reverse complement strand
CGGAGGTGCTGACGAACTGGGCGGCGCGTTATGACCATTGGCTTGCGACATCCGCCCTGCCTCTCTGGTGGTCGCTGGGTGCCGATCATCTTCACGGCGGATTTCACGAGTTGCTCGATTCCGGCGGAATCGCGGTAGCGGCGCCGCGGCGCGCGCGCGTGCAGGCCAGGCAGGTGTTCGTCTATGCCACGGCCGAGACGCTTGGCTGGCCCGGGCCGGGACGCGGAGCGGCACTGCATGGAATGAACTGGTTCCGCGCGCATTTCTTCCGCGGCGACGGATTTTTCCGCAGCGAAGTGGCGCCGGATGGGCGCGTGACCGACGAAACGGCACGACTCTACGATCAGAGCTTTGCGCTGCTTGCGATGGCATCGCTTCATGCGCTGTCTGCCGCGCCAAAAGGCTTTCGCGAAGAAGCCGAAGCGCTCCTGGCGGCGCTCAACGGAACGATGCGTCACCAAGCCGGCGGTTTCCGCGAAACCGATGCCAGCCCGTTCCAGTCCAATCCCCACATGCATCTGCTCGAAGCCGCACTCGCCTGGGCTGAAGCCGGCGGCGGCGCAACGTGGGAAGCGCTCGCCGACGAAATCGTGGCGCTGTGCCTGTCGCGCTTCATCGATCCGGATGAAGGTTTGCTGCGCGAGCATTTCACGGCGCGCTGGGAACCGGCCGTCGGTGAACGTGGACGGCTCGTCGAGCCGGGCCATCAGTTCGAGTGGGCGTGGCTGCTGGCGCGCTGGGCGCGGCGAAGGAACGAGCCCACCGCCGAAATAGCGGCGCGGCGTCTTTTCGCTGCGGGCGCGCGCGGAATCGATCCGGTGCGCGGCGTCGCCGTCGATGCGCTGAATGAAGACATGACGATCCGCTCGAGCCGGGCGCGGCTATGGCCACAAACGGAACGGCTCAAAGCGGCGCTCCTGCTCAGCGAAGGACCCGGCGATACGGATGACTCCTACCTCGCGCACGCACTGGCGGCGGCAGAGTCGCTGTGGCGTTATCTCGAAATGCCCACCCGGGGGCTGTGGCGCGACAAGCTTACACCCACCAACCGCTTCGTCGAGGAGCCCTCGCCCGCGAGCTCGTTTTATCACATCGTCGGCGCGGTCGCTGCACTTACTCAATTCAGTGCGGCGCAGCAGCCGAAAGTTTCCCTGGCCGCGCAGTAACGGATTCCCGTCAATCGGCGGCCGGAGGTTTCGCGTCAAGCAGTGCGCGGAGCTGGTCAATAACGGCCGGCTCGAGCAAAATTTCATGCCCCTTGTTCTTCAGCTCGATGACCCGAACATCCACGCCTTTCTGTTTGAGAGCGGAAGCGAACGCAAATGTCAAAGCCGGTGGCGCTATGTCATCGGCCGAACCGGTGACCATGCGTATGACGATATGCCGGGGGATGGATGAAACATGGTCGATGGGCGAAATGCTCGCAACGGGCAGAAGCCACATCGGATTCCACTGCGACTTGAACATGCTCCAGCGGAACGCTGCAACGTCGCAGGGACAGGACACCAGCAGGGCCCGCGCTGCAAGATGCGGGTACAGTTCCAGAATATCGGCCGCAATCGCGGAGCCGCCGGAATGCCCCACAAGGGTAAGATCGGACGCATGATAGCGCGCCACCAGCGATCGGGCGGCCGCTGCAATGCTGACGATGCGATCGGATGTATAATTGTCCGCGGTGGTGAGTCCTCTTGAACCCTGACTCCTTTCGCCCTGAGCATCACGGTAGCCGGGCCGCAATAGCGCAACTGCGACGACGTTCTGCAGCGCCTGCGCAGCCGATTCTGCGAACACGTATTGGTAGGTCGGGTTCACGAATGGCGCATCGCCGTGCAGCACCAGTATGAGATGCGGATGCGCAGTCAGTTGGGGATTTCGAAAGACGCGCCCCGCAAGAAGCCACGGTCCTCCCTGCACGCGGATCGCTCCGCCGCTCGCCCGGGCACCGAACGGCGACAGAATTATCAGGCCAGTGCCGCTGCTATCGCCGCCGGTCTATTCACAACACCACCATCAACAGCGCCTCGGCGGGCTCTTTGCTCCTGTTGCGGATGGCGTGCGGGCGGTCGGCGCGGTAGCGGATGGTGGCACCGGCGGGAACGTCGCTTTCTTCGCTATCTACCGAAACGACCAGCTCGCCTTTGAGAACGGACAGATGCTCGGTCGTGCGTGGCTGATGCGGCGTGGAAACAAGCTCACCACCGGCTTCCGCTTCGAGCAGATACCATTCCAGATGGCCGGCGAGATCGAGCGGCCCGAGAATGCGCAGACGGCACAGACCGTCGGCGCTGGTTATCGATGGCGTTGCGTGGTCACTAAGCATATCGACGATCGGGCTTTGCACCGAGCCGCGCAGCAACTCCGGCAGATCGACGCCAAGCGCCGTGGCCAGCCGCCAGGCAATGCCGACGGTCGGATTGGTGCGGTCCTTCTCGATTTCATGCAACATGGAGCGCGATATGCCCGCCTGCTGCGCAAGCGCCGCGAGCGAAAGCCTGCGCTCCTTGCGAAGCCGGGCGACGGCTACGGCGATGCTGGGATCAGAACCGGGCATGTCCAATATCTTGGTTGCACCGTACCAGTATAGCGGATAGTTTCCCGCGCCGAAACTGGAAGGGACGCCGATGTTCGCTATCCTCAAAGCACGCCCCGGGAAAGGGCTTTCGGACACCGAGGTGGAAAGCCCGGCGGCGCCAGGGCCGGGCGAGGTCGAGATCGCCGTCAGCATGGCAGGCGTGTGCGGGACCGATTTCCATATCTGGAAATGGGACGAATGGTCGTCGCGCCGGGTGAAGCCCCCGCGCGTGGTGGGGCACGAATTCGTCGGCCGCATCACGAAAGTCGGCGAAGGCGTGAATCACCTTTCGCCGGGCCAGCGGGTCAGCTGCGAATGCCACGTCACCTGCGGACATTGCCGTCTGTGCCGCACCGGCCGCGCGCATCTCTGCCGCGAGACATCGATCATAGGCGTCGATCGTGCGGGCGCGTTCGCGGAACGCGTGGTCGTGCCGGCACTGAATGTCTGGCCGGTGCATAATGACATTCCCGACCGTCATGCGGCCGTATTCGATCCGTGCGGCAATGCCATGCATTCGGCGACTGTTGTATCATTGGCGGGGCGCGACGTGTTGATCACCGGCGCCGGTACCATCGGCCTCTTCAGCATCGGCATCGCGCGCTCGCATGGCGCGCGCAAAGTGATCGTGACCGAGATCTCGGAGTACCGATCCGAAATCGCCCGCAGCCTCGGTGCTGATCTTGTCGTCGATCCGCGCAACCCCGAAGCGCGCGAACAGATTTTCGCCGCGGCCGACGGCCAGGGACCGCAGATCGTGCTCGAAATGAGCGGCAATGCGGATGCGCTCAGAAGCGCTCTCGAAATGGCGAGCAACGGCGCGCATGTCGTGCTGCTCGGCCTGCCCGGCTCCGACGTGACGCTCGATCTGGCCGAAACCGTCATCATGAAAGGCGCGACACTCCACGGCGTCACCGGCCGGCGCATGTTCGAGACCTGGTATGATGTCTCCGCCTTCATGCTGCGCAATCCGGATGTGATGGACCGTGTTCTCACGCACCGGCTCGAGGCGCGCGATTACGCGACCGGCTTCGATCTCATCGCCGCCGGCAAATGCGGCAAGATCATTCTCGATTTCGGCAAGGAGGCAGCATGACAAACGCGGTCCTCGATCGGCTTGAGCGCGAACTCGCCAAGACGCGCGAAGTTGGAAATTACAAGACCCTTCACGATCTGGAGACCGCGACGAGTGCGCATGTGAAAGTCGCCGAGATCGGCGAAGTCCTGCTCATGTGTTCGAACGATTATCAGGGCTTTGCGGATCACCCCGAAGTCGTGGCTGCGGCGCGCGCCGCGCTCGACCGTTTCGGCGTCGGCCCGGCCTCCGTGCGCTTCATCTGCGGAACACTAACCATCCACGAAGAACTCGAGCGCAAGATCGCGGAGTTTCTGCACGCGGAGTCTGCGATCACCTATTCCTCCTGCTGGTCGGCGAATACCGGGTTGTTTCCGGTGCTGGCGGGACCGGGCGATGTGGTGATTTCTGATGCGCTCAACCATGCGAGCATCATCGATGGCTGCCGCGCCATCTCCAGGGAAGCGACGCGCGACATCTACCGCCATGCCGACATGGAATATCTCGCGCGCGTACTCGAGAAATATGCGGAACGGCCGGGCAAGGTCATCGTCACGGACGGCGTGTTCTCAATGGAAGGTGATCTGGCACCCCTGCCCGAAATCGTGCGCCTTGCAAGGCAGCACGACGCGCTCGTGGTCGTCGACGATTCGCATGGCGTGGGCGTCGTCGGTCCCACCGCCCGCGGCACGGTCGAACATTTCGGCCTGCTCGACGAGATCGACATCCACACCGGCACGCTCGGCAAGGCGCTGGGTGGCGGCGCCGGCGGCTATGTCGCCGGTCCGCGCGTGGTCATCGATTCGCTGATCCAGAAATCACGCCCGCATCTGTTTTCAAATGCGGTTCCACCTTCCGTTGCCGCGGCCGGGCTCGAGTCGCTGCGCATCCTCGAAAGAGAACCGCATCGCGGGGAGCAGCTGCGTGAGAAAGCAAGGCTGTTCCGCCACGCCCTGAAATCGCGCGAGATCACGCCGCTCGAAGGCGAAGGCGCAATCGTTCCGGTCGTCGTGGGCGATTCGGCGAAGTCGAAAGCGATCAGCCAGGACCTCCTCGCGGGCGGATTGCTGGCGACGAGCTTTTCCTTTCCCGTCGTGCCGGAAGGCGCTGCGCGCATCCGCTTCCAGGTGTCGCAATCGCACAGCGAAGCCGATCTCGACTGGGCGGCAGAACTGATCGCCACCACCTTTCGCAAGCAAGGTGCAAAGCCAATCGCACATCGCTGAACCGCGCTTGCCGCCACCCTGGAAAGCTCCGGTAAACCAATCGCGTTCACCGGCAGTTTAGCGGATTTTCATATCGAGAACCGGACAAATGCATCCTGCAGGAAGCCCGGTCATGTCTCTTCCGCCCGTTATGGGCTGGACTCTCGGTGCCGTGGGCGTTGCCGGCCTGCTCTGGAACCTGGTCAAATCGGTCCATGTGAAGGTCAAGGTCAATGTGAGGAAATTGATGCCGGATGATCCTGCCCGGGCGCGAAGAACCAAAATTTGCCTTCGAAAAACAGATACGAGTCCAGCATGGCAAGCCGCGGAACTTCGACGCGCGGACTGATCTGCCGAAACAGGACGTTTAGGCCGCCTCGAAATGCGGAACCGGCTTTCTCCCAGCTCCGAGGCAAACGAAGGGAACCGCGGGGCCGTTCATGGTTAGTTATCCCACGCCGGACTAGAATTCGCTGCGATTCGCCCACAGGAGATGGCGCATGGCAGGACAGGAGAATTTCGCGATGGTCATCTTCTTTGTGGTCGTCGCATTTTTTGCCCTGATCGTGCTTGCTTCGAGTTTCTTCACCGTCGAGCAGCAAAGCCGGGCGATTATCGAGCGCTTTGGCCGTTATGTGCGGACCGCCGGTCCGGGGCTGAATTTCAAGACCCCGTTTACCGACTCGGTCGCGCAGCGTGTCTCCCTGCGCGTGCAGCAATTGCCCGTCGAGGTGGAGACGAAAACGCTCGACAACGTCTTCGTGAAGCTGTTCGTCGCCGTCCAGTATCGCGTGATCGAAGGCAAGGAGGCGGATGCCTATTACAAGCTGCAGAACGCGCGCGACCAGATCACGTCCTACGTCCTCGACGTGGTGCGGGCGCAGGTCCCGAAGATGAATCTCGACGAAGTGTTCGAGAAGAAGGACGAGGTCGGCAGCTCGGTCAAGGTCGAGCTCGATGCCTCCATGAAAATCTACGGCTTCGAAATTCCCAATGCGCTGGTGACCGATGTCAATCCGGCCGACAACGTCAAGGCGGCGATGAACGAGATCCAGACGCAGCAGCGTCTGCAGGTCGCAGCAGCCGCGAAGGGTGAAGCAAACAAGATACTCGTGGTCAAGAACGCCGAGGCCGAAGCGGAATCCAAACGTCTGCAGGGCGAAGGTATCGCGCAGCAGCGGCGCGCCATCGTGGATGGTCTGCGCGAATCGATTGCCGCCTTCACCGGTCAGATCGGCGAGGTTTCGGCGGCCGATGTGCTCAAGCTGGTGCTGATGACCCAGTATTTCGACACGATGAAGGAAATCGGCGTCTCCGCCGGCAGCAAAGTCATCCTGATGCCGCATACGCCGGGTGGCATGGCCGACATCGCCGAGCAGCTTCGAGGGGCCATTATTTCCGCCAACGAAGCGAAGACCGGCTGAAACACCGCCACAATCCTGACTCAGCCGCAGTGAATCCCGCATTCGGTGCGGGCGCGGCCGCGCCAGCGGCCGTCGCGGACGCCCTCGCCTTCGCGGGCGCGTGTCGAACAGGGCAGACAGCCGACGGACAGATATCCCGACGCGGCGAGCGGATGTCGCGGCAGGTTCGCGGCGCGGAAACGCGCGGCGATTTCCTTCTGCGGCGTGGCGGCGAACGGATTGAACTTGAGGCGCCCAGCGTCTGCCTCGACGATCGCGAGCTGCGAACGCGCGCCGCCCTGAAAGCGCTTGCGGCCGGTGACCCAGGCGTCGAACGGAACGAGTGCGCGCGCCAGCGGCTCAACCTTGCGCAGCCGGCAGCAGGCATCGGCATCCTCGGACCATAATTCCGACTCGGGATCGACGCGGTCCAGACGCTCGGGATCCGGATGAATTGTGCGCACATCCGAAAGGCCAAGACGTTCGATCAGCGCATCGCGATAGGCGAGCGTTTCGCCGAACAGCCATCCCGTATCAAGAAATATCACCGGCAGCGAAGGGTCCGCCTGCGCCACCAGATGTAACAGCACCGCCGACTCGATGCCAAACGAAGACACGACGGCAAGCTTCGGCGTGACCCGGATTGCTCTTGCGAGAATTTCTTCCGGCGACGCATTTTCAAGTGCGGCGTTGAGCGCCGGCGCGTCGCAACCAGGCCTGCCAATGGCGCGCGCTCCGATTCCCATTGTGGCTTGTGAACGCCTTGAAACGGCGGCGATCGCTGCGCCACCGGCCGAGCGCTGATAGAAGACACTATAACGCGATACAACCTCCGGAAACGCGGCTGCGTCGGCGTCCTTGCGAACTTCAAATGAATCAAAACCGGCGCGCAACATGAAAAGAAACTGATCGCGCAGAACATCGCCGGTCGCTCGCAATTCGCCTGCGAAGCGATGCTGCTCACGCAATTGCCGTGCCTGGCCGTAGGCGCGGCCGTCGCGGAATGTGGGAAAATTCAATGCGACGAGCGCAAGCCGATCAAGGTAAGGCGCGAGTTCGGCGACCGGGCGGTTGTTGGGCCATGCGACGCCAATCGGAGCCGCCCTTTGTTTGACCAGCATGGGATCAGCAAGGAAGCGTGCCGCCGACAGGATGATTGCGCCCTTCACGGTTATCGGCGCATCATCGTGGAGCGCAACAAAATCGTCGGTAACGATTTCTCCGTTCCTAATGAGCAACATGGACTCGCGCCTTCACGGCCTCTGCACTGACGCGGGCGATCGTGTCCGGGAACAGCTCACCGGGCTGCCGGAGGTCGAGATAGGCACGCGCGATCTGCTCGACGATGTCGGCAACTTTATCGCGAGCAACCGCTGGCCCGATGAGTTCGCCCAGCACAGCCTTCTCGTCGGCGCGGCCGCCGATCGTGACCTGGTAGTACTCTTCGCCGTTCTTCTCGACGCCCAGGAGTCCGACATGGCCGACGTGATGATGACCGCAGGCGTTGATGCAGCCCGATATATTGATGTGGAACCGGCCGAGATCGTGAGCGTCTTCCAGCTGCCGGAAACGCCGGCTTAATTCCTGCGCCAGCGGAATTGATCGCGCATTCGCGAGGCTGCAGTAATCGAGACCTGGACAGGCAATGATGTCGGATGCAAGTCCGACATTTGGCGTTGCGAGGCCCGTGCCTTCAAGCGTCTGCCAGACAGCAAACAAATTTCGCTGCGCGACGTGTGGCAGGACGAGATTCTGATCGTGTCCGACGCGGATTTCACCGAAGCTTTCCCTGTCGGCGAGATCGGCGACCGTCTCCATCTGTTCGGCGGTCGCATCGCCCGGCGTTCCCCCTTCAGGCTTCAGCGAGATGGTGACGATCGCGTAGCCGGGGATACGGTGTGATGAAACAGCCCTTTCGCACCACGCGTCAAACTTTGCATTGCGCGCGCGTCCCGTTGTCCACGCCGCGGGATTGTTTTCAAGCCGCGCGTAATCGGGATAATGGAAGCGCGACCGGATTTCTGCGACAATGGCGGAGTCCAGCACAAGAACATCGCGGATGATGCGCCATTCCGCTTCCACTTCACGCGCGAAGCGCTCCACACCAAGCTCATGAACGAGGATTTTGATCCGCGCCTTGTAGATGTTGTCGCGACGGCCATGCTGATTATAGACGCGCAGGATCGCCTCGATATAGCTCAGCAGATCACGTGCCGGCAGGAATGGCTTTATGGTTTTGGCAAGAAACGGCGTGCGCCCGAGACCGCCGCCGACCAGTATCTCGAAGCCCGTCTCGCCCGCTTCGTTTTCATGCAGCCTGAGGCCGATGTCATGCACCCTGACGGCGGCGCGATCATGTTTGGCGGCGGTGATCGCGATCTTGAACTTGCGCGGCAGGAATGAGAATTCCGGATGCAGTGTCGTATGCTGGCGCAGAATTTCGGCCCAGATGCGCGGATCGTCGATCTCGTCCGGTGCCGCACCGGCCCATTGATCGGTCGTGATATTGCGCACGCAATTGCCGCTTGTTTGAATGGCATGCAGGCCGACGCCTGCGAGAGCGGCAAGCGCATCCGGCAGCTGTTCCAGTTTCATCCAGTTGAACTGAATGTTCTGCCGGGTGGTGAAATGGCCGTATCCGCGATCAAACTCGCGCGCGATCCGCGCGAGGCCGCGCAGCTGTGCCGATGACAGCGTGCCGTAAGGAATACCGACGCGCAGCATATAGGCGTGGAGCTGGAGATAGACCCCGTTCATCAGCCGGAGCGGCTTGAATTCGTCCTCGCTCAGCTCGCCGGACAGCCTCCGCGCCACCTGGTCGCGGAATTCGGCCACGCGTTCTGCGACAAGCGTCTGGTCAAATTCGTCCTGAACATACATGAGTCTTCAACCCTGTATCGGAGGTCCGGCCGAGGGACCGTCGCAACGGATCCATTCGCGAAGATTTGCCGGTATCCAACTGCCGTCCTCACCATTTGCAACGGGCGCGATGTAGGGATCGACGACGCGTTGCGTATCCGTGCGCGCGGCCTCAAACCATGTCCCTGCCTGTGCTGGGTTTGTGGCAATTGCGGCGGATGCGAGCTCCGTGACCCAACTGCCGTCGAAAGCGCGATAAACCACCTTGCCGTCGTGGAGACGGTTTGCGGTAATCACGACGGGCCCTGCGATCCTGATTTTCTGCTGTTGCGGGGCGGTCATGCTGCCTCCGCGATACTTCGCGTGATGTTTTCGGCAAATGCGCGCCACGGTTTCGAGCGCGCAACGACTTCTCCGACCACGATCAGCGCCGGACCGTCGCCCGCCTGCGCGGCCAGCGAGGGGAGATCCTCAAGCAGGCCTGCAACGGCGAATGAATCCGCGCAGGTTCCCCGCGCGAGGATAGCCGCGGGCGTCGCGGGCGAACGTCCCGCCGCCACCAGCCCGTCACGGATCGCCGGCGCCGAAGTGAGACCCATATAAATCACCACCGTCGTCGCAGGATCCGCCGCGCCCGACCAATCGATCGCTGCATTCTTTCTTGCGAAATGACCCGTGATAACAACCAGTCTTGTTGCTTCATCGCGGAAGGTCAGCGGCAGTTCCGCCTCCGCGGCACATCCCAGTGCGGCGGTGATGCCGGGCACCACGGAAACCGGAACGCCCGCCGCCTGCAGCGCGGCCAATTCTTCCCCGCCCCTGCCGAACACGAAAGGATCGCCGCCCTTGAGTCGGACCACGCGCGCGCCACTTTGCGCCGCGACAATCAGACGGCGATTGATCTCCTCCTGGTCTTCGCTTGGTAGACCGTTGCGCTTGCCGACCGGCACCTTCGTGGCATCGCGACGGGCGCGAGAAAGGATTTCGGGCGTAACCAGCGCATCGTAAAAAATAACATCGGCATTCTGGAGGGCATGGAGCGCTTTCAACGTCAGCAGGTCGGGATCGCCGGGCCCCGCACCTACCAGGGCGACCGACCCGAATTGTTTCTTCCTGGCGTTTGACAGTTCTGCATCGAACATCTGCTCGGCCTCGCGCGTCCGGCCCTCGACCACACGCTGCGCAATGGGACCATCAATGATGTTTTCCCAGAAGTGGCGGTCAGCCCGCAGACGCGAATTCCGGAGCCGCGCGCGCTGGCGCCCGAGAAAACCCGCAAGGGCGCCCAGCCTTGCAGGCAGGAGCGCTTCGATGCGTTCCCGCAACCGTCGCGCAAGAACGGGCGCCGCGCCGCCGGTGCCGATCGCAACGACGACGTCGCCACGATCGACGATCGCCGGAAACAGAAAACTCGATTGTTCGGGAGCATCGACGACGTTTGCCGGAATACCCAGGCGTCGCGCATGTCGTGCAACGCGCGTATCGATCTCATCGCCCGCAGCGGCAATGACGGCGGCCACGCCCGAGAAATCCGCCTCCGACGGCGCGCCATCGAAGATTTCGAATCCGCCGTCATGCCGGGGCGGAAAAACTCTTTCTGCTTCCTCGCGCCCAAGCGTTACGGGATACCAGCGTATTTCCGCGCCGCGCTGGCGCAACATTTCGAGCTTGGAACGCGCGGCGGGTGTCGCGCCGATGACAACAATCGTTCCTTTGCTGAGATCGAGAAAGATCGGCAGGGACCGCATCGCGCTCTCCGGTTTCGCATGAGCACGACATTCGATATAGGCCGGAAAACAGCCCAGTAAAGCAAAAGAAATTTTTGCTCTTTGCGCGATTTGCGCGAGCATATTCTTCTTTGCGCGCGGGTTTCGAAAGCGGAATTGTTTCAGCACGGAGGCGCCGCAGCGGGCCATGCGTACAGAATGGCGTTCACGGCACCGGCAGGACGGTGGTGGATTTGATGCGCTCCATCGCGAAACGCGAGGTGACATTCTTGAGCGCCGCCACGCCGATCAGCCGCTTGTAGAAGGCGTCGTAGCTCTGGATATCCGCCGCCACGACCCGCAGCATGTAATCGACATCGCCGGCCATCCGGTAGAATTCCATCACTTCCGGCATGGCCCGGATGGCGGTGGCAAAATGCGCCAGCCATTCCTCGGAATGATCGCCCGTCTCGATCGAAACAAACACCGTGAGACCGAGACCAACCTTGTCGGGGTCGATCACCGCCACGCGTCTTGCAATGACACCCTCCTCCTCCAGCCGCTGGATGCGTTTCCAGCATGGCGTGGAAGACAATCCCACCCGCTTGCCGATTTCGGCCACGGACAGCGAGGCGTCCTCCTGGAGGAGGCGAATGATCTGCCGGTCGGTAAGATCCATGGATATTTCCCTTCTGAGAACCCCACCGGAGCGCGAAGCTGTCAGGTCTGAGGCAAAGTTCCCGGCGCCCGGAATAATGTACGGGCCCGAATATTTATCTTGATGCCTTTAACCCATGCAATTGCACACGTCCTCGGTCCCGGCTGAAAAGCGGGCGCGACGGGGGCTCACGAACGGGGCGATAGGTTCTGATTACTGGGACACGACAACAAGCGGGACAAATTACGGCACAAAAAGATCTGGGCCGGGAACCCGAAGGTCAATAACGGCCTGCCCTATCTGAGCAACAATCCCCGTCTTCTCGCGCCGCTGCGTCCGTCTTTGCCATCCCCGGCCGAGGTTGAACCGCGGAGCCGCAAAGGCGCGGAGAGAAACGGCGCGCGCATACAATCTCCGCGGCTCGGCGCCTCTGCGGTGAACCTCTGCCGTGGCACGAGGCGCGGCCCTGCAATCCTCACCCGCCGCTGCGCTGTTCGAGCCACATGGCGTTGAGCACGGCAAAGGTGCAGGCGAAGCCGAGGCCGAGGACCCAGGAAAAATACCACATGAGCGTTTGTCTCCCGGTTGTTGCTAATAGGCCGTGTG
>Ga0335075_10013963_pt1 | contig 12085 bp, 8 predicted proteins | sample Lox_Sample_24_FD_206723 | JGI IMG/M metagenome (GOLD analysis project Ga0335075, IMG submission 206723) | Soil microbial communities from Loxahatchee National Wildlife Refuge, Florida, United States - Lox_Sample_2.4 | ecosystem: Environmental > Terrestrial > Soil > Wetlands | place: USA: Florida... | reverse complement strand
GCTGCATCGCCGGCATCACCACCTACCTGGCCGAGCGGACGAACAACACCGCGGTGCTGGGCGTCGAGCCCGCCGGCGCCGCGGCGATGATGGCCGCGCTGGCCGCCGGGGAGCCGGTGACCCTGGATCACGTCGATCAGTTCGTCGACGGCGCGGCGGTGAAACGAGCGGGCACACTGACCTACGCCGCGTTGGCAGCTGCCGGCGACATGGTGTCGATCACCATGGTCGACGAGGGTGCCGTGTGCACCGTGATGCTTGACCTGTACCAAAACGAGGGCATCATCGCCGAGCCGGCCGGCGCGCTGTCGGTCGCGGGTCTGCTGGAAGCGGGCGTCGAGCCGGGCAGCACCGTGGTGTGCCTGGTCTCCGGCGGCAACAACGACGTGTCCCGGTACGGCGAGGTGCTGGAGCGTTCCCTGGTGCATCTGGGTCTCAAGCACTACTTTCTGGTCGATTTCCCGCAGGAGCCAGGGGCGCTGCGCCGGTTCCTCGACGATGTGCTCGGACCCAACGACGACATCACGCTGTTCGAGTACGTCAAGCGCAACAACCGGGAGACCGGCGAGGCGCTGGTGGGTATCGAGCTGGGCTCGGCCGCGGACTTCGATGGGCTCTTGGAGCGGATGCGTGGCACCGAGATGCAGATCGAAACCATCGAGCCGGGCTCGGCGGCCTACCGCTATCTGTTGTAGGACGCACGCCACGACGAAATCAGCGGATTACAGCAATTTTCTACCGGTCTTGCCTAACGTCGCGCTCGATGAGCGTGGTTCGAGATCATCTATACGCGTCATGAAACTCACTGACGTACTGGTTCATAAGCCCGACCACAGCCCTCACCGCCGCAGACGTTGAGTAGCAGTCAAGCCGAATTCGAGTAGTGCACTACTGAGTACTCCTCTGGCGGCATCGTTTTAAGTTCTCACCTAAGGGGCTTCATTACAGGAGTGGTCATGATGGTGAGCCTTCCGAAGGCTGCCGACGTCATCGACGATCTGTCTTCCGCGTCGGCTGGCGCGCAACCCGATCCGACCCTGGCAGATCTGAGCGTTTCCGCTCGCCCGTCGACCGCCGCCAGCTCGGGACGCGGTGTGCTCGAAGGCGCGTTCGCGGTTCTCGATGCGCTAGCGCGGACTGAGAGCGGCCTCGGGTTGACGGCGCTGGCGCACGCCAGTGGCCTGGCGAAAACGTCGGCATACCGTCTAGCCGAGCAGCTTGTCGACCTGGGCGCACTGCAGCGCGTGGACCAGCAATACCTGATCGGGCCGCGCATCGGGGACATCGGCCGCACCTGGCAGCCCGACCCGGTGCTGCGGCGGACGGCGCAACCAGCGGTGCACGCGCTGGCGGTGCGGTCCGGCGCGGCCGCGGCGCTTCGTGTCCTGCGTGGGAGCACATTGCGGCTGATTTGTGCCACCGCGCGCTACGGCCATGCCTGCTTGCCCGCGCCTGCCGACGCGCAGTCGACCGCGCGCACCGCTACCGGACGTGTGCTTTACGCCGCTCAGGCTAGGGGCAGCGTCGTCCTTCCCGACTGCTGGACCACACGAGAATGGCGTCGGCTGCGCGAATGCATCCGTGAGCCGCACGCGACGGTGGTCGATCATCAAGAAGCGTTCCCCGGCGTCTGCTGTGTGTCAGCGCCAGTGTGGGCGTCCGACGCGAACTGCGTCGGCGCGGTGACCGCCCTAGTGGAGGCCGACGAGCCCGCCCCGAACCTACGCGACCTGGTGGTGCGCGCTGCACGGCGGATCGGCGACGGATTGCCGTAGCCTCGTGCCGACTATTGGAGGTGCAGCAAATCTTTGTCGCCAGCGGTCGTGGGATCGCAGAGCCGCCCAAACGGGTCACCATCACCTAGTCGTGTCGCGCCAACCGGCGCCGGTCCGCTGGCTGGACCGCCTGCTTGCGCCGGTGGCGCCGACGTAGTGCGATTGAGGCATTCGGTTTTGGGTACGCAGTGGCAATTGCACGCCGCGGCTTCTAAAGCTGACGCCAGCATGAGGCGATCGGAGCAAAGCAAATGAGTGAGAGCGGGACCCGAGGCCGCAGCTCACCTCAGCGCCATGCTGCAGCGGCCCCAACCATCTTCGCCGGGACCGACTACGCCGTCGTCGGGACGGGCTTCTTGCCCGATCACGAAGTCCTCGTTCGGGTGATCTACACCGCGAAGGGCGTCAGCGACTACCTGACGTATCGAACGGATTCACGCGGTTGCCTCAACGCCGAGTTGCCGATTCTTCCTCACGGGGGCGCGCTGGAGATCACCGCAACCGACCGCCGCGACGATCCCGACGGCGACTGCGGGCTGCTATGGAGCAACACCCACACCGTCCGCGCGGTCAGCGCCTAGGCTCGGATGACTACGAGACTTGGATGACCGATTCGTCGTTGGCACAGAAGATCGGTTCCAGCGGAACGGCAAACCTTTCGGCCATGTCGGTCAACGTTTTCGACCACACTCGGTCGGTCGGGGAGACGGGCCCGCGCCCGGGCCGGCTGAGCAGTAGGGCCACCGTGTTTCCCGGTCCGAGGTCGTCAAGTAGCGTGCGCAGCGCTGACATCAGGTTCCACAAGATCCGGCCCTGCGGTCGCGGGTAGACCGGTACACGGCTCAGCTTCTTGGCGAAGCAACGGTCCGGCCCGATCAGGCCGAACCACAGCAGGCGTTCCTCAAATCCCAGCGGGCCCACCAGCGCCCGCCATCGTTGGCGCAGATCAGCGGCCGACCGAACGGGATCGCTGGCGGTCTCAATCGGCGGAATGGGCAACGCGCTGTGATGACTCATCCGCGCATCATCAGCGGTTCGCAAGCCCGGTGGGTAGTCAGTTATCCACAGTCCGCAGGATGGCGAACGAATACCCCTGCAGTTCGGTCGTGGCACCGACGCCGGGCGACGCGGAGCACAACACCACCTCACCGGTGAACGGGACCCTCACCGCCTCGGCGCCGAGGTTGCAGGCGACCGTCAACCGACCACGGCGCATGACGATCCAGCGCCGGTCTTCGTCGTAGTCGATCACCATGTTGTCCAGCCAGGGATCGGCGAGGTCAGTTTTGCTGCGCCGCAACGCGATCAGGTCTTGATAGATCCGGCGCAGACGGGCGTGGTCACCGTCGTCGGCCTCAGTCCAGTCCAGTTTCGACCGCTGGAAGGTCTGCGGGTCTTGGGGGTCGGGAATCTCGTCGGCGTTCCAACCGTGATCGGCGAACTCTTTTTTGCGGCCCTCGGCGGTGGCTCGTGCCAGCTCGGGCTCAGGATGCGAACTGAAGAATTGAAACGGTGTCGACGCGCCCCATTCTTCGCCCATGAAAAGCATTGCGGTGTAGGGCGACGCAAGCACGAGCGCAGCCTTGACCGCCAGCTGGCCACAGGTCAGGTTCTGCGACGGACGATCGCCGAGCGCACGATTGCCGACCTGGTCATGAGTGCAGGTGTAGGCCAGCAGCATGGTGGCCGGAATCCTCGATGTGTCCAGCGGCCGGCCGTGCCGGCGACGCCGGAACGACGAGTACGTGCCAGCGTGGAAGAAGCCGTGGCGCAGCGTCTTTGCCAGCGTGGCCAGCGAACCGAAGTCGGCGTAGTAGCCCTGGCGCTCCCCGGACACGGCGGTGTGGATGGCGTGATGGATGTCGTCATCCCACTGCGCGGTCATCCCATAGCCAATGATGAAGTCGCTGGGGCCGCGGGGGGTGATCAGCCGCGGATCGTTGAGGTCGCTCTCGGCGATCAACGACAGGGGACGGTCGAGTTGCCAGGCGAGCGCCTCGGTTTCGGCTGCGAGCTCCTCCAGGATGTGGATCGCGGTGGTGTCCACGAGCGCATGAACGGCATCCAGTCGCAGCCCGTCAGCGTGAAAGTCGCGCATCCAGCGGAGCGCGCAGTCGATGATGTAGCGACGTACTTCGTCGGAGTCGGCGTCGGCGATGTTGATGCCTTCTCCCCACGGGTTGCTCCCAGACGACAGATACGGGCCGAACCGGGGCAGGTAGTTGCCCGACGGGCCAAGGTGGTTGAACACCGCGTCGATTAGCACACCGAGGCCGCGGCCATGACACGCGTCGACGAACCGGACCAGCCCGTCGGGGCCGCCGTACGGCTCGTGCACCGCGTACCACAGCACGCCGTCGTATCCCCAGCCGTGCGTACCGGAGTACGCGTTGACCGGCATCACCTCGACGAAATCGACACCGAGATCCACCAGATAGTCCAGCTTTTCGATTGCGGAGTCGAAGGTCCCCGCGGGCGTGAAGGTGCCGATGTGCAGTTCGTAGATCACCGCGCCCTGCACCGAACGGCCGGTCCAGCCGCCATCCGTCCATGCCTGTGTCGCCGGCTCCCACAGCTGCGAGGAACCGTGCACGCCGTCGGGCTGGCGGGGTGATCGCGGGTCGGGCAACACCTTCGGATCGTCGTCGAGAAGATACCCGTAGCGGGCAGTAGGCGTCGCGTCGACGGTGGCCCGCCACCAGCCGTCGTCGCCCCGCGCCATCGGATACACCTCGCCGTCGACGTCCAGGCGGACCTGCTCGGGTTTGGGCGCCCACACCGCGAATTCAGCCATGGCTACGCTCCAACAGCGCGACCGGCAACTCGGCGAACAACTCGGCGGCGCGCATCACCCCGGTGACCACCGCGCCGGTCAGCACGTCGGTCCACGACCCGTCGGGCAGCTCTACCACGGTGTCACCCCAGCCGGTCTGTTCGAGGTGCACCGTCCAGCGGGTGACCGCGACCAACACGTCGTCCCCGCGCCGAAACGCAAGCACGTGGTCGGCGGCCGCTCCGCTGGCGAGCACCGGGTGGTAGCCACCCCGCAGGAAGCTGTCCGGACGGGCGCGGCGCAACTGCAAAGCCGCTGCGACGACGCGAATCTTCGCATGCTGCAGCGACTTCAGCGCCTGCTGCCGGACGGTGTAGTCCACCGGGCGGCGGTTATCCGGGTCGACCAGGCTGTCGTCCCACAGCTCGGTGCCCTGGTAGATATCGGGTACACCGGGCACGGTCAGCGCCAACAGCTTCTGGCCCAGTGCGTCGTTTTCGGCGTGCGGTTGCAGCCGGACCACCAAACTGGTCAACTCGCGGGCCACCGGCCCGTCGAGCACGGCGTCCAGCCAGCCGTGCACCGCACCCTCGAAGTCGGCGTCGGGATCCTGCCAGGAGGTGTGCCAGGCCGCTTCCCGCATCGACTTCTCGCTATACGCGTGTAGGCGATCGCGCAGTTGGTCGGTGACCTCGCCGCTCGCGGGCCAGACACCAAAGATGTTCTGCCACAGAAACAATCCGGTCGCCGGATCGGGGGTCGGGACCGCGGTCTGCCAGCGGGCGACGAATTCAGCCCACAGCGACGGTACCTGCGACAGCACACCGATGCGGGCCCGAACGTCCTCGCCGCGTTTGGTGTCGTGGGTGGACAACGTCGTCATCGTCTGCGGCCATAATTGGGCGCGGGTGGCGGCGCGGTGATGGAATTCCGCGGCGCCGACACCGAACCGATGCGGTTCGCCGCCAACCTCGTTGAGCGACACCAGCCGGGCGTCGCGGTAGAACAGGCAATCCTCGACGGCCTTGGCCGTGACCGCGCCGCACAGCTGCTGCAGTCGTGCCGCCGGCTCGCCGCCGCCGGCCAACGCGGTAGTGATCAGCTGCAGCGGAACGTCGAATTCCGGCGCAGCTGATTGGGTCGCGGCCAACGCGGCGGGCAGTACCGCGGCCAGGCCGCGGTAATCGCTGCGATAAACGTCGATGTGGGTGAGCAGCGCCGCGATCGCCGCGGGCAGTTGTGGATGGTCGGCGCCGGCGGCGGCGACGATGCTGCGCTGCAGCCTGCCCAGCTCCGGGGCCAGGGTAACGGTCGCCGCGGCCGTCTTGAGGTCGGTCAGCATGGCCGGCAGCTGGTGGTAGTCGATGCCCGCGGATTCCACCAACGCCGTCAATGCGGCCGCACCGTTGGGGTCGACGAAAATGCCGCCGACCTCTCGCAGCACGTCGTAACCGGTTGTGCCGGCGATAGGCAACGTCGGCTCCAACGCCTCGTCGACGGCGAGGATCTTCTCGATCACGATCCACGCGTCGGGCCCGATGAGTTCACGCAGCCACTGCAAATACCCCGACGGGTCCGACAAGCCGTCGGGATGGTCGACGCGCACGCCGTCGACCAGCCCGTCGGCGAACCACCGGGCCACCTCGGCGTGACTGGCGTCGAACACCGACTGATCTTCTTGGCGCAGCCCGGCCAGCGATGTGATCGAAAAGAATCGGCGATAGCCGCACCGGCCGTTCCGCCAACCGACCAGCTGGTAATGCTGGCGGTCGTGCACTTGCGTGCCGGTGCCCTCACCGGTGCCGGGCGCGATCGGGAACGCCAGATCGCCCAGACGCAACAGATCATTGTCGGCGGTCAAGTCGGCGACGTCATCGTCGGAACCCAATACCGGCAACACTATTCGGCCGTCCGCGAGGTTCCAATCGATGTCGAAGAACGACGCATAAGCCGACGATTCGCCGTGCCGGAGCACATCCCACCACCACGGGTTCTGCTCCGGCTTGTCCACACCGACGTGATTGGGGACGATATCCACCACCAACCCAACGCCGCGGGTCCGCGCCGCAGCCGACAGCCGCTCCAGACCCGCCGCGCCGCCGAGCTCGTCCGACACCGTCGTCGGGTCGGTGACGTCGTAGCCGTGCGCCGACCCGACGACTGGGGTCAGGATGGGTGACAGATACAGATGCGACACCCCAAGTTCGGCAAGATAGTCGAGCAGGTTCTCGGCGTCGGCGAAGGTAAACCCGAAACCGCTCGACTCACCCCGCAGCTGCAACCGGTAGGTGGACAGAACCGGAAAAGGCATGCGCTACTGGGTCTTACGAAACACGAGCAGCGCTCGTGCCGGAAGCGAGACTTCGTCCCCGTCGTGCACGACCAGCTTTACTTCACCGGTGGCGTCGGTGGTGTCCAGAACGGCGGTCCATTCCTCGGCGTAGTCGTCGGGCGGGATGACGAAATCCACCTCGTGGTCGTGGGCGTTGAAGCACATCAGGAACGACGCGTCGACCACGCGTTCACCGCGCGCATCGGGTTCGGGTATCGCCTCGCCGTTGAGGAACACCGCGATGCACTTGTCGAATTCGGCGCCCCAGTCCTGATGTGTCATTTCCTTGCCCGCCGGTGTCAGCCAGGCGATGTCGCGCACTTCGTCGCCACTGCGGATCGGCTCGCCGTCGAAGAACCGGCGTCGGCGAAACACCGGGTGTTTTTTACGCAGGGCGGTGACTTTTCGGGTGAATTCCAGCAAGTCGCTGTTCTTGTCGACCAAAGACCAGTCCATCCAGGACAATTCGGAGTCCTGGCAGTAGACGTTGTTGTTGCCGTGTTGGGTACGGCCGATCTCGTCACCGTGCGCGATCATCGGCGTGCCTTGGCTGAGCATCAGCGTGGCCATGATGTTACGCATCTGCCGAGCGCGAAGATTCAGGATCTCCGGGTCGTCGGTGGGACCCTCGACTCCGCAATTCCATGATCGGTTATAACTTTCGCCGTCCTGGTTGTCTTCGCCGTTGGCCTCGTTGTGCTTGTCGTTGTAGGACACCAGATCGTTGAGCGTGAACCCGTCGTGGGCGACCACAAAGTTGATGCTGGCGCTGGGACGCCGGCCGGTCGCCTCATACAGGTCCGACGACCCGGTGAGCCGGGACGCAAATTCGCCAAGGGTCGCGGGTTCGCCCCGCCAATAGTCACGCACGGTATCGCGATACTTCCCGTTCCACTCGGTCCACAAACCCGGGAAATTGCCGACCTGGTAGCCGCCTTCGCCGACGTCCCACGGCTCGGCGATCAGCTTGACCTGGCTGATCACCGGATCTTGCTGCACCAGGTCGAAGAATGCGCTCAGCCGGTCCACGTCGTAGAACTCGCGGGCCAGCGTCGACGCCAGGTCGAAACGGAAACCGTCGACGTGCATCTCGGTGATCCAGTAGCGCAGCGAATCCATGATGAGCTGCAATGTGTGCGGCATGCGGGCGTTGAGGCTGTTGCCGGTGCCGGTGAAATCCTTGTAGAACCGCAGGTCTTCGTCGACCAACCGGTAGTAGGCGGCGTTGTCGATGCCGCGGAAGTTGATCGTCGGGCCGAGGTGGTTGCCTTCGGCGGTGTGGTTGTACACCACATCGAGGATCACCTCGATGCCTTCTTCATGGAATGACCGCACCATGGATTTGAATTCCGGCACCGCACCGCCGGCCTGCGGGTTCGCGGCGTATTGGTTGTGCGGGGCGAAGAACCCGAAGGTGTTGTAACCCCAGTAATTCCGCAGTCCCAACTTCAGCAGCCGGCTGTCGTGCAGGAATTGGTGCACCGGCATCAACTCGATCGCGGTGACATTCAGCGATTTGAGATGGTCGATGATCGCCGGGTGAGCCAGGCCGGCGTACGTGCCCCGGAGTGCTTCGGGGATGGCGGGATGGGTCTCGGTCATCCCTTTGACGTGTGCCTCGTAGATGATCGTCTCGTGATAGGGCCTACGTGGCGCACGGTCGGTGGCCCAGTCGAAGAACGGGTTGATCACCACGCTGGTCATGGTGTGCCCGAGTGAATCAATTTGAGGGGGAGTGCCGGTCTGGGCGGGGTCTTCGGCTGCGACGGCCAAGTCGTAGGAGTACAGCGCCTGGCCGAAGGTGAACTCGCCGTTGAACGACTTTCCGTACGGGTCTAGCAACAGCTTGCTGGGGTCACAGCGATGACCGGCTGCCGGGTCGAATGGCCCGTGTACCCGAAACCCGTAGCGCTGTCCCGGGCTGACGGTCGGCAGATAGGCGTGCCACACGTATCCGTCGACCTCGTCGAGGCGGATTCGGGTCTCGTGCCCGCCACGGTCAATCAGGCACAACTCGACCTTTTCGGCGATCTCAGAGAACAGCGCGAAGTTGGTGCCGCCGCCGTCGAAAGTGGCGCCGAGCGGGTAATTGCTGCCCGGCCATACGGTGACCAGCTCGGGTGGAGTCACTGCGGCACCAGTGGTCGGGTCTGACGGCGGCATCCTTCGACCTTATCGGCGGCCAAATCTCGTCGCCCCGCGTGCCCTACATGAACCGGGCTACCACCAGCCGGTGGCCGCTCCGACTTGCCGACCCAGCTCGTTGGTCATGGTTCGCATGTAGGTAGCCGAAATGTGATGAGCGTCGTGGTATATCAACACGTTTCCCTCGACGGCGGGACAGATGTCGGGGCGGCACACGGCATCACTCATGTCCAGCGGTTTGAGTAGCGGGAACTGTTCGACCCAGTCGAGGGTGGGGTTGCGGTCGACGAGTACGTCGGAGCGTTTGATGCCGCACGAGATCGCGTCGCCGCCCTTGGCCAGGCAGTCCGACGGGTTGAACGGCTGGCCGTCTTTCACCAGCCACGGGGTGTCACGCATCGCGAGGATCGGAATGTTGTTGTCGGAGTACGTCTGCCAGATCCCGACATAGGTTCCCGGCATCACATCGCCGGGCTTGATGTTCCACGGCCGGGTGGACGTGGTGAACACGAAGTCCGGGTGGTCAGCCACCACCTTGTCCATCGCCTTGGGCACCCAGTCGCGGCACTCCGGGTAGGGGTCGTTATTGCCCATCACCAACGGCATCTTCTCGGTGGACAGTGGGCAGCCCATCTTGAGGTAGGTGGTCACCTTGAAGTGGTACTTGCGGCCGAGGATGTCCAGTGCGGTCAGCCAATGCTCGGCGTGCGAACCGCCGGCCAGGGCGATTGTCCGGGTGGCCTTCTTGTCGCCGTAGCTGCATGTGATCACGTCGGTGTTCTTGAAATCACTGATGCATCCGTCGCGGGTGGACGGCGGATAGTCCGTCTGGGCTTCCAGCACGGTGGGCCGTGTCCGGAGCTTGGGCACGCGCACGTGTTTGACGAGGGCGCGCGCGCCCGGATAGTCGTGCGAATTGAGCCCGGTCAGCTCCTTGCCGCTGGCACGCTCGACGTTGACATGCTCGACCCAGGTGAACGCTGTTGCGGTGAGCGTCACGCCCAGCATTGCCACCGTGGATCCGAGCACCATGGTGGGTCGCCGGAGCCGCGCCCGCCAGGGGATGACCGGGACGGACTCGGGTGCTGCGCTGGCGCCTCCGCGGTGTCGCAGCGGCTCTTCGACGAACCGGTTGGTCAGATAGGCCAGCACACCGGAGATCAGCAGCACCGCCGTGCCCTCGATGAAGTTGGCGTGCCGGTGACCGGTGTACGCAAGCCAGAAAATCAGCAGCGGCCAGTGCCAGAGGTACAGGGCATAGGCCATCGCGCCGAGCTTGACCAACGGCTCGGCCGCCAGCAGCCGGTTGGGCAGCGGCAGCTTGTCACTGGTGCTCGGATGGGCATATCGGTTGGCGCCGGCGAGGATGAACAGCACGGCTGCCCCAACGGGCACCAGCGCCCACGGCCCGGGGAACTCCTTGACGCCGTCGATGAGCGCGCCACAGGACAGCACCGCGGCCAGGGCGACGGAGGCCGTCACCGTGCGCAGCCACATCGGCCAGCGGATGTAGGGGACCAGCGCGCCGACGAGCGCGCCCAGCAGCAATTCCCAGGCCCGCGCAAAACTGTTGTAGTAGGCGGTCGCCTGGCTGGCTTGGTGGGCGACGATCGCGTAGACGAACGACGCCACCGCCAGCGTGCTGAGCAGCAGTACGAACGTCGTCCGCAGCCTGTTGCCGAGACGGCGTCGGAACAGAAACGCGAACCCGAAAATCAGCGCCAAAAACGCGATGTAGAACTGCCCCTGCACCGACATCGACCAGATGTGCTGCAGCGGACTGACCGCCTCGCCCGCCCGCAGATAATCGGCCACCGTGTTGGCCAACTCCCAGTTCTGGTAGTACCCGAGGCTGGCCAGGCTCTGGTCGGCGAAGGTCTCCCAGCGGGTCTCCGGCTGAACCAGAACGGTCAGCAGTGCGCAGCCGGCCAGCACCACCACGAGAGCCGGCAGCAGCCTGCGGACCAGACGAATGACCTCGGGAACTGGTGACAGCGACCCGGCTCGCCCCCCAGCCGGATCCAGCGCCGCGCGAAGCAATTTCCCGCCAAAGAAGAAACCCGACAGCGCCAAGAACACGTCCACCCCGCCGGAAACCCGGCCGAACCACACGTGGAACATCGCGACCAGCGCGATGGCGACGCCGCGCAGCCCGTCGAGGTCGCGGCGATAGAACCCTGCTTTCCGGCTTCCCATGGCGGACTGGGCGGATTCCGCGATGGTCTCGTCGGCCGGACGGGTCGGGGAGACTGTCAACATGATTGACAGACAATCTACCTAACCCGCCCGCTTCCGACAGGGCGCTGACGGCGCGTCGGCGCCGTCCCGGTCAGGACTCGATGATCCGGGTCAGGTAGGGAACCATCCCACTCGTACGGGCCGGCGAGACCGTCACGCCAGGCTCGGTGGCCTCGATCATCTGGCCGTTGCCGAGGTACATCGCGACGCTTTGCGTGCCGCCGGGCCCGTAACACATCAGGTCGCCGGGCTTGGCTTGAGAAAGCGCGACTTTACGGCCGACGTTGCACTGCTCGCCCGAGGTTCGCGGCATCTTCAGCCCGGCGCCGGCGTAGGCGTACTGGATCAGACCTGACGCGTCGAAGCCGACCACGTTTGCTTTCAGTCCGGTCCCGCGGGTGGGGCCTGCGGCATTGCCGCCGCCGTAGAGGAATGGCACACCGCGCTGCGCCAGCGCGCGCTGAATCACGTAGGTCGTGGACTGCTGGTAGCCCACCAGGGACGGACCCTGTACCGGCGAGGTCGGGGTCTGCACCGACTGTCCCGGTAGGGTCGGACCCTGCAGTGACGGTGCCGCCAGGGTTGGGCTCTGCAGCGACTGTCCCGGCAGGGTCGGACCCTGCAGGGACGGTCCTGGCAGGGTCGGGACCTGCGGGTCAGCGGTCGCGGAAGTGGGGTTGAGCAGTAGGGCCAGCAGCAAGGCCAGACTGGCCGGGAGGGCGTAGCTGCGTCTCATGGGGATCACCTCTCTGTGGCCTCGGCGCGGTGACCTCGCGCTTCTGCCGTCATTCCTGTCGATTCACCACAGAGACTCATGCGCTG
>Ga0335075_10013962_pt1 | contig 12086 bp, 9 predicted proteins | sample Lox_Sample_24_FD_206723 | JGI IMG/M metagenome (GOLD analysis project Ga0335075, IMG submission 206723) | Soil microbial communities from Loxahatchee National Wildlife Refuge, Florida, United States - Lox_Sample_2.4 | ecosystem: Environmental > Terrestrial > Soil > Wetlands | place: USA: Florida... | reverse complement strand
GGATTGGCTGCCCGGTCCTGGTAGTGCATGCAGCAGAAGCTGACAGACATCAGGCACGATGCAGCCCTGACCTGCTCGTGAACCGCGGCGCCAGGTTCAGTCAGCAACTCAACGAGCATGTCTAGCCGCTCCCGGAAGAGCTCGCCGCGTTCCTTTGCGGACGCCAGGGAGCTGACGGCAGCCTGGTTCTGGTGGAGCAGCCGGAACACCGCAGTCCCGTTAGCGATGATCTCCAGGTAGCGACGGACGATCTCAGCCCTGGTGGCGGGTGACCGAGGCTGGTCCTTGCCCCATGCGATCAGCTCGTCGACCTCGGCTACGTAGTCCTCGACGAGGCTGCGGACGATGTCTTCCTTCGACTTGAAGTAGTAGTACAGCGCCGCCTTGGTGACGCCGAGCCGCTCGGCGATCTCCCGGAGTGAGGTCTTCTCGTAGCCCTGCTCGGCGAATAGCTGCAGGGCAAGCTGGCGCAGCCGCGATCTGGTGTCCCGGCCGCGATCGTGGCCCGCACCGTGGACATTGGCCCCGTGAATGCTGGCCCCATCGTCGCTCGAACGATCGAAGCCGGCCCCCGTGACGCTGGCACCGTGGACGTTCTCTGGCATGACCTAGCGCGTTTTTCCTTCCGCCGGCCTGGGTAATCTACTTGACGGCCGGTTAGTAGCCAGCCTAGCCTATTGCCTGACTGGATGCTAGCCGGTCGGCAAGTAAGTGTGAAGCGCCGCTGACTACAGGCGTGCGCGCGTTCCGGGAGCGCGGAGCAAGGAGCCCCTTTCGTGACCGAAAACCAGGCTGCGCTGGCAGCAAGCGATGTGCCATCCGGCCCGCGGCGGGAGATCCTCATCGTCCTGCCTGGCCTGCTGCTGACGCTCATCATCGCGATGCTCGATCAGCTGGTCGTCTCGACGGCACTGCCGCGCATCGTCGGCGACCTCGGCGGCCTGAACCACCTGGCCTGGGTTGTGACGGCCTACATTCTCGCCTCGACGATCACCACGCTGTTCTACGGCAAGCTCGGCGACATGTACGGCCGCAAGCGGTTCCTCATGATCGCGATCGTGTTGTTCCTGATCGGCTCGGCGCTCTCCGGCCTGGCGCACTCGATGGACCAGCTCATCGCATTCCGCGCGCTGCAGGGGCTCGGTGCTGGCGGCCTGATGGTCGGCGCTATCGCCACCATCGGCGACATGGTGTCGCCGCGCGAGCGCGGTCAGTACATGGGTTACATGATGGCCGCCATGATGCTGGCCATGATCGCGGGACCGCTCGTCGGCGGCTACATCACGCAGCACTGGTCGTGGCGCTGGATCTTCTACATCAACATGCCGATCGGCGGCGCGGCACTGGTCTACCTGTGGGCGACGTTGCACCTGCCGCGCAAGCGGGTCGAGCACAAGATCGACTATCTCGGCGCGACAGTGATCGCCATCTTCTCCACCGCTGTTGTGCTCCTGACAAGCTGGGGCGGCAGCCAGTACGCGTGGGGATCCTGGGAGATCATCATGCTTGCCGCCATCGCGGCAGTCTCGCTGGCAGCGTTCTTCGTAGTGGAGTCCAGGGCCGCCGAGCCGATGCTGCCGCTGCACGTCTTCAGGAACGGCAACTTCTCGCTCGCCTCCGGAATGAGCCTGCTGCTCGGAATGGCAATGCTGGGAGCGCTGACGTTCCTGCCGCTCTACCAGCAGACAGTGCAGCACCTGTCGCCGACCGGAAGCGGCCTGATGCTGATCCCGCTGATGCTCGGCTCGACTGCGACCTCGCTCATCGCCGGGCAGGTAACGAGCAAGACCGGCCGCTACAAGATCTTGCCGATCGTCGGTGCGGTGATCATGACCATCGGGCTGTACCTGCTGACGAACCTGAGCGTGGATACCAGCCGGCTCACCGCTGCGCTTTACTTCGCGGTACTGGGCATCGGCATGGGCTTCCTGATGCAGATCACCTCGCTGATCGCGCAGAACAGCGTGCCGCAGCAGGACATGGGCGTCGCGAGCAGTTCGCGGAGCTTCTTCCAGCAGATCGGCGGATCGCTTGGCGTGTCGCTGTTCGGCGTGATCTTCTTCCGGCGGTTCGCTGACACGATGGCCGCGCAGCTGCACACCCAGCAGAGCTTCGGCGGCAGCGCGAACCTCGACCCGGCAACCATCAACAGCCTGCCGGGTGCGGTGAAGGACGCGGCATTCCATGCCATCAGCAGCGCGATCTCGGGCGTCTTCTGGTGGACTATCCCGACCACGGTGGCTGTCTTCCTGCTGGCGCTTCTCGTTAAAGAGATACCGCTGCGCGGCCGGATCGAGCCGAGCCAGGACGAGGCGCCTGCCGAAGCGCAACTGGTGCACGGAGCGTAACTGGCCCCTGAGCGCAAACTGACACTGTCAGGAACCAGCACTGGCCAGCCGAAGAGCCGGAACGCAACGCGAACGCCGGCCTCCACAGCGTGGAGGCCGGCGTTCGCTCCCGGATTGAGGCCTACGCGCCGTTGTACGGGACGGCGTCGAGGATCTCGACCGTGGTAGCGCGGCCGTTGGGCAGGGTGTAGGTGGCGGTCTCGCCCACCTTCTTGCCGGAGATCGCACTGCCAAGCGGCGACTTCGGCGAGTAAACGTCGATCGGCGAGCCGACCTCCTCACGCGAGGCGAGCAAGAATGTCACTTCGTCCTCGTCGCCCTCGAACCTGATGGTGACAGTCATGCCCGGGCTCACTACGCCCTCGGTGTGCGGTGCTTCGCCGACACGGGAGTTCTCCAGGATCTGCGTCAGTTGCCTGATCCGAGCCTCTCGCATGCCCTGTTCGTCCTTGGCGGCGTGGTAACCGCCGTTTTCTCTCAGGTCGCCCTCTTCCCGCGCGGCTTCGATCTTCTTCGCGATCTCGATCCGCCCCGGGCCCGACAGATAGTCGAGCTCAGCCTTGAGCCGGTCGTACGCCTCCTGAGTGAGCCAGGTATAGGTGTCATCGCGAGTCTCGGTCACGGGTACTCCTCGGATGGGTGCGGAGTTAAAGGTCCGCTGGGCCTGTCGGCCCATTGGGGGTAATCCTTCGAGGCTAACAAGGCTCTGCAAGTACGTCGTACCTGTCAATGCCCCGGGCTAAACAAGTCAGGTCGAAACTGGGCAAATAATGCGTACACTCCGCGTCCCGGCGGCGTGGATGGGCCCCGCCTGAGCACGTTCCCTGGCAAAGTCAGATCATCGCCCGGTTGCCTCGCGCCGGGCGGATTCCGGAATAGGGTGCTTTTTCGTTACGCGGGCTGGCCTGGAGGTCTCGATGACCAATCATCCGGTTCTTGGTTATGTGGTCTGGGCGCTGCTGATCGGCGCCGTATTCGCCTGGGAGGGTCTCGCCCTCAGCGGCATAAGCGGTAGCGTGCCCACCCTAAGCGCCACATTCCGGGCGATAATGCGGTATCCGCCAGGCCGGTGGGCGCTCTTCGCGCTGTGGCTGTGGCTTGGCTGGCACGTCTTCATCCGCGGCTGGCACTTCCTGCTAAGGGCATGACAGCCGTGCTGGCACGGGCGGGCTCGCGGCCGACGGCGGACTGAGATGTCATCGCATCTGCTGAGGTCGGACCTGGATCCCATCCTGGGCGGCTACCTCATCCTGATGGTCGTGCTGGCGGTCGGCCTGGTGGCGCAGCGCCGGCGGGCGGCAGCCGGCAAGCCGACCGCGCGGCTGACGGGGCGGCGGGACCGAGGCTGGCAGGCGCTGATCGTGCATGTGCTGACCGATGCGCTGGGCGGCTACCTGGTGCTTGTCGCAGTCGTGGTGCTGTATTACTACGGCGTCGCCAGAGTCGGCGGCAGCTTCCTGGCCAGTGCGATTACCGGGAGCCTGCTGCTGTTGGGAATCACCCTGCCGGTATTCCTCGCGGTCTCGTGGCTGACTCAGCGGCCGGTCAAGTGGTCCTTGCGCGGTAGATCGGGGCGGGCGGACAAGACCGATGACTGACCCAGTCTGAGCACGGCTCCACCGCCGGCCGGGCGCTGGCTGACCAGTTGCCGTACCTGCGCGACGTCGCCCCGGCCGGATCTGTTCACGCCAGACCGGCTGCATCCCGATGCTGGCGGTCATCAGATGCTCGCTGCCGTGTTCGCTGACCGCCTGCTCCCGGCTGAGTCCGCTGCCTGAGCCAGCGGGGGAATGCGCCGCGCGGGGTGCCGCGTTGCAGATTCCGGGGTTCCGAGCCGGCAAGCCTGCCAGTAGGGGCCCCGCCGCGTGCTGGCCCGCGCCGGTAGGCCAGCCCGGCAAAAGCCAGCCGAACTTGCCCGGTTCCCCCGGCCAGACGATGTTGAGGTGACTTCCGCGTGCTTTCGGTTCCTGAGAAGGGTGCAGCCGACAGCAAGACCACCACGCGCCAGGATCAGCCTGGCTGCCAGCCGCTCCGGCTCATGGCAGTGCATGCGCATCCGGACGACGAATCGAGCAAGGGTGCGGCGACGATGGCGCGATACGTCCGGGAGGGCGTAGAGGTGCTCGTGTGCACGCTGACCGGCGGCGAACGCGGCGACATACTTAACCCGGCCATGGAGCGGCCTGAGGTCCGGGCGAACCTGACCGAGATCCGCCGGGCCGAGATGGACAAGGCTCGCGAGATTCTGGGCGTGCAGCAGCGGTTCCTTGGTTTCACCGACTCCGGCTTGCCGGAAGGCGACCCGCCGCCGCCGCTGCCGGACGGCTGCTTCGCGCTGACGCCGCTGGAGAAGGCCGCCCGCCCGCTCGTCGAGGCGGTCAGGGAGTTCCGGCCGCACGTCATGCTTACCTATGACGAGAACGGCGGGTACCCGCATCCTGACCACATCAAGACGCATCAAGTTGCCGTGGAGGCATTCGAGGCAGCGGCTGACCCGGACCGTTATCAGGGTTGCGGTGAGCCCTGGCAGCCGCTGAAGCTCTACTACTTCCTCACGTTTCATCGGGCACGACTGACGGCGTTGCACGAGGAGGTGCTCCGATCCGGCGGGGAGTCCCCGTACGCGGACCGGATCGCCGAGTGGGCGAAGGAAGAGGAAGAGGACATCGCCGCCGCGAAGCGGCCTCCGCACGAGATGACCACGCGGATCCAGTGCGGTGATTACTTCGAGATCCGGAACCAGGCGCTGATCGCGCACGCGACCCAGGTCGACCCGAATGGCGGCTGGTTCGCGGTCCCGGCGGAGGTCCAGCGCACCGCGTGGCCGACGGAGGACTATCATCTGGCCAGGTCGTTGGTGGATGCCGGGTGGCCGGAAGACGACCTTTTCGCCGGGATCCGGGAGAGGGTGAGCCTGTGATGGAACTCGCGGCGGCGGCAGCCAAGTCAGTCAGCGCCTGGGATCAGCCAGGCACCCTCGGATTTCTCATGGTGTTCGGGATGGCGGTCATCCTGTTCTTCGTGTTCAGGTCACTGGCCAAGCACCTGCGCAAGATCAATGAGGCGGCTCGGCTCGAGGCAGCTCAGGCCGAGCAGGCTGGTTCCGGGCCAGGTAGCGACAGCCCGGCCGGCCCGCAGCCCGTGAACGGCGTGCGGCCGACGTTCTGACATCCGGCGCCACCTGTAGCCCGGGCCGGCGGCTTCGCGGCCGCCAATACCACGGATCTGCACGGTGGCGGAGCACCCTGAGTTTGCGGCGTGTCGCGCGCCCATCGCTGTTAACTTCGTGCTGATAGTCCCGGCAACTGCGGGGTGCGGGTTTCATGCTGGCGATCCACGGAATCTGGTCCGGTGGCCTGCTGCACCTGTGGGCCGAGGATTCTGACAAGCCTCAGAGACCGGCCAGCCACGCCGCCGCCAGCGACCGGGCCGGGGAAGTGCCGCCGCACCCGTTCGCCGCCGCTTCCGGCCTGCTGTCTGACGTGCTGGCAGAGTTCGGCGACCCGGTGAGTGATCTCGTCCGCAAGGCCGCCGAGACCGAACTGACGCTCTGGCTGCCCGCCACCAGCTCCGGCCCGCTGCCGTCTCCTGACTGCCAGCCGGCCGAGACAGCTGCCGCTAATCCGCCTGATGCGGCGGGCGAGGGCGGGGACGATACCCGCGCCAGGAACCGGGCTGCCCGGCAGGCCGCAGCCGGGCAGACCAGGCCGGGCCGCGCGCGGATTCATCCGTTGCAGGTCCCGGCGGTCAGTTTCGAGCCTGCGGCGGCGCTCGCACTTCTCACGGCGATAGCGCGGCCAGGCGCTCGGTCCGAGCGCGGCCTGCTGACCGGCAGCGTGTTGTTCGTGACGGCGCTAGCTTCGCTGGCCGGTGACCTGACCTCGCGCGGACGTGTGCTGCCGGGCCTGGATGAGTCCTCCGACGGCGGCTACGTTGCCAGGTGGCGGCCGGTGCTCGCCGGCGCCGATGCGTTGCGCGCCCGTGAGCTGACCCTCGGCCTGCCGCCGCTGTGCCGTGCGACAAGCGCGGATGGCGAGTCGTCGGCGGCAGTCGTCGCGGACGCCCTCGGTCTGCTTACCGACGCGGCAGTCCGGGGCCGGCTTGCCGCACAGCCGGGATACGCGCTGCTTGCCCCGGGCCCCGCCGCGCCGCTGACCGACCGGTGGGCGGCCGCGCTCACCGGTGCGGACGGCCGGCTCAGTGTGTCAACGGCCGAGGCGGCCAAGGCCGCGCAGCTCGTCTTCGCGCTGTGGGCCTGGCAGGACGCGGCGCAGGAGCCGCCCGGGCCGGCGCGTACGTGTTTCCGGCTGATCGAGCCGGACCATCCCGCGTGCGCGGGCGGGGACGGGGCAGATCAGAGTGACGCCGGCGACAGGCTCGACCGGAGCGATGGGAGCGGGCCGGGCGACCAGCCGGAGACCGATGCCGGAGCACCCTGGCGGGTCGAGTTCGCGCTGCAGTCCACCGATGATCCGAGCTTGCTCTTGCCGGCTGCCGACATCTGGGCAGGCGGTGCCGGCGATGGCTGGGCAGCGGCCGGTCTCAGCTACCCAGAGGATGACCTGCTAGCCGGGCTCGGGCGGGCGTCGCGGCTGTTCCCCGAGCTGGACCGCGAGCTGCAGGGCGCGGCGCCAGCGTCAGTCACGCTCGACGCCAGGGCTGCGCTGGTGTTCCTGAAAGAGACCGGGCCGCTGCTGGCAGGTGCGGGCTTCGGCGTGCTGCTGCCCGACTGGGTCCGCAGGTCGCGGCTCGGGCTGAAACTAACAGCTAGGTCAAGATCAGCCGCCGCGCCCGGCTCGGCCGGCGCGCCCGCGTTCAGCCTGTCCGACCTTGTCGACTTCAGATACGAGCTGGCGATCGGCGACCAGACACTCGATCCGGCTGAGCTCGCCGAGCTGGCCCGGCTGAAGGTGCCGCTGGTGCGCCTCCGCGGTCAGTGGGTCGAGCTCGACGAGCGGCACCTGCACGCCGCGCTCCGGTTCCTGGAACGTGGCGGCTCCGGGGTCATGAACTCGGGCGATGCGCTGCTGGCCGGCCTTCGCGAGAACGCGGGAGAACTGCCGCTGGTCGGGGTAGACGCCGACGGCTGGCTCGGCGACCTGCTGTCCGGCGAGGCAGATCGCCGGCTCGAGCCGATGAGCACGCCTGCGTCGTTCCGCGGCGAGCTGCGCCCGTACCAAGAGCGCGGACTGGCGTGGTTGTCGTTCCTGGGAAATCTCGGCCTGGGTGCGGTTCTCGCCGACGACATGGGCCTCGGCAAGTCACCGCAGACGCTGGCGCTGCTGCAGGCCGAGCGGGATGCCGGGGCAGCTACCGGGCCGACGTTGCTGATCTGCCCGATGTCGTTGGTGGGGAACTGGCAGCGGGAGGCTGCCCGGTTCACCCCGGAACTCGGCGTGCACGTGCATCATGGTGCCGATCGCCTGGCAGGCCCCGAGCTGGCCGCCGCCGTCGCTGCCGCTGACCTGGTCATCACCACCTACGGCATTGCCACCAGGGACCGGGCCGCGCTCGCGCAGGTGCCGTGGGCGCGGCTGGTCTGCGACGAAGCTCAGAACATCAAGAACGCGTCGACGCGGCAGGCGCAAGCGGTGCGCGCGATCCCGGCCGCGGCGCGGATCGCGCTGACCGGCACGCCGGTGGAGAACCGGCTCAGCGAACTGTGGTCGATCATGGAGTTCACTAGCCCCGGTTTGCTCGGGCCGGCCGAAAAGTTCCGGCGCCGGTTCGCGATCCCGATAGAGCGCAATGCCGACGCCGCGGCGACCGAACAGCTGAAGCGGATTACCGGGCCGTTCATTTTGCGGCGGCTGAAGACCGACAAGAGCGTGATCGCTGATCTGCCCGACAAGCTGGAGATGAAGGTCTGGTGCAACCTGACGCCCGAGCAGGCATCGCTGTACCAGGCAACCGTCGACGACATGATGGAGCGGATCGAGGCCGCTGATCCAGGCATCGAGCGGCGCGGGCTCGTGCTCGCCACGATGGCCAAGCTCAAGCAGGTCTGCAACCACCCGGCGCATCTGCTGGGTGACGGTTCCCGGCTGGCCGGAAGATCAGGCAAGCTGGCGCGGCTGGAGGAGATCTGCGAGGAGATCGTCGAGGAGGGCGACAAGGCGCTGTGCTTCACCCAGTACGCCGAGTTCGGCGGGATGCTCCAGCCTTACCTGGCCGCCCGGCTCAGCTGTGAGGTGCATTTCCTGCATGGCGGCACGGCCAAGAAACGGCGGGATGAGTTTGTCCGCGACTTCCAGGAAGGCACTGGTCCGGCCGTCTTCCTGCTGTCGCTTAAGGCCGGCGGCACCGGGCTGAACCTCACCGCGGCCAACCACGTCATCCACGTCGACCGGTGGTGGAATCCAGCCGTCGAGGACCAGGCCACTGACCGGGCGTTCCGGATCGGGCAACGCCGGGATGTGCAGGTCCGCAAGTTCGTCTGCGTCGGCACGGTCGAGGAGCGGATCGACCAGATGATCGAGGATAAGAAGGCGCTGGCGCAGGCAATCGTCGGCACTGGTGAAAGCTGGCTGGCCGAGCTCTCGGTTGCGGACCTGCGCCGGGTAATCGAACTCTCCCCGGAAGCGGTGTCCCAATGAGGCCAGCACAGTGAGTGGCTGGGATGACGAGCGCTACCCGCCGTCGCGGCCGCGCAAGGCCGAGGGCGGGATCAAGGCGCGCAGCAAGCGGGGCTCGATCGGCGAGCAGTGGTGGTCGCGTCGTTTCATCGACGTGCTGGAATCGTTCGGGCTGCAGACCCGGCTTAGTCGCGGGCGGAATTACGCCAGGTCCGGTCAGGTTCTCACGCTGGATATCGGCACCGGGCACGTGACTGCCAGGGTGCAGGGGTCGCGGATCAAGCCTTACCAGGTGAAGCTGACCGTCGATCCGCTGACGACGCGGCAGTGGCGGCGGGTCGAGGAGGCACTTGCCGCGCGAGCCGTCTTCCGTGCCCGGCTGCTGGCCGGGGAGATGCCGGCCGAGATCGAGGAGGTCTTCGCGGACTGCGGCACGCCGTTGTTCCCGAAGTCGATCAAAGACCTGGAGATGAACTGCACCTGCCCGGACTGGGAGGTGCCGTGCAAGCACCTGGCCGCGGTCTGTTACGTGCTGGCTGAGGCGTTCGACGACGACCCGTTCGCGATGCTCGCGTGGCGTGGCAAAGGGCGCCCGGATCTGCTCGCGGCGCTGCACCGGCTGAGCGGCGTGCGGGCCGGTAGCGGTGATAGAGGGTCCGCTGATGGCGGGAACAGCGGTCGCGGACCCTCCGGCCGGGGGCCCAGTGGTAACGGGCACAGTGACAGTGGCCGCGGGGGAGACGGCGGACGGCCCGTTATCGACGTCGCTGACAAGCCGCTGGCCGAGTGCATCGACACGTTCTGGTCCACGCCCCTCAGCGCAGCCCGGCTGCGCGCGCTGCCGCCCGCCACTCCGGCTCCGGCGGACCTGCTGCTACGCAGTCTCGACCCGCCGATGATTACGGCTGGCGGCCTGGACCTGGTGACGCTGCTCAGGCCGGCCTACCTGCTGCTGGGTGGTGAGGGCAGTGCCGTCGGCGATGACGGTGCTGCTGGCAGTGAGGGCGGCGCTGCCGGATGTGAAACGTGCGCTGACGGGGCCGGCGCCTAGCGCGCCGCATGCGCCGTCATCCCGCGGGATCGGCGCTGGTGCTGTAATGACACCGAAACATGCCGTGTTTACGCTCTGGACGTGGCGGACATCTTCGACAGCTATCAGCTGGCAGCGGCGTGGGATGAGATGTTCGAGGGGCCGGGCACGCCACGCGGTCCGTACCAGGGTCTGGTGGCTGCGCTGCAGCCGCTGGATCCGGCCGAATTGCGCTATCGGGCCGACCAGCTGGCCCGGATTTTCACCGATCGGGGCGTGACGTTCGACTACGCCGGCGAGGAGCGCCCGTTCCCGCTGGACCTCATTCCGCGGATCATCGACGCGGTCGAATGGGACCTGATCGCGCGTGGCGTGCGGCAGCGCGTGCTTGCGCTCGAGGCGTTCCTGACCGACGTGTACGGTCCGGCGCGGGTCGTGGATGACGGGGTCGTGCCCTGGCACCTGCTCGCCACGTCGAAGCAGTTCCATCGGGCCGCGCACGGCTTCACGCCGCCGAACGGGGTGCGGATTCACATCGCGGGCATCGATTTGATCCGCGATGAACGGGGCAGGTTTTGCGTGCTCGAGGACAATGTCCGTATCCCCTCTGGCGTGAGTTACGTGCTGGAGAACCGGCTGGCCATGACGCGCACGTTCCCGGCGCTATTCGCCGAGGAGCACGTGCGTCAGGTTGATAGCTATCCGGCACGCTTGCTTGCCGCCTTGCGCGCGGCGGCTCCGGCGGCCAGCCGCGACCCGGTCGTGGTCGTGCTCAGCCCTGGCGTGAGCAACGCCGCCTATTTCGAGCACACCCTGCTGGCCCGCCTGATGGGCGTGGAGCTAGTCGAAGGCCGCGACCTGCTGGCTGCCGGCAACCAGGTGTTCGTGCACACGACCGCCGGGTTGCGCCCGGTCGACGTGATCTACCGGCGGGTCGACGACGATTTCCTCGATCCGCTGCACTTCCGTCCGGACTCGGTGCTCGGCTGCCCGGGATTGCTCAACGCAGCCAGGGCCGGACAGGTCACCATCGCCAACGCGGTCGGCAACGGGGTTGCTGACGACAAGTTGATCTACACCTACGTGCCGGACCTCATCAGGTACTACCTATCCGAGGAGCCGCTACTCAGCAATGTGGAGACCTACCGGCTCGGTGACCCTGACGTGCTGGACTGGGCGCTCGGCAGGCTGGACCGGCTGGTGCTGAAGCCGGTCGACGGCGCTGGCGGCAGCGGGATCGTGATCGGCCCGCACGCCGACGAGCAGACTCTGGCGCGGTTGCGTCAGCAGGTAGCCTCCAGCCCGCGCAGCTGGATAGCACAGCGTCCGGTCGCGCTGTCCACCTCCCCGGTGCTGATTGGCGAGCGGCTGGCACCGCGGCATATTGACCTGCGGCCATTCGCCGTCCATGACGGCTCAGACGTGTGGGTTCTGCCGGGCGGGCTCACCAGGGTTGCGTTGCCCGAGGGCGCGCTGGTGGTGAATTCCAGCCAGGGCGGCGGCTCGAAGGACACCTGGGTGCTGGCAGCTGCGGGCGCCGGCCCCGCCGTGGGCAACCTGCCGCTGACCGGCGCGCCACGGCAGGCAGAGAGCACCGGGGTGGCGCGCCAGGCTGGGCCTGGTGGTGATCAGCAATGAGCGGCGGTCCGCAATGAATACCGGGCTGCTCAGCCGCATCGCCGAGACGCTGTTCTGGACCGGCCGTTACGTCGAGCGCGCCGATGACACCGCGCGGATGGTAGACGTGTACGTGCATCGTCTGCTGGAGGAGCCGCGACCGCACGAGGACGCTGACTGCCGTGCGTTGTTGTCCGTCCTCGGGATCCCGGCGGCTGACGATGCCGTGCTGGACATCGGCGCTACTGTCTACCAGCTGGCGTATGACACCAAGAGCCCAAGCGCGATCGCTGGCGCCGTGCTGGCCGCCCGGTCGGGCGCCCGGAGCGTGCGCGACGTGATCTCCAGCGAGATGTGGGAGTGCCTCAACGTCACCGGTCACAGCCTGACCGCGCAGCGGCGGTCGGCGGAGCGGCTAGGGCCGCATATCTTCCTTCGCTTCATCCGTGAGCGCGCGGCGCTGTTCTTCGGCCTTGCCGACTCGACAATGAGCCATGACGAAGCCTGGCGTTTCCT
>Ga0335075_10013961_pt1 | contig 12086 bp, 10 predicted proteins | sample Lox_Sample_24_FD_206723 | JGI IMG/M metagenome (GOLD analysis project Ga0335075, IMG submission 206723) | Soil microbial communities from Loxahatchee National Wildlife Refuge, Florida, United States - Lox_Sample_2.4 | ecosystem: Environmental > Terrestrial > Soil > Wetlands | place: USA... | reverse complement strand
ACGGATCGCATGTGCCCGTAGAGGACGTTACGCCCGCGCCGACAGGCTTGTCATGCGCGGCCGGGAAGCTTGGACCTTTCCGGCCGCGCCGCCCAGCGGATGACACGGAACGAGAACTCGCATGACGGAAGGCATGTCGTGATCGTGTGGCTGTGGGACGCAACCGAGCCTGGCCGTTGCCAGGGGATCACCGACGACGAAGCCCGCGCCCGCGCAGCAGCCGAGACCTGCATGCGCAACGGCAGTGCCAGCACTGCCAGGGTGGAGCAGGCCCAGCTCCTGATCGGAGGCTACTGGCTGACCTCCCACTACCAGCGAACAGGCACAGGATGGTCGGCTCGTCAGGGAAGCAGCGGGATCACGTGGATCCCGCTGGCCCCCGCCCCCAACGTGCTGAAGTAGCCGTCCTGTCCCGCGGGGCTACTATCCGTCAGCTTGCTGTCCGGATCTGAAGCGCCAGGCCTGCTCACTCGGCACGGAGACAAAGCCTCGGACCGTGACTACTCCGTCCTCATGTACAGCGAACTCAACTTCGTCACCCTCGCTGACGTGCAGCGCCTGTCTGATCGGATCAGGCAGGGTGAGCTGCGCCTTCGGGCGAAGTCTCGCTCGAGCTGTGATCTGCGGCTTCAGTTGATTGTCGGCATCAATCTCGTTCACGATGACCCCCCGGCTCCGCGCTACTTGGAAACTCGAATTTTCCCAACCGATACTGGCCAAAATCAGGGATGCTATCCAGGTTTCTGGATTGTCCGGACAACCTCGGACAGCAGGTCGCAGCATTCAGGTACAAGATCGTCTTGCGTGGTGGAGGCTCTCACGCGCGACCCCACCGCGGATGTCGCTGGCCCGGTGACCGAAGTGCTGGCGGAAGGCGTGGGAGAAGTACGTCACGGACGTGAAGCCACACCCGGCGGCGATGTCGGCGACGGTCGGCGTGGTTGGCTGCCCTGTGGACAGCATTGCGTACGCGAGCTGCAGGCGGCGGGACAAGATGTGCCGGGGTATAGAGGTGCCGTCGGCGGCGAAGATCCGGGACAACTGCCGCGCGCTGATCCCGATCGCCGTTGCCACTTCCTCGGCACCGAGGTCCGGATTAGTCAGGCGCTCCTCTATATAAGAGCGTGCGGCGGCGCGGTGCGCTGTCATCGAAGGCGCGGCTCGTCCGCTGGCCAGTACCGTGATCAGGTCGAGCACGGTGCCCTCGTCTGCTGGCCGGGGTCGCCGGGCGCGGGTCGCGCCGCCAGTGATTGCAGCCAGCGCCCTGGCGTACTGGCGGCCGCCGCCGCTGTCGCGGAAGGAGGCGACGACCGGTCCGTCCAGCGGCGATACCTCTGGGAGCGCCGAGTGCTCGGCCTTGACGACTAGCTCCTCAAGGCCGTAGCTGAACCCCCGGACGAAAGGACGGTCCGTTTCGCATATGAGGATGTCCCCAGGCCCCAGTGAGTGCGTTCCTTCCGCGGACTCAAACCATGCGTCCCCGCGTAGCGTCAGGTACACCGCGATCGCGTCGGCGGGACTGCCTTCGATGACGTTCCTAGTGCGTCGCACCATGTGGGCGGACGCGGCGACACGGGCGAGATCGGCGTGCTGGAGGCGCACGTTGAGTTCGGTGGCGACAAGCGGGCGACCCGCGTGCACGTCAAGGCCGACGAGTGCGGTCGCGTTGTGCGTCTCCCACAGCTCGACCCGGCGCGCGGCTGGCAGCCCGGCGGTCGAGAACGCCATGAGCGCCTGATCCGAGGGCAGCGCCGCACCTGTTAGCGGCATGTGTCCGATAGTGTGGCCAAGGCCCGGCCACGTCAATGGCCGAGGCATTAGCGAGCGCACTATGCCAGGCCGACGGCCTGGATCCGGTCGCGCAGCGCGTAAAGCTCCGATTCAAGCACGTCGTTGACTCTTCCATTCAACGCCGCGTCCCGGGCAGCCATGGCCCTGTCCCGCGTCCTGGCAGGGACGAAGATCACCTCGCCTACGTCCCCGACACCCTCGATGACCAGTGCATTCAGGCCACGGCCATCACCCGTGGTCCTCCGTCTTTGGCTCCCAGCCGGTCACCGTTGCCAGATGGAGCGTGGAGGGGGCGATACGAGACGCCAAGCAGGTCCTCGGCACTGGACAGGCCCGTAACCGCACCGCCGCGCCGTCCCGTTTCAGCTCGTCTGCGAGGCCGTAACCAACTGCCGGCCTGACCAGCCGACCCGCGAAAAATCAAGATTCCGCCAGGCCTGGGAAGACAAACCGTGAAAGTGGAGTTACTCACGGCCATCCTCAATCGAATTCAATTTTCCTACATTCTAACTGTCCCAGTGTTGGTTATTCCGCTAACGATCTTGTGATGCGACTGACAGCTTTGGCGAATTTTGGGCAATCCATGGCGAAGTCACGGTAAACCACGCACACTGGACATGCGTCTCTAAGGTAGCTGATGTTGGGGTGCTACGCGCTTGAGCCGCATAGGGGCGGGGGGAATCATGGAGTCGATGCCGGCGCATCATGTACGCCATGGTGTGACAGCACTACTGGTTGTTGTGGCAGTCGCTCTGCTGTCGGCGTGTGCCAGCGTGTCGGGCGGTACCGCCCGACACGCGGTGACGTACTATCTCAGTCCCTCAGGCAACGACGCTGCAGCGGGGACGTCTCCTGCCACCGCTTGGCGGACGCTGAGCAGGGCAAGTTCCGCGGTCCTGGTCCCGGGAAGCAAAGTGCTCCTGCAGGCTGGCCAGGTATTCACCGGACAACTGACTGTGGGGCCGCACGACGCGGGTAGCGCGTCCGCCCCGGTCCTGATCGGCTCGTACGGCGGTGGTCAGGCGACGATCTACTCGCCTGACGGCTCTGGTGTCCTCGTGTACGACACCGGGGGCGTCGAGATAGCGGACTTGCAGTTGACCGGCAGCCCTCATCCTGGAGAGGGCGACGGACTCAACATATACAGCGACTTGCCGTCAGGTCACCGCCTCGACCACATCGCCATCAGCAACGTGGACGCGCACGGCTTTCTTTATGGGATAGCGCTTGGCGGCCTGCATAGCGGCGCCGGCTTTACCAATGTGGCGATCAGTGATGCTTACCTGCACGACAATATGAATGCTGGCCTCCTCACTTATGGGCCACCATTCGACCCCCAGGCGCCGGCCTATTCCAACGAGAATGTCGTGGTCTCCGACGTCCAAGCGTCGATGAACCGCGGTAATCCCCATGTCGTGAACCTGGACACCGGGAACGGAATCGTCCTGGGTAGTGTCAATTCCGGTAGTGTCGAGTGGTCAACGGCTAACGACAACGGCGGGCTGGGGCCTTCTATTGAAGGGCCCGTCGGTATCTGGACTTATGACTCCACGGACGTTGATATTGAGCACGACCTGTCCTATGACAACAAGACGCTGAATCAAGTGGATGGTAATGGCTTCGGTCTCGACCAGAACACAACAGACTCTGTGCTCCAATACGACATATCTTACGGAAATTCCGGAGCCGGATATCTGATCTACAGCGGTCGGGACGACGGCTGGCAGCACGACAATGTTGTTCGGGACAATATCAGCAGCGGTGACGGGCGCGACGGGACCACGTTTTACGGAGGTATGAGCGTCCTCGGCTATGTAAGCAATGCGGCCGTCTACCAGAACACCGTGGTGACGACCCCAGCGCCAGGTGGCGCGCCGCCGTTGCTTCGTCTCGGACCTAACCTGCGCGCAGTTTCGATCCGGAACAACCTCTTCTCCACCGAATCCGGCCCGGTTGTCTGTGTGAGCAGCGCACTATCGGAATCTGCGGTGATCCTCCAAGGGAACGACTACTTCTCGGTTCTCGGCCCCTGGCAGGTCGTCTGGGGGCAGACGACCTACAGTTCGCTCCCGGAGTGGCGGACCGGGACATCGGAGGAAACCGCGAATGGCCAGCCGACTGGGCTGGCCGCCGATCCGGAGATGATCGGCCCTGTACTAGGCCTGTCGGTGACCAGCCCGCTAGCTCCTGCCGCGGCGGCGGCCTTCGCGCTAAGACCCGACTCGCCCCTCACCGGCGCCGGACTTGACCTCGCCAGCTTGGGCATGCATCCGGCTGCGACCGGCCTTACCGGTCAACCGCAGCCCGTTCAGCACCCGGATATCGGCGCCGTGTAGCCCGGAGCCCGGCGCCGTCGCGCGATCCGGTTTCACCGTCCGCACGAGGGCACACCCACGTCATCTTACGGAGGCCTTAGTAAGCAACTTAGCCATCACATATCACGAACTCATAGGTCAGTCGCCCGCTGCGAAGATCACAACCGAATCGTGGCCCGGGTAAGGGACGGGGCATTCGTGGGAGCGCACGTCGAGTGTTCTGGCTTCCGTCGATAAAACTGGAAGCGCCCGGTTACAACGGCATGAATTCTGTTACATACGTAGTAAATATGCTGCGTAGAAGCAGAAGATAGCTTATGATATTAGAAGACCACTGAAGTACTGCTGCTTCGTCCAAATCGGACATGAGGCACTTGGGGCTGGGGGTATGAGAGTTTCCCTTATGTGAGGGTTTTCCTGTCGCGGCGACCTGCCGCGACTGTTCTGATGTCTTGCTCAAGGGGGGGGCAGATGCCACCGGTCTTGCCGGGCGACGCGTTGGGCAGCGGGCGTCATTATCGCTCAGTTGACAACCCGGATAGTCAGATATTGTCCACCAGTCAGCAAAGGGGCTTGGCCGCTCTTATTTCTATCGCGGAGCAATCGGAACGTGATCATGGCGTGTCTCCCGAACGCGATTGGCTGGATCGCCCGACGGCCCGAGCGGAGCTGTCCGCGACTGGTCAGCAGACCGGATTGGCAGCTCTCGTTACACTGGCCCAGCAGTTGACATGTGATTCTGGGATATCTACTGGGCATGGTTGGGCAGGTCAGCTCGTAACTCCGGCTGGCGATTCACCAACCTGGCTAGTAAAAAATTCGTCGTCCGGTGGCGGCGAGGTAATCCTTAAGCCGAAAGATACCGATGCACTCATGTTGGGCATCGTGCGGCATTCTCGGGGTGCCATCGAGAAGATCACTAAGATGGGACCGACTATCGCCAGGACCGCGCCTCGGCGGACACTGCGCAAGTCCACGTTCACCCCTCTCTTGAACGCCACCGACAGGGTCATCATTGGCTTGATCTCGCTGGGTTGGCTCGCATGTTTCGTGAACTTTTGGGTCTGGTGGCTGAAGCCATCTCACGAGATCAGTGTCCTCGGGACGGTACTGAACAGCGCGGTCCTCGTCTACCTGACCGCTTACCCCGCCTTCTACATGCTGGCCGGTAACCGGTTGCGTGACGTGACCAGCAGCGTGGCCGTTCCGCTTCTTCGCGTTGCTTTCATCGTCACCCGAGCACCGTCGGAGCCTTGGCATGTAGCACGGGCCACCCTTATTGCCATGCTCAGTCAGGAGTTCCCGATCCCGTATGACGTCTGGCTCGCCGACGAAAGCCCTACGTCGGAGATTCTTGCTTGGTGCAACAAAAGCGGGGTGATTGTCTCGACCCGTAACGGGGTGCAGGAATATCACCGTCCGACCTGGCCACGGCGGACCAAGTGCAAAGAGGGTAACCTCGCCTACTTCTACGACCACTGGGGATACTCATACTATGACGTCGTAGCGCAATTGGACTGCGACCACGTACCATCGCCCAGCTATCTTGCGGAGATGGTCCGGCCTTTCTCCGATCCGGCGATCGGCTACGTGGCCGCCCCAAGCGTCTGTGATACCAACGCTGGGGAATCATGGTCAGCGCGCGGCCGACTATATAACGAGGCGTCCTTTCACGGTGCGTACCAGCTTGGCCACTCGGACGGCATGTCGCCGGTCTGCATCGGATCACACTACGCTGTTCGGACCGCGGCCCTCGCGTCCATCGGCGGCATCGGGCCTGAGCTCGCTGAGGATTTCACGACTTCCTACCTACTCACAGCCGCTGGCTGGCACGGTGCGTTTGCCATCGGAGCGGAGGCGCACGGGGACGGCCCACCCACCTTCGGTGCCATGGTGGTCCAGGAATATCAATGGTCGAAATCCATAACGGTCGCGTTGCTGAGCATCGCGTGGCCTAATATGCGCCGTCGGTTGACCTGGACGTTGCGGTTCCGATTTATCTATCACCTGCTCTTCTATACGCTGCTTATAGTCAGCACGCTCGGCGGTATCTTGCTTTGCCTAGTCGCGGCGGTATCTGGCAAAGCCTGGGTGAGTGTGAACTACGTCGCGTTCGTGGCACATCTCTGGACGCTGTCAATCTGGCTGCTAATCCTGACTCGGTTCATAGCCCGACGGGGCCTGCTACGTCCATGGGATGCGCCACCGCTTAGCTGGGAGAACACCCTCTATGTACTTACAAGGTGGCCGTACATTCTACGGGGCATTTGCGCGGGCGTGATGCTGGTGATCCATCCGCGACCGACTACCTTCAAAGTGACGCCAAAGGGGTCAGGGAACCTCGTCGGCCTCCCGGTCAGCGTTATGTACCCGTACCTGTTCATCAGCATCGCAGGGGCTTCTGCAGCGATTGTGGGTGAGATCAGCAATAAGAGCGTAGGTTACGTTTTTCTGTGCATTATTCTCGGATTCCTATACTCTACGGCATCAGTGATCATCCCATTGCTCCACGCCAGAGAATCTGCGTTGACTGCGAAAATATCTGTGACGACGGCGTTTCGGAAGACCAGCCTCATCCCGATGATCGCCGGGATCCTTGTCATGCTCCCCACGATTTATGCGGCCGCGCGATATCCCGCCTATATGCAACACATTCTGCACTGGCAGCTCAGCACGCTTTTTACCCACGTAAGATGGCAATCGCTCTTGGAATAGTGGGCAGTCAAGGGCTAGATTCCGTGACAATTCAATGCCATCTTGCCAAAATATTACCTGTCTTTCCGAAAAGGAGGAATCTTGAGCACCCTTGTGACTGGAGGTGCCGGCTTTATCGGCAGCCATACTTGCGTGGAATTGCTTCAGCGCGGGCATGAAGTCATAATTCTCGACAATTACTCTAACAGCTCGCCACTGGTTCCAGGCGCAATCCGGCAGGTCTCGGGCCAAGACGTCTCCGTTTATGAGGGAGACGTGCGAGACACGCAGCTCCTTGATCAAATTTTCTCCACGCATCAAGTTGACGCGGTCATTCACTTCGCGGCCAAAAAGTCAGTTCGCGAATCGGGAGATATGCCGCTTGAGTACTATGGTAACAATGTCGGAGCAACTATCAGTTTGCTCGAGGCCATGCTTCGGCATGATGTACACAAAATGGTCTTTTCCGGATCTTGCTCTATCTATGGCGGGCAGTACGACGAACCGATTTCGGAGGATTGGGCTCCGGGCCCTACGAATCCGTACGCCAGCACCAAGCTCATTTGCGAGCAGATAATCAAGGACGCGTGGCGCCGGTGGCCGAAGCTCTCGGTCGTATCGCTGCGCTACTTCAATCCAATCTGCGCCCATGCGAGCGGCTTGCTCGGCGAGGATCCGAAAGGTATCCCGAGCAACGTCCTTCCCTACATGCTTCAGGTCGCGGTTGGGAGACTCCCGCGCTTGCAGGTATATGGCGGAGACTGGGAGACGCACGACGGCAGTGGCGTCCGTGACTACATCCATGTGATGGACCTGGCGGAGGCGCATTGTCTCGCCATGGAGCACCTCGGCGAAGAGGTCGGACTACGGGCCTTCAACCTCGGGGCGGGGGAGGGTGTTTCTGTACTGCAACTGATTGCCATGGTGGAAAAGGTCACTGGCAAGGCGATTCCATACGAGATTGTCGAGCGGAAGTTCGGCGACGTCGCAATTCTTATCGCCGATCCCAGCCGAGTCGAGAAGGTCTGGGCCTGGCGGACTTCCCGTGACTTGGAGACGATGTGCACTGACGCATGGCGCTTCCAAAGCAGGTATCCGAATGGATACGGATGATAACTCATCCCAGCAGAAATCGACCTTTATAGTCGCTATCCGATTAGCAGGAGGGGATTTACGTGCGTATTTCGGTGATCGGTACCGGTTACTTGGGGGCTGTCCACGCGGCGTGCATGGCAGAACTCGGGCATGATGTCCTAGGAGTGGACACCGACCAACGCAAGATCGAAGCCCTCACGGAAGGACACGCGCCTTTCTACGAGCCGGGTCTCGACGAGATGCTCTTGCGTGTCGTCAGTGCCGGAAAGCTCCGGTTCACAACGTCGCTTGCCGAGGCAGCGTCGTTTGCGACCGTACACTTTGTTTGCGTAGGTACCCCACAGCTACCTGGCGCGCTAGGCGCTGACCTTAGCCACATCCGAGCGGTAATCGATGGTCTCGCGCCTAATCTGCCGCGCGACTGCCTAGTGGTAGGGAAGTCGACGGTTCCGGTGGGAACTGCCGCCGGGCTAGCCAAGCGGCTTGCAGAGCTCACGGTGGACGGGGTTACCGCGAGCCTTGCTTGGAACCCGGAGTTCCTCCGTGAAGGGTTTGCCATCGAAGACACCCTTCGTCCAGACCGGCTGGTGGTCGGTCTGGCGTCGGCCGCTGACGACACCGTACTCCGAACCGTGTACGCGAAGCTGCTGGAGGTAGGCACGCCGTACCTAGTCACCGACTTGGCTACGGCCGAGCTGGCAAAAGTCGCGGCGAACTCATTCCTCGCAACCAAGATTTCCTTCATCAACGCGATGGCCAATGTGTGCGAAGCAGCCGGAGCGGATGTCGTGACGCTAGCCGACGCACTGGGCCATGACAGTAGGATCGGTCGTCGGTTTCTCTCAGCTGGCCTCGGTTTCGGAGGCGGCTGCCTTGGTAAGGACATTCGAGCCTTCATGGCCCGTGCCGCCGAACTCGGCGTTGCTGATTCAGTCGAGTTCCTGCACCAAGTAGATGCGATCAACAGTGGTCGTCGCAAACATGCCGTAAAGCTAGCGCGAGATCTCGCATGTGGCACTTTCAGCGGCCGGAACGTCGCAATCCTAGGTGCAGCGTTCAAGCCGGAAACGGATGACGTTCGTGATTCTCCAGCGCTTAGCGTCGCAGCGGCCATCCAGGCCGAAGGGGCCAGCGTCCGGGTTCACGACCCGAGAGCTATCGACAACGCAAGACTGGCTTACCCCGACATCGAATATACTGATCAGCCCGAGAAAGCGTGCGAGGATGCCGACGTCGTCCTGCACCTGACAGAGTGGCGTGAATACCGGCAGCTAGATCCCGGGACCTTGTTGTCTGTCGTACGGCGGCCACGGATGCTCGATGCGCGCAACGTCCTTCCGGCTGCCCAGTGGCGTGCCTGTGGATGGACCGTAGTGTCCATGGGCGCCGCGAACGGTGCGGCCCCCGTCCCAGATGACTCGCTTGGAGGATACCCCGGGCGGCATACACTCAGTCATTAGAGCGAAGCTCTCGATAGAGGAGTCCTAGTCCCTTTCGTGTAGCGGTAGACGGTGGCCTGGGAGATCGAAAAGCGGATGCCACAATCGCTTCCGTACCTTCGAGGCCGCCGGCTTACCTTTCACAACTGGCGCACGCGCTGCGTATGGCGCAACAGATGATTCGTAAGTCCAAACGACTTCGGCGCGCCTTAAAGCTGACCTCGCCTCGAACACACGCCAGTTTGGTTTCAGAGATGTAACGAATTTTGAATTACTTACTTCAGATTGTCTCGCCTCCGAAACCTTGATAGCCTTGCACGGTGAGATGGGGGACAGGATTGGGCCCCGGGGTAAGCTGGCTAGATTTTGTTCTTAGTTCAGCCATGTCACGCGAAGTTTATTAGGGGAGGGCTAATGCGGGCGGTAGTAACTGGCGGGGCTGGTTTTCTCGGCTCCCATTTGTGTGACGCTCTGATTACAAGAGGCGACCAGGTCGCCTGCTTGGACAATCTGTCGACCGGGCGGCTCGAGAACATCGAGCACCTGATCGGGCGCCCTGGCTTCGAGTTCTCCGAAACGGACGTGAGTACCGGGGTCGATGTTTCCGGACCAGTTGACGCAATAGCTCACTTCGCGAGCGCAGCGTCACCACCCCATTACCTCCGCATGCCGCTGGAGACGCTAGCGGTAGGCAGTCGGGGGACCGAGCATGCCCTGCGGCTCGCAGAGACGAAGGGTGCCCGTTTTCTGCTCGCTTCCACCAGTGAGGTCTACGGGGACCCGACCGTCCACCCGCAGCCGGAGGAGTACTGGGGAAACGTCAACTCGATCGGCCCGCGTAGCGTTTATGACGAGGCGAAGCGGTTCGCTGAAGCGCTTACGGTCGCTTACGGTAGTGCTCGCAAAGTCAACGTTGGTATTATCCGGATCTTCAACACCTACGGGCCGAGAATGGATGCCGCTGATGGTCGCGTGGTCACGAACTTCATCGGTCAGGCGCTGAATGGCGATCCGATCACGCTCTACGGTGACGGGACCCAAACACGAAGCTTCTGTTACGTGGATGATCTGATTCGGGGAATCGTGATGATGCTCGATTCATCCGAACCTGGGCCGATCAACCTCGGGAATCCGGAAGAATTCACCGTTGGTGATTTCGCCAAGCTAGTTCTACAAATAACGGGCTCCTCTTCGCCGATTGAGTACCGCCCGTTGCCCCAAGATGACCCTAGTAGGCGTCGCCCAGTGATCAAGAGGGCAAACCAACGCCTTGGCTGGCAGCCGGAGGTTCCAGTGGCCGAGGGAGTTAGCCGGATGGTGGCTTGGATGCGTTCTCGCCCAGCGGAACTCTCTTCGCTCAGCGGATGAAGCTGGGTAAACCGACGAAGGCACAGGAACTGTGATTTCCGGTGATAGGTCCAGCGGGAACTGTTAGTTAGTACCCGTGGCGTCGGTGCTTACGGCGTGATGGCGTTAGGCGCTGGACGGCATCGCCTGCATCCGACTGGATGTCTACAGCGGGGACCGCGCTACCTGACTTTTATCAGGCTAGTGCGCTCCGCGCCGTGGCCTAGTGTCCAGACAGGCATGCGTGAGGTCTTCGGGTGCTAGCGCGCGCCCTCGCCGTCGGCTGGCCCGCCGCATAACCGGTTGCGTGCCGGTCCGCCGCCTGCCATCGTGAAAACGGTGAGCAACGCCGCTCTAGTCCACGGTTCGGTTCCGGACCGTCGAAGGTATTATCGGTCGCCGAGGTCGACAAGCGAGCCGCTCTCACTGGTAACGGCTGTCCAGGCCACCGCGGCCTGTGGAATCAACTTAGATGCTCGCCATCCATCACGGCGCGCTGGGGAGGACTGGCCTGCCCGGTGGGCCAGCTGAGCTCGTTCTGGTCCAGGTGTTGGAACTCGCGAACGAGATCGTGATTGGCGTCTATCTTCTCGGTTCGCTCCCAGGCCAGTCCCCTATCGCGGAGGAACATCTGGATCCCGATCAGTAGTGGCACACTCCAGAAGAGCCAGTAGGCCATGACGAACAACGGATTCACTCGCAGTGCGAACAGCCACCTCTCACCGCGGTCGCTCAGCACGAGGCGGGACACTCTGCAGGCCCTGACCCAGTTGAACGTCAAAATGGCGACCGCCCCAGCGACGTTGACCACCGAAAGGACCGTGAGCGGAAGGTCCTCCGGATGGCGCCCCGCTATGGTCTGCTCGAGAATCCAGATCCCGACTGCCATGCCGAAGGGATTGATGAGCAAAGACAGACAGGGCACAAGGTTGAGCCGGGCGAGGCAGCGCTGGCGGGCGGTCATGCCCATCTGCACGAGCGGGGAGCCGAGCGATTGGAAGAAACCGCACACCCAGCGCTTTCGCTGGGTAACCCCGCGATGGAAGGTCGCCGGCACTTCTTCAATGAGCGGTTGACGCACCACTCCAAGCCTGCGGCCGTTGGTCCACAGGCGCATCCCCACCTCGGGATCTTCGATGGTTATCCATGGGTGGAAACCGCCGAAGGCGTGCAAGTCCGAGGAGCGGAAGAACAGCCCCTTGCCCAGGACGTAGTACGGGTGCTTGCCGTGCGCAGTCATGTGCGGATACATCGACGCGTCCCAGCACATGTGATCGAAGCCGTGATAAGTCGTTGCCCACGAGTCGAGGATGTTGCCGGCCACGTTGGTGAGCTGAACGACGTCGAACTTCGTCGAGCCCGCCGCGCCCAGCAGGAAGTAGTTGGGCGGCGGCGCGCTGTCGGC
>Ga0335075_10013960_pt1 | contig 12087 bp, 9 predicted proteins | sample Lox_Sample_24_FD_206723 | JGI IMG/M metagenome (GOLD analysis project Ga0335075, IMG submission 206723) | Soil microbial communities from Loxahatchee National Wildlife Refuge, Florida, United States - Lox_Sample_2.4 | ecosystem: Environmental > Terrestrial > Soil > Wetlands | place: USA: Florida... | reverse complement strand
TCCGACCATGATGAAGTCCGGGTTCATCATCCCGCCGGCGGTCGAGGGGTTGTGGCCGAGCAGTGCACGCACCTTGGCCTGCTCGGGCGGCGGCATCAGGTTGAGGATCGGCAGCCGATGCTCCTGGTCGAGCTCGAGCAGCAGATCGGCGGCATCGTCGCTCGCCATCCGAGTGAGCACTGCCGCGGCCTCGGCATCGGAGCGCTCGCGCAGGAACTCGACCTGGTGCTCGTCGTCGAGCTCCTCGAACACGTCGGCCTCGAGCTCCTTGTCCTGCCCGACCGCCTGAAGGATCTCCTCCCCCTCCTCGTGCGACGCGGCCTCGACCAGGTCGGCGATCTGGGCCGGGTGCAGCCGGACCAACCGGCGGGCGGCCATCTTCAGACGCGAGGTGGGCACGTGCCCGACGAACGGCTCGATGTCCCGCCAGGGCACGAACTGGCGATGCTCGGTGTCGTGGCCGCGAAAGCGACGGGGCAGCAATCGCCAGAGCCGCGGGCCGATGCTCGGGTCGATGCCGGCCACGCGCCACGCGCCGTCGTCGTCACGCACGAGGTCGACCTCATGGGCGGTGACCAGCCGAGCCGTGTCGACGTTGATCAGGCTGCGATCGAGGACGTCGGTGCGGAGCAGCACCTCGCCGGGACGCCGTTCGAACTGAGCCAGATTCAGCTCGGTGGTCGAGGTCTGGACCGAGTAGGGCCCGAGCTGCTGGACCCGGCCCATCGGCACGAACATCTCGCGCCCGGCGATGCGGGCGGTGAGGCCGATCACGGTGGCCGAGCCATCGTCGAGACGTGCAACGACGTCATCGACCTTCCCGAGTCGCTCGCCCTCCGAGTCGAGCAGGGGACTGCCAGCCAGCGATGAGAGATGCGCTACTTCGGGCATCGATCCCGGAGACGAAGGCTAGCGCCCTCCACGGGGCACGCCCCCCGCACGAACCGAAATCAGCTATCGAGAATTCGCGCGGCCAGCACCGCGGCGTTTCTCGCATTGTCGATCCCCACGCACGCCACGGGCACCCCCGGCGGCATCTGGGCGATCGACAGGAGCGCGTCGAGCCCCCCGGCCACCGACGTGCGGCTGGTCAGCGGCACCCCGATCACCGGCAGCTCGGAATGGGCGGCCACGACGCCCGGCAGCGCCGCCGACAGCCCCGCGCCGGCGATGATCACCCGCAGTCCGCGGATCTTGGCGTTACGGGCGTATTCGGCGACCTTGTCGGGCTCCCGGTGCGCCGACATGACGCGGACCTCGCAGCGGATGCCGCGATCGATCAGCTCCTTCTCGGCCGCCTCCATCCGCTCCATGTCGCTCTTGGAGCCCATCACGATCCCCACCAGCGGCGTATCGATCTCGAGTTCATCGAGCTCGGGCACCGGCTCGGTGAAGGTCTCGGGGGCGGCGCGGGGGAACTCGCTCATGGCTGCACGCCCACACCACTGGGATTGGCGACCTTGAGCGCGATGTCGCGTCGCAACTGCTTGCCGTCGAACTCGATCACGTCGGCGGCAGCATAGGCGGCCTCGCGGGCGGAAGCGGCGTCGGGACCGAGGCCGGTCACGTTCAGCACGCGCCCGCCCGCGGTCACGATCTCGCCAGAAGCGTTGAAGGCGGTCCCGGCATGGGTCACCTGAACCCCCGCCGGCACACGATCCAGGCCGGTGATCACGTCCCCGCTCGAGGACGAGGCGGGGTAGCCGGCGCTGGCCAGAACCACGCTGACCGCCATCTCGGGCGCCCATTCGAGCTCGACGCCGCTCAGGCCGCCGACCACGGTGGCCGCCTCCAGAAGCCCGAGCAGGTCGGAGCGCAGCCGCGGCATGAGGGCCTGGGTCTCGGGGTCGCCGAAGCGCACGTTGAACTCGAGCACGCGCGGCCCCTCGGCGGTCATCATCAGCCCGGCGTAGAGCACGCCCTGAAACGGGATGCCCCGCCGGGCAAGCTCGTCGAGCACGGGTTGATGGACGACCGCGCAGATCTCGGCAGCGCGCCGCGAGTCGACCGCCGGCACCGGCGAATACGACCCCATCCCGCCGGTGTTCGGTCCCTGATCGCCGTCGTAGATCCGCTTGTAGTCCTGCGCCGAGGCCAGCGGCACCGCGGTCTGCGCGTCGCACAACGCCAGCAGCGAGAGCTCCTCGCCCTCCAGGAACTCCTCGACGACGACCTGCTCGGTATCGAAGCGCCGCTGTACCAGCAGCACCTCCAAAGCCTCGCGGGCCTCGGACTCATCGCCGGCGATGATCACGCCCTTGCCCGCCGCCAAGCCGTCCGCCTTGATCACGACCGGATATCGCTCGATGGCGTCCAGCCCGGCCTGCGGATCCCGAACCACCTTATAAACAGCCGTCGGCACGCCCGCGGCGATCATCACCTCCTTGCAGAAGGCCTTCGAGCCTTCGAGCCGTGCCGCCGCGGCGGTCGGGCCGAACGCGCGGATGCCGGCACTGGTCAGGGCGTCGACCAAGCCGGCCACGAGCGGCGCCTCGGGGCCGACCACCACCAGGTCGACCCCCTCGTGCCACGCCGCGGACACGATCCGGTCGATCTCCTCGACGCCGATGTCGAGCACCTGGGCGTCGCCGGCGATCCCGGCGTTGCCCGGAGCGCAGAGGACCTCGGGCGCCCGCGGCGAGCAGGCCAGCGCGTGGATCAGCGCGTGCTCGCGGCCACCGCCGCCGACGACGAGAACCCTCGGCGAACCAGCGTTAGATGGCGTCAATGAAGTCGTCGATCGGAATCGCGCTCAGGGTCTCGAACTTGGCGGTCCCGCGCGAGCCGAGCTCGAGCGACACCCTGGCCATGGTCTTCTCGTCCGGGGCCTCGACGATGTTGATGAAGTCGAACTGCCCTAGCGTGGCCCACTGGGCTTTGACCGTCGCGCCCAGTTGCTCGACCTCCCGGTTGACCTCTTTGATCCGGGAGGGATTGTTCTTGATCGTCTGGACCCCTTCGGGGCTCAGCGTCGAAAGCATGATGTAGGTCGGCATGAGGACACTTGTACCTCATGCCGACCGATCATGGCGGCCGCCTATGCGGCCGCGGCCGCGACTTCTGAGCGCTCGAGGACCAGCTCGCCCTCGGCGGCGTCGACCCGGACGGTGTCGCCGGTGGTGAACCGGCCCTCGAGGATGGCCAGCGCCAGCGGATCGACCAGGCGCTTCTGGATGACGCGCTTCAGAGGCCGCGCTCCGTAGGTCGGGTCGTAGCCGAGGTTGCCGAGCAGCGTCCGCGCGGTGTCGGTCAGCTCGACCTCGATGCCGCGCTCGCGCACCCGGCTGACCAGCCGCGCCACCTGGAGATCGACGATCTCACCGATCTGGTCGCGACTCAGCGAGTGGAACTCGACGATGTCATCGAGCCGGTTGACGAACTCGGGCCGGAAGTGGGCTTCGACGCCCGCGACGCCGCCTGGAATGTTGGAGGTCATGATCAGGACCGTGTTCTTAAAGCTGACTGTCCGCCCCTGGCCGTCGGTCAAACGCCCGTCGTCCATCACCTGGAGCAGCGCGTTGAACACGTCCGGGTGGGCCTTCTCGATCTCGTCGAGCAGCACCACGCTGTACGGGCGCCGGCGGACGGCCTCGGTCAGCTGGCCCCCCTCGTCGTAGCCGACGTAGCCGGGGGGCGCCCCGACCAGCCGCGAGACCGAGTGCTTCTCCATGTACTCGGACATGTCGATCCGGATCATCGCGTCCTGGCTGTCGAACATGAACTCGGCCAGCGCGCGGGCCAGCTCGGTCTTGCCGACGCCGGTCGGGCCGATGAACAGGAAGGTGCCGATCGGGCGATCGGGGTCCTGGAGCCCGGCGCGCGAACGTCGCAGGGCATTGGACACGGCCTCGACCGGCTCGTCCTGGCCGATCACCCGCTGGTGCAGGCGCTCCTCCATGTGGACGAGCTTCTCGATCTCGCCCTCCATCAGGCGGGTGACCGGGATGCCGGTCCACTTGGCCACGACCTCGGCCACGTCCTCGGCGTCAACCACGTCCTTGAGATATCGGGGCCCACCCCCCGCCCCCGCCGCCTGATCGCCCGCGACATCGTGCTCCGCCGCGACTGCCGCCGCGAGCTGCTTCTCCAGCTCGGGGATGGTGCCGTAGCGCAGCTCGGCCGCGCGGCCGAGGTCGGCCTCGCGCTGAGCCTTCTCGAGGTCCATCTTGGCCTGCTCGAGCTGCTCCTGGAACTCGGCCACGGCGCCCACCGACTCCTTCTCGCGCTGCCACTCGGCGTGCATCGCGTCGGAGCGCTCGCGCTCCTCGGCCAACCCGCGCTCGAGTTGCTCGCGCCGCGCCAGGGTGCCGGGATCGTCGTCCTCACCCAGCGACTGGAGCTCGATCTCGAGCTGCATGATGTGCCGGTCGACCTCGTCGATCTCGGTCGGCTTGGAGTCGATCTCCATGCGGATCCGGGACGCCGCCTCGTCAACCAGGTCGATCGCCTTGTCGGGCAGGAAGCGGTCGGCGATGTAGCGCTGGCTGAGCGTCGCCGCTGCGACGAGCGCGGAGTCCTGGATGCGGACCTTGTGGTGGACCTGGTAGCGCTCCTTCAGACCGCGCAGGATCGCGATCGTGTCCTCTACAGTCGGCTCGCCCACCAGCACGGGCTGGAAGCGTCGCTCGAGGGCCGGATCCTTCTCGATGTGCTTGCGATACTCGTCGAGCGTGGTGGCGCCGACGGCCCGCAGCTCACCGCGCGCGAGCATGGGCTTGAGCATGTTGCCCGCGTCCATCGCACCCTCGGCGGCGCCGGCGCCAACGATCGTGTGGAGCTCGTCGATGAAGACGATGATCTGGCCCTGGGCGTCGGCGATCTCCTTGAGCACGGCCTTGAGCCGATCCTCGAACTCGCCGCGGTACTTGGAGCCGGCCACCATCGCGCTCAGGTCGAGCGCGACGAGGCGACGGTCCTTCAACGACTCAGGCACGTCGCCGGAGACGATTCTCTGCGCGAGCCCCTCGACGATCGCGGTCTTGCCGACGCCCGGCTCCCCGATGAGCACGGGGTTGTTCTTGGTGCGGCGCGACAGGACCTGGATGACGCGGCGGATCTCGTCGTCGCGGCCGATCACCGGGTCGAGCTTGCCTTGGGCGGCGGCCTCGGTCAGGTCGCGCCCGTAGCGCTCGAGTGCCTGGATCTTCTCCTCGGGGTTCTGATCGGTGACTTTGTGGCTGCCGCGGACCTCGGCAAGGGCCTTGAGCAGCTGCTCGTGGGTGGCGCCGACGCTGCGCATCACCCGGCCCGCGTGGCCGGGATGCTCGGCGATGGCGAGCATCAGGTGCTCGGTCGAGACGTACTCGTCCTTCAGCTCGCGCATCTCCTTCTCGGCGTCGCGCAGGATCTGGACGAGCTCGGTGGAGCCACCGGCCGGCTCAGCGCTCGCGGCGCCCTGGAGCTTCGGCAGCGCGTCAAGCGCCTCGCCGTTGGTCTGGCGGACAGCGGCCGGGTCGACCCCAAGCTTGCGCAGGACGGGCACCACGATCCCGCCGTCCTGCTCGAGCAGGACCGCGAGCAGATGCTCGGGCATCGTCTGGGGGTTGCGGCGCTCGTCGGCCAGCTGCTGCGCGGCCTGGAGCGCCTCCTGGGACTTGATCGTGAAACGGTCTGGTTGCATACGTGTTCTCGGGCCTCGGGGTCGGCGAAATCTAAGTCTGTGTGACTTAGATTATGACAGAGTTCTTCGGTGTTCGCAAGGCGAACGTGACCGCCATCGAGCCGGGCTGATCGCCGGCGACGGCAGCTACGGCGCCGTGGTCGACGTCCCGGTGGAGGCTCCGAGCGGCGAGGTCGTGCCCGTGGTGATGGTCGTCGTCGGGGTCTTCGTGCTCGGGGTCGTGGTCGTGGTTGTCGTCGTCGAGGTCGAGGTCGGCGTCGACGTGCTGCTGGTGGTCGGCGTGCTCGCGCTGGTGCTCGTGCTCTGCGTGGTCGAGGTGGGCGGGGTCGTCGTCGAAACGTGTGTCACCGGCGGCGCGGAGTGAGCCGAGCTGGAGCCCGAGCCCGATTTGCCAGAGTCGCCGCTGGTCACCGCGTAGGCGACGGCGGCGCCGAGCAGGAGCACAGCGATCACGGTGAAGACGACCCACGGACCGGATCCGCGCTTGCGCGGGGACACGGGTGCGGTGGGCGGGACCGGCTCGGGAGCCGGCAGTAGTGGCTGTGCGACGGTCGGCGCCGGCGGGACAGGCGCCGCCGGCAGCGGCTTGGTCGCCTCCGTCGCGCTCTCGAGTGTGGCCAGCCGGTCGCGCACCTCGGCCGCGGTCTGGGGACGGTCCGCCGGCGACTTGGCCAGCATCTCGAGCACGAGCGCGTCGAGCGCCGGCGGGACGTCCGGATTGAGCGCGCTCGGCGGCTTGGGAGCGACGCGCACGTGCTGGTGGAGCACCGCGGCGGGGAGATCGCCCATGAACGGCGGCTTGCCGGTCAACATCTCGTAGAGCACGCAGCCGAGCGAGTAGATGTCCGAGCGCGCGTCCGCGGGCTGGCCCATCGCCTGCTCGGGCGACATGTACGGAGCCGTCCCGAGCACCGACGCGGTCTGGGTCAGCGAGACGCCGTCGGATGTCCGGGCGATCCCGAAGTCCAGCACCTTCGCCCGCCCCTCGGGCGTGACCATGATGTTGCCGGGCTTGATGTCGCGGTGGACGATCCCGGCCGCGTGGGCGGCGGCCAGCGTGCCGGCGACCTGCTCGGCGATGTCGGCGGCGCGCGTCGGCTCGAGCGGGCGCTCCTCGCGCAGGATCGCGGCCAGGTCCTGGCCCTCGACGTACTCCATGACGATGTAGCGCGTGGGTCCGTCGGCGCCGGCGTCGAACACCGTGACCACGCCCGAGTTGCTGATCCCCGCGGCGGCCCGCGCCTCGCGCTTGAACCGCGACGCGTAGACCGGGTCGCGCTCGAGCAGCGGGTCCATCGCCACCTTGACCGCCACGATGCGATCGAGTGACAGGTCGGTGCCGCGATAGACGGTGCTCATCCCACCGCGGCCGATCACCTCCTCGAGCCGGTAGCGCCCGGCGAGAATCCGCCGCCCGTCCGACCCTTCGCCCGCGGAGCTCACTTGGACGGAGACGACGCCCCGTCGTCGGGCCGCTGCGCCCTGATCGTGAACCTCTTCAGGTCCGCGTTGCGCACGATCGCGCCACCCTTGACGTAGGGCACGATCTCGGCCCGCAGCTCGCGCCGGATCTTCTCCAGCCGTTCGACCTCGGCCTTCAGCTCATCCGCCCGCTTCTCGAGCCCCTTGACCTTGCGCTCCATCGCTCCGAGCTTTTCCTCGAGCTCGAACACGCGCTCGACGCCGGCCAGGTTCATGCCCAACTCGGCCGTCATCTCCTGGATGCGCCGCAGGCGGTCGACATCCGCGTGTGAGTACAGCCGCGTGCCCTTCGGCGAGCGCTTGGGCTCGATCAGGCCGCGCGCCTCGTACATGCGCAGCGTCTGGGGGTGCATGTCGGCGAGCTCGGCGGCCACCGAGATCATGAACACGCCGCGATCGGAGGCGACCTCAATGCGAGTCGTGGTTCTCACTCTGCGCGCGGCCATCAGTTCTTGCTCCGTTTCGCGTCTGCTTTGTCGAACAGGTCCGCGCGCGGATCGCCGTTCATCACCTTCGAGAGGCGGTCGATGGCCTCGTCCTGCTCGGGCGAAAGCTTCTCGGGGACGTCGATGACAAACCGGTAGCGAATGTCGCCGCGGCCCTTGCCGCCGGCCCGCGGCGGCCCCTCGCCGCGAAGTCGCTGGACGGTGCCGTGCTTGGTGCCGGGAGCCACTCGCAGGCGCTTGGATCCGTTCAGCGTCGGGACCTCGACGATCGCTCCCCGGACCGCCTCGGGAATCGTCAGCGGCACTTCGACCTCCAGGTTCTCGCCCGCAGCCTTGAACACGGGCGACTCCTGCACTCGGGTGATCACGTACAGGTCTCCGGCCTCGCCGCCCCGCACACCCGCCTCGCCCTTGCCGGCCAGGCGGATCCGACTGCCGTCGTGCACCCCGGCCGGGATGTTGACCCGCAGCCGGCGGACGCTGCGCTGCGCACCGGTGCCGGCGCACGTCGGGCACGGGTCCTCGATCACCGTGCCGGTGCCGCCGCAGTTCGAGCACGGCTGGGAGATCGAGAAGATCCCCTGGCTCTGGGACTCCAGGCCGCGGCCTTCGCACACCGGACAGACCTTGGGGGCCGTGCCGGGCTTGGCGCCGGTGCCCTTACACGTCGGACACGGCTGCGAGGTCGGTACCGACAGCGGGACCTGTGCCCCGTGCACGGCCTGGTCGAAGCTCAGCGACACCTCGGTCTCGAGGTCGCGGCCCTGGGTCTGGGCGGTCCGGCCGGCACGGCCAGCGTTTCCTGCGCCGGTGCGTGCCCGCGCTCCGCCGGTGCGACCAGCCGTCCCCGCCCCGGCGCCGCCGCCGAACAGGTTCGACAGGATGTCGCCGAAGCCGCCGCTGAACGAGCTGGGGTCGAAGTTGCCGGTGGTAAAGCCGCCGAGCGGCCCCTGGCCCCGGTCGTATGCCTTGCGCTTCTCCGGATCGGACAGGACGTCGTGCGCCTGCGAGATCTGCTTGAAGCGCTCCTCGGCCTTCTTGTCACCCGGATTGCGGTCCGGGTGATACTGGCGCGCGAGCTTGCGGTAGGACTTCTTGATCTCCTCGTCGGAGGCGTTCTTGCCTACGCCGAGGATCTTGTAGTAGTCGGGTCTGGGTGGCATTGCTCTTCTTTGGCGTTCATGCCGCAACCACCACGCGCGCCGGCCGGATCACGACTTCGCCGAGCCGGTAGCCGCGCTGGTAGACCTCGACCACGGTACCGGGCTCCGCACCCGCCACCGGTTGCTGGGCGATCGCCTCGTGCAACTGGGGGTCGAAGCGCTCACCCTGGGGCGAGAAGCCCTCGATCCCGGCGCGCTGCAATGCCGCGACGAGCTCCGCGTGGACGTTCTCAACGCCGCCCACGAACGCCACGACCTCGGTCTCGCCGGTTTGGGGTGCGTGCGCGATCGCCCGCTCCAGATTGTCGACGGCCGGCAGCAGCTCGTTAGCGAGCTTCGTGGCCCCGCGCTGCGTCGCCGCGGCCGTTTCACGGGTCGCCCGCTTGCGGTAGTTCTCGAAGTCCGCCTTGGTCCGCTTGGCCAGGTCGAGGTACTCGTCGGCCTTCTCGGCCTTCGCGGTCAGCTCTTCGAGGTCGTGCTCGAGCTGGCGCTCGTGATCGGTCTCGACGTCGTGCTCGAGTTCGGCAGAGGGGGTGGCGCCCGTGGGCGCCTCAGGCTCGCCGGCCGGGGTCGCGGGATGGGGGCCCCGCCCGCCCACGCCCATGTCGGGCGGGTGGGCGGGCCCCTCCCTACGAACCGCCTCGGCAGCCTCCTTGATGTCAGGCTTGCCGGTCATTACTTCTCGTCCACAACCTCGGCGTCGACGACGTCCTCCTCCTCGGAGCCCGCGCCGTTGGTCGAAGCCGCGCCATCCGCGTCACCGTCAGCCGTCGCGGTCGCCGCCTGCTCCTGCGCGCGCTGGTACATCGCCTCGGAGACCTTGTGGAACGCGCTGTGCAGCGTCTCGGTCTTGGCGTTGATCTCGGCGGCGTCATCGCTGGTCAGCGACTCTCGGACCGCCTTGATCGCCTGCTCGATCTCCTCCTTGGAGCTCGAATCGACCGCGTCGCCCAGGTCCTTGAGCTGACGCTCGGCCTGGTAGGCCGCGTTCTCGCCGTTGTTACGAGCCTCGGCCAGCTCGCGCTGACGGCGGTCGTCCTCGGCGTGCGACTCGGCGTCCTGCACCATCCGCTTGATCTCGTCGTCGCTCAGACCGGAGCCGGACCGGATCTCGATCTTCTGCTCCTTACCGGTGCCCAGGTCCTTGGCCGACACGTTCAGGATCCCGTTGGCGTCGATGTCGAACGCGACCTCGATCTGCGGGATGCCACGCGGCGCCGGTGGGATGCCGGTCAGCTGGAACTTGCCGAGCGACTTGTTGTAGGTCGCCATCTCGCGCTCGCCCTGGAGGACGTGGATCTCGACTGAGGGCTGGTTGTCCTCCGCGGTCGAGAAGACCTCCGACTTGCGGGTCGGGATCGTCGTGTTGCGCTCGATCAGCTTGGTCATCACGCCGCCCTTGGTCTCGATGCCCAGCGTCAGCGGGGTCACGTCGAGCAGCAGGACGTCCTTGACGTCGCCGGCGAGCACGCCGGCCTGGATCGCGGCGCCGACGGCGACGACCTCATCGGGGTTGACCCCGCGATGCGGCTCCTTGCCGGTCAGCTCCTTGACCTTCTCCTGCACGGCGGGCATGCGGGTCATGCCGCCGACGAGCACGACGTGGTCGACCTTGTCGACGCCCTTGTCCTTGGCGTCGTCGAGCGCCTGGCGCACCGGCGCGACCGTGCGGTCGAGCAGGGCGCTCGTGAGCTCGTTCAGCTTCGCGCGGGTGAGGCGCGTGTCGAGGTGCTTCGGGCCGCTCGAGTCAGCCGTGATGAACGGCAGGTTGATCTGCGTCTCCTGTGTGGTGGAGAGCTCGATCTTGGCCTTCTCGGCCGCCTCGTAGAGCCGCTGGAGCGCCATCGGGTCGGCGGCCAGGTCGATGCCCTGGGACTTCTTGAACTCGCTCACCAGCCAGTCGACGAGCGCCTTGTCGAAGTTGTCGCCACCCAGGTGGTTGTCACCCGCGGTTGCCTTGACCTCGAACACGCCGTCGCCGATCTCGAGCACCGACACGTCGAACGTGCCACCGCCGAGGTCGAAGATCAGGATCGTCTGGTCGTTCTCCTTATCGAGGCCGTAAGCCAGCGAGGCCGCCGTCGGCTCGTTGATGATGCGCTTGACGTCCAGTCCGGCCACCCGGCCGGCGTCCTTGGTCGCCTGCCGCTGGTCGTCGTTGAAGTAGGCGGGGACGGTGATCACGGCGCTGTCGACCGTCTCACCCAGATACGCCTCGGCGTCAGCCTTGAGCTTGCCGAGGATCATCGCGCTGATCTCCGGCGGGCTGTACTGCTTGCCGCCGGCTTCGACGCGCGCGTCGCCGTTGGGTCCGGAGACCACCTTGTACGGAACGATCGACTCCTCCTCGCGCACTTCGGCCTCTTTGCGGCCCATGAAGCGCTTGATCGAGAAGATCGTGTTCTGGGGGTTGGTCACGGCCTGCCGCTTGGCTACCGTCCCGACCAGGCGCTCACCGGACTGTGTGAACGCGACGACGGACGGCGTGGTACGGCCGCCCTCCGCGTTCTCGATGACCGTCGGCTCGCCACCCTCGAGCACCGCCATGCACGAGTTGGTCGTTCCGAGGTCGATTCCGATTGTCTTTCCCATCGAGTTCTGCTCCTGTTTGTTCGCAAAAATCTTAGTGGGAGGGTAGCAGATTTGGGTGGAGGTCAAAGCGCGTCTGGCCGCCCTGTGCGACTTCGTCTGCCTCGATGGGCGGGGGTGGTCGTGTCGCGAGGGCGGCCAGACCCGCTCCGCCCTCCACCCATCCTCTGCGGGGGAAGCGGGCCGGGCTCGCGGTTCGGTCCCTTCCGGCCTCCCGATTCCGGATCCTCGGCCCCCCGATGCCGGATAACTCACCACTCACCCCATCCCGGGGGGGTGAATGGCCGTGCACCCGCCAACGGGACGCTCGCGCGACGCTGGAGGGCGAGTGGTGAGTTATCCGCCCTCAATCGGGCGCATCCCGAGCCTACGCGGCCGGCTATCCGAACGTGAATGCGCTCGGGCACATGCGCTGGAGCGCGCAGTCGGCGCACGCCGGCCGCCGTGCGTGACAGGTCCGCCGGCCGTGGCGGAGCATGTTCAGGTGGAGCTCGAGCTCCTCGCCCGGCGGGGTGATCGCGAGCATCTCGTCGTGCATCTCCTCAAATGGCGCACCCGGCCGGAACAGGCCCAGCCGCGTCCCCACCCGCGAGACGTGCGTGTCGACCGGCACGTCGCGCATCCCGAGCGCGAATAGCAGCACGCACGCCGCCGTTTTGCGCCCCACACCCGGGAGTGAGGTCAGATAGCGCTGGGCTTCGGGCACTGGCTGGCTGGCCAGCCAGTCGAGGGAGAGCAGGTGATCCAAGGCGACGCCGCCCGACGCGGCCTGCTCCGGGGCGGTCTC
>Ga0335075_10013959_pt1 | contig 12087 bp, 7 predicted proteins | sample Lox_Sample_24_FD_206723 | JGI IMG/M metagenome (GOLD analysis project Ga0335075, IMG submission 206723) | Soil microbial communities from Loxahatchee National Wildlife Refuge, Florida, United States - Lox_Sample_2.4 | ecosystem: Environmental > Terrestrial > Soil > Wetlands | place: USA: Florida... | reverse complement strand
GACCCGCTCGAAGAAGCCACCGTCGAGCCTACCCGCCTGCTTCCGGCTCGCGTTATCGAGTTTCCCCGCGAACTGATCGCCCCGCGCAAAGCTCGGCCGCGCATCGCCGAGGGCCCGCTCTTCGACGACCTACCCCCGTCCCTCGCCTCGTCCGCGCAAGCCGATGCGGCTCTCCGCGAACCCGAAGCCCCGGAGGCCGAGCCCCTGCGCATTTACGAAGCCGAACCCGAAGCCGCCCTGCCTCTCACGCAGTCCGGCGCAGCGGAGCAATCCATGCAAGAATGGCACAGCATTCAACTGGACAACGAGGTCCCGGTTCGCGCGCCGAAGCGCGGCGCCCGGCCCTCCCCCCTCGCCGATATGTCTCTGCACGTCGCGCCCGTCGCCGATCGTGCCATGTCCGCCATTGTTGACGTGGCCCTCACCCTCGCCGCGTTTCTCGTCTTCGTTTTGGTTTTCGCAGCCTGCACCACGCATCCGCCCACGGGCCGCACGGCGCTCACCGGAGCCGGCGTCATCCTGTTCTCCATGTGGGTGCTCTACCAGTTCATCTTCTTTTCGCTCTCGGCGGCCACGCCCGGCATGCGCTATGCCCGCATCGCTCTGTGCACCTTCGATGACGAGAACCCCACGCGCAAATCGATGCGCTCGCGCATCGCCGCCCTGTTGCTCTCGGCGCTTCCCCTCGGCCTCGGATTCCTCTGGGTTCTCTTCGATGAGGACGGGCTGGGGTGGCACGACCGCATCACCCAGACATACCAGCGCAGCTACCGGGAATAGCACGGATCAACGGCGCCCGGCTCACTGCACAGGTTTCTCCCTTGCCGGCCGGTAATCGAAATCCCACGTCTGCTCCCGCTTCCCGCTTTCGAACCGGTCGTTCCACTGGAGCCAGTAGGCATCCGCCCCCGCGCCCTCGGGATAATGCTCGGCATTCGGATATGGATATGTGCTCATCGCGTGGAAGGGCATCGGCCCCACGGTGAACGGCGAAGCCTCCCAATAGTCCATGTCCTTCACAAAGCCGTTCGCGTAGAAGAAGTAGTCACGCTTCCACCCCGCGGGCAGCGGCGGCAGCGTTGTATCGCGGAACTCCGCGTCGATCTCCTCGCCAGTCCCGAAGATCACGTAACGGTTGTCGACGGCCCTCAGCAGCGGCGTCACATCGCCGTAGCGGGTGTAGACGCCGCGCGCCCACAGGAACGGCCCGGTCTGGCTGATGCGGTCGTAGTTGTAGGTCAGATCGCCCGGCGTTTTGCCTTCGATCTGCTGCGGATACCCACGGAACGCCAGGTGCGCCATCGCCAGCGGCGCTTCCGTCTCGTGCACCTGCGCCGCCGCATCCGGCCCATTGTCGACACGAATCCGATCCCAGTAGATCTGCAGATTCGTCGAGATCCGGATCTTCCTCGTCCCAGCCGGCAGCTTGCCGGTCAGATCGACCGTGATCGTCCGAGGCAATCCTGCCGGGAAGCCCATGTCGTCGACCACGCGCTTCCACGTGCCGTTCGACATCAGCGCGTCGACATAGGGAGACACAGGATGCAGCCCCGCCTGCCATGCTGCATACATCGAGCTGGCGCTGAAGTATTCGATGTAGCCATCCATCAGCAGACGCAGTGGGCGCTGCGGCGACCACGCGCCGAGATCAAGCGTCAGCGCGTGCATGTTGGCGAAGCCCGCGTAGCCCAGGTTCGTGAAGTCCCGCACGTAGCGATGATCCTTTTCGGCGAGCAGGGACGTCACGTCGCGCCCGTCATTGTCCCAGGCGCCGGCCACCGGCCGCGGCGCCGACACGGCCACCGTCCTGCCCGATGCAAACGGCTTCTCGTTCAGGAACCGCTCGTCGGGATAGACTTCCACGCCCGCCGGATGATCGACCGCGACCAGCCGCAGCTGATCGATGTAGTTGACCTCCTCCATCGGCTCGCCGAAGCGCAGGCTGAGAAGGCCATTGCGCGGCTGCAGCATGTCGCCATCGACTTTGATCCACTCATCGGGATCGTTCTTATTGGTCGCGGTGGGCGAAACCCAGTGGCCGATGACGGCCGCGCCAATCACGTCCGACACGAAGCGATACCGCTGCCCATCCCACGCAAACAGCGTTGGACACGAGCTGCCGCGCCGGTCCAGTTCCTTCAGAGCCAGCTCGCCGTGAGGCTCCTTCGTCGCATCAATGTTGATCTCGTCCTGGGGAACGCCGGTCGGCCACAGCAGGCGCACCACATCGACGGTCGTTGTTTGGCCCAGCCCGGCCAGAACCTCGGTCGAATCCTGGCTCAGATAGCCCGAGCCACCCGCCACTTCGAACTTCTGCCACTGTCCGTTGGCGAAGACTTCGACCTTCGTCCCGATGGCGGACTTGTTGTCCGCCAACCCAGTGAGCGCCAGGCGCAGCGAGTGGTTCTTGTTCCCGCCAACGTTGCGGAGCACGATGGGCGCGCCCCCGGCCTGCGTCACGATGAGGTCCGCCGCGCCGTCGCCGTCCACGTCTGCCGCAATCACCGAACGCGCGTCCTGCAATTCGACCTTATCCAGTCCCAGCGCCGCGCTCACGTCCTCAAAACCTTTCGGTCCGAGATTCCGGAACACATGCAGTTCGGTCTTGTCGCCAACCTGCAGCACCGCGGCCAGATCGATCCACCCATCGTTGTCCACGTCAATGGGCGTCACGCCCCAGGCACCCGTCACGCCCTGTGGGAGTGGCAATGCGACGCGCTCGAACTTCTTTCCTTCCACATTCCGCCACAAGGTGAGACCGGGTGCGCCGGCGTGCGTCACGGCCACATCCATCCATCCGTCTTTGTCGAAGTCGAAGACGGCGACGCCGCGCGACGCCGGGAGGGTGGTGTCGTCGTACAGCTTCATCGGTCTGAACGCACCCTCGCGCTGGTTCAGGTACACAGTGGGCGCGCCCTGGTCGCCTGTCACCACCAGATCGACCGCGCGATCGTTGTTGATGTCCGACAGCACGGCCTGCGTCGTCGTACCCGATCCCGCAAGCCCCGTCGGTCCCGTCCACTCCGTGAACGTCGAGTTGCCGTTGTTGCGCCACATCACGTTGGGGCCGGACTTGCCGTCATTCGCAACCGCGCCGGTTACAAATAAGTCCAGGTCGCCATCGTGATCGAAATCGACGAAGGTGAGGCCGGCGGGCTTGTTGAGCTGCTGGATGCCGACCTTCGCGGTGACGTCTTCAAATTTGCCGTGGCCAAGGTTGCGGTAGAGGATCACGCGGTCCGACATGGCCACGGCCAGATCGGGCAGGCCGTCGTTGTCGAAGTCTCCGACGGCGCAGGCCACGCCCCGGCCTTGAGCATCGAGTCCGGTGTCGGCCGATCTCAGGGGAGCAAACGTTCCGTCGTGCAGATTGCGGTAAGCCTGAATCGGGGTGGTATTCGCTGCGAACGTGACCAGGTCCTGCGATCCGGGCGCTTCGATGTCGATGACACAGGCTCCTGCGCCGGGGCCCTGCCCCATCGAGACCAGCTTCCGTCCTTCTGTGGCGGAGGGCAGCTGTGTCACTTCAAACTTCACCGGGATCATCGCGCCCACCGGCTCAGCCGGCAGCTTCATCTCCTCCATCGTCGAGTAGCGTCCGCGTTCGCCGTAGCCCACGCTCAGCGGCGACGAGATCTTCGCCTGCGTCAGGTGCTGGAACACCGCCAGATGCTCGTGCGCCTCCTGCGTCTTGCCCGAGCGCTGCAGCGCGCGCGCCAGCCCGAACTGCGCCGAGCAGTGCACGGGATTCAGTTTGAGCGCGGCCTCAAACTCCGCGATCGACTCGTCGAAATTGCCGAGGCTCAGATCGAGCGATCCCACGAAATAGTGCGCGTCGGCGTCGTTGGGGTCGATGGCCAGCACCTTGCGCATTTCATCGATGGCGGCCTTCTGGTTTGCCTCGTCCATCTCGGTCAGGCCCAGGTTGTACCAGGTCCGCGGATTCTCAGGCGCCATCTTCGTCGCCTCACGCAGCGTCTGCTCCGCCTCCGGCAGCTTTTGCTCGTAGAGCAGGGCGATGCCGCGATTGAGCAGCGGAATCGGCGACAACGGATCGGCCTCGTGCGCCTCTTCGAGCTTCGCCGCCGCCTTCTCCGTCAACTGCTGGTTCATCAGCGCCACGCCGATGCCGTTCAGCCGCGCCGCTTCGAGCGTGCTGTGCTTCTCTTCGGCCGGGCGCGCGCCCATCGCGCACAAACCGGCTGCCGCTGCGAGGGCCAGAACCCCAAAGCCCCTTCCCCATCCCATCCGCTGTCCCATCATTGGCGATCATTATAGAAATTCACAGCGACAACTGGCTTCCACCCAACGGCGTAAACTGGTCGCTGAGACTGCCCCGAGGATTTCTCTTGCGTTCCCAGCCAGACCACAGTCAGTACATCGAGCGCGTCGTCGATCTCACCGACCCCTCCGCCAACCAGATTGACAACCTGTCGATCGAGGAGGCCCGCCGCATTCTGCTCGAGGGCCCCGCCGAAGCCGTGCAGCACATTCACGGATCGTTCGCGCTCATCGCGCGCGCTGGGAAGACCGTGAAAATGGCGCGTTCGCTCGACCGACCGATGCGCTATTTCCTCGCCAAGCGGCAGGAGGGCCCCGCGCTGATCGTCGCGCACCGCATCGATGCCATCGCCGAGTGGCTGCGCGCCGAAGGCTTCGGCGACCAGTTTCACCCGAGCTATACGCGCATGGTGCCCGCGCACCACGTGGTCGAGATTCAACTCATCGGCTGCCCCGATCCCGATCCCGTCTACACGCGGTTCTTCACGCCCGAAATGGCTACCCTTGGGCCCGACACCGCGGCGATCGGTCGTGCCTACATCGCCGCGCTTGCCGATGAGGTGATGCAGTGGCTGGAGCGCCTGCCTGCCGACGCTCCCATCGGCGTCTGCTTTTCGGGCGGCATCGATTCCGGCGGCGTCTTCCTCGTCGCCTACCACTGCATGCGGAAGCTGGGCATGACCCCGGCGCGCCTCAAGGCCTTCACGCTCGATTTGGGCAACGGCCCCGACGTGCAGCAGGCCCGCGCATTTCTCGACTCTCTCGGCCTCGGACTTTTTCTGGAGCCCGTTCAAGCCGACCCAGGCACGCTCGACGTCGCCGAAACCATTCGCATCGTCGAAGACTACAAGCCACTCGACATTGAATCGGCGACGATGGCGATGGCGCTCTGCCGCGGCATCCGCGCGCGTTACCCCGACTGGAAATACCTGCTCGACGGCGACGGCGGCGACGAAAACCTGAAGGACTATCCCATCGAGGAAAATCCCGAGCTCACGATCCGCAGCGTCATTAACAATTCCATGCTCTACCAGGAAGGCTGGGGAGTGGGCAAGATCAAGCACTCACTCACGTATTCCGGCGGGCTCAGCCGCTCCTATGCGCGCACCTGGGCACCCGCGCATCACTTCGGATTCGCCGGATTCAGCCCCTACACTCGGCCCTCCGTCATCGCCGTCGCCGAGGCGATTCCTTTTATCGATATCACCAGCTATTCCGTCGATCGCCTTTACGAACTGAAGGGCGAAATCGTCGCGAGCGGCATCGAAGCGCTCACCGGCCTCAGGATGCCGGTCTTCCCCAAGCGCCGATTCCAGCACGGCGCCATTCCCATCGAATCGCTCCGCCAGCACACGCTCGCGCGCGAGGCCGACTACCGGCGCCAGTTCCTGTCGCTGTATCCATGAATACGCCAGCCGTTGTCTATCCCACCCGCGCAGCCGAGCGCGACGTGTGGATCGTTGCCGCGCGCGGCCCGCGCAACGTGCTCGATCCCGACCGCCCGTACGCGTTCCTCGCCGAGGACGAGCCGGACGCGACCGGCAGCGTCATCTCGGTGGCGACCGTCTTCCTTACCAATCGCGAGTGCCCCTGGCGCTGCGCGATGTGCGACCTGTGGCGCAATACGCTGGCCGAGTCGACGCCGCCCGGCGCCATACCGGCGCAAATTGAGTACGCGTTGTCGCAATTGCCGCCGGCTCGCGCTATTAAGCTCTACAACGCCGGCAGCTTTTTCGATCCCCGCGCCATCCCGCCCGAAGATCATCTCGCCATCGCCGAATCGGTTCGCGGATTCAGCCGTGTGATCGTCGAATGCCACCCCGCTCTCATCGGCGACGCTGTCCTGCGCTTCCGCGATCTGCTTTCCGGCCGGCTTGAAGTCGCCATGGGCCTCGAAACCGCCGATCCCGTTGCGCTCGAAAAGTTGAACAAGCGGCTCACGCTCGACCTGTTCCGCGCCGCGGGTGAATTTCTCCGCCGCAACAGCATCGACCTGCGCGTCTTCATCCTCGTGCAGCCGCCGTTCCAGCGCGCCAACGAATCCCTGCACTGGGCCCAGCGGTCGCTCGACTTCGCCTTCGACTGCGGTGCCACGGCCGCGACGCTCATCCCCACGCGGGGCGGCAACGGCGCGATGGAGGTCCTTGCTGCCAGCGGCGATTTCACGCCTCCTGCGCTCAGCACGCTGGAAATGGCCGTTGACTACGGAGTTGCGCTGCGGAGAGGACGGGCCTTCGCCGATGTCTGGGATCTGCCGCGCTCCTTCGACTGCTCCTCGTGCCGCGAAGTTCGCGTCGCTCGCCTGCGCGCCGTGAATCTGTCGCAAATTTCTGCGCCGCGCATCGCCTGTACCACCTGCGGAGGATGCAGTTGAACCGAGCCGAACCGGGCACGACCGAAACCGATCTCGCCATCGTGGGCTCCGGCTTCGCCGGATCGCTGCTGGCGCTGATCGCCCGTCGCCTCGGCTATTCCGTCGCTCTCATCGAGCGCGGAGTTCATCCCCGGATCGTCATCGGCGAGTCGACCACGCCGCTCACGAATCTTCTGCTCGAAGAGCTCTGCGACCGCTACGATCTGCCCAAAATTCGCAGCTTCAGCAAATGGGGAACCTGGCAGCGCCACCACCCCGCAGTCGCCTGCGGCCTCAAGCGCGGATTCAGCTTCTTCCATCACGCTCTGGATGGATCTGCGCGCGCGCTGATCGCCGATCGCGAGAGCCAGCTGCTCGTTGCCGCCAGCCCGCACGACGGCATCGCCGACACGCACTGGTTCCGCGCCGACTTCGATCAGTTCCTGTTGCAAACCGCGGTCCATGCCGGCGCCCGGTATTTCGACCGCGTGGATCTGCACGAATTTGTCGAAGACGAATCTGGCGCCACACTGCGCGGGATCCGCGTGCTGCCCCAGCTCGAACGCGCGAGAGAATCCCTCGCGTTCCGCGCGCGATTCGTCATCGATGCGACCGGGCCGCGCGGATTCCTGCACAAGGCTCTGCATCTGGACGAACTGCCGCTCCCGGGCATGCCGCCGACGCAGGCGCTCTACACGCACTTCAGCGGCGTGGGACGGCTCGAAGAGCAGCTGCCTTCGGGCGAGAATCCGCCCTATCCGATCGACGACGCTGCTGTGCACCACATCTTCCCCGGCGGATGGATCTGGGTTCTGCAGTTCAACAACGGTGTGACGAGCGCGGGCGCCGCATGCACCGACGTCAGGGCGCGGGAACTCGGTTTTGGGTTCGCGGGAGATGTCGACATTCGCCAGGCTCAGTTCTCGCGGGCGTGGCAAAGCCTCCTGCGACGCACGCCCGCGCTGGAGAAGCAATTTGCCAACGCGCGGGCCATTCGTCCCTTTACGCGCATTCCACGCGTGAGCTTTCGTACCGCGCAATTCGCCGGACGCAACTGGACGCTGCTGCCCTCGGCTGCAGGCTTCGTCGATCCGCTGCTCTCCACCGGCTTTCCGCTTACACTCCTCGGTGTTGAGCGCATTGCGTCCATCCTGAAGAACGGCCTCGACGCACCCGATCGCGCGTCGCGTCTTGCCGATTACTCGGCTCACACGGATGCGGAACTGCTCGCAGCGGCGCGGCTGGTGGCCGCTCTCTATGCGAGCATGGACAACTTCCCGGTTTTCGTCTCGCTCACCATGCTCTACTTCGCCGCGGTGAGCTACGCGGAGTCCGCGAAGCGCCTCGGCAAGCCGGAGCTCGTACTCGGTTTTCTCCTGCACGAGCATCCGGACTTCGCGCCGGAAGCTATCCGCCTTATGGACCGCGCCACCCATGTGCACACGCCGGAAGAGACCCGACAGTTTGCCGAGGACGTTCGGCGCGCGATCGAGCCGATCAACGTCGCCGGCCTCGCCGACCCGCGCCGCCGCAACTGGTACCCCGTCGACGCGGCGGACCTGGTTTCGAGCTCGCACAAGCTTAACGCCACGCCCGAGGCAATCGAAGAGCTATTGGACCGCTGCGGATTCTACCCACAGACCACCGTTTCCGATTGAGTCGTGTGGATTGGCTGCGAAGCGGGGTGTGCCTGGACGGCCTGTCTTCAGCCCCCGATGTGCACCATACTGCGACTGGGCTTCAGAAAATCCGGCTCCCCGATGTGGTGGCGGGCTTCCTTCTGATCGACGGTTCGGCGGATAAACGCAGCCAGGTCGGCGTCGCTGCCGCCACGCACCATCACGCCGTACAGGTCATGATCGGATTGCGAGAAGAGGCAGGTGCGGATCTTGCCGTCCGACGTAAGGCGCACGCGGCTGCAGTGACCGCAAAAGGCCTGCGTCACCGGTGCGATGATGCCGATCTCGCCCACGCCGTCGTCGAAGGTGTAGCGCACAGCGGTTTCGCTGGCGGCATTGGCCTCCATGCGGACGACCGGCCGGAAGCATGAGAGAGCCGCGACGATCTCCTTCAGCCCGACGACGACTTCGGGCGTCCACAGCCGATCCTCTTCGAGCGGCATGAACTCGATGAAGCGCACGATCACGCCCTCCTCGCGAGAAAACTGCGCGAAGGGCACGATCTGGTCCTCGTTGAAGCCGCGCAGCAGAACGCAGTTCACCTTCACCGGCTCGAGGCCCGCCTTCTTCGCCGCGCGCACGCCGCGAAGCACCTGCTCGAAGCTGCCGGGCACGCGGGTGATCCGCGCAAACTTCTCCGCGTCCACGGCATCCATGCTCACCGTGATGCGGCTCAGGCCGGCGTCGCGCAAAGGCGCAGCCATCTCTTCGAGCAGATGCCCGTTGGTGGTTAGAGCCAGGTCGAGCGGCTCGCCGCCCAGCGTCCGCATCTGCGAGAGTTCCCGCACCAGATTGAGCAGTCCGCGCCGCAACAGCGGTTCCCCGCCGGTGAGCCGCACTTTTTCGATGCCCAGGCCGACAAACACCCGTACCATGCGCAGGTAATGGGCGATCGGCAGCTCGGCATACACGGCGCCCGACTGACCGGTGCGGCAATAAACGCACTTGTAGTTGCAGCGATCAGTGATGGAAATGCGCAAATCGGTGATGGCGCGGCCGTAACGGTCATGCAACGCCCCGTCGGGCAGGCGGGTCTGCGCTGCATCGTGGCCGGAAACGACAGTCGGGGGCATTGGCTCACTGTATTCGATGCGAGCCTTCGTGCGCCAGCTTCAGGCCGCCTTGACGCGGGCCACCGGGCCGGTCGGCTCCGCAGCCTTGCGCCACGTATGAAAGCGCTTGTAGCACGTGAGGCAGCGATAGGCTCGCATTCCTACCAGCCAAAAAGGAACATCGCGCCAGCGCTTGTGCGAACGCCGCAAAGAGTCATTTTCGAAACAACCGGGGCACTTCAGCACCTTGGTGGTCATGGCTACTCACTTCCAGGGGTCCGGACAGATCGGCGTTGGCCGCGCGACCCGCATGTTTACGAGTAATTGGCCTCGTGTACGCCAGGCGCACACCAGTCAGGCAGTCAAACACAGGGATACGAACCCTTCAGTGAGCGCGAACTTCCGCGCCACGTTCATCGTCCGATTCCCGAAGTCGTTCTGGCCTTTCCGGCCCGGCGAACCCCAATTTCCGAAGGCAGTCAGAAGGGAGAGCCCTGAGTGATAAGACGCTCCCCAAAATTACAAACTGTTCAACGGTTGTACGATCTTTCTGCGGAATCCGGGGGATTCCGACCTCACTATCTCACGCCCGCTGCCAGTGTGCAACCAGACAACGGTAACTCCTTTGCCTACATTCCCTCGTAGTTCGGGCCCCCGCCTCCTTCAGGGGGGACCCACGTGATGATCTGGTAGGGATCCATGATGTCGCAGGTCCTGCAATGCACGCAGTTAGTGAAATTGATCTTCAGCTCCTTCTGCGACTCGCCTGCACCGCCGTTCGCCTCGACCATCTCGTAGACCGCGGCCGGACAGAAGAACTGGCACGGGTTGCCGTACTCCTGCGCACAGCGCGTACTACAGATATTGGTGTCAGCCACGACCAGATGCACCGGCTGATCCTCATCGTGACGCGTTCCCGAGTGGTAGACATCAGTGAGCCGATCGAAGGTCAGCTTGCCGTCGCCTTTCGCATTCCCGAGCATCTGCACACGGTCGGCAGCACCGGGCCCCAGTTCATCCACGCGACGCATGCGCGTATAGCCCGCGTGATTCTTCGCGTCCGGCCCGAGAATGGCTCCGCGCGACACCCGCTGGATCGCCGCGCTCACCATGCCTTCCAGCATCCCGTGTTCAAAGCCCTGATGGAAATTTCGCACCGGCCACAGTTCTTTGCGGATCCAGCTTGCATCGACGGCAGTCTTGTATCCCCGCAGCGATTCCGCGGAGGTGTCACCGCTCAACATCGCTGCAAAGGCCGCCTCCGCGGCCAACATGCCGCTCTTCATCCCGAGGTGAATGCCCTTCAGCCGCTGCGAATTCAGGAAGCTCGCCGAATCGCCCAGCAGCATCCAGCCGTTGCCGTAAATCTGCGGTATCGTCAGCCATCCGCCGTAAGGCAGGCTCTTGGCGCCGTAGCGAAGCATCTTGCCGCCGTCGAGAATCCGCCGCGCGAAAGGGTGCTCCTTGAAGCTTTGGAACACGTGGTGCGGATCGGTGCGCGGATCCTGATAATCGAGTCCGGTCACGTAGCCCACGCTCACCTGGGTATCCGAAATGCCGTACACCCACGCGCCGCCATATTCGCGGCTGGTGAGCGGATAGCCGAGCGTGTAGATCACCTCGCCCTTCGCGACGCGGCCCGCCGGAATCTCCCAGAGTTCCTTGATACCGAGGCCGTAGGTCTGCGCGTGATCGGGATCTTCGAGGCCGAGGCGCTCGATCAACTGCTTCGCGCAATTGCCGCGTGTGCCTTCGGCGAGAATGGTCATCTTCGAGCGCAGTTCGTAGCCCGGCTCGAAGTTGCCCTTCGGCTGGCCCTCCTTGTCGACGCCCTTATCATCGGTGCGCACACCGGCGATCCGCGCGATCTGGACGTCTGTGCTGTCGTCGTCAAACAGCAGCTCCGATCCGGCGAATCCGGTAAAGATCGTGATCCCGGCCTCTTCCACTTTTTGCCCGAGCCATTTCGTGAACCGGCTCAGCGAAATCACATAGTTCCCGTGGTCGCGCAAAGGCGGCGGCACGACGGGAAATTTGTGCTGCCCCCTGCGGGTCAGGTACCACACCGATTCCTTCGTTACTTCGGCATCGATGGGCGCTTCTTTTTCAAAGCCGGGCAGCAGCTCGCGCATGGCAATTGGATCGAGCAATGCTCCCGACAAGCAATGCTGCCCTACCTCGCGCGCCTTCTCGAGCACGTAGATGTTTTCTTTGGTCAGCGGCGCGTCGGGATGCCTGGCGTTATGGGCGTCGATGAGCTGCGCCAGGCGCAGCGCGCAGGCCATTCCGGCCGGCCCTCCGCCAATAATCACCACGTCCGCTTCCATCTGCGGACGTTCCACTCCCTCAATGGGTTTGCGAAACGAAATCATGCGGTGCGGGGTCTCCGGAGGCTCGGATTCTGCGAGTGCGACCGTTCATCTTACCAGCCGGTGCCGTTCTCCGGCTCAGGCGGTCGGATGCGCATTGCCAGGGGAATTCTGCCTGGCTATGGCGCTAAGTCCAGGCGGATTTCCCTTCGGTGATGGTGATGTATCGGTCGATGGGAAGTCCCGTAAAGCGCTGGCGGCTGCCTCCGGGCTGCGGCCACTCCAATTCAAGCCAGTCGATTTGGGTGCGCGGACCCAAACCGAGCACCGTGCGCGGATCGTGCGACGAGAGGTAGCTGCCTCCGCCGACTTTGGTGCGATGGCGCAGGAGATCGCCGCTCTTCCAGGTGATT
>Ga0335075_10013958_pt1 | contig 12088 bp, 11 predicted proteins | sample Lox_Sample_24_FD_206723 | JGI IMG/M metagenome (GOLD analysis project Ga0335075, IMG submission 206723) | Soil microbial communities from Loxahatchee National Wildlife Refuge, Florida, United States - Lox_Sample_2.4 | ecosystem: Environmental > Terrestrial > Soil > Wetlands | place: USA... | reverse complement strand
GCGGCGGTAGAGCGGGTCGGTGCGAAAGTACTCGAGCGTATCGTGCATCCAGCCCATGTTCCATTTGAGGCCGAACCCCAGCCCGCCGAGGTAGGTCGGACGCGACACCATCGGCCAGGCCGTGGATTCCTCGGCGATCGTGAAGCGTTCGGGATAATCGCGGCCGATGGCTTCGTTGAGCGATTTCAGGAACTGAACGGCGTCGAGATTCTCATGCCCACCATAGGCGTTGGGAATCCACTCTCCGGCGCGACGGCCGTAGTCCAGATAGAGCATCGAGGCGACGGCATCCACGCGCAGCGCATCGGCGTGGTAGACATCCAGCCAGAACAGCGCGTTGCTGCCGAGGAAATCGCGCACCTCGGCGCGCCCATAGTTGAAAATGGAGCTGTTCCACTCGGGGTGGAAGCCCTGGCGCGGGTCGGCATGCTCGTAGAGGTGCGTGCCGTCGAAATAGGCGAGGCCATGGCCGTCGCTCGGAAAGTGCGAGGGTACCCAGTCGAGGATGACGCCGATGCCGCGCTGATGCAGGTACTCGATCAGGTACATGAAGTCCTGCGGCTCTCCGTAGCGCGCGCTCGGTGCGAAGTAGCCCGTGACCTGGTAGCCCCAGGAGCCGTAGAAGGGATGCTCCATCACCGGCAGCAGCTCCACGTGCGTGAAGCCCATGTCCAGGACGTAGTCGGCCAGCGGTTGGGCAATCTCCCGATAGCTCAGCGGACGATTGCCCTCTTCGGGCACGCGTCGCCAGGAGCCCAGGTGCACCTCGTAGATCGACCAGGGGGCGTCCAGCGCATTGACGCGCGCGCGAGCGCGCGACCAGTCCTGCTCGTTCCAGCTGTAATCGAGCGGCCAGACGATCGAGGCGGTCAGCGGCGGCTGTTCGCAGCGAAACGCGCAGGGATCGGCCTTGTCAAAGCGGTAATCATCGAAACGCGAGTGGATGTGGTACTTGTAGCGCGTGCCGGCGCCGAGCTGCGGCACGAACAGCTCCCAGATCCCCGACTGGTCCGCTCGCGGCTGCAGGCGGTGCTGTCCGGCCTGCCAGCCGTTGAAGTCGCCGATCAGGCTCACGTCCGCGGCATTGGGCGCCCAGACGGCAAAGTGGGTGCCGGGCACGCCGTTGACGCTCTGCAGATGGGCGCCCAGGTGCCGGTACGCGCGCAGCAGCGTGCCTTCGCGAAACAGATAGACATCCTTGGCACTGAGCTCGACCATGCGCTGCAATTTGACCAGCACTGCCCGAAACGGCTGTCGGTGTGCGGATGGCGTGAATGTGGTCCTGCGTGCCGCACGCGCCGGAGCCTTCCTACGTCTGCACCCGCACGCCGCTGCCGGGCGCTTTGCCCGATAGACGTGCCGTCGGCAGCGGTCTAGGGTGCAACGCCTGGAGGGCCCATGCAACTGGCTGCGTTTGCATTCGATTACGATGGCACCCTGGCACACGACGGCTGCGTCTCCCCGGCCACGGTCGAGGCCCTGGGCCGGCTGAAGGCGGCCGGCCCGCGGCTGCTGCTCATCAGCGGGCGTGAACTGCCGGAACTGCAGCGTGTCTTTCCGCATTACGCGCTGTTCGATGCCATCGTCGCCGAGAATGGCGGACTGCTGTTCCAGCCGGGACTGCATCAGGAGCGCGTACTCGGCAGCGCCCCACCCGAGGCCCTGGTGCGGGCCCTGCAGCGCAGGCAGGTGCAGCCGCTGTCCATCGGACGCTCGATCCTCGCCACCTGCAAGCCGCACGAGGCCGAGCTGCTCGCGGCCATCCGCGAATGCGGTGTCGAATGGCAGATCATCTTCAACAAGGGCGCGGTGATGTGCCTGCCGCCGGGGGTGAACAAGGCCAGCGGATTGCGAGCCGCGCTTGCGACGCTGCAGCTCTCAGCCCTCAACGTGCTCGCGGTCGGCGATGCCGAGAATGATCATGCCATGCTGCAGGCCTGCGGCTATCGCGTCGCCGTCGCCAACGCCATCGATACGCTCCGGCACGAAGCCGACATCGTCACGCGCGCAGCGCACGGAGAGGGCGTCGTCGAGCTCATCGAGCGCTTTCTGTCCGACCCGCCGCGTGCGGTCACCGCGGCGGTGCGCCGGCACGACACTGCGATCGGCCGCGATGCCGACGGGCGCGAAGCGGTGCTGCCCCCGGATACCACGGTGCTCATCGCCGGCTCATCGGGCGGCGGCAAATCGCGGCTGGCGAAGCTGCTCATCGAGCGCTTCATGGCTCATGGCTTTCAGCTCTGCATCATCGATCCGGAAGGGGACTACGAGGGGGTGCCGGGCGTCACGGCCCTGGGGGATGAAAAAACGGCGCCCGGCCTGCCCCAGGCGGAAGGGTTGCTGCGCGAGCCGCTCAATCACCTGGCGCTGAACCTGCTCGGCGTGGATCTGACCGTACGGCCGCGCTACCTCGCCAGCATCGCTGCGATGGTGGAGTCGCTGCGGGTGCGATGGGCGCGCCCGCACTGGCTGCTCATCGATGAGGCCCATCACACCATTCCCGCCGCGACGCAGGCCGCGCTGCTGGCAGCCCCGCGGCAACTGCCCGGGACGGTGCTCATCAGCTCGCGTCCCGAGGCGCTGGCGCGCCATGCGCTGGAGACGGTGCAGATCCTGATCAGCCTCGGCGCGCAGGCGCCCGAGGCGATCGAGAGCTTCTGCCGTGTGCTGCAGATACCCACGCCCATGCTGCCGGCACGAGCGCCGCAGAGCGGGGAGGCACTCTACTGGGACCGCGGGGCCGAGGCGCCGCGGCTGGTGCGGCTCGATGAGCCCGCGCAGCGCCATCAACGCCACATCCGCAAGTACGCCCGCGGCAGCCTCGGGGACGACAAGAGCTTTCACTTCCGCGGCCCTGCCGGTGCGTTGAATCTGCGCGCACAGAACCTGTCGGTATTCCTGCAGCTCGCCGAAGGTGTGGATGAGGACACCTGGTTGTTTCACCTGCAGCGCGGTGACTATTCGCGCTGGTTTCGCAACGCCATCGACGATGAGGAGCTGGCCGACGAGGCCGCGCGGGTGGAGCGCGAGCATCACGAGGATGCCACGACCAGCCGGCAGGCGATGCGCGATCTGGTCAACCGCCGCTATACCGCTCCGGTCTGACGCAGAATGCTTCGGTCCACGCCCGACACATGCGTGCGACCGGTGAGTGCCAGGGTGACCGTGAGCTCGTCGCGCAGGATGCCCAGTGCCCGCGTGACGCCGCGCTCGCCCTGGGCGCCCAGGGCGTACATGTAGGCTTTGCCGATCAGGCAGGCGCGTGCGCCGAGCGCCAGCGCCTTGAGGATGTCCTGTCCGGAGCGGATGCCGCCATCGAAGAGCACCTCGCAGCGCCCGGCGACCGCGCTGACTACCTCGGGCAGCACTGCGATGCTCGCGGGCGCACCGTCGAGCTGGCGGCCGCCGTGGTTGGAGACGATGAGCCCGTCGACGCCGGCCGCGCAGGCAGCCAGTGCATCCTCGGGGTCGAGGATGCCCTTGACGATGAGCCGTCCCGGCCATTGCTCACGGATCCACTCGATGTCCTTCCAGCTGACCGAGCGATCAAACTGCGTCGCAATCCACTGCGAGAGCGTGGACAGCCCGCCGGTATCGACCAGACGTGAGGCGAGGTTGCCGAACGTGCGCCGTCTGCCCAGCAGCACGCCGAGCGCCCAGCGCGGTCGCAGCGCGATCTCGAGTGCATTGCGCAGCGTCAGGCGCGGCGGCACGGTCAGCCCGTTCTTGGCATCGCGGCGTCGCAGGCCCTGGATCGGCAGGTCCACGGTGAGGACCAGCACGGGGCACTGAGCCGCGCGCGCGCGTGCGATGAGCTCCTGATTGAAGCCGCGATCACGCATCAGATACACCTGGAACCAGAACGGCTCGGGTACGGCGGCGCGTACATCCTCGATGGAACAGATCGACAGGGTGCTCAGGCAGAAGGGCACGCCGAACGCGGCCGCCGCGCGTGCGCCGTGGATCTCACCGTCGCCGTGCACGAAGCCACCCAGGCCGATCGGTGCGATGGCGAGTGGCATCGCGACCTTCGCGCCGAGCAGCGTGCTCTCGAGCGAGAGGGCGGACAGATCCACCATGATGCGCTGACGAAATTGCAGCGCGTCCAGCTCCTGGCGATTGCGACGCAGGGTCTGCTCGTCGTAGGCGCCGCGATCGACGTAATCGAACAGCGCGCGTGGCACGCGACGGCGCGCCAGGGCACGCAGATCCTCGATGCTGTTGATGACGGGCATGGCGCAGCCTCCTAGGATGTGGACCCGTCGGCGTCCAGACGCGTCTGGCGCTGCGCCTGCCGGTTCTGCGCGAGTGCCGGCGTCGACCAGCCGCTGCGCACGCCCCAGGCGCAGAAAATCAGCGCCGCCAGGGCGACGTACAGCTGATCCCAGCCGTAGGGCAGATAGCCGCGGCCGTCGAACTGGCGGCTGCCCGCCCAGGACAGGATGACGATGGCGGCGAGATAGGCGAACAACCAGGCTGCCCCGGCGAGGTGTCTGCGCAGCGCCCGCCAGCCGCTGCGCCCCTGGTACCAGGCGTACACCGGCAGCGGTACTACCAGCAGCAGCACGATCTGTCCCGTGTACGGCCAGCGCGCCCAGTAGAGCATGAGCGTCGCCACGACGAAAGCGAGCGGCGCGAGCAGCGGCAGCGCGCGGATGCGCAGTGGTCGATGCAGCTCGGGGGCGGTGCGGCGCAGCGCCAGCGCGCTCACCGGCCCGACCAGATAGGTGATGATGGTGGCGACGGAGATGACCGCCGCGAGCGTGCCCCAGCCACGAAAGCAGAACAGGAATGCGAAGGCCACGGCGAGGTTGACCCACATGGCACCCCGCGGAATGCCCCAGCGCGGATGCAGCTGTCCGAGGAAGCGAGGTGCGGTGCCGCTGCGCTCCATGGCGTAGAGCATGCGCGCGGTCGTTGCGGTGTAGGTCGTGCCGGTGCCGCTCGGGCTCAGAAATGCGTCACCATAGAGCAGCAGCGCGAGCCAGTTCAGATTCAGCGCCAGCGCGAGCTGCGCGAAGGGGGAGCTGTACGTGAGGCTCGCCCAGCCCTGCTGCAGCTGCGCTGCGGGGACCGCGCCAACGAAGGCGATCTGCAGCAGCAGGTAGATGAGCGCGCTGAGCAGGATGGCACCGAAGATCGCCAGCGGTACATTGCGGCCGGGCGAGCGCGCCTCGCCGGCCAGATTCACCGGGCTCTGAAAGCCGTTGAAGCTGAACACGATGCCGCTGGTGGCCACGGCGGTCAGGATCGCGGCCACGTTCGTGACATGCGTGCCGCCGTGCACGCCGACGTGAAAATTTTCCTGGTGAAAGCCCGCGGCCAGAAGCGCTGCTGCCGTGCCGGCCGGAATCGCGAGCTTCAGCCAGGTGATGGCGCTGTTGGCGCCGGCGAACAGGCGAACGCTCCAGTAGTTCAGCAGGAAGTACACCACCACCAGGATCGCGGCGATCGCCAGGCCTGACGCCGTGAGCTCACCCGGGCCGCCCGCGGCGTGCCGATAGAGCGCCTGCGCCCACGCCCAGGGCCAGGAGCTCATGTACTGCACGGAAGCTTCCGCCTCCACCGGAATCACCGAGACGATTGCGATCCAGGCCGCCCACCCGGTCAGAAAGCCGACCAGCGAGCCGTGCGAGTAGTGCCCGTAGCGCACCGCGCCGCCTGATTCGGGGAACATGGCGCCGAGCTCGGCGTAACTGGCAGCGATGCACAGGATGGCCAGTGCGCCGATGACCCAGGCCCAGATCGCTCCGGGACCGGCGAGCTGCGCCGCACGCCAGGCGCCGAACAGCCAGCCCGAGCCGATGACGGAACCGATGCCGGCGAACAGCAGTGCGCCGCCGCCAACCTCGCGATGGGGCCCGACACTCTCGAGGCGGGGAGCGGCACTCACGAGGTCGCGGGCCGCTGGGCGCGCGCCGCGAAACCCTCAAACAGCGGCGTGAGCAGTAGCGCCAGTGTGAGGTTCAGCAGCAACGTGTAGAAGGCGCTGTAGCCGGGCAGGCTCCAGCCGGCCACATGCAGCGTGTACGCAGGGGTCAGGTGCGTGGCAAAGGCCATCGCCGTGCCGGCGATGGTACCGGCCGCCCAGCCGATGAGCAGCGCCCAGTCATTGAACCAGTCCGAGAACGCGCCAAAGATCACGGCCGGCAGCGTCTGAATGATCCAGATGCCCCCGAGAAGCTGCAGGTAGATCGCATAGTCGGTCGGCACCCAGAGCACGAAGGCGAGGGCGCCGAGCTTCATCACCAGCGCTGCTGTCTTGGCGATGCGTGCCTCGCGCCGCTCGCTCGGATGCGGATCGATGAACTCGCGGTGGATGTTGCGCGCATAGAGATTGGCCGAAGCGATGGCCATGATGGCCGCCGGTACCAGTGCCCCGATGCCGATTGCCGCAAAGGCAATGCCGACGAACCAGCCGGGAAAGAGCTGCAGGAACAGCGCTGGTACCGAGAAGCTGTTGCCGTAGAGATGAAAGCCGGCCGCGAAGGCCGGGTTCTGCGCCACCCCGGCCGCAATCGCAAAGAAGCCCATGAGCACCAGCAGTCCCAGCAGCAGCGAGTAGCTCGGCAGCAGAGCGGCATTGCGCTTGAGTGCGCGGCTGCTGCTGGCGCTGAGCACCCCGGTGATGGCGTGCGGATACAGAAACAGCGCCATGGCCGAGCCGAGCGCCAGCGTTGCATAGGCGCCGTAGCTGCCCGTGCTGTGCGGGCCGGGCGCCGCCAGCAGCAGCTTTGCGCGCGGCACGGCCGCGAACACGTGACCGAAGCCGCCGAGACGGATGGGCAGATAGACGATCGCCGTCAGCGTCGTGGCGTAGATGAGGATGTCCTTGACGATCGCGATCGAGGCCGGCGCGCGCAGACCGCTCGAGTGTGTGAACACCGCCAGGATGGCGAAGGCGATCAGCAGCGGCAGGTAGCTGGCGATGCCGCTGCTGCCGACGCCGAGGGCACCGATCACGACCTGCAGTCCCAGCAGTTGCAGGGCGATGTACGGCAGGGTCGCCACGATGCCCGTGAGCGTGATGGCCAGTGCCAGCCAGCGGTTGCCAAAGCGCCCACGCACGAAATCGGCCACCGTGATGTAGCCTTCGCGGTGGCAGATCTCCCAGAGGCGGGGGAACACCATGAAAAAGATCGGATAGGCAAGAATCGTATAGGGCACGGCGAAGAACGCCGTCGCCCCGGCGCCGAAGGCCAGTGCCGGTACGGCGATGAAGGTATAGGCCGTGTACAGATCGCCGCCGACCAGAAACCAGGTGACCAGCGTGCCGAAGCGCCGACCGCCGAGCCCCCACTCGTGCAGCAGGTCCAGGTCGCCGCGGCGCCAGCGCGACGCGCGCATACCGAGCCACGCCACGAAGATGAACAGCGCTGCGAAGATCGCCAGCGCGACCCACTGCGGGTGATTCACGGTGAGTGCCGGGTCGCGAGGTAGACGACAGCCGTGCACAGTCCGCCGAGCACGACCCAGAGCAGCTGATACCAGTAGAAGAAGGGGATGCCGAGCCACCAGGGATCGGCGCGGTTGTAGAACGGCGGCCAGAGCACCGCCACGAATTGCACCAGGAACAGCAGGTACCACCAGCGCAGCCGGTGCGGCCGCGATGCGCGCAGGGGTATTTCCGGCGCGGGCGTCGCGGCGACGGAGTCAGCCGCCACGGGCGTGGTGTTGCTCATATGGCATGGCGCGATAATTCTTCTGCCCATATTGTGCCAGCAGTCACGCTGCCCGTAGCATCGATTCATAAGGGAATAAAACCGCGACCGCTCGCGCCTGGCGCGGGAGCAGGAAGCAAGCGCCGCCTGGGCGGCGTTTCCTATCTGTGGGGGCCGGCGGCTCAGCGGGAGCGCGCCCGGCGCACGGCACTCACGGCGAGGATGCCGGCCAGTCCCGCGAACAGCAGCAGCGCGCTCCATCGCGGCGAGAGCTGCAGCCATGCGATGGCGATCCAGAGCAGCGTCAGCCAGCCGAGCACCAGCCCCGCCAGGCTGCCGTCATCGACGAAGAAGGCCAGCAGCGAATCCAGCGCGCGGCGCAGTGCGCGCATGGCTAGCGCGCGGGCAGCGCGGCACGGCTGGCGTGCACGCGGCGACAGACGCCAACCCCGAGCAGCGCGACCAGCAGGTAGCCGGCGAGCAGGCCGAGCAGTGACCAGTCGTCCCCGGGCCAGTGCACGCCGATGCCCTGGCCGACCCAGAAACTGCCGAAGCTCGTCAGCAGCACCCCGACGCCGAACTTGAGCGTGTTCTCCGGAACGCGGGACAGCGGCCGATGCAGCAGCACGCCCAGAGCAGCCACCAGCAGCAGCGCGGCGAGCGCACCGAGGCTGGCTGCAATCCACAGGTGAGCTCCGCCGGCAGCCACCGCGACGATGATGAACACGACCTCCAGCCCTTCGAGCAGCGTGATTTTGAAGGTCGCCAGCAGCGCGAGCATGTCGTGACGGCCAGGCGCTGGCTGCGCCTGTCCCCACGACTGCAACTGCGCGGCGTAGGCGGCATCTTCATCGTGTAGCGCCAGGACTCCGGCCGAGCGCAGCATGGCCTTGCGCAGCCAGCGCAGGCCAAACAGCAGCAGCAGCGTGCCGACCACCAGCTGCACCGCCCGCAGCGGAATGCGCGACAACCCCGGTCCCAGCGCCAGAATCAGCATCACCAGCAGCAGCAGCGCTGCGGCGCTGCCGAGCAACGCATCGCGCCAGCCGCGCGCCGCGCCCACCGCCAGCACCACCGTGAGGGCCTCGACGAATTCCACCAGCGAGGCGAGGAACGCCGCCAGCATCGGCCCGAGCGAATGCAGTGTCGCGGCGCTCATTTTCCTCTGCTTCGAACGACGGGAACAACGTGCGGCCATTGTACCGGCCTTACCACCGCAGCGGCCGCCGCATGGCGGGGAGGGTTGCGCCTTCGAGACCCACACGGTAGTTTGCCGGCCGCAGCATCACCGCTGCCTCACGGCCTTCCAACCATCTGATGCGACTTACCGACCGGATAACCGCTGAAGGTCACCGCCTCTTTCAGCTGCGCAGCCTGATGCCGCTGGTGCTGCTGCCCGCACTGTATTTCGCGCTGCTGCAGATGGCGCAGTTCGAGCAGCGCTGGGGCAAGCAGGTCGAGAACCGCTGGCTCGTGTTCTGCGTCTGCGTCAGCGCATTGGGCCTGCTCACGCGCAGCCTGACCGTCGGGTTCGTGCCCGCGGGTACCTCCGGTCGCGGCCAGGGCACGCCCTCCGCTTCTACGCTCAATACGCTTGGCATGTACTCCATCGTGCGCAGTCCCCTGTATCTTGCCAACGGCGTCATGTGGCTGGGGGTGGCGCTCGCGACCACCAGTGGCTGGTTCGTGGTCGTGAGCGTGCTGGTCTACTGGCTCTACATCGAGCGCGTCATCGCTGCCGAAGAGGCATTTCTAGAGACGCAATTCGGCGATGCCTTCCGCAGCTGGGCCCAGAGCACGCCCTGCTTCCTGCCGCGTCCCTCGTTGTGGCGCGCGCCCGCCATGACTTTTTCACTGCGCACGGTACTGCGAAGGGAGCACTCCGGTCTGATTGCCGTGGGCGTGGTGTTCACCCTGATCGAGTTCATCTCCAACGCCCTGATCCAGGGTGAGCCGCCCGCCCGCTGGCTCGTGACCGATCGGGCCTGGGTGATCTTTTTCGTCGTGACGGTGCTCAGCGGCATGAGCCTGCAGATGATGAAGAAGGGCCACTGGCTCGACGCCGCGGGCCGCTGAGGCGACTTGCCGGCAGCCTGTCCTCGGGGTACGGTTGTGCGGATGGGGGAGCTGCATCGTGCACTGTCGGACATCCGCTCGATTCGCGGTCAGCTCGCCCGCGGCATGGAGTTTCGCGGCTACGGTCCGGCGACGCTGGCGGTGACCGGCCTGGCGGCCTGCATCGCCTCACTGGTGCAGTGGAGCTGGCTCGGCGCGAGCGTGCGTAACATCCACGCCTATCTGGCAGTCTGGGCTCCAACCGCCGCCATATGCTTCACCCTCATCGTCGTCGAGGCGCACAGACGCGCCACGCGTGTGCATGCGGGTCTCGCCCCGCAGATGATGCGCGCGGCACTGGAGCAGTTCCTGCCGCCGCTGTCGGTGGGACTGCTGCTGACGGTGGTCATCTGCACGCGCTCCCCCCGCGTCTGCTGGATGCTTCCCGGACTCTGGCAACTCATCTTCAGTTTGGGTGTGTTCGCCTCCTGTCGATTGCTGCCTGCGCCGATCTTCGCGGTTGGCATCTGGTACCTGGCCTGCGGGCTTACCTGTCTCGCGCTCGGAAGCGAGGCTCTCTCGCCCTGGGGGATGGGCGTGCCCTTTGGCATCGGTCAGCTGCTCGTCGCGCTCGCGCTACACCATGGGTACCGCCGGAATGAGCTCGCCTAGCTCGCGGCGGCGTCCGCCGGCCTTTGCCTATGAGGGTCTGGACCGCGTCATCCATGAGCGCGCGCGCCTGGGCGTGCTGACTTCGCTCGCCTCTCACCCCAAGGGCCTCTCCTTCGGGGATCTGAAGCTGCTGTGCGGACTGACGGACGGTAATCTGAGCCGGCACCTGCGCGTACTCGAGCGTGAGCGGCTGATCACCATCAGCAAGGATCAGCGGCAGCGTCGTCCCCAGACGATCTGCCGCGTCACGGCGATCGGGCGGCGCCGATATATCGAGTATCTGGTCGTGCTCGAGAAGGTGCTGCTGGATGCGACGGCTGCCGTGCGCCCCGAGGCCGGCGCCTCGCGTGCCCGCGTCCCGCTGGCGAGCGCCTGAGCGACTGGTGGCGCCTGGGCAGGCGCGTAGCGGCCGTCACGGCAAATGCGCGGAATAGGTCAGCATCACGCCGCGGGAGATGGGCTCGAGCGCCAGCGTTCCCCGCGACTCCTGGTTCTGCCGGCGATTCATCGCGAAATGGGCACTGGCGGCTCCGAGCGCAGCCCCTGCGACGGTGTCGGAGAGCCAATGCGCGTTGTGGTTCAGTCTCTCATAGGCAGTAAAGCCGGCCACGCCGTAGCCCAGGAGACGCCGCACCCAGCGGTAACGACCGTTGCCTGACTCTGCCAGCACCGTGCCGATGGCGAAGGCCATGGTTGCGTGCTCGGATGGAAAAGACGTGCCCGAGCTCTCCCATCGATTGGGGTCGCTGGTCTGGTTGGGTCCTTCGCGGCGGGCGATGTAGCCCACGGCGTAAGCGGTCGCGACGCTGAGGACACCGGCCTCGATCATGGCATGCGCTTCCTGGCGCCCGTCGTCATCATCGGTGAGACTCGCGTAGCCCCACGTGCCCAGAAACAGCGCCGCCGCTGGCAGCGCGTCCTGCAGCGTATCGGGGCTGCCGTTGGAGACCGAGGTGGGGGCATTGCCCGCGAAATGATCCCGCACCGAGCTGTCGAAATGATGTGCGACGCCGACGGAGGCGATCGCGCCCCCGAACAGCAGCCAGTCGCGCGCGTCCCAGCGCGCCGGGGCGCTGACGTAGGCTCCGATTGCCTTGAGCGAGCGGCTCAGTGGCGTGGGGCAGCTGGGCTCATCCGGATTGGCGCTGCAATCGACGGCCGGTTCAGAAGTGTCGGCGGATGCGGGGTGAGACGCTGTGCTGGCGGGGGCCGCAGGCTCGGTCTGCGCCCCCGCACTCAGCGGTGCTGCGGCCATGACAGCAGCCAGGAGCGGCAGCAGTGAGCACTGTCGAAGACGCTGCAGCGCTGCGAGCACGCGCGCTGGCGCCGTGAATTGAATCAGCGGCAATGTCCCCATCCGAACTGAGCAGCAGATGCCCGGGAGCGGCAGACCGTCGCCGGGCCCCCGAGTGGTCAGGCCGCAGCGCCAATAGCTTTTGTTTACAAAGTATGGGCGATCGCGACAGGACGGGCAAGCCGCGAGCGGCGGCGCGCAAGCTCGAGATCCGGTCCACGACATTCGTATCTACCATCGGGCGCCCCTGCATGGGGGAGGGGGCTGGCGGCCGCCTGGCGAACGGCCCCGCTGCGTTCGGGCTCCGGTCATGTCATAGTGATGCCATGACTACGCAGCTCGATAAGACACTCAAGCGGGAACTGTCCATCGATGGACGTCCCTACACGATAACGCTGTCTCCGGA
>Ga0335075_10013957_pt1 | contig 12088 bp, 11 predicted proteins | sample Lox_Sample_24_FD_206723 | JGI IMG/M metagenome (GOLD analysis project Ga0335075, IMG submission 206723) | Soil microbial communities from Loxahatchee National Wildlife Refuge, Florida, United States - Lox_Sample_2.4 | ecosystem: Environmental > Terrestrial > Soil > Wetlands | place: USA... | reverse complement strand
AGAAGCCGGCCGTGCGAAGAAGGAAGGCGGTCTGCCGGGCAACTTCCAGGCGGAAGTGCTCGACCCCTTCATCGACGACATGACCCAGCAGGTCAGCCGTTCGCTGCAGTTCTATCTCGCGTCGGGCTCGGGCCGCGACCAGCCGGAGAAGATCCTGATCTGCGGCGGTTGCGCGAACATCTCGGGCGTCTCCGACGTCATCTCGAGCCGCGTCGGCATCTCCGCGGAGAAGGGCGACCCGCTCGGCCAGATGAAACTCTCCTCGCGCGCCAAGGCGCAGGCAGTGGCGCGTGACGCCACGGCGCTGCTCACGGCCTGCGGCCTCGCACTGCGGAGCTTCGACTAATGCCTCGCATAAACCTACTTCCCTGGCGCGATGAAGAGCGCAAAGAGCGAAAGGTCAAGTTCCTCGTCGCTCTCGGTGGCGCGGCGATCGGCGCGGCGCTGACGGCATTCGTCGGCTACCTGCTGATGGATTCGATGGTCAGCGCGCAGGACATGCGCAACGCGAAGCTGAAGGAAGAGATCGCGGAGCTCGACAAGCAGATCGAGAAGATCAACAGCCTCGAGGCCGACAAGGCGCGCTTCATCGCGCGCATGGAAGTCATCGAGAAGCTGCAGCGTTCGCGTCCCGAGATCGTGCACATCTTCGACGAGATTGCGAAGCAGCTGCCGGATGGCGTGTATCTCACGGGCATCACGCAGAACGGCACGCGTCTCAAGTTCGAAGGCGTCGCTCAATCGTCGACCCGCGTGTCCGCATTCATGCGGAACATCGACGGTTCGAGCTATCTCAAGAACCCCGAGCTCGAAGTGGTCGAGACGAAGAAGGACGCCGTCGTCGGCGCCACCTTCGTGCTGTATGCAGACCAGAGCGGCGGCGCCGATGCCGACGCCGAGGCGGCCAACAAACCGAAGCGCCGCGTCGCGGTGGGGGGCTGATCCATGAGCCTGGTAGACGATCTCAAGTCACTCGATCCGAATGACCCGGGTCGCTGGCCGTTTCCGGTTCGCGCCGGCGCGGTCGGGTTGTGCTTCGTGCTGGTGTCCGCCCTGCTGTTCTATTTCCTGGTCTGGTCCGACCAGAAGCCGATCCTCGACCAGAAGGCGTCGGAAGAGCTCGAGCTGCGCTCGCAGTTCAAGACCAAGCATTCCAAGGCCGTGAACCTGGCCGTGTACCAGCAGCAGCTCGCGGACATCGAGCGTTCGTTCGGCGCGTTGCTGCGCCAGCTGCCGGGCCGCACCGAAGTGCCCAACCTGCTCGTCGACATCTCGCAGGTCGGCGTCGGCGCGGGTCTCGAAGAGAAGCTGTTCCAGCCGTCGCCGGAAGTGAAGAAGGACTTCTACGCGGAGCTGCCGATCAAGATCAAGCTGTCGGGCTCGTATCACCAGATGGGCGAGTTCGTGAGCGGCATCGCCGCGTTGCCGCGCATCGTCACGTTGCACGACATCGTGATCAAACCGGATACGAAGGACGCCTACGACGTGTTGTCGCTCGAGCTCACGGCGAAGACCTTCCGCTACCTCGATGACGCCGAAGTCGCCGAGGCCGAGAAGAGCAAGGCCCCGGTGCGGCCGCAGGGTTAACCTATGTTTTCGAAACCGAAAAACAGTCTGCTTCTGATCGGCGCGTTGTGCGTGGCCGTGACCTCGCTCGCGGGTTGCTCGAGCAAGGACGACGAGCTCGAACAATACATCTCGGATACGAAGAAGGAGCCGGGTGGCCGCGTCGAGCCGCTGCCGGAGCTCAAGCCGTACGAAACCTACGCGTATGAATCCGTGAACATGCGTTCGCCGTTCATGCCGGGTGGATCGGGCGGCGGCTCCGCCTCCGGACTGCGCCCCGACAATCGCCGCAACCGTGAATTCCTCGAGCAGTTCTCGCTCGACACGCTGCGCATGGTCGGAACTCTGAAGCTGGCCGATCGCACGTACGGCCTCGTCAAGACGAAAGATGGCCTCGTGCACCGCGTGCTGCCGGGTAACTACCTTGGTCAGGCCGATGGCCGCGTGACCGATATAACGCCTTCGAAGATCAGTGTCGTGGAAATCGTTGCAGACGGACTCGGCGGGTACATGGAGCGCCCCGCCTCGCTCGCGCTGAACAATTAAAGATCCACGCCAGGGAGTAGATGCGAATGAACAAGACAAATTTCCGTCAACTGGCCGCCTCGACCCTGTTGTGGCTCGCTGCCTGCGCCATCGTCGCGCTGGCCAGCCAGGCCGCGAACGCGCAGGGCACGCCTAACAAGCTGGAATCGATCGATGTCCAGAATCTGGCCGGGCAGCAGTTGCAGCTGACGCTCCATCACTCGGCGCCCCCCGCCGAACCCGTGGCGTTCACCATCGACAATCCGGCGCGCATCTCGCTGGACCTGGCGAACACCGCGCTGGCGCTGCCGTCGCGTCGCATCGACGTGCGCTCCGGCGGTGTCGACTCCGTGCTGGCCGCCGAAGCCGCCGGCCGCACGCGCCTCGTCCTGAACCTCGACCGCCTGATGCCGTACACCACGCGCGTCTCCGGCAACGACGTCATCCTCCTCATCGGCGGTGCGGCGTCTTCGCCGACCGTCGCCGCCGCCGCTTCGTCGGGCGCCTCCGGTTCGCCGGTGCCGCGCGCTGTCGCGGCGCCGAGCGGTGCTCGTGCCATCCGCGGCATCGATTTCCGTCGCGGTGCCGGTGGCACCGGTCGCGTCATCGTGCGCCTCTCCGATCCGCGCACGCCGGTCAGCTTGCGTCAGCTCGGCAACCAGATCGTCGTCGATTTCGCTGGCGCCGAAGTGGCCAGCAACCTCGCCCGCCGCTACGACGCGGGTGACTTCGCCACGCCCGTGACCGGATTCGACGTCGTGCGCGTCGGCGACGGCGTGCGCCTCGCGATCAGCGCGGCCGGCGACTTCGAACAGCTCGCCTACCAGTCCGACGACCAGTACGTCGTCGAAGTGCAGCCGGCCCGCAAGGCCGCGCAGAAGCTCGAGGACAAGCCGGTGTACACCGGCGAGCGCCTCACGCTGAACTTCCAGGACATCGAGACGCGCGCCGTATTGCAGCTCCTCGCGGATGCCAGCGGCCAGAACATCGTCGTCTCCGACTCGGTGCAGGGCAGCGTCACGCTGCGTCTGCAGAACGTGCCGTGGGACCAGGCGCTGGACATCGTCCTGCGCACCAAGGGCCTCGACAAGCGTCGCAACGACAACGTCATCATCGTCGCGCCGACGGAAGAGCTCGCTGCCCGCGAGAAGGCGGAGCTCGCCGCCCGCGCCGACGTGCAGGATCTCGCGCCGCTGCGCTCCGAGTACCTGCAGGTCAACTACGCGAAGGCCGAGGATCTCGCCGCCCTGATCAAGACGCAGGGTGAGGGTGGTCTGCTCTCCAAGCGCGGTTCGGTCTCGGTCGACGAACGCACGAACACGTTGCTGCTGCAGGATTCCGCGGATCGTCTCGACGACATCCGCCGCCTCGTCGGCACGCTCGACATCCCGATCCGCCAGGTGCAGATCGAAGCGCGCATCGTCATCGTCAGCGACGACTTCTCGCGCGAGCTCGGTGCCCGCGCCGGCTTCTCGGGCTTCGACTTCTTCGGCGGCAACAACATGGGTTACACCAGCGGCTCCGCGCTGGCCAACGACCAGGCCCTCGGTGATTTCCTCGATCGTCTCAGCGACGACGACAACACCAACAACGGCCCGCCGGCGTTCATCGGTTCGGAAGACATCAACACGCCGCCGGCGCGTTACAACGTGAACCTCCCGGTGGCCAGCCCCGCCGGCAGCCTCGCGTACATGCTGCTCGGCAAGGACTTCCTGATCGACCTCGAGCTCTCGGCCGCGCAGGCCGAAGGCCGCGGCGAAGTCATCTCGACCCCGCGCGTCGTCACGGCGAACCAGCGCGAAGCGGTGATCGAGCAGGGCACGGAAATCCCGTACCAGGAATCGGCCTCGTCGGGCGCCACCACGATCTCCTTCAAGAAGGCCGTGCTGTCGCTGAAGGTCACGCCGCAGGTGACGCCTGACAACCGCATCATTCTCGACCTCAACGTCAAGAAGGACAGCGTCGGCCAGGTCATCGTCGGCGGCGCGGGCCAGCAGATCCCGTCGATCGACACGCGCACGATCACGACGCAGGTGCTGGTGAACGACGGTCAGACCGTCGTGCTCGGCGGCATCCTCGAGACGGAGCGTCGCGAGACCGAGAAGAAGGTCCCGTACCTCGGCGACGTGCCGGTGCTGGGCCGCCTCTTCAAGACCACCGGCAAGTCCAACAACAAGGACGAGCTGCTGATCTTCGTCACGCCGAAGATCCTGCGCGAAGGCGTCAACGTCTACTGATCGCCCGCGCCTGACGATTCAGCGGCCGCCCCCGTCCTCGTGACGCGGGCGGCCGCTTCATTTCCGCTATGCTCCGCGCGCGATGTCGCCGCGCACCTCCAACGTATTCCTGATCGGCCCCATGGGCTCCGGCAAGACCGCCGTGGGCAAGCACCTGTCGCGGCTGCTGCGCGCGCCGTTCCGCGACAGCGATGCCGAGATCGAGTCGCGCACCGGTGTGGACATCTCGTACATCTTCTCGCGTGAGGGTGAAGCCGGCTTCCGTCAGCGCGAGCGCGAGGTCATCGAGGACGTCACCCGCGAGAACCCCATCGTGCTCGCCACGGGCGGCGGAGCGATCCTGCTGCCGGAGAACCGCGTGGCGCTGCAGGAACGCGGCTTCGTCGTGTACCTGCGCACGTCGATCGATCAGCAGGCGGAGCGGGTCCGCCAGGGCCGCAATCGTCCGCTGCTGCACGACGTGGATCCCGTCACCAAGCTGACCGAGCTCATGGCGGTCCGGGCGCCGCTGTACGAATCACTCGCCGATTTCACGATCGCCACGGATGGCCGGAAGGTCCACGTCGTCGCGGATGCCATCGTGATCGCCTTCAGGGCGGCGCAGGACTGACGGTCCGCCCGCATATAATCGCGCCGTGCAAAGAATCGACGTCAGCCTGGGCAACCGCAGTTATCCGATCTTCATCGGCGCGGGTGCCATGGCACTCCAGGCCGAGATCGACAAGGCGATCCCGTCCCGCGACGTGCTGGTGGTGACCAATACGACCGTCGGCCCGCTGTATTCGGCGAAGCTCGTGGCGGCGCTGGCGCCGCGACGCTGCATCGAGGTGTCGTTGCCGGATGGAGAGGTCCACAAGACTCTCGCGAACGTCTCGCGGATGCTCGACGTGCTCGTGGCCAACCGGTTCGCCCGCGATGCGACCGTCGTCGCGCTGGGTGGCGGCGTCGTCGGCGACATGGCCGGGTTCGCGGCCGCCTGCTACCAGCGCGGCATCCCGTTCGTGCAGGTGCCGACCACGCTGCTGTCGCAGGTGGATTCCTCGGTCGGCGGCAAGACCGGCGTGAATCATCCCGGCGGCAAGAATCTCATCGGCGCCTTCCACCAGCCCGCGGCCGTTTTCGCCGATACCGACACGCTCGCCACGCTGCCCGATCGCGAACTGCGCGCCGGGCTGGCCGAGGTCATCAAGTACGGCTTGATCGTCGATCGGCAATTCTTCGACTGGCTCGACGAGAACGCCGAGCGGCTGCTGGCGCGCGATACCGTGGCGCTGACGCACGCGATCAAGCGTTCCTGCGAAGTGAAGGCCGAGATCGTCGCGCGCGACGAGCACGAACGCGGCGACCGTGCGCTGCTCAACCTCGGCCACACGTTCGGTCACGCCATCGAGAGCGCGACCAACTACTCCACGTGGCTGCACGGCGAGGCCGTGGGCGCCGGCATGCTGCTCGCGGCGGACGTGTCACAGCGGCTCGGCTGGGTCAGCGCGGCCGACGTCGCCAGTGTCGAGCGTGTGTTGCAGAAGTTCGGGCTGCGTACCGACGTGCGTTCGTTGCCAGCATCGACCATCGCCGAGAACATGAAGATCGACAAGAAGGTGGCCGCGGGCCGAATCCGGCTGGTACTCCTCAAGGGCATCGGCAAAGCCGTTGTCACCGGCGATTACGACGACGCTGCGTTGCGGGAGACGCTGCGGACGCGTTGCGGTTGACGGATGAGCGAGTCGCTCGCGCCGTACGCCGCGATCGATGAACGCAGCCGCGGCCGCCGTTTTCCGGAGCCGCCACCGCGAATCCGCAGCGAGTTCCAGCGGGATCGTGACCGCATCATCCATTCGAACGCGTTCCGGCGTCTCGTCTACAAGACGCAGGTGTTCGTCAATCACGAGGGCGACCTCTACCGGACGCGCATCACGCACTCGCTCGAGGTGGCGCAGATCGCGCGCACCGTGGCGCGAGCGCTGGACATCAACGAGACGCTGACCGAAGCCATCTGCCTCGCGCACGACCTCGGCCATACCCCGTTCGGTCACGCCGGCCAAGACGCGCTCAACGAATGCATGCGCGATTACGGTGGCTTCGAGCACAACCTGCAGTCGCTGCGGGTCGTCGACGAGCTCGAGGAACGCTACGCGGCGTTTTCCGGACTCAACCTCACGTTCGAATGCCGTGAGGGCGTGCTCAAGCACTGTTCGGTGGCCGATGCCCGCAAGCTCGGCGATGTCGGCGAGCGGTTCCTCAACCGCACCCAGCCCGGGCTCGAGGCGCAGCTCGCGAACCTCGCCGATGCCATCGCCTACAACAATCACGACGTGGACGACGGTGTGCGCGCCGGGCTGCTGAACGTAGAGGATCTTCGCGGCGTGCGCGTCTTCGAACATTGCCATAGCGAGGTTGTCGCGAAGTACCCCGAGGCCCCGGCCCGGCGGCAGCTCTACGAGACGATCCGTTGCATGGTTGGACGGTTGGTCAATGACGTCATCGTGCAGTCCAGCAAGAACATCGCGGCGGCAGGCGTGGACAGCATCGATGCCGTGCGCAAACAACCGCGGCCGCTGATCTCGCTCAGCGAAGGAATGCTGGAAGAGCACCAGGAATTGAAGCGTTTCCTGCGCGCGAAGCTCTACAATCACCCCAAGGTCAGGGAAGTCATGGATGAAGCCCGCGCCACTCTCAGGATGTTGTTCGAGGCGTATCTCGGTGACCCGTCACTCTTGCCTACCGAACACCAGGCCCTCGTCGCCCGTGCAGACGCCGATGGCGGAATGGCCGCGCGCGCGCGCGTGGTGGCGGATTATGTGGCGGGGATGACGGATAGGTTTGCCTACGTTGAAAAAGCGCGGGTAACTAATAGTTAGAGCGCAATTAGATCGAAAGATTACTGGAACGATTGACATGCCTAGTACCTCTCGCGAACACCTTCTATATGCTTTTCGTCGCGTGCTCAGGCCACTCATCCGAATTCTCATCCGATCGGGAGTCCGATATGACGATTTTCTGGAATTGGTTAGAGGCGTCTACGTAGAAAGTGCGATTCGAGATGGCATTGGCGGAAACTCCAAGCCGACTCGAGCAAAGGTCTCGCTATCGACCGGCGTCCCGAGGCGAGATGTCGATAGATACATCGACAACGACGGAGCGTTGCCCGGCGCACCGAAGACGCTGACCAAGATTCTGTCCGAAGTACTAAACCGTTGGCACACTGACTCGCAGTTCGTCGGGCCATATGGGATTCCGTTGGAGCTAGAAGTTAGGAGCCAAAAGAATCGTTCTTTTTCAGAGTTGGTAGCTGCTGTAAGCCAACAAACGAATCCAAAAGATGTACTCGAGGAGTTAGTTCGACTTCGAGCCGTCATTTGGTCCGGCGATACACACGTTCGCGTCGTGTCGCGAGCGTTTATTCCTGTCGAAGAGATGTCTCCGGCCCAAATCGAATTCTTCGGGAACGCGTTGACGCGGCTTGCGCACACTCTTCAGTTCAACCTAGACAGCACCAATGTGGAGAAGCGCCTCGAGCGTTCTGTAATTGCCAACAAAGGTTTACCAAAAGAAGTCGTACCCGTATTTCAAAAGTACGCCAGAGAGAAAGTTTCAGAACTGCTTATTGAGCTGGACAACTGGATCAGCCCGTATGCGAACCACATCGAACCTGACGGGAATTTCGAGAGGATCGGCGTCGCCGTTTTTCAATTTGTGGATCCCACGGCCGAGCTATCGAAACTTTCCGATCACGTAGTCCCCGATTCTCACTAGAGATTTGTACCCTTAAGGGTTTCTGGGCGCAAAATCTCGGCCCAGTGCAGCAAACTCGCATCAAGGGACTTTTGACTTAAACGACCCTTAGGACTACTGTTTGTGACGTAGGTCTCGATTTTTCCTATGTTTAGTCGAGTGTTGTCCATCCCAAGGATCGGGCGCGGGGGCATCAAATGAAGCAAAGAACAAGAAAAGCAATTTCTGTAGGAATTCTCTTTCTCTCTGTAGGCGTCTCAGTTCAGGCCGCCGGCATCTCTTCATTTGTTGTTGGACCAATCGAGCAAACTACTGACCGATCGGTAACCGTGCTTGGCCAGCGCTACCTACTGAAGAACGCCGAAACCAATCGCTTGAGTGCAGGAACCCTCGTGCTTGTCGAAGGACAGCTGAATCGAGATGGCGTCGCGCTTGCGACGCGCATTCGCGCCTCGAAGCAGATTTATGTTCCGGGGGCTCTAGATGTTGCGCTGACAGGTGTGGTCACAAGTTTCGACAGAACAAGCGGGCTGCTAACTATTGGCACGCTCAGTGTCTATGCAGTTGATGCTGTCGGCGCCGATCAGTCGACTATAGCCATCGGCAGCATCGTGGAAATTCTTGGTCGACAAGCCGCGCCCAATGGCGTGTTGTGGGCGTCTGAGATTCGCCACTCGGCACAAGCGATTGAAGGGACCGGGCGCTCCACGCAGGCTATTGAAGGCACGGGTCGTTCGACCCAAGCAATTGAAGGCACTGGCAGCTCCACGCAGGCTATCGAAGGCACCGGCCTTTCGACCCAGGCGATCGAAGGAACCGGCCGTTCTACGCAAGCTATCCAAGGCACCGGCCTTTCGACTCAGGCGATCGAAGGAACCGGCCGTTCTACGCAAGCCATCGAAGGCACCGGTCGTTCGACTCAGGCGATCGAAGGAACCGGTCGTTCCACTCAAGCCATCGAAGGCACCCGTCGTTCGACCCAGGCGATCGAAGGAACCGGTCGTTCCACTCAAGCCATCGAAGGCACCGGTCGTTCGACCCAGGCGATTGAGGGAACCGGCCGTTCTACACAAGCTATCGAAGGGACTGGACGGTCGACTCAAGCGATTGAAGGAACCGGAAAAGCTTTCTAGCTGGCCCGTTGAGATCGCTCCCGCGAGCGAACTCACTAAACCTTGATCGTTTTTCGACGCTCCGCGATGGCCAGGAACTCCGCGCGTCCGCCGCAAGCGCGGGCGCATCGAACATGGTCGCTTCGACCTCTGACGCCAGCAAGAAATTATTCGACCGCTTTAGCGACGACCTGAGAGCCGCAGCTGAAGGTCGAGTGTTGGCAGCGGACGTTCGCTAGGTACCACCGTCGTCGAAAAGCTTCAACGGCCGATTTCGCGCCGAATCCGACAGATACTCGCGACAACTTGCGGCGGTTTCTGCCCACATGAAGAGACGACTGGGTGGACCATTGCAGTCCAGCGGTGCATACGATTAAAAAAGATGTCGTGAGTCGTCCCCTGCGGCCCAAATCAAATTCGCCTAAACCCGGGACACGGGTCCTGGAAGAAGCGTTAGTCCAGCTGGCCTCGATTCTCTTAAGGCTAGGCATCGACTCCCCCCGGTCCGAAAGACTTCTCAGACAAGCCTTTGTAAAGGCGGCATCACTAACTGCAGGAAACAAATCACGGCGAACTACGCAATCACAAATTGCGTCGCTGGCCGGAATTAGTCGACTCGAAGTAAGACGTCTAATGCGGTTACAAGCTCAGCCGCAGCAACCCAAGACGAGCAGATTGAGCCGCATTGATCGAGTCATGGCTGGGTGGATGACAGACGTCGATTTCGCGAACTCGAAAGGGTCGCCAAAGCCTCTGGATTTCGACGGCGCGAACTCAAGTTTTGAAAAACTGGTTCGAAAATATGGCCGCGACGTGACCAAGAGAACGCTGATGCGAGAACTCGTAAGCCGAAAGCTCGCTACAGAGAAAAACGGTTTGCTGCATCTCAATTCAAGCGCCGTAAACATTTCCACTTCTGCAACGCCTTCATCTGCACTTGCCGACCTTAAATTCTTGAACTCCAGTCTCTCCGGATTTGATTTCACTCTCGGCCGACGCGGTTATGTTGTTAGGAAAATCTCGTTGGCCGCTCCAGATAGAAAGTCGCTGCTCCGGGTTCAGCGCGAAACATTAAAGAGAGCAGATGTAATGCTGGCCGCGCTCCGCGTATTTGAATTCCCTAAAGGCCAGTCGCAGCTCAGGCTTCGAAGTCCACGCCGTCGAGTGATTGTGACCACTTCAGTGACAACAGAATGCGGAGATGAGGAACATGCCTGAACTTGATGAATCCAAGGAGCAACGCAACCTCATCAACCTGTTAGCGACCGTCCTAACACTGTGTTTCTTAGACGACCGAATTAGCACGGAGAGACTAGATCAAATCATCGCCGTAGCTCGACAGAACGCAAGACGGTCAGCTCGAAGACTTCGTTCACCGCGTAGAAACATCGTCAATCATGATCAGATTGGCCACCTCATATATCAGTGGCAACGAACTCCGGCCTATCTAGGCGATGACGGAAGGCCGTATCCGATCCCGGCGTCCGGCCCGGCGCCGAGCATTGAGGCCATATTCAAGAAGCTGAAAATGAGTGGCAGCTTTGCGCAGACCGTGAAACAGATGAGAAAGCTCCGGAGGGTCAGATCCACTCGAGATGGACTCTTCCTGCCCCACTCCGAAGCAACGATTATTCCGACGCTGACGCCGGAAGTAGTTGAGGCTGTCACCCAAACCATCGACAGCTTTGTTGCGACCATTCTTCACAACACTTCGCTCAAGGCGAAGCGCAAGAACCTCTTGATTGAGCGAGCAGCATTCGTTCCTGATCTGCCGACTGCAAAAATCGCAAAATTTAAGTCATTCGCGCGCGAGCAGGGAGGTGCTCTGCTTGAGACGGTAAACGACTGGTTAGAGGGCAGCCGCGAGCCAGTCGCTCGAAGGCCAAACGCAAAAGGAACTGCCGCAGCTGGTCTTCATATATTTGCCTTCGTGAGGAAGGCAAATGACTGAAGCTGCAATAGTGAGTGCGCTTCTAGGGGCTCTCGGTCACAACTGCCAAATGCTTGTGACAGAGGTTGTAGATCGCTGAACCGCTGGGTAACAGTTCCTTACCTACTACCCACTCCTCAACGTCATCAACGGCGGCTGATTCACCACCGACCGCGTCGCGAGCCATCCCGCCCCGCACACCAACACTCCCCCGCCGACCAGACCATAAATCCACACCAGCGGATCCAGCGTGTACGGTATCTGCAGCACATTCTTCGCGATGTAAAACCCCGCGATCGACGCTCCCGCCGCCGCCAGCACCCCTGACAACACACCGAGCGACGCAAACTCCGCCAACAACCCCTTGAGCACGGTCGATCGATTGGCGCCGAGCGTCCGCAGCATCGCGCTTTCGTAGCGTCGCTCCTCGCGACTCGCCTGCACGGCGGCGACGAGAACCACGAGCCCCGCCATCAGCGTGAACAGGAACACGCTCTGCACCGCCGCCAGCGCCTTGTCGATGATCGATCGCACCTGGCCGAGCAATTCATCCACGTTGAACACCGACACGCTCGGGAACCGGCGCACGAGGTCGGCAATCATCTTCGGATCCTTCGCGTCGAGATGCGCCGCGGTCATCCAGGTGCCTTGCGATCCCTCCAGCAAATCCGGCGCGAACATCAGAAAGAAGTTCGGCTGGAAACTGTCCCACTTCACCTTGCGGACGCTCGAAATGGTCGCGGTGCGCGTGTCGCCGGAGAGGTCGAACTGCAGCGTATCGCCGATCTTGAGCTTGAGCTCCTCCATGTATTCGCTCGACACGGACACGAGTGGCTTGCCGTATTCCTCGGGCGTGAACCAGTGACCGGCGGTGATCTCGTTGTCGCGGCCGAGCTGCTGCGCCCAGGTGATGTTCTGATCGCGAGTCGCGAACTGCTTGCCGCGATCGGTCGCGAACGTCATGTCGTCGATGGGCTTGCCGTTGA
>Ga0335075_10013956_pt1 | contig 12088 bp, 10 predicted proteins | sample Lox_Sample_24_FD_206723 | JGI IMG/M metagenome (GOLD analysis project Ga0335075, IMG submission 206723) | Soil microbial communities from Loxahatchee National Wildlife Refuge, Florida, United States - Lox_Sample_2.4 | ecosystem: Environmental > Terrestrial > Soil > Wetlands | place: USA... | reverse complement strand
TGTAAGTATAAGGCCCGCACAGAACTAGCTTTCAAATTTTCGGAGTTACCTTAAAAAGGACTTTTTTCGCGAAGTCATGATGTTGAGAACGCGATGGCTCACCTCAGCCATATTGGCCTGGAGATTGGTTCTCATGTGCCGACAGATTTTGCGGGTTTTGTAGTCTGCACCTCGCATTGGTCCTCGAGGTAACTGTACAAGCAGCAACGGCTCATTATTACTAGGGTCGGAATGATTCATGGGTGCTAGTTTTAAGGTTGTCCTGTAAGAATTGTAATGATAGTGAATTTGGTGTGGAAATTCATTTGTAATCCTATTATTCAAGCTGGCCCTAAGAAGCAATGTAAAGGATCAATATCTCACACACCCAACAGCCTATATGCAGCCTTCACCATTATCGGAAAAGAGCGGCCCAGAATTTCTATGCGAGAAAAAGAATAACCACCTAGAAAGAAGTCAACCACAAGAAGGAATACGATGGCGGGGAAAGCATTGACGGCCAAATCTCTTCTGTTATAAGAGAGATATCGATCATCGGGAGACGAGCGAACATTAATTCTTCTACAGATTCCTGAGCACTCTTCTGCAGCGAAATGGCGCCGAATTCAAAGATCCAAATCTCCAAAGTAGAGCAGCAACAACGTGCACAACTCTTCTGTCACGTGCCATACCGGTGGAAATTTGGCCATCTCACTACCAAGCAGGCTATTTGTGCATATTAGATATTTAGAATCTCAACCGTTGAATGTGCAAAGCCCTTTGCATTCATGAGAGTACACCTAATGAGCCACCCCTAATGCAGACTCATGTCCTCGATTGTAAGCAAGCCGAAAACAGACCAAACCACGTTTCACCATCTATTTCTTTGCGGCAGCAGCCTCGTCAGCCTTCTCCTTCGCCCTCTTCTCGCGCTTGCCGACAAGTCTAGCCTCACTCCGTGATTCTCTCAGTTTTCTATATGCACCACCCTCAATTGATTCTGGCATATCATCCTTCTTGATTTCCTTGATACCCGGCTCCGCATTGACAATTGGTAGCGCCACCTTGGTGTGCTTCATGTGCTCAGCTTTATTGGCGGCAGAAACATCCTCCTTGCTGGCATCGCCTTTCTTGTGCTGGCCAGCTCTGCGAGGGAAGAGGATGAGGCGCGCGCGGTAGGCCTTTAGTCGCTCAACGTTAGTAGCAAGTGATTCCATAGAGAGATTTTGGCGGCGGGGATCGACGGAAATACCGATCGTGGGTGCGAGCTTGCGGGGGATGCCAGCTTCCTGTTACAATGTTATGACTTGTCTAACTTCTAGATCCTTTAGAAATTACCTTTAACTCTGCCAAAGTGAAACCACGTCCAGCTCGAACTCGGCGGTTGTATTTGATGGTAGGGCAACGGACGATTGGTCTCAGTTTGTCAACTGGTCGGGGAGCCACCGCAGCAGCCTTTGTGAGACGAGCATTACGGCGTCTGAGCTTTCGGCCGGGCTATTATGTGTCAGAACCCACTACTTATTTGTAAATTATTGATTATATGTACCTGGTCGAAGTGAACTCGAACTCGTCGCTGCCAATCCTTTCGGAAGTCTGAGCAAGATCAGTACTGCAACCCTTCACAATGGACTTGAAAGAGTGCTCACGGTTGTGCGGTATCTGTTGGTTGTGTTTGATCGCCATTTTTATCGCTGTCTCTCTTGGTCTTGTCCAAGAGGGATGCTGCGATGGGGTGTTGTCGGCGAGGGGATATCGTCGACGTCGGGTCTTGAAAAGTAAATTCAATCAAATATTCCCGAAGTGTGGGCAGAGGGCAAACAAGCGATGCTTGCCTTGTATATCTGGCGAGAAAGGCCCGTCGGGCTGGACGTTCAAACAATGCAAACACACCTTAAGCGAGTTTGTAGCCTCTCGACTATAAATTCTCCTCTTCTCCCCCAATTCTTTTTTTCCTTCTTCATACTTACCTTCTTCGAAGACCCAAGATCAAGAACATGGGTTCTTACTTTACGAGACCTGCATTGCACAGCGCGGCGTCAAGTAAGGTCTGGTATCCTTCGGGGTCCCAGCGAGGGCAATTTTTGATTGCTTCCTTTATTGGAAATTTCTTTCATTGTGATCGGCGCCTCGCGCGTCGACATGAAGAAGGTTGTGATAGTGACTGTAGTGAGACCTAACGTGTCCGTGTATATTTGTAATCTATGTAAGCTACATCTATGCCATGTATTGAGATGTTATTGAAGCTCTGTACGAACCGTAGAAGCTGATGCGGTGAAACTGAAGCAGGCAACCATTGTGGCAAATCCATAGAACCGTGCTCAAGGAAGCTCATTAGAGCTCATAATCGATCTATCTTCAAGCTCTTGATCAATAAAACAGGCCCTCTATGATCACGATAGCTCCTAGTCTGGCTAATGCTTGTGACGCTGAAGTGGTTATGATGGTTGTAACAATCCCTTGGAACCAATTTCATCATAGTTTACCAATGACTTGCAGATGTCTTCATACCAAACATCAGTACAGTCTAAACCTATTCACCATGCTGGACAGTCTTTTCGTCTTAACTTTCCTCCTATTGATATGATCTAGTGATCAAGAGCTACCTGTAATTTTACTCAGAGCTGTCAGAGTGAGCGCGAGCGGGTAAAGTGAGTGGCTGGACGCAACACGCATCACTGGCGGCTCTACAGGCAACTTCGTTGACGAAAACTGGATCGTGGCGCAACAAATGGTAATAGATACTGCACCCCTAGAGTCAGCTTGGAAGGTCCTCGTTGTTACTCGTGGCGCATTTGGTCAGTCACGGAGCACAGGGGCACAACATCAATATTGAGCAAATATCGCATTGGAAGGTCGATCCTAAGCCGGCAACGTCGAACGTTGCCAGGTTGAGCAGAGTAGCTATATGCTGGTCTAAGATGACTTGCTGAGATGTGATGGTAAAGCTTTGCAGAGTCTACGTATAATACAAATACAGTATGAAATTAAAATCAAACGGACCATGAAACTCCGTGGCCTCCCACCGGGTATTTTAATAAGAACACCTCCAGATCAAACAGTTATTTTTCGAGATCCTGCCTAAGCCCATCCTCCAATACCAAGGCCAATACCTCCATCGTTTGTTCTCATCCTTTTCGCCTCAAATTCCGTCGAGTCATCAACGCGTTTTCTCTTTTCAATACCACTCTTTGTGACTGAACCAAAGATCTTGGCTTGCAACAATCCGCTGGTCTCGGCAGCAAGCGTCGGTTCTGCAGGACTTCCAACAACTTCCATCGACTCTCCTGGATCGATTCTCAACATCTCAGCAGCAGTTTGGCTAGCCTGTGATTCGGGAATATCTTCGTCGGCGCTTTCGTTATATGCAGCGATCTCTTCTGCGTCTTCAGCAGATATGGTACTATCACGGCTCTTGCGACTGCGCTCTTTTGTGGGTGTAAAGTATTCTAGCTGATTGCGGTAACGTGGCTCAGACTGAGGTGCGAATTGGACTGAAGGTAGCAGATTGCCATTCTCTGTCATGGGTCGGGATCGAGCCGGAGTGGACGGCAGTGAGGACAACGACTGAACTCCACGCTGGTGCCTGACATTGTTTCGGTGGGATGGACGAGATGTAGTGGGTGTCGAAGGGGCACTATTGTTCTCTTGATTGAGTACCCGATCAGCCAACAACAATGCAGCGAACGAATCTTGGCTGTCATGGTCCTGGCGGATAGGACGAGACGTTTGCTTTGGAGTGTTACGGTATTGTTGAGGTGTCACTGGAAACGCGCTCGAACTTCGAGGAGTGGCGGCTGCATATATACCACCGGGACTCTTCAAGCGAGCAAGATGTTCTCGATTCTCTCGGATACGCTTCAGAAAGTTGCGATTGTCCTCCGTCAGAGTGCCGATTTCACAGTCCTTCTGGGCAATGACCTTCTTAGCCTTCTGTAGACGTCGATGTAGAAGAGTGTTCTCATTGTCGATAGCCTCACAATATGCCTTAAGCTCTGCAATATAGCGAGAAGTAGCAGACTGTACTGGCGAGCTCAGATCTCGACGAGCTTGGCGCGCTTGCTCGGCCTTCTGCAAGACTTCGACTTCACGTCGAGTCATTGCATGTTCTACCTCCATACGTTTTGCAGCTTCCTCGGTTTCAATGCTCAGCATATTATGCTGCAACTTATAGTGTGCCGCTAACATTCTGGCCTCTCGAAGTTCAATATCAAGCCTGGTGACTTCGGAGACAGTACCATGTAGCATCTCACGCAACTCAGTCGAAGAGGCTTCGGCAATCTGTTGGGCGGTGGGAAGTGCAATACCTGTGCTAACTTCTCGCTTCGCCCCATTCGGTAGCGTAGGAGGCGGGGATGAAAAGATGGATGGTGTGGGGGTGGTCGCTTGAGCCAGAGGAGAATCTGCGACAAGTCGCTTTGGAGCTTGGGACGAGGGCGGTGGAGTCATCGATGAGGAGGGAGGTGGAGGCGAGCTGTATTTCATGCGCTCTACATGACGAGAAGTTGGTAGATTGTCAAGAGGGAAAGAACGGGACGGAGAAGACGGATTGCCAACAATCATTGAGGTTGTTGGAGACATGGCCTGGGGGATCTCAATACTCGAAGGAAGCGTTGCATGCTGAGGCTGCGGAGTAGATAGGACATCGGCCTGCGTACCCTCATCGTTGAATGGCGATTCTGAATCCATGATCACTACTCGGCGGGAGACAGTAGAGGGAGAGTCGTATGGTCAAGGCCCAGCGCAAGCTCACGGTGAGTAAGGCTAAAATTGTCGCCGCACGTCGATTGCCAACGACATAGGTCTGCAAGAGTGAAATGACAGCAGGAGGGGGTGAATTGTGCTCACAATGCCATCCGATAAGACGTATTCAGCAGTCAAACAGTAGTGAATGAAGTGACTTGAGTGTTGAGCTGCGTCGCCCTCAAGAGGGGCTGGGAGGTCTGTAACTAATTAGACCCTTTCACAATCACATGCGCTAAACCTTATTTAGGTTAGCCGTTGGTTGACATGGAGACCATCACAAATACAGCGTTGTATTGTGAAATGGAAACGTCAATTGGCTTTGAAACACTAAACTTAAGTGACTGTAGTGGAATCTGTCCTCTATAAATGGTCTTTAAATTTCCTATTTTCTGATTTCAACCTCTAAAAATCACTTCGCCGGATCAAGCAACGCGTGATCAATCGCCAGCCGGCTACAAACGCGAAAATGGAGTCCCCGAAATCGCGCATTCCACGCTCGAGACTCCCAGTGCCCAAAGCAGCGCTGAGTTTGCGCTCCTCACCGTCTCGAGATTCATTGACAAGTCCAGACTCTATAACAATACCACGACTGCGAGGTACACCTTCTCGAGATCAGCTATCGTCTACGGGTAAAAGGGGCTCCTCCATTGGGACTGTAATATACTCCCCCTTAAAGGTGCAGGCACAGGGTGGAAGCAAGCAGGAAAACGGTTTGCGGAGGTATTTGGATTCAAATCTGGAGCAACAACAACATGTCTCGAGCCCGGAAGGAAGGAACACCCCAAGGAAGCTACAAAATCCAGCGTCGCCAGCAGCTTCCGTTGAAGATGGAACAACTCCACGAAAGCCACGGCAATCTTTGTCGGAAAGGACAATGGAAACACTCTCACAGTTACCCCCATCACCAGCAGTTAGGAGGAGGGACTCTAGCTTCTTCAACCCTGATAGTCCCATGCGCCCTCCATCTAGGACAACCAATTCAAGACCCGGATCAAGTTACCAACAGGATATATCTATGCCGCCTCCAGCCCGTTCTGTCGGCTCACGACCAAGCTCCAGTGCAGGTCATAAGGGAGAATTGGTACCTATTGACTTCCGAGCACCCATCAACACCTTCCAACCCCCAAAATCATCTGTCGCTAATGAATCTGCATCGAAAGGCCCAACAAACACGAAATCACTGAAGACCCCGCTGAAAGCCAAGAGCAATGTAAACCTTCGCTCGAGTGTGACTCCTTCTAAACTTACCGTGCCCGCACCAGCCTCTGTCAAGGGTGACAAAACGCCAACTCCCGTTAAGATCTCACCAAAAATAACACCCATTAAATCCGGCAGCAACACAATAGGAAGTAAGCCTTTAAAGCCTCGTGCATCAGTTGGTGGACTATTTCGCAAACCTTCCATGCCTGAAATTGATCGAGGAACTGCTGAGACTAGCCCTGATTTGAAGAAAACGCCAGCTAAATTACCCAAAACATATTCAAAAGTCTCACCATCAGCACCCAAAGGCCCATTGCAGAGCAGTCCGAGCATTAACAACCCAAAAGACCAGCCAACTACCCCCAGAAAGTCATCGCTCGCTCTGAGAGAACAGATTGCGAAAGCAAAAGCTGCGAAACGAGCCCAAGGCTCAAGACAGGCATCAGGGACTCAGGAGGTTAACTCAACAGAGGAGTCATCTATTATACCAACGGGAACATTCGATTTTGGTCTTGCTGAAGATCCATTTAATCAACAAAGAAATCAAGACGGGGCTAAAGGACTCCTGCGCAAACGTATTGACGGCGCTCGAACAGATGGACGCCTAAATATTGCAGCCATGGGGCTGAAAGAAATTCCTGCAGAGGTCATGGATATGTACAACTTTGACGCAATCAATGGTTATGGCGGTTCCTGGGCAGAGACTGTGGATCTCACTCGATTTGTTGCAGCAGACAATGAGCTCGAGTACCTTGGCGATGATATATTCCCTGACATAGACCCCCTTGAATTACTAGACCATGATGATTCGAAAGGTAGTCAATTTGGTGGATTAGAGACACTAGATCTGCACGGCAATCTGCTAAAAGCATTACCGCTTGGACTTAGAAGACTTAACCTATTGACCACATTAAATCTGGTAAATTGACCCACACTTTTACAACTCCCACGTCACAAACTAATAAATGCGCAGTCTTACAACAAGCTTGACAACTCCAGCCTTGAGGTGATCTCACAGATCACTAGTTTAAGAGATCTCAAAATCGGTAACAATGATCTGACTGGCGACTTTAGTACTGCCATTGCAAAGCTGCACAATCTTGAAGTTCTCGATATTCAACATAATCACCTTACATCTTTGCCCGAAGGCCTCGCAGAGCTTGTTCGTCTGCGTGTGCTTAATCTCTCAGAAAACGCCTTTACGTCTCTGCCGTTCGAAACACTACATCGGCTGCCTCTCATTGAGCTTTCAGCTGCCAAGAATAAGCTTGAGGGTGTGCTGATTCAAGTTCAAGATGTGGAGCTACCGCAACTACAAGTTCTTGATGTTTCCGTCAACTCCCTAAGCAGTCTTGCATTGGACAAACTTAGACTGCCAGCTTTACATCAATTGAGTTGCGCCGCCAATCGTTTGACCAGTCTTCCCGACATGACCTCTTGGCAATCCCTACTCACACTGGCGGCAGAAGATAATAACATTGGTAGTATACCTGAAGGGTTTACAGAGCTAGCCAAGGTGAAGAATGTGGACCTGACTGGTAATAACATCAAGATTCTTGATGACAGAATTGGTCTCATGGGAAGCCTAGATATATTCCGCATCAGTGGCAATCCATTGAGGGAGAAGAAATTCTCTAGCATGACAGCGGAAGACCTAAAGAGGGCTTTGAGCGCTCGACTTGATCCATCAGAAACGGAAGTTGTCCAAGAAGAGTCTTCCGAAGTCTTTACTTCATGTCCAAGTTCCCCAACTCGGCCCAATTCGTTAAGCTGGCCCGTAAAGGCTGGAGGCGTTCTAGACCGGTCCAACACTCAATCTTTTTCTCTCGACCCAGTCATTGTCGCTGAGACAGCAGCCAACAACACCATTCGAGTCTTGAATCTGCGTCACAATCTCTTCAAAGACATTCCCAATACGGTCACATTCTTCGCTTCCACTCTCACCACACTCATTCTATCACACAACGAATTGGCAAGCGACACCTTTCTAAACGACGACCTCGAACTTCCCTCTCTAAAAGAGCTCAACCTCAGCTCCAATACTTTCACGTCCCTCCACCCCCTAACTACCTACCTACACGCTCCCGCTCTCGAAAAGCTCGATATAAGCTTCAACCGGCTCCCCTCTCTCTGCATTCTGCGCTCCTCCTTCCCGCAACTAGCCGTCCTCCTCGCCTCCAACAACTCCATCACAGAGCTGCGCCCGGAAGCCGTGAAAGGCCTCAAGATTTTGGATTGCAGCAGCAATGATATCGAAAGCTTAAATCCGAGAATCGGTCTTCTGGGAGGGCCCGGGGGCTTGGAGAGGTTGGATGTTGGTGGGAATCGATTTCGGGTGCCGAAGTATACGGTGCTGGAGAAGGGGACGGAGGCGACACTTATGTGGTTGAGGAATAGGATTCCAGTCGGGGAGGAGGGAGGCTTGGGGGATGTTGATTAGGTGTATTGGTGTGTGGTTGGGAGAGGGGGTGTTTGGGTCGGGTTCTTTGGGGCGTGAAGGAGATATGTTGGTTGTCGGTTGTCAATTGAGGTTTTAGGGCTTTGACTATAGCTCATGCATTGTGCTTTTAGGGGCTACCTTGAATCTTGTAATTATCAATGATTTCGCCAGAGCAATGGACCCATCATGTGATATTGATATCGACTAGTAGCTAAAGCTTATTCTCAATCCATCTCCTAATCAACTCCGTCTGCTCCCCAGGCTCTCTATACCCAAACTGCACATCCAAAATCGTCTGGTCATGACATTCTCCTTCGGCTACAGAGAGCGTGACTTTTGCCTCCTCTTCCCCCTTCCCTTCTTCCCCCATCGCCATCCCCTCCTCAAGCTTCCCCGCAAAAACAACAATATCATCCACGAAAATCTCATCGTTCCCCGCCACAATCAGTACTTCCTCCACCGGAAACCCCTGCCACCATGACGGTGGCGCCATAATGGGCTGGTTGTACTCATCTACATTCTCGCTGTGCGGGTGCTCGGTGCCCATGAATGCAGCGGAGGACTTCTTGCAGGAAAAAGGGGTTATGACGTCCTTTTTTACATTCCGCGTGAAGGCGGGCGCGGCGGTGGAGAAGGAGATCCAGGGGGAGATGAGCACCAGAGCTCGTAGGGGGGAGGAGAGGGTGAGTGGGAGGATGGGAACTGTGGTGGAGGGGTGGGGGTGGAGGATGTGGGAGAGGAGAGCGAGGGCTAGGTTTCCGCCGGCGGAGTCGCCTGTCAGGATTATGTTGCCGGGAGCGATGTGTAGGGTATGGAGGACATGGTAGAGGAGGGAGGCGGCTTGCTGCAGTTGGCGGGGGTATTTGGCTACTGGCGCGAGGTCTGTGGTATATTAAAGCGGCGTTGAATGGGAAGGAGGGTACGGGAGAAGATAGAAGAAATATACCATACCGTAAGAGAGGAAGAGGATGGCAACGGATTTGGTTTCTTTGGAAAGGATCTGTTGGAGTTGGTACATGAACTCCATGTTTGCCCGGCCTGATGGGAGGACGTATCCACCACCTGTTGCTGTTAGCTTCTTTCGTAATTCCCAACTATGTAAAGGGCGTAACAAATACCGTGGAAATTGATGATAACTTTCTTAGCAGAACTTGGCCCGATCCAATGTGCTTGGGTCCCATCTTCTAGAACCTCATTGTTTGGGGTCAACCCGTGTCTCTTGCACAGCTGCGCATAAACGACATCCGTGTGTGGGTTGACCAGACTGTAGTATGACGAATTAGCACAGAGTTGTGGGACGGAGATCTGTCAGGCTGAGAATAGATGGAGCAAATAAATATAAGAAACACTGACTGTAATTGTGCGATAGATAACCTATCAATGGCATTCCGAATGAAAGTATACATGAAATTTCTGTAGCTTGTTGGTGGTCTGTGGTCAGAACCTTGAAAAGGGCCAGTGAAGACAGCTGCCAGGCCAGCGGCATCTACAAAATTAACTCGGTAAGCTATTGAGCTTTCTGTGTGGGATATTAAAGTAGAAGCACGAACAGCAAATTGCAATACTTGGAAGTATATTTAGCTTCTCTCCAAGACTCAATTGGGCTATTGAAGCCTGCTGCGACCGAGTTGAGGAAGACATGATGGTAGTTGTCATGTAGACAAAGCACTCAGGTATACTTTCGTAATAAGGTGATATTACACAGTCTACAAGGAGAGGGATAAAGAGAAAAGCAAAAAAACAGCGGCAATTAGGAGAAATTATCTGGAGAGCAGTTGCACTTTGGAGTTCAAGCACTGGACGGTTAATTGTCGTTGAACTACTTTGGGACTAGCCAGGGCAGATTGCCTCGGCCATTTGGATGGGGTATGCCCCATACCCCTGTGATTCCACGCATTGTGAGATTCAGCGTCACGGAACTCTAGGAGCAGTGGTAGTGACAGTAGATTATCTTATTATTTGCTCTTGATCTTCTGCATACCCCTCTTTCGCTTCCCCCCCACTTCCCTCCCTTCCTCAATCTCGAGCAAAGCTTCTCTTTTCTTCTCTCCAACTAGCTTCAATGCTTCTCGTATCACTCTAGTCTCGAGGTTGACTCCTTCCTCCTTCCATGCCTCCATTTGTCGTCCAACTCTTACCTCAATTGCCTGGATTAACTGCACGTCTCTTTGTCCTACAAACGTTATTGCCTCGCCCTTCCTGCCTGCTCTTGCTGTTCGTCCTACACGATGAATATAGTCATCTGGATCGCGGGGTATGTCATAATTAATGACTAGTGCAACTTCTGGAATATCGAGACCACGTGCTGCAACATCTGTCGCCACAAGAATCCGAGCAGCGGACGCACGGAATCGAGCCAGATTGTCTATTCGCTGACGTTGCGGAAGCTTTGAATGAAGTGCTGTAACTCGATGCTCAAGCAGACGGAGAAGATGAGTGAGGTAGTCCGCTGTAGAAGTTCGGTTGCAGAATATGATGACCGATTTGGAGACATTACGATCTGTTAACAAGAACATGTGGAGGTAGTGTTCCCGGTGCGTGACTGGTATTTGTAAATGGCTTTGCTTTAATGATGAAGGGATAGCCAAAACCTCCGTGTCGACCTCGCAAACAAATACTGGAGGTTTCCCAGGAGTCTGTGGCATCTCCTTGAGAGCCCGCACCTCAGGTGTGATAGTCGCTGTAAATAGTAAGGTCTGTCTCTTCGACGGCGGGGGAAGAACAGATAGGCATTCTTCGACATCTGGTAGCATGCTACCTTCATTGCCAGACGCCAGCAATCGATCTGCCTCATCAAGAACGACCATGCGGACACGCCGTAGACCACATATGGTATCCTCCCCAGACGTCCGTATATGATCCGCTAATCGTCCAGGAGTTGAAATCACAATATGGGGACGCTGCGCAAGAGCTGTTGCCTGCTGACGCATATCGGATCCTCCCGTTATGAGCACGGCTTTGAGTGACTGAGGCGAAGAAATGGCCTTGAACTGTTCGTATATCTGCAGCGCCAGCTCCCTATAGACCAAATTGTTAGTAAATCAGGTCCACCTATCATAAAGTGTATGAATGAATACCTGGTCGGCGTCAAGATGACCGCAAAGATTCCAATGGGATCTTCTGCCCATTTCTGCAATATTGGGACGGCGAAAGCCACAGTCTTGCCGGAACCGGTCCTACTTCCTCCTATGCAATCTCTGCCCTTCAGAATTTCTGGTATACAACCCTTCTGAATCCCCGTAGGCCGCTTGATAGCCATTGAACCCAAAGAACTTACAAGCCATGGCTTCACATTCAAGGACTGAAAATTTGTATGAGGATCCGTCGGCACCAATATTGCATGGCTAGGAGGATTCTTAATGAGTGCAGTGTCTTTGAGTTGCACCCTTATCCGCGACGGCACCGAGATCCTTGGAGGAAGGCTATCATCTTGGTCAAGACTGTCAATTTTTCCTCGTGAAACTTTTCTGCGCTTACGCGAGGCTGTAGAGTCCAGGGAATCGGCGTCGGAGTCGGAATCGAGATTCGAGGACTTCTGCGTCGAAGGCCCTGACTTTACGTCAGAATCCACGCCATTATCAAAAACAGGGGATGTCCTTTCAGCGCTTGAGTCGGCCATTCGTGCCACCATGAATGCATGAAGGAGTCAAGATGATCTATGCGCGACAAAGGGAAAGTCGGCATGCTATTCGCCCGAGAAAGATTTGCGGTTTGCGCAGCGCT
>Ga0335075_10013955_pt1 | contig 12088 bp, 8 predicted proteins | sample Lox_Sample_24_FD_206723 | JGI IMG/M metagenome (GOLD analysis project Ga0335075, IMG submission 206723) | Soil microbial communities from Loxahatchee National Wildlife Refuge, Florida, United States - Lox_Sample_2.4 | ecosystem: Environmental > Terrestrial > Soil > Wetlands | place: USA: Florida... | reverse complement strand
TTTTCCATTCCAGATCCGCCAGTGCAATCGCTCGACCGCGGTTACAATCACCGCCTTCGCAGCTGCGCGCACCGGATCACCCGCCGCCAGTCCATCGCCGATTTGTTTGAGATGTTGAAGTCTCATCACGATATGGAACCAGTCAAGAATTGGCGGTTCCAGAACGCCAGCATCGGCCAGAATACCCCGGAGTCCAGGCCAACCGTCGGTGAAGGCCGTCAGCGCGGTGTCGCTGGTGCCGCCAACCGTATCAAGGGTCTTCCTGATCAGCCCTTCGATGTCTGTCCCGGATTTCGCGACGCTGCCGAAAACCTGACGGCCGCCGGCTTTCGTTTCGACATTGCCTACCCGCACCTCGAACCGACTTTCTCCGTTCTCGCGGCTCCTTATAAAGGTGGAATCCACGGTGACCGTGATCGCCGCCGCCGCTGCCAGAGGTCTGACCTCGGCACGGTCGGCTAGCCCCGCGCCGGCCTTCAGGGTGTGGCTGCGCAAGGTCCTGGGGTCGATGCCGGCGCCGACCGGAAATATGTGCTCCAGTAGATCAGCGCTCACCCGGTACGTCATCAGAGCGGACAGGTGTGCCCGGAGCCGGTCCAGTTCCGGTGTTGAGCGGCAATGCGACGGCCAATTAATGCCTGTTTCGATGCGGCCGCACGCGGCACAGTGAAACCGAGGGAGCCTCAATCTCACCTGTCCGAACAGCGTCGCGACCGCGTGGTCACGATAGTCTTTCACCCGGCAAACCCCATCGCCGCAGGGGCAAATCGGCCGCCGGACCGCGTGCTCCCTCGCCTGAGCGCTTGAGATTTCACGCTGAACCCGCGCGAGCAGCTGTTTGGCTTCCGTCAGGGTCAATCCCAGATTGGCGATATCGCCGAGGTCATCAGGCTTGCTGATCTTCATGATGTTCACGCACGGACCCTCGTCTCCGGCTGCCGCCAACCGCAAAATCCACTCCACGTCCCACCCCCGGCCCAAGAACGGGAGCGAAAATATCCGGCAGCCACTGGCACCTCCAGTTTTGCATCAGTCCCAACCGGGAACATGCAAGTCATAGTGGTTGCTACATAATACCGCTTTAGCGCCGTAGGTCGGGGGTTGTTCAGTCACTCAATTTTGCGCCATGCGCCAAGGGTCGAACGCACTGTGTCGAGCTCAGCGATGATGGCGCATTTCGACGCTTCAGCCGCAGCATCCGGCTAGCGAAACGCCGTCCTGGTACACGCAGGACCGGTCCGGAACAGAATGGGAATTAGGGTTCCCTCCCCGCACCCGTCGCAAGCTCCACATCAGACCGATCATGTCCGCTCCAGCGGGCTGTGCGACATCCGTCTGCCAGCAATGGTCATGACCGTCCGAACTGGTTGAGCGACTGGCATGGTGATTGCTTGAAGACCAGTTGCCAATGGCTCCGGAATTCCTGCCCGACCTCCCCGCAAGAAGGCGCCGAGGTTTCTATGGTTCCCCAAGCCCGCTTCCGTGCTGACCCGGTGCCGGTCGATGAAAAGCTCAGCAAAGGGTCGGTGGGGGCGACTGCTGAACATGCACGTGCTTTTGGCCGACGATGACGCCGTCCGCGCAGTCGCGCTGATGCGTGTGCTCGCCGCGGTCCCAGGGCTTACGCTCTCCCGCCTGCAATCCGGCCAGTTGCTTGCAGACGCCGTCGCGGTCCACGCGCCCGATGTGGTGATCGTCGACATGGCCCGGCCCGATCGCGACGCACTCGACGGCGTGCGGCGCGTGACCGAGGCCAATCCTCGTCCGATCGTCATGTTTGTCGATCAGGACGACCCGGATTTCATGGAAGCAGCGATCAGTGCCGGCGTTTGCTCCTACAACGTCGCCGGCGTACCGCCGCCCGACATGCGGCCGATCCTGCGCGCGGCGATTGCCTTGTTCCGCCGCCACAAGGAAGCGCAGGACGAGCTGCGCACGGTGCAGAACAGGCTGGAGGAGCGCGGTATGGTCGACCGTGCCAAAGCCTTGCTGATACGCGAGCGCCGCATGACCGAACCCGACGCCTATCGTTGGCTGCGCCGCCGCGCCATGGCCAGCGGCCGGCGTATTCCCGAGATCGCCCGGGATTTACTGCACGATTCCGGAAAGGCCCAGCCATGAGCCAGCCTGTCCGGATTGGCCTGCTGCGCCTCGCCGACAGCGCACCGGTTTTGGTCGCCGCCAACCGCGGCTTGTTCGAGGATTGCGGCATCGCGGTGCAGATCAGCGTCGAGCCGTCCTGGGCCAACATCGCGGACAAGCTGATCTACGGCTTGCTCGATGCCGCGGTGATGCTGCCGCCCCTTGCCCTGGCCTGCACGCTGGGCCTGCGCGGCGTGCGGGCGCCGCTGCTGGTGCCCATGGGGATCAGCGAGGGCGGCAATTCGGTTGTGCTTAGCTCCGACGTCGCTGCGGCGGTCGGTGGTGAGACGGGCGCGATAGCCACGGGACGGCGCTTCGCTGCCTGGGCGCACGCGCAGCCCGAACCGCCGCGGCTAGCCGTCGTGCATGTGTTCTCCACGCACAATCTGCTGCTTCGCTATTGGCTGGCCGCATGCGGGGCCGATCCGGATCGCGACGTGCGCATCGTCAGCGTGCCGCCAGAACTGGTCGTGACGGCGATGGCCGAAGGCGCCGTTGCCGGATTCTGCGCCGGCGCGCCATGGGGCACCGTGGCGGAAGAGCAAGGCGCCGGCCGCGTGGCGTTGGGCAGTTCGGAAATCTGGGCTTCGCACCCCGAAAAATGCCTTGCGGTGCGTGCCGCCTGGGCGGCGGACAACCCGCTGGTGCTGCAAGGGCTGTTGCGGGCACTGCTGCGGGCCGGGCGTGTGTGTGACGGCGGGGCGCAGGCTGAGGCCGTGGCGGACCTGTTGGGGCCGGAGTTTCTCGGCCTGTCCCGCACTGCCTGCCGGGCCGCACTGCCGGGTGGCGACGCCAGGGAGCATTTGTGTTTCCATGCGCCAGCGGTTTGGTTCCCCTGGCGCGGCCATGCCTCATGGTTCTTGGGCCAGATGACGCGCTGGGGCTGGCTGGACGGCATTGCGGAGCAAGACGAGCGCGCAGCGGTACAGAGCTACCGTCCAGACCTGCTGGAACCGGTGGCGCGTTCCGAGGGATTGAACTGGCCTGACGAGGCTCGCCACCCGCAGCGACGGCACCGTGGCGCGTGGATCTGGGAGGCCGATCCCGGTCCGATTAATATGCGGGCTGATGCATTCTGTGATGATTAACTATTATGCAATATTTTAGGCGATAGACGAAAATTTCGGCATACAGGCAGTAATCGACCCGTCCAAAAAACCCGGCAATTCGGCCTTTGCCGCGTTGGCAAGCATTTTGCTGGTAGCCCATCCGCCCGGCGCCATGAATCGCCAGGCTGCCGGCGCCCAACGGCGGGCGCCGCCTTCGCCGGGGCCCGGTCCCGCCATACGAATCGGCAGGTCAGCGCCGACCTGCCAGCGGATCACCCAATCCGCGGGCGCCAGAACACTCTGCGAGCGCTCAACCCGGAGCCGCCCGGATGGCAACAGACATCTGCGCATCAGCCCATCGTCACCGCCGGCCTCCGCCGGTCGCGACGATGAGGCCGGTATTGCCGCCTCGTAGAGCCAACCCGCGGAGAACAGCCATCCGCCGGTCAACGCGCAACTTCTGACATCAAAGCGAGCCGACCATGAAGATGCACAAAGTCGAGCAACTCATTATCGCGACCGTCGGGTTCTTCTGGTGCTTCCTGATGTGGTTTTCCACCGCAGCATTCAGTCCCAGCATCGCCGCGCACTATCACCTGTCACTCGCCGCGCTCGGATTGCTCGCGAGTTCCGCGATCTGGATGGCACCCATTGGCCGCATCATCGCCGGATGGGCCTCCGACCGCTTCGGTGCGCCGCGCACGTTCGCCGTCATCCTTGCAGGATGCGGCCTGGTATCGATCCTCTCCGCCTTCACCACCAACTACAATCTACTGTTCCTTGAACGCGTGATCGTCGCGATTGCCGGCGTGTCCTTCGTGGTTGGCATCCAGCACGTCGCGCAATGGTTCGATGCGCAGGAGATCGGTACCGCGGAAGGTCTCTACGCCGGTACCGGCAATGTCGGCGCCGGCATGGGCGCGCTGCTGCTGCCGCGCATTTTCGGCACCAATTATCACGCCGCCTTCATCTGGTTAGGCGCGATCGCGATCGTCATCGCCGCCTGGTACTTGCTGCGGGGACGCGCCGCCAAATCCATCGAACGCCGCGCCACCGTGCAGCGGCGCAGTAATGTGCGCGGCACCGTGTTCGTCTGGAGCCGCTATATCGCCATCGCCCTGATGCTGGCCTACGCGATGTCGTTCGGCCTCGAAATCGCGATGAATGCCTGGCTGCCGGGCTACTTCACGCGCGGCTTCCACGACGCGATCCTGGCACTGGGATTCTCCGGCGTCGCGGGCCTGCAGATCGCCGCCGGAACATTCGCCGCGGTCGAGTCATTCTGCGCCTCGCTCTTCCGTCCCTTCGCCGGATACATGTCCGATTTGTTCCAGCAGAAGGGGTGGACGCCGCTGCCCTTCATCGCCAGGACGCTGCCCTACGCGCCACGTCTGCATTGGCTTGGCATCTCGCTGATCCTGATCGCCCTCTGCATGATCGGATTGACGATGGCCGGGCTCAGCGGATCGCTGCACGCCTCCGTGCTGTTGCTCGTACTGCTCGGCATCTGCATCTCCTTCGGCACCGGAGGCACCTTCGCGCTTGTGCCGCTGCTGTTCCCCGATCGTCCCGGCGCCGCCGCAGGCTTCATCGGCGGCGTCTCCACCGCCGCGGGTATCGTCTATCCGCTGATCTTTGCCGGTGGTTCGAACATCCATCTCGGCTACCTCCATGCCGCCGTCTACATGTTCGTGCCAATCATCCTCTTCTACTTCTGGGCGGCACGCTACGAGCGCCATCCCGAAGAGCATGGCCTGATCAGCCCCGCGCTGCTCGCCACCGAGCAAGCCTGACATGCATCCATCTTCCGCTTCGAAAGGTCCACACCATGGCTACGACTTCGTCCAACACACCGACCCGGCATGAGCCTTGGTTCAAATACGGTGTCGCAACGCTGTTCCTGGAAATGGCGATCGCGATCGCAGTGAGCGCTTATTCCCTCTACATGACGTTCAACGGCCTTGGCGGCTTTCCCGGCAAACACTGACAGGCATTCTCCAGGACCCATTATCAGTGGAACGTAAGGCGCGCCGTTCATATGTCATTGCGAGGAGCGCAGCGACGAAGCAATCTCGTTCAGGCGGACAAACGAGCATTCGTGCGCCCGGACGAACGAGGCTCCTTCGGCCCCGCCGGGGCCTCGCAATGACATGGCCGATTCGTCGCGCCCAGCACGAAAACAACGGCCCTTGAACATGGTCGTACCGCGGCGCCAACGGCTTGTGATGGTCGGCAACGGCATGGCCGGCACCCGCGCGCTGGAAGAAATCCTGGCGCGCGCGCCGCAGGCTTTCGACATCTCCATGTTCTGCGCAGAGCAATACGGCACGTACAACCGCATCATGTTGTCGCCGCTGTTGGCGGGAGAGAAGCGCTTTGCCGACATCGTCACGCATGACCGCGCGTGGTTCGCCGCCAACCGCATAGAGCAAATCTCCGGTGAAGCGGTTGTTGCGATCGACCGGCGTCATCGCGTCGTCACCGGCGCGCACGGCACGCAACGAACCTATGACGTCCTGTTGCTCGCGACCGGCTCCAATCCAGTGATGCTGCCGCTGCCCGGAGCGACGCTGCCGGGAGTGACCGGCTTTCGAGACGTTTCGGACGTCCACCGGATGCTGGACGCCAGCCGCCATGGCGGGCGGGCCGTGGTGATCGGCGGCGGTCTGCTTGGACTCGAAGCCGCCTATGGACTGTCGCGCAACGGCATGCAGGTGAGCGTGCTGCATCTGATGCCGACATTGATGGAGCGCCAGCTCGATCCGCTGTCCGCCGGATTGCTCGCCACCGATTTACGGTCGCGCGGGATCGATGTGATGACCGGGGCCAACACGCAGGCGATTCTCGGTCAAGATCGTGTGCGCGCCGTCCTCCTGGCCGACGGACGCGAACTGCCAGCGGATCTCGTGGTGATGGCGGTCGGCATCCGCCCGAATAGTGCCTTGGCCAAGGCGGCAGGGCTTGCCTGTGGGCGCGGTATCCAGGTCGACGGCAGCATGCGCACCAGCGATCCGCATATCTATGCCGTCGGCGAGTGCGTCGAATTTCGCGGCCAGGTCTTCGGGCTGGTGGCGCCGCTCTACGACATGGCCGGCATCTGCGCCGATCACATCACCGGTGTGGCAGACAGCCTCTATGAACCGGGCATCGCCGGGACAAGGCTGAAGGTCACGGGAATCGAGATGTTCTCGGCCGGCGACTTCCTCGGCGATACCGACACGCAGGCCGTCATCTATCGCGACATCGCCCGTGGCGTGCACAAGCGGCTCGTGCTGCGCGACGATCGCCTGATCGGTGCGGTGTTGTACGGCGACGCGCGGGACAGCGCCTGGTATTTCGACCTGATCCAACGCGGCGCCGGCATCGGCGCGATGCGCGACATGCTGATCTTCGGTCCGGCGATCGCATCGGAGCCGTCGGAGCATGGCGCGGCGGCCACGATGATCGATGAAGCGCAAGATTGCGCGGCGGCGGTCGCATGACGCCGGTTCACACCACCTGCCCCTATTGCGGCGTCGGTTGCGGCCTGATTGTCCGCTCGGAAACCGAAATTGCCGGCGATCCGACGCATCCGGCCAACCAGGGCAGGCTCTGCTCCAAGGGAGCCGCGCTGGCACGCACGTTGGATGACTCCGAACGTTTGACCGTGCCCTTGCTGCATGGCCGCGCCGTGTCGTGGGATACCGCACTCGACCACATCGCCGGCCAGTTCAGCAGGACGATCGCGGCCCACGGTCCCGACAGCGTGGCGTTCTATGTGTCGGGCCAGTTCCTTACCGAGGACTACTACGCCGCCAACAAGCTGATGAAAGGCTGCATCGGCAGCGGCAATATCGACACCAACTCCCGGCTGTGCATGGCGTCTTCGGTCGCCGGCCATGTGCGCGCCTTCGGCGAGGACCTTGTCCCCGGCGTTTATGAAGACTGGGACGAGGCCGATTTGTTCGTGCTGGCCGGCAGCAACGCCGCCTGGTGCCATCCTGTGTTGCATCAGCGCCTGCTTGCCGCGCGTCGCTCCCGAGGCGCCCGTGTCGTGGTGCTGGACCCGCGCCGCACCGCCACGGCCGACGCCGCCGACCTCCATCTGCCGCTGGCCTCCGAGACCGACGTGGTCCTGTTCAATGGCCTGCTGGCGCATCTGCACCGGACAGGTGCCATCGATCGGACCTGGCTGGACCGCCACACCACGGGATTCGGAACCGCGCTGGATTCTGCCCTGGCCGACGGGCCAAATCACGATGCCGTCGCCAGCGCGTGCGGCGTCGATCCCGAGGCGGTCGAGACCTTCTACGACTGGTTCGCTCGCACAGAGCGTGTGATGACCGTCTGGTCGCAGGGCGTGAACCAGTCGGCCGCTGGCACCGACAAGGTGAACGCCATCATCAACTGCCATCTGGCGACCGGCCGGATCGGGCGCCCGGGGATGGGGCCCTTCTCGGTCACCGGCCAGCCGAATGCGATGGGCGGACGCGAAGTGGGCGGCCTCGCCAACCAGCTCGCGGCGCATCTGCCAATGGACGCGGCCGGATACGACCGCCTGCGCCGATTCTGGCAGGTGCCACATGTCGCCACCCGCCCCGGCCTGAAGGCGGTCGAATTGTTCGATGCGGTGCTGGACGGCACGGTGAAGGCGATCTGGATCGCCGGCACCAATCCCGCCGCCAGCATGCCGCGCGCCGGTCGCGTGCGGCGCGCCCTGGCCGCCTGTCCCTTCGTCGTGGTCGCCGACTGCTGGCGGACCGACACGACCGCCTGCGCCGACATGCTGCTGCCCGCCTCCGGCTGGGGCGAGAAGGACGGCACCGTCACCAATTCCGAGCGCCGCATCTCGCGCCAGCGCGCGTTCCGCCCGCCGCCAGGCGAGGTGAGGCCCGACTGGTGGATGTTCTCCGAAGTCGGCCGCCGCATGGGCTTCGCCGCGCAGTTCCCCTGGCACGGCGCGGCGGACGTGTTCCGCGAGCATGCCGCGCTGTCCGGGTTCGAGAACGACGGCAGCCGGGTGTTCGACATCTCGGCATTGGCCGGGCTGGACGACGCCGCCTACGCGGCATTGCCTCCGGTGCGTTGGCCGCTCCCCGCGGGCGCGCGCGGCGAGGGCGGCCGTTTATTCGCGATGGGCGGGTTCCCCACGCCGGATGGCCGCGCGCGGTTGGTGCCGGTGCGCGGAAGCGGCGAAGCCGGAGCCTTGCCACTCGGCTCCGCCACCGCGAGCCCGCCCACTCTCATCCTCAATACCGGCCGTGTCCGCGACCAGTGGCACACCATGACGCGCACCGGTGCGGTGCCGTCCTTGATGGCCCATACGCCCGAACCACGTCTGGCCATGCATCCCGCAGACGCCGCCCGTATCGGCCTGGAGCAGGACGGGATAGCACGGGTGGAGACGGTGGACGGCGCCTTCCTGCTGCCGGTGGACCTCCGTCACACCCAACGGCGTGGCGAAGCGTTCGCGCCGATGCACTGGACCGATGCGTATGCCTCCGCCGGGCCGGTCGCGCGCGCCGTCCACGGACACACTGATCCCTGCTCCGGCCAACCGGCACTGAAATCCAGCCGCGTTCACGTGAGGCCGGTGCAAGCCCACTTCCACGGCGTGCTGCTGCGCCGCGACGGTGGTGCCCTGCCGCGCAGCCTGCATTGGGTGCGGACGCCAGTGGAAACCGGGCAGCTCTACCGCCTGACCGGCCTCGACACGGTGCCGCAAGGCGATGCCCTGACCGATTTGTTGCATGCTCTGGTCCCGGCAATGGCTGGCGTCGAATGGCTGGATCTGCGCGACCCCGCCCGTCAGGTGCTGCGCGCCGCCGCACTGCGCCACAGCCGTCTCCACGCGGCATTGTTCCTGGCGCCTGACCTGTCCGGCCTGCCGCACCCCGATTCGGTCATTCCGCTGCTTGGGACCGTCGTTCCCGACTCCGCCCGTGCCGTGCTTCTGGCCGGCCGCTCTACCGTCGCCGGCGACGCCGGGCCGCGGGTCTGCGCCTGCTTCGGCGTGGCCCGTGACGCCGTGCGCCATGCCGTGGTGACGCAGCGGCTCGACTCCGTCGCTTCGATCGGCCGCCACCTGCGCGCCGGCACCAATTGCGGCTCCTGCATCCCAGAACTCGAGGAAATCCTTCGCGATGTGCGCGTCCCCGCCTGACCACCCCGGGCGTGGAACGCGCCAACCCGTCAACCGCCTCCCAGCGCACAAGGAGACCCCCGCATGGACTCGCTGAAACCCGCCGAGATCGTCGCCAGCATGGTGCAGTCCGGCATCGCCAAGTCGGCACTCGGCCCGTTCGATCTTCTGGTGCGCGGCGGTCTGTCCGGCGCATTGCTCGGCTTCGCCACCAGCCTTGCGATCGGCGCCACGGTGCAGACCGGCCAGCCGATCGTCGGTGCCCTGATTTTCCCGGTCGGCTTCGTGATGATCGTATTGCTCGGCCTGGAACTGGTGACCGGCAGCTTCGCACTCGTGCCGCTGGCGCTGCTGCGCGGCCGCGCCAGCCCGACCACCGTGCTGATCAACTGGAGCTGGGTGTTCGCCGGCAACCTGATCGGCAGCATGCTCTACGCCGCGCTGCTGGCGATCGCACTGACCATGGCGGGACAGGTGGAGCCCGTCGGCGTCGCTGCCGCCATCATCAAGATCGCCGAGCTGAAAACGCTCGGCTACGCGCATTACGGGACCGCCGGCCTCATCACCGCCTTCGTCAAGGCGATACTCTGCAATTGGATGGTCTGCCTGGGCGTGGTGATGGCGCTGAGTTCCACCTCCACCATCGGCCGCATCGCCGGCGCGTGGATGCCGATCCTGATCTTCTTCGCGCAGGGTTTCGAACACTCGGTGGTCAACATGTTCGTCATCCCCGCCGGGATGATGATGGGCGCCAAGGTGAGCCTCGCCGACTGGTGGCTATGGAACGAGATTCCCGTCACCCTCGGCAACCTCGTGGGCGGACTGTTGTTCACCGGCCTCGCACTCTACGTCACCTTCGGCCGTACCGAGGCGCCGCTGCCCGCCGCGCTGCCGGCGGACGCTGATTGAGGCGGTCATGTCCGACCAGCCATTCAGTACGGAGCAACAGGAGTACCTGAAAGGATTCATGGCAGGGGTCGAGGCGCGCCGCGGCGCACTCGGCCTGCCGGCATCGCCCGCCACCGCGCCGGCTGCCGCTGATCCCACCGACATCAACCGTGCGGCGCAGGACCGCATTGTCGCCGCCGGCGGCAAGTTGACGCCGGAGGAGGAGGCAAAGCGCAAGAAACACCCGCTCGACCGCTTCGATGAGATCGGCGCCACCGCGGCAGCGGGAAAATTCCCACGCGGCATCGAGGTGTTTCTCGCCAAATTCCATGGGCTTTTCTATGTCGCGCCGGCGCAGGATGCGTTCATGTGCCGCCTGCGCATTCCCGGCGGCATTCTGAATGCGCACCAGATGCGAGGCATCGCGTCGATCGCCGACGATCTCGCCGGCGGCTATGCCGACATCACCACCCGCGCCAATTTGCAGCTTCGCGAAATTCCCGCGCGGAACGCGCCCGAGATTCTGCTGCGGCTGGCCGAAATCGGCCTCACGTCGCGCGGTGCCGGCGCCGACAACATCCGCAACATCACCGGCAGCCCCACCGCAGGGATCGACCCGCAGGAACTGATCGACACGCGGCCCTATTGCCGCGCGGTGCATCATTTCATTCTTTATCACCGCGAACTCTACGGCTTGCCGCGCAAGTTCAACATCGCCTTCGACGGCGGCGGACGCGTGGCGGTGCTGGAAGACACCAACGATATCGCGCTGTCCGCGGTGCAAGTGGCGGATGGGTTCGGCGTCGCGCCAGGCGTCTATTTCCGCCTCGGCCTCGGCGGCATCACCGGCCATCGCGACTTCGCCCGCGCCACCGGCGTGATCGTGCCGCCGGAGGACGCAGTGCGCGTCTGCAATGCTGTGGTGCGCGCCTTCATCGCCCATGGCGATCGCACCGATCGCACCAAGGCAAGGCTGAAATATGTGCTGGATCGGCTGGGGATGGCCGGCTTCCTGACAGAAGTCGAAAAAGAACTCGGCGCGAAACTGCTGCATGTCGATGAAGCGGCGATCCTGCCGCGGCCGGCGCAGGACAAGCACGGCCATATCGGCGTGCACGCGCAGAGACAAGCCGGTCTGAGCTATGTGGGCGTCGTCTGCCCTGTCGGCCGCCTGACCAGCGATCGGCTGCGCGGCCTGGCGGAGATCGCAGAGCAATACGGGTCCGGCACGCTGCGCCTGACCGTATGGCAGAACCTGCTGATCTCGGACATTCCCGACGCACAACGGGACGCGGCACTGGATGCGATCGCCGCGCTCGGCCTGGATTGGCGCGCGAGCAAACTGCGTGGCGGGCTGGTGGCGTGCACCGGCAATGCGGGCTGCAAGTTCTCCGCCTCCGACACCAAGCGCCATGCCGCGATGCTGGTGGATTGGCTGGAGCAACGCATCCGCATCGATCAGCCGATCAACATCCACCTGACCGGATGCCACCATTCCTGCGCACAGCATTACGTCGCCGATATCGGCTTGCTCGCCACCAAGATCGAGCAAGGCGACGACATGGTGGAAGGCTACGACCTGCTGGTCGGCGGCGGTGCCGGCGCGGAACAAAAACTCGGCCGGCTGGTGCGGCCGAAGGTAGTGTTCGACGACCTGCCGCCGATGCTGCTGTCGTTGCTGCAAACCTGGCAGCGCGAGCGTGCGGCACCGGACGAAACTTTCCAGTGCTTCACCGCGCGCTTGCCGGACGACGCGCTGTCAGCGCTGTGCGACCGCGTGCTGGAGACCGCGTGATGAACGCCATGTCCCCGCCGCCGGCGCCGATCCCGCTGATCCCGGAGAATGCACCGTTCTCGCCGGCGCAGCGCGCCTGGCTGAACGGATTTC
>Ga0335075_10013954_pt1 | contig 12090 bp, 8 predicted proteins | sample Lox_Sample_24_FD_206723 | JGI IMG/M metagenome (GOLD analysis project Ga0335075, IMG submission 206723) | Soil microbial communities from Loxahatchee National Wildlife Refuge, Florida, United States - Lox_Sample_2.4 | ecosystem: Environmental > Terrestrial > Soil > Wetlands | place: USA: Florida... | reverse complement strand
TCGGCCTGGTCATCGACGTCTGGCGGAACGGGCCGGTCGAAGACATGCACTGCGGCAAGCGCGGCCCGGATGATGCCGCGATGTTCGCCGAATCAACATCACTGCACGAGCAGGCGGTCACGGCCCTCACTGCCGGCAACCGCCCGGTCGGCCTGCTGGAGTTCGAGGATCATCTCCTGGATCGCGCACGCCCGTGGGCAGGGACTGGCGGCAGGACTCTCAAGGACCTCGGCTACGGCTTCCTCGGACAGTACCGCCGACACGTGAAGGAGCACATCAACAGGCTGCTGGACCTCGGCCATCACACCTGCATCAGCGATCCGCTCGAACCCCTCCTGATCACCACTGCCCTCCTGTACGGCCGCCATCACAAGGGCATGCCACGGTGGCCCGTTATCGTCGAGCGCATCGGCATCCTCCTGGCCGATCCAGCGCACGCCGAATGGGGACAGGACGGCGAAGGCGTCCGGGCTCTCGCGCAGATGCCACAGGAGACACCCTTGCCGGAAGAACTGGCCGCCGCGCTCTTGAGCGCACCGTCCAGCCTCCCCATAACGGTTCTGGAGTGGCTGAGTCACCATCTGCTGTACTGCGCGGCGCCACCATACAGCCTGCGGTGGGACGAGCAGTCCCGCAGAGCCCGACTGCGCGACGCCCACATTGTCACCGGATCATCTCCAGCGGAGCGTGATTCCGGTGGCGCGAAGCGCTTAATGCTCCGGGTGATTCTCCGCTTTTCAGAAGGTCTGTCATCGACCCGGGAGCCTCTGCCTGATGCAGCTTCGCAGCCCGTTTACCAGCAGATGGGCCTGTCAGGAGCTTGCGGCAGCAGCTTAGCAGGTGTGCCGACGTGTGCCGGGTAATGCCGTTTCGTCCGTGTTATCCGCGTGTTGGGCCCCTCCTGGAGCCGGACTTGTGTTGCTGCTGTGTTGGCCGGCGCAGCCGGTCAGCCGTCGCGCCTGCGCCCCGGACCCGGCGTGCCTGCCCGCGGCCCGAAGACTGGCCGCCGCCGGTCACCGACTTGGTCAGCCGCCCGTCCGGCTACCCCTGCGGCCAGGCCGGGAATGACGCGCCGTGACGAACGAAAACGTACGCTGATGGACAAGTCACCCATAACGCCGATTACGATCGGCCGACGCTAGCTGGATTGCGGCCCACGGGTGAGCGCAGATTATTCGTTTCGGCGCCCGGTTGTAGCCAGGCGACCGGGGACTACAAGTCCTGCCGTCCATCATTAGCGTGTATGTGCCTCTGCCTTGGTTAACTGGCTGTTTGGCCAGGCGGGCGACAGGCCATTAGCCACTATTCGCTATGGTGCGACTGCGATGTCGGCGACGGCTGAATAACAGATTCGGCCGACGTTGACACTGTGAACTGAGTCCGTCAGCGCATCGGTCCCAGCCTGGCCTAGTTGGCTCATGGCCGGGCTGGCGCGGGATGGTCGCCGGTTATCGGTTGGGCGCGGTGCGTGAGAGCATGTGTGCATTAGGCCGACGAAGGACGTGGCGGTGGACCCCGGGTATTGCCTTGTCTAAGCCGTGTTGGGATGGTCCATGATGTTGAGGCGGCATGATTACGTGTCAGGGCCCGATCTTGAGCTTGGCGTGCCGGAACTGGCGGGAGAGCTCGTATGGGGCAAGGTCATCGCGAAAGAGCCCGCGCGTGTCCCAGTCGAAGCGGGCGATGGCTTCACCGACGAGGTTTCCGGATTTTCCATGGCACGCTCCGGAATTGTAAGCCGTGTTGACCTGCGCAGGCTGTTCTCGAGGTTCGGCCTGGTACTGCCCGGTCGGCTAGCTTTAGGCGATTGGCGGGCCGAGCCGGAATTGATCAGCGCCGCGAGCGCTGATGCTGTGCCGACGGCTGTGCTGGCGCCAGAGACAAGGCCGAGCAGCGCAGAGACGGCCAGAGCGAATGAGGCTTCGTGGGCTTGCTCCAAGCCGATCCAGGTTGTTAGCGCGGTGCCGGTCGCGGCGGCGAGGCCTAGCAGTGTTGCGACGATAGAGATCAGGCGCTGGGAGGTCGTCATTGGCGAGTTGCCTTCCGTCTCTGCGGTAATCCTGAGATCAGGAGACGAGAATCTGGTCGCCCGGCGGTGATACACCGAAGAAACCGAACTTTTTCGGGACAATCGCTGGTCACGGGTTAGCCTGACGGAGAGAAGGCGAAGCGCCGGAGGTCTGGAAGGTGCGGCTTGGGTCATAAAGAACCGGGGCCACTTGCGGTGTTCTGCGCGGCTCTCGACGCCGAACGTGAGCGGGCAGGACTTACCAAGGCATTCGTCGGCAAGCAGCTTGGACTGAGTCCGGCGACCGTGACCGAGCTGTTTAAGGGGCGGATCGAGAGGGCTCCTGCGTGGGAACGCGTCGGCCGTATCCTCGAACTGTGCTGGGAAGCGGCCAACCAGCCCCCTCCCGCCGCCAGCGAGCGCGCGCTAGCGGCGGCGCAGACTGCTCGGCGTCGGGAATACCTTCAGTCGTGGCGGATCCGGCACGGCATACTCGAGCACGAGCTGCAGACGGCCCGGTCCCGCCAGCCGGGAAAGCCGTCATCGCCAAGTGCCACTGTCCACTACGGCCATGTGCTTCTCGGTTCGTTGCCGCTTACGTGCCGTACGGAGGAATCTACTCTTCTCGCCCGGTGGGGTACCGAACCGGCTGAGCGAAACGTCTTGTGCGTGACAGGCCCCGGCGGGCAGGGGAAGAGTGCACTGGCGTGGACTTACTTCACCAATGGCAGCGCCGTTGGTGCGATCCGCCTCTGGCACAGCTTCAGCGGTGAGCCTGACCCTGCGGCCGCGCTGACCGCGACTCTGGCTCGCTCAGCTCGGCAGGCATTCGGCTCCGCGGAAGACGACGAGAGCGCGGCAGCGCTGCTGCAGCAAAGGATGAGGACCGAGGGCGGGCTTATCGTCCTCGATGCGGTCGAGTACCTCTTCGGCCCATCTGGCCGGGTCCTGGATGCGGCCAGTTCGAAGTTCCGGACAATCGCCGACCCGCGCGTCGAGGACCTGATTCGCGGCCTGATCGCCCTGCCGCAGCTCAAGGTCCTGATTACCTGCCGGCTAGCGCCCGCCTTCCTCGATGACCCGGCGGTTCACGACCATGTGCGAAGGATGGATCTGTGCCCGATCGACGCCGGTGATTCTGTCCCGTTCTGGAGGTCCATGAAGGTCCGGGGCACTACGGGGCAGCTGGCCGCAGCCACCGCTGCCCTGTACGGCAGCCCGCTGTTGATGCGCCTGGTCGCCCGCCGCGTTCGGCTTCGCCGGGACGGCGACATAAGCGCCTGGCTGACGAAGGACCGGGCAAGGATCACCCAGGCCGATGACTCCAGCCTGGTCGACCGCCTGGTATCGCTGCAGAGCGGGGGAGATCTTTCTGACCTGTCTCGTCAGCTGCTCTTGCTGCTGGCAATCTCTCGCCGTCGTCTCAGTCGGCTCTCCTGGCGTGATCTCGCCACTGGGAAAGAGCGGCGCAAAAGCGGGAATGGGCAGACAGAGCGGCTAAGTCAAGAAGAAGCTGAATCCCTTGACGAGGCAGTCTCGGATCTGCTGGACAGCGACCTCGTCCACCGTGACGCCGCCGGAGACTTTGACCTCCACGAATTGCTTGCCGATGCGATCATCGCCGCCGCAGAGGAAGAGGAGTTGAATGAGGCATACCGTAAGCTCGACGCGGCTGAAAAGCCCATGTTCTACCTGCCGGGAATGGGGTTCCAATGGGACCAGACGGACAGCATGGCCGATCGGGCGACGCTCGCCAATAATACCGGCCGGTTCCTGTCGCTGCTCGATCGCGGCGCGTGGGAAAGTGCGTGGCAGATTCTGGCGACGGAGCTGTATCCCGCCCTTCGATTTCGGGTCGGCGATCTGCGGGAGCTGCGAGCACTTTGCGCTCGCTACGACCTTTTGCAGGCGCGGCACGGACTTGAGGTTGATCGGTCGGCCTACGATGTGGAGCTGGCCCTGGCTGATGGCAACTGGGATGAGGTTATCGCCCTGGTCGGCCACGGTGACCGTCGATATCTGAGGTCCTTCGTCCTCGCGGACCGTGCGGAGGCGCGGTCGGGCAGGGGCGAGTTCGCCGAAGCGTACAGGGACGCGAGTGCTGCCTGTTTCTGGGCCTGGCGGGACGAGTCGCTGCAGGACGCAGTGTACAGGTACGTCGGTAACCGGGCCGACGCCACGCAGTGGATCATGTTCGGAGCGGGACCTGGGTGCAGCGGCTACCACGATGGCGTTGCAGCCCAGCTGGTCTTGAGCAAGGTGTTGCGGTCAGCGGGATTCCGCCATACGGCACTACTGGTCCTGACTGTGTCCTTCCCGCTCGGTCACTCCCACCCAGGCGAGCTCAGCGCCCACTGGGAAGAATGCGGTGCCCTGCTCTCCGAGCTCGGACAGCCAGCACTGGCGCGCCGGGCGTGCGAATCCGCTCTGGCTCACGCGCGCGCTGACGGAGCACAGGAGTACCTGTTGCGTGGCCGTACTCTCGACTTCGAGCTGCGCTCGAGGGCGGGCGGTCGGCTGGAAGCGAGTGAACTGGCTGAGCTGCTGGCAGAGGTGACGCGGCTAGGGTTCGGAGTGCTGGCCCGGCGGCTACTTCCTCTGTACCGTTGGCGGGACGGCCTGTTTTCAGCTGTCGCCTGGCAGTACAAGATGGATGCGCTGTCGCATCCGCCACAGGTGTCCCCGTCGGCAGCAGACGATCTCCTGGGCGAGCTGGCGATCCTGGCTGGAATTCGGCAGCCTGGCCAGTGGGCGGAATACAAGCTACTCAGCGCCGCGGTCGAGAGCGCGGCGCAACCAGATGGGATCTCTGCTGACGGCCTTCTAAGGGAGGCGTGGGAGTCAGTAGTTGGCGGGAGCTGGTCTGAGCAAGCCAGGTCGTGGCTGGGCAGGTGGAAGCCGGATGCTGAGACCTCGGCGCACCTTGCGGCCACGCACCGCCTTGGACTGCTAGAGGATGACCGCGCGGCAGCAAGAGCACTCGCTACGAACTGGACGCAGGGCGATCCTGAGCAGGCGCGCGAACAGCTGCTAGCCGCCGTGTTCTACGAACCGACAGGTTGGGGCGATGACGGGCTTGTCGAAGAAGCAATGGTCCTCGCGGCCCGAGCTAGCGGTCGGCTCCCAGACGCCATATGGGCACTGGTGTACATGATGGGGGCTGGCTGGAAGGTGCCGGAAACTGCCCTACTAGTGGCCGGGCTCTGCCGGGAGACCGGCGACTATGAAAAGGCTTTCTATGTGTCCCTCGGAGCCAGCGAAGACGCTAACAATAATGCGCCCGGCGGTGCCGGACCGGCGTCTGATGTTGTCAGGATCGCACTTATCCTCGGCGCCGGGCTGGATCTGCTCGCGCTGGGGTGTCCCCCCGACCGCGCCGTGGATGAGGTCTGGAACGGACTGTCAGGGCGCCTCATGACCAGCTGGCAAAGCCTTTACAGCCGCAACCTGCGGGTAATAGGCGATGACGTGCAACCCGACCCTGCCCAGCGTCACGGAACCATCGGCGGGACGTTCGGAATTGCGCACCGGCTTGATCAGGGCACCGTTGGGCATGCCGCCCTGGAACTTTTCCGCAACATCGCCGGGTCAGACGGAACAGGGAAAAATCAGGAGGCATCACTCTCTGAATGGTTCACAAGATGGGGGGCTCTAGTGGAGGCCGAACAGATCGAGCACGCCGCCGACACCGCACGCCAAGCTCTCGGAGAAGTCCGCGGTCACGACACTCTGATCGCTCGCTTCAACGCCTGACCTCTACTCCTTCACGGCCTTCGGCGCCGCTAGGACCGGAGGCGGCCAGGTCGCCGGCGAGCAGGGGAGTCCGAACCAGGGGGAGTCTGTTGCCCGGGCAGTTCGGGTTCAGGTAGGCCTCTGGGCTTTCGCGACGGCGGCGGGTTTTGGCCCGGCACAAGCTTGACGAGGGCAACGTTCCTGATCATGCGCCGATCTTCTCACGGGCTCCGCGTGTTCTTATGTCGGTGAACGGCCCGGGATGGACCAGCCGGATATCCCGCTGCTTTCAAAGCTCACCATCAGCTGACAATCGTCGGAGGTTGAGCGAGGCCCAATCGCGAGAGCGCCCACCGAGCACGCGATACTGATGAGCTCGGCCTGGCCCATGACGTCCCATATCCGCACCCTGTGATCGCGCCCGCCGGTGACGACCCGCTCGCCGGGCAGCACCGCCACCGCCCATACCTTGCCGTCGTGACTGCCGAGTTCAAGAGGAGCGGCACCCGGCGCGCCCAGATCCCACACCAGCACGCGCCCGTCTTCCCCGCCGGTGACAACCCGCTCCCCAGGCAGCACCGCCACCACCGCGACAAAACCGTCGTGATTTCCCAGCTCGAGTGGGGGGGCGCCCGGCTTGGCCGGATCCCACACCAGCACCCGCCGGTCCATCCCGCCGGTGACCACTCGCTCTCCGGGTAGCACTGTCACCGCCAACGCGTCAGCGTCGTGATTTCCGAGCTCAAGTGGGGATATGCCCGCTGTGGCCAGGTCCCAGACCAGCACGCGCCCGTCTTCCCCGCCGGTGACGACCCGCTCGCCGGGCAGCACCGCCACCGCCCATACCTTGCCGTCGTGACTGCCGAGTTCAAGAGGAGCGGCACCCGGCGCGCCCAGATCCCACACCAGCACGCGCCCGTCTTCCCCGCCGGTAACTATCCGCTCCTCGGGCAGCACCGCTACCCCTCTCACGAAGTCGTTGTGGCAGCCTAGCTCAAGCGGAAGGGCATCCGCCGAGGCTGGATCCGTGACCTTTACCCGCCCGTCGGTCCCGCCGGTGACCACTCTGCCGTCCGGTAGCACTGCCATCGTCAGCACCGGACGGTCACCGGCGTCCGGTCCGCCGACGGCAGCCACGGCTGGGTCCCATATCAGCAGCCGTCGGTCATTCCCGCCGGTGATCACCCGCCCGTCGGGCAGTACAGCTACCGCGAAGAGGTGAGCGTCGTGGTCGCCAAGCTCGAAAGGTCCCTGGCCTGCCGCCGGATCCCAAACTCGCACCCGCCCGTCGTCCCCGCAAGTCGCCACCCTTCCGTCGGGCAACAGTGCGATCGCACGCACCCAGTCATCGCGGGCGCCGAGCTTGAGCACGGCGGCGCCTGGCACGGCCGGGTTCCATACCCGTATCCCCCCGTCGTCGCCGCCGGTGATCACCTGTCCGTCGGGTAGCAATGCGATCGCCCGCACCCAGTCATCGTGGCTACCGAGCTCGATCGGAGCGGCACCGGCCGCGGCGCGGTTCCATATCAGCACCCGCCCATCCGCCCCGCCAGTGACTACCCGCTCGCATGGCAGCGCTGCTGCTGCCAGCACACGGTCGGCGTGGTTGCCGAGCTCGATCGGAGCAGCGCCCGGTGCACCTGGGTTCCATATCCGCACTCGCCCGTCGTCCCCGGCGCTGACCACCTGTCCGTCGGGCAGCACCGCAACCGCGTGCACCATGCCCTTGTGGCGGCCGAGCTCGACAGGAGCGGCACCCGGTGATGCCAAGACCCATATCAGCAGCCGTCCATCTTCTTGCCCGGTGACTATCCGGCCGTCTGGCAGTACCGCTACCGCCCGGATCATGCCGCCGTTGCTCTCCAACCGCAGGGGAGCGGTGCCCTTCGCACCTGGGTCCCAGACCTCCAATTGCCCGTCGGCCTCGCCGGTAACGACCCGCCCGTCCGGCAATACCGCCGCCGCCCACACCCACCCGTAAGCGCTGCCCAACTCAGCTGACGGTATCCCCCTGGAACGGCGACTGGTCCACAGTGGTACCGGACCCGGGTCGGCGAGCGCTCGTAGCTTTGCGCGGAAGGCAGCGGCGAGATCGTCGTCACCTAGCACGGCCGCTTCCAGGCAGAGCTGGCGCAACACGTAGGAGGGCTGGCTGACTGGTTCGGGGGGCCTGAGATGGTGTGCTTGGCCCTGCACGGCCGCCAGCATCCCCGATACTCCCGCATGAGCCGGGACTGCTGAGCACGCAGTGCGCAAAGCGGCAAGCACCGAGTCCACGCCGGCAGCATGGACCGCTGCCGCCACCCAGCCGACATCGCTGACCAGCACCGCCAGCCGCTTCGGCTGATTCGTCAATGTGGCGGCATAGCTGTCAAGGAGATACAGCGGTGTTGCGTAGTCAGTAGGCAGCATGGGCCAGCCGGCGTCTCGCCACTGGTCCGCCCACTGTCCGATTCTGCGGCGATAGCCGGGATTGCGCAGCCAGTCGTTAGCCTGGGCCTGGGCGAGTAGCGATACGTGGGCGAACTGGTAACGGCGGTCGTCTGCCGGGCCGACGGGCTGCAGGCTGCGGGCGGCTTTCTCAGTAACGAGTCGGCTAACTCTACGGACGTGCGCGGCCGTGGCGGACGTCTCGCCACTAGTCAACGTAGCTATGTCGATGACGGCTAGTGGCCCGGCCGCGGCCGCGAGAACCCCGAGCACCTCTGCAGCCAGGTCCTCATCTTCCCCGTGGAGCAAGGTGTCGATCTCCAATTCAGCCAGATCAGCCAATTGCTGTGCATGTGGTGATGGTTCAAGCTCCACAGGAGAGATCGTTCGCAGTGGATGCCCTGGCGGAAGCTGGCGTTGCATCGCCGGGTTCGGGCGGCTAGTCACCAGCACGTGAGCACGGCCGCCGGCGTTGGCGGGCAAGATCGCCGCCACGCTGGGCAACCCGGGCGGTCGCAGATCCTCATCCAGCCCATCGACGACCAGAAGCAGATGCCGCCCGGAGGCCATGGCACGCTTGACTGCCCTCTCCCACAACCCCCGGAACTGGTCCAGAGCGGGGGCCGGGGGGTCCTCGTCGAGCAGGTACGCAAGCTGCGGTACCAACTCGGCCAGGAAATGGTTGCTGTCCGCGTTAGCTTCCCTGCGTGACAAGAAGTAAGCGACCACATCCACCGATGGCGGATTCGCTGTCGTGCACACCTCGGCAGCCAGCCCTGTCTTACCGGTCCACGCCTCGCCGGTCAGCCATTTATAACTCCCAGATCCTGTGGCGAAGTCGGCGATTTCCGCAAGCTCCTTCTCACGCCCGAGCAACTGCGCTGTACGACCGTGGATGTCCCGGACCGTCGCCCGGTACGGAGGCTCGGGTCGCGTCTTCCGCTTCGGGAGCCGGCGCAGTGCATCCAATCCCGTGACTCCCAAGCGGGCCCACCACTCTGACGCGTTGCCGACGCCGGGTCCCCAGTCCGGGTGCTCCGGATTATGGTTCAGTGCGCTGACCGGGACTGCAATGATCGATGAGGGTCCCTCCCGCGGCGCGTGCTCGGTGATCACCCCCAGCAGGCACCCGTCAGCCACCACCGGTGCCCCCGAAATACCCGACCACGCTGTGTCGCCTAGCGCAGTGCGTTGTGGTGGCAGAGGCTCTGGCGGAGCGCTCACCTGCACCGTGAGCAAGCCAGATACGAGCCCTGCGAGCACCGGGATCTGGCCATAGGCCTGCGCGGTCTCGCGTCCGGACGGCCTTTTCGCGAACTGTGGATAGCCGACCACCTGACAGCTTTCCACCGGCGCCGAAGCCTGGCTGTCTCGGTCCAACACCGCAACCTCGATGGCAGGCAGGTCAATTGTGTTGTCATCAAATTCGATAAGTGCCAGGTCGGGACTAGAGCCGCCTCCGATGAACCGCCTGTCGACTTTTGCCGAACTTAGCGTCTTGTCCGGCCGCCTCAGCCAAACTACCTGAGCGCCAGCAACTACATGCGCGGCGGTCAGGACCGTGCGCCCCTTTACGATGCAGCCGGACCCGTACCTGTACCGCGGCTCCGCATCCTGGCCCAGGTCTGCGATCACCTCGGTAACCCGGTCGCCCAACGGCACCAACACGGGAGTAGCTAGCCCTCCAACTCGCGGCTCGACTCACTCACCTTGACCGGATTCCCCGCATTGTCAACTGGCGACCCGAACGTAACAGTCACTATCTGCGTCGTTTCCCGCTGCCATCCACTTGACCCCCCAAGCTCAGCATTTACGAACGGCACGCAAAAGCCCGCCTTGCCGTCCGCGGACCGAGTCGCCACTACCCGCAGCTCCACCGTCATCGACATCACCGGGAACTGAATGGTGCTCTCCGCAGCGCGCGCATGCGCCTGGAGCACCTCTCCCCGCAAGATCTCTATCGCGTCGGCCAGGCCGACCCCCTGATCAAGCATACAATCGCCCCCCAGACTGGCAACTGCCATCATCTCGAATCCTATGGTATGACCACGCTATCTAGCTCGGCGAGGGACAGAAAGACATGACTTAGGGACTAGCCGCCCGGACCTGAAGGAGCAGAATGGCCAGCTTCAGAACGGTCAATTATGGGCGGTCGAGAACTCCTGAGTTACCCGATCTTGGTGCGTGTATATCGGCGGCTACTCGCGCGTTGCAGCACAGCGGTCGCGTGTCGGAGTGTGAGCATCTGCCAGCGGGCTGCGGCGTGCTGTCGGCGGGCGCGCGCGGCCTGCTCGCGGGCGCGCTGCTGGTGTCACAGTCCTGCTGCCGGCGGGCGAAGAGCCAGTCCTTTACGCCCGGCGGAGCTGATCGTTGTGGCGCGTGTTCGTGGCGATGACGTCAGCGCGGCCGTTACAGGCTGGCAGTGCCAGCGCAGGCCGGCGGTGACGATGATGATTACGCTGGCGGTCTGATCGCCGGCGAACGGGATAAGGAACTGGGAAGCTTCCTGCTATGGAGGCAGGTTGCCGGCACCGCTATCGTGCGGGGCTTACGCGCCGGCAGCCGTCTTGTACTTCTCGACGACGTTGGCCGGGACCCGGCCGCGTTCCCTGATTTCGATGCCCTGCTCTTTGGCCCACTGGCGGATCTTGGCATTGTCGACGGGGCTGCTTCCGCGTGAGCCGCGGGCAGCGCGCCTGGCGGTGCTGCCGGTCCGCCGCGCGTGCGTGACGTACTGCTCCAGGGCGTTGCGGAGTTCGTCGCTGTGCGCGGTGCTGAGGTCGATTTCGTATTCCGTGCCGTCGAGCCCGAAGCGGACGGTGCCGGCTGCCTCGCCGCCGTCGAGGTCGTCGATAAACAGCGTCTGGATTTGCTGGGCCATGAAACGATGGTAATCCCTCCAGAGAGGGAAACCGCGCGGCAAGGCCGCCGATGCGGGTTGCCGTCCGGTCATGCCGGCTGGCGTGTGAGCGATCCCGCGGTTCTGGAATATCCGAGCCGGCTGGTTCGGTATCCGGATGCGGCCGGTCATGATCTCGCCGCGGACTTTCCCGGGCCATCGCCTCGGGCGGGATACCGGGCGCGCGGAAGCCGGCCGCATCAGTTGACAGCGTTCCCGGAACTGGCAGGCACCGCGGCGGCAAGCGCATCGCGCTCGTCGTGACACTGCCCGCCGGGATACGCCTTTGCGGCTCAACCGGGCTGGGCCGCCCGATCCGGGGAGGCCGAAAGGGAGCCAGCGGTGGCAGACGCCGGGCGACGCCAGCCGACGGCCAGCGCAGCTTGAGGGCACACAGGCCACGGCTAACCACATGAAGCAGCAGCTCTACGGCCCGAAGGGCCCAGTGATCTTCGATCCCCCGTATAACGACTCTGCCTGCCAGCAGCCGCGTCGATGGACTGTGCGCCAGGCACAGATGCGCCAGTTCTGCGCCCGGGAGCCCGGCAAGCACATCCCTCATGGCGGCAGATCCGGATGTTCACTGCGTCAGCGATTGCGCATAAATGTTCATACCTCGCTCGACCATGCGGATGGCAGAACCTTGATCATCGGATGCGCAGCAACCATGGGATGCGCGAGCGTGACCGCGTTCGCCGGGCCGACTGGCCTCTACAGCGCCGCCTGATGGTGGCTGCGGATGAGCGCGTCAGGGTCTGAGGAGACGCGCTGGAAGCCCGAGGGCAAGCCCCGGATGACCAGCAGGCAATCCAACCCGCTAGAGATACTGACCGCTGCTGGCTGGGTACCTGGGTTGCTATCCCAAGCGCCGGGTTGACAGCAGGCCGACGCTAACTATTAGGGTCGCGCTATGCGACCCTCTGACAGATTTTTTCTTGACCCAAATGCCCTCTATAGGAACCCGTTTGCGCGGCACAGAGCTAAATGGCTTGTTGCGGACGTAAGTGTCGACGTGGAGTCG
>Ga0335075_10013953_pt1 | contig 12090 bp, 11 predicted proteins | sample Lox_Sample_24_FD_206723 | JGI IMG/M metagenome (GOLD analysis project Ga0335075, IMG submission 206723) | Soil microbial communities from Loxahatchee National Wildlife Refuge, Florida, United States - Lox_Sample_2.4 | ecosystem: Environmental > Terrestrial > Soil > Wetlands | place: USA... | reverse complement strand
CCTTGACCGCCTCGGTCAGCTGCGGCGCAACCTTGAACAGGTCGCCGACCACGCCGTAGTCGGCGATCTCGAAGATCGGCGCCTCTTCGTCCTTGTTGACCGCGATGATCGTCTTCGACGTCTGCATCCCGGCGCGGTGCTGGATCGCCCCGGAGATCCCGAGCGCGATGTAGAGCTGCGGCGAGACCGTCTTGCCGGTCTGGCCGACCTGGAACTGGCCCGGGTAGTAGCCCGAGTCCACCGCCGCGCGGGACGCGCCGACCGCGGCGCCCAGCGAGTCGGCCAATTCCTCGACCACATGGAAGTTTTCGGCGCTGCCCACACCACGGCCACCGGACACCACGATCGTCGCCTCGGTGAGCTCCGGGCGGTCGCCGGCGACCGCCGGCTCCCGCGAGGTGACCTTGGCCGCGTTCTCGGCGGGCTCCGGTACCTCCACAGTGACCTGCTCGCCCGCGCCGTCGGCCGGTTCGGCGTCGATCGCGCCCGCCCGCACGGAGATCACCGGAGTGTCGCCATTGGTCTGCGCCTCGACGGTGAACGCACCACCGAAGATGGAGTGAATTGCCTTGGGCCCGGCCTGCACATCGACCACGTCGACGAGCAGACCCGAACCGATCCGAGCGGCCAGCCGACCGGCGATCTCCTTGCCGTCGGCACTGGCCGCGAGCAAAACGGCTGCCGGAGTGGCTGATTCGGCCAGAGCGGCGAGCACATCGACGACCGGGGTGATGAGATAGTTCTCCGCGGCGTCGGATTCCGCGACGTAGATCTTGGCGGCACCGGCCGACTTCAGCCCGTCGACCAGTGGCGCGGCAGTGCCGGGCTTACCCACCACGACGGCGGCGGGCTCGCCCAAAACACGGGCCGCGGTGATCAATTCAGAGGTGACCTTCTTCAAAGCGCCTTCAGCGTGCTCGACGAGCACCAGTACTTCAGCCATGGGTTATTCGGTTTCTTTCCGTTCGGGAAACGAGTCTTAGATGAGCTTTTGCGAAACGAGGTATTGGGCGACCTGGTTGCCGCCCTCACCCTCATCGGTGACCTTCTCACCCGCGGTCTTGGGCGGCTTGGGCGTCGACGTCAGCACCGTCGACCCGGCGTTGGCCAGACCGACCTCGTCGCCCTCGACGCCGATCTCGCCCAGCGTCAGCTTGGTCACTTCCTTCTTCTTGGCGGCCATGATGCCCTTGAAGGATGGGAAGCGCGGCTCGTTGATCTTCTCGGTCACGCTCACCACCGCAGGCAGCGAGGCCTCGAGGGTGAACACGCCATCATCGGTTTCCCGCTCACCGGTGATCTTGCCGCCGTCAACGGACAGCTTGCGCAAATGGGTCAGCTGCGGCAGGCCCAGGTACTCGGCGATGATGGCCGGCACCGCGCCGCCGACGCCGTCGGTGGACTCGTTACCCGCGATCACCAGCTCGGTGCCCTCGATGGTGCCCAGCGCACGCGCCAGCGCCCACCCGGTCTGAATGACGTCGGAGCCGTGCATACCGTCGTCGAGCAGGTGGACAGCCTTGTCGGCGCCCATCGACAACGCCTTGCGGATCGCCTCGGTAGCCCGCTCCGGTCCCGCGGTCAACACGGTCACCGATCCCTCGGTGCCGTCGGCGGCTTCTTTCTCCCGGATGAGCAACGCCTCTTCGACGGCCCGCTCGTTGATCTCGTCCAGCACCGCGTCGGCGGCCTCACGGTCCAGCGTCCAATCGCCGTCGGTGAGCTTGCGCTCTGACCAGGTATCTGGGACCTGCTTGATCAGGACCACGATGTTCGTCATGAGTGTCGGTCGTCCTCCTCGGAAGAGCCCTGCAGCCGCCAGCCGCAAGACTTAGGTCACGGCTTGTGCGACCCGCCCACGCATGTTACTAGCGGGTAACTTTGTGCGGTTCGCTCTCACACCATAGCGGGTCGTCCTGCAGGTTCTGCTCCGGCGTCTGCCCCGCGAGCGGGAATACCCCCGGTGAACCGTTCGCGAACCCGGCCCCAGGCACTAGCCTGCCTAAGCAATGAGCGCATTTGTCCCCGACGTTCCGCATACCCCTGTCGACGACGTTTTGACGTTGACGGGCGAGCGGACCATCCCGGGGTTGGATGTGGAGAATTACTGGTTCCGCCGCCACGAGGTGGTCTACCAGCGGTTGGCGTCGCGCTGCGCGGGCCTCGACGTGCTCGAGGCGGGCTGCGGGGAAGGCTATGGCGCCGACCTGATCTCTCGCGTCGCGCGCCGGGTGATCGCGCTCGACTACGACGAGACCACGGTGGCGCACGTGCGGGCCCACTACCCGCGGGTGGAGGTCATGCACGGCAACCTGGCCGAGCTGCCGCTGGCCGACGCCTCGGTCGATGTTGTGGTCAACTTCCAAGTCATCGAACACCTGTGGGATCAGACACAGTTCGTCCGCGAGTGTGCCCGGGTGCTGCGGCCATCGGGGCTGCTAATGGTCTCCACGCCCAACCGGATCACGTTCTCCCCGGGCCGCGACACCCCGATCAACCCGTTCCACACCCGCGAACTGAACGCCGACGAGCTGAGCCGGCTCTTGGCCGGCGCCGGCTTTACGTCGGTGGCGATGAGCGGCGTCTTTCACGGGCCGCGGCTGGCCGAGATGGATGCCCGCCACGGCGGCTCGATCGTCGACGCCCAGATCGCGCGGGCGGTCGCCGACGCGCCCTGGCCGGCGGAGCTGCTTGCCGATGTCGCTGCCGTCACCTCCGCTGACTTCGATGTTGTCGAGGCGAATGCGCGGGACATCGATGACAGCCTCGATCTGGTCGCAATCGCGGTGCGGCCATGAATCAGCCGAGCGGCAGCCAGGTGCCCGGTCTGTTCACCTTGGTACTGCACACCCATCTGCCGTGGCTGGCCCACCACGGCCGCTGGCCGGTAGGTGAGGAATGGCTCTACCAGTCCTGGTCGGCGGCCTACCTGCCGCTGATGCGGGTGCTGCGCAAGCTGGCCAGCGAGGACCGGCATCGTCTGATCACCCTGGGCATGACACCGGTGGTGACGGCACAGCTCGACGACCCGTACTGCCTGGACGGGATGTACCACTGGCTGGCCAACTGGCAACTGCGCGCCACCGAGGCGGCCAGCGTACGCCCCGGAGACCGGTCCGACACCGCGACGTCCAGCGCGCCAGAAGCATTGCGGTCGTTCGGGATTCGCGAGCTCGCCGAAACCGACCAAGCGCTCGGAGATTTCACCACCGAGTGGCGTCACGGCGGAAGTCCGCTGCTACGCGGGCTGATCGACGCCGGCACGGTCGAGTTGCTGGGCGGCCCGCTGGCGCATCCGTTCCAGCCGCTGCTCACACCGCGGCTGCGCGAATTCGCGCTGCGCGAGGGGCTGGCTGATGCCCGACAGCGCCTGTCGCACAAGCCGATCGGAATCTGGGCACCCGAATGCGCGTATGCCCCCGGGATGGAACATGACTATGCGGCCGCCGGGGTCGGCCACTTCATGGTCGACGGGCCGTCGCTGCACGGCGATACCGCGCTCGGCCGGCCGGTCGGCGACTCCGACGTTGTCGCGTTCGGACGCGACCTGCAGGTCAGCTACCGGGTGTGGTCGCCGAAATCCGGCTATCCCGGCCACGCCGCCTACCGCGATTTCCACACCTACGACCACCGCACCGGCCTGAAGCCGGCCCGCGTCACCGGCCGCAACGTGCCGTCGGACGCCAAAGCGCCCTACGATCCCGAGCGTGCCGATCGCGCAATCGACGGCCACGTCGATGATTTCGTCAACGTGGTCCGCGGGCGACTGCAGGCCGAATCCGAGCGCATCGGGCGCCCCGCACATGTCGTCGCCGCGTTCGACACCGAACTCTTCGGCCACTGGTGGTACGAGGGACCAGTGTGGCTGGAGCGGGTGCTGCGGGCGCTGCCCGAGGCCGGTGTGCGGGTCGGCACGCTCAGCGACGCCGTCGCCGAGGGCTTCGTCGGCGATGCTGTCGAATTGCCGCCCAGCTCTTGGGGTTCCGGTAAAGACTGGCAGGTGTGGGCCGGCGACAAGGTGGCCGACCTGGTGCAGCTCAACAACGAGGTCGTCGACACCGCGCTGAGCACCGTCGACAAGGCGCTGACGCAGACGGCATCGTTGGACGGACCGATCCCCCGCGACCAGATCGCCGATCAGATCCTGCGTGAGACATTGCTGACCGTGTCCAGCGACTGGCCGTTCATGGTGAGCAAGGACTCGGCCGCCGACTACGCCCGCTACCGGGCTCATCTGCACGCGCACGCCACCCGTGAGATCGCCGGGGCGCTGGCGTCGGGCCGTCGTGAGGTCGCGCAGCGCCTGGCCGACGGCTGGAACCGGGCCGACGGGCTGTTCGGCGCACTGGACGCACGCAGGCTGCCGCGATGAAAGTTCTGATGGTGTCGTGGGAGTACCCACCGGTCGTGATCGGCGGGCTCGGCCGCCACGTTCATCACCTGTCGACGGCACTGGCAGCTGCCGGGCACGAGGTTGTCGTGCTGTCCCGCCGCCCGTCGGGAACCGACCCGAGTACCCACCCGTCGTCGGACGAGATCAGCGAAGACGTCCGGGTCGTCGCGGCCGCCCAGGACCCGCACGAGTTCACCTTCTCCCAAGACATGATGGCCTGGACGCTGGCCATGGGCCACGCCATGGTTCGAACCGGATTGTCGCTGAAGGACACGTCGAGCGATCACCCGTGGCGTCCCGATGTCGTACACGCGCATGACTGGCTGGTCGCACACCCGGCCGTCGCTCTGGCTGAATTTTACGACGTACCAATGGTTTCCACGATTCACGCGACCGAAGCCGGTCGGCATTCCGGATGGGTGTCCGGATCGCTGAGCAGACAGGTGCATGCGGTGGAATCGTGGTTGGTGCGCGAATCCGATTCGCTGATCACGTGTTCGGCGTCGATGTGCGACGAGATCACCGAACTGTTCGGGCCCGGGCTGGCTGAGGTCACCGTGATCCGCAACGGCATCGAGGCAGCCCGCTGGCCGTTCGCGAGTCGCCGGCGCCGCAGTGGGCCAGCGGAATTGCTGTTCGTGGGCCGGCTGGAATACGAGAAGGGTGTGCACGACGCGATCGCGGCGTTGCCGCGAATCAGGCGCGCCCATCCCGGTACCACGCTGACGATCGCCGGTGAGGGCACCCAGCAGGACTGGCTCGTCGAGCAGGCTCGTAAACATCGCGTGCTCAAGGCAACCCGATTCGTGGGACGGCTCGACCACGACGAGCTGTTGGCCGCGCTGCATCGCGCCGACGCCGCGGTGCTGCCCAGCCACTACGAGCCGTTCGGTCTGGCGGCGCTGGAGGCCGCGGCGGCGGGAACGCCGTTGATTACAACGAACATCGGCGGCCTGGGCGAAGCGGTGATCAACGGCGAGACCGGGATGTCTTGTCCGCCATGCGATGTGACGCGGCTGGCCAAAGCCGTTAATGCCGTCCTCGACGATCCGGCGGCGGCTCAGGCGCGGGCCCGGGCCGCGCGTGAACGACTGACGTCGGATTTCGATTGGCACACGGTGGCTGACGAGACCGCGCAGGTCTATCTGGCCGCCAAACGCGGCGAACGCCAGCCGCTGCCGCGACTGCCCATCGTCGAGCACGCGCTGCCGGATCGGTAGCCTGCCCGGATCCGGCAGGTACCGTCGAGCAGATGGGACTCGTGTATTCCAGCGTCATCGATGCGCCGATCTACGAAGTCTTCGACTGGCACACCCGCCCGGGCGCGATCACCCGGCTGTCGCCGCCATGGCAGCCGCTACGGGTCCTCGCCGAAGCGGATTCACTGCAGAATGGGCGCGCTGAGCTCGGCCTTCCCGGTGGTCTGCGCTGGGTGGCCGACCATCAACCCGATGCCTACGATCCGCCACGACGGTTCGTCGACTCGATCGGCACCGACGGACTGGCCTCATTGCCGGTACGGCTGGTCGTCCGCTGGCGGCATACCCACGAATTCGACGAGGTCGGCGCCGAACGCACGCGGGTGACCGACCGCGTCGCGACCCCGGTACCGGCGGCTGCGTTGCGGGCGATGTTCGCTTACCGGCATCGCCAGTTGGCCGATGACATCGCCGCACACCGCCAAGCCGCTGCGCACGGTTTGCGCCCGATAACGGTCGCGATCACCGGATCGTCGGGGCTGGTCGGATCGGCGTTGAGCGCATTGCTGTCCACGGGCGGCCATCGGGTGATTCATCTGGTGCGCCGCGCGGCGACCAAACCCGATGAACGCCAATGGAATCCGGACCAACCCGATCCGGATCTGCTCAGCGGCGTCGACGCGGTGATCCACCTGGCGGGCGCGTCCATCGCCGGCCGCTTCACCGCGTCGCACCGAGCCGCGATCCGGGACAGCCGGATCAGTCCCACCCGCCGGCTGGCTGAGCTGATCGCGAAATCAGCCGGCGGGCCGAAGGCGCTCATCTGCGCGTCGGCGATCGGATATTACGGCTACGACCGGGGCGAGACGACCCTCACCGAGGACAGCGATCGCGGCGACGGGTTCCTCGCCGACGTCGTCGACGAGTGGGAACACGCCGCGACGGTGGCCGAGGATGGCGGGGTCCGGGTGGTGCGGGTGCGCACCGGGATCGTCCAATCCCCGGCCGGCGGGACTCTTCGCTTACAGCTGCCGCTGTTTCGGGCCGGGCTCGGCGGTCGACTCGGCGATGGTCACCAGTGGTTTTCCTACATCGGGATCGACGATCTCGTCGACATTTACCACCGCGGGCTGTGGGACAGCGGGCTGTCCGGTCCGGTCAACGCGGTGGCTGTCGACCCGGTCCGCAACAGCGACTACACCAGCACACTCGCCAGGGTGTTGCGCCGGCCGGCGGTGCTGCCGGTGCCGTCGCTTGGACCGCGGTTGCTGCTCGGCGAGCAGGGCGCGCGCGAACTCGCCTGCGCCAATCAACGGGTGCTGCCCGCCCGGCTGCAACAAGCCGGTCACCGGTTTCGCCATCCCGGCCTGGAACAGACGCTGCGGCATCTACTCGGCCGCTGATCACAGACCGCGGTGCGATCCTCGGACGGCGGCGATGGCCAGCGGGTCGCCGTCGAACTCCACGCGCACGGCGTCGCGGCCCGCGACGAACAAGACCAGCTCCTGCGGTTCACCGGTCACCGTGACGGGCTCGCCGCGGCCGACGCGGGCGATCCGTCGGCCATCGGTGGTTTGCAGGGTGAGCTGAGCAGGCTGCTTTCCCAACGCCATCCGGCTCAGCAAACCGAGCTGCCGGCTTAGTGCTGCGCCGATCGACTCGTCGAGCACTCTGGGCTGCCACCCGTCGACGGCGCGGCGCACGTCCTCGTGATGGATGAACATCTCGCCGAGGTTGGCCACCGGGTCGAGCAGCCTGAACGGCGAGTAGATCGGCGGCCCGGACGCTACCATCTTGACAAGGTCGTCCCAGCCGGTTGACCGCGCCGTCCGATCCTGGACTTTGGCGGTGTAACCGGCCAGGAAGGGAATCGAAATGCCCGGCGTCGCGTCCAGGCGTCGTTCCCGCACCACGAGGTGGGCTGCCAGGTCCCGGGTCTTCCAGCCCGCGCACAGGGTGGGTGCGTCGGGTCCGACTTTGCGCAGGGTGTCGACGAGGGCGCTTCGCTCGCGCCGGGCGGGAGTCATGAGCCACACCATAGGCCGCGGAGACTTCGCTCTGGCGAGCGCTGCAGAAGTTCAGTAAGTTAATGTTTAACCTTATGAAGCGAATCTGGGTCCGCCCAGTTGGCGCGTGTTTGTCTTCGTTGTCAGGGGGTATGACCGCGTGAGTCTGAGCCGTTCGAACTGGCGGCCCGATCTTTTGAGAGGGGCTTCGGTGTCCAAGCCGGGCGCATTGTCGCTGGTGCCTTCCGCGGAGCCGACGGCGCTGCGTCAGAAATCCTGGTCGGATCCCGGGCAATTCGACGTCTGGCGGATCGGGGTGCGACGCAAGGTGCTGACCCACGTCGCCGAGTTCGTCGCGAACCGTTGCGCTGGCGAGTTGGATGAGGCCGGTGTCGAGGTGGCGGGCGAGATCCTGCTGAACTTCCTGACCGGCGGCAAGTGTCTGCGCTCCACGTTCATGTATCTCGGCTGGCTGTCCGGCGCGCCGGACAGTGACGAGGCCCTGTACGCCTCGGCCAGCCTGGAGCTGCTGCACGCCTTCGCGTTGCTGCAAGACGATGTGATGGACGATTCACCGTCGCGGCGTGGGCGCCCGGCGGCCCATGTCCAGTTCAGCGACTGGCACCAAAAGCACGGACTGTCCGGGTCGCCGCGGCGCTTCGGCGATTCGGCAGCGATCCTGCTGGGCGACCTGTGCCTGATCTGGGCCGAGCAGATGCTGCGGGAGAGCGGCGTCGAGCATCGCCGTTTGCAACGGGCGTTGCCGCGCTACGACGCTATGCGCACCGAGCTGGCGTTGGGCCAATTCGCCGATCTCGCAGGCGATGTCCGCGATCTGCCGTCGATGGCGGTGGTGCTGGAAGTGGCGCGGCGCAAGTCGGGTAATTACACGGTGCGACGGCCGCTGGAGATCGGCGCGGCGATGAGCGGCGGTGGCGACCGCACGCTGTCCGGCCTGGGCCGCTACGGCACCGCCATCGGAGAGGCGTTCCAGCTGCGCGACGACCTGCTGGGCGTCTTTGGCTCCGAGGCGGCGACCGGCAAACCCAGCGGCCGAGATCTTGTCGAGCGCAAGGCGACCAGCGTGGTGATCGCCGCATACCAGCTGGCCGACGCGCCCACCCGGCGACAGCTCACGGACCTGATGAATGACGGTGCACTCGACGACACCGCAATCGACCGTTGGCGCACGCTCATCGTCACGACCGGAGCGGTGGAGTGGATCGAAGACTTGATCAGCGACCGCGTCACGTCGGCGCGCGACGCACTCGACGAACTTCCGCTCGACGAATCGGTGCGGGTCGCGCTGGCGACCATGGCCGCCCTGTGCACGGAGCGCACCGAATGATGACCGTGCCGGGTCGAAACGACCGGGTGGTCGTGGTCGGCGCGGGTTTCGCGGGTCTGGCCGCGGCCCTGCACCTGGCCGGTCGCGGCCGCGAAGTCACGGTGGTCGAACGGGAAAACTGGCCCGGCGGACGGGCCGGACGGCTCGATGTCGACGGCTACCGTCTGGACACCGGTCCGACGGTGCTGACGATGCCCGACATCATCGACGAGACGTTTGCCGCCGTCGGCCAATCCAGTTCGGCACGAATGGATTTGCTTGATGTCGATCCCGCCTACCGCGCCCAGTTCGCCGACGGCAGCAGCATCGATGTGCACAGCGATGCGGATCGAATGGCCACCGCGATCGAGGAATTCGCCGGCGCCAAGCAGGCCGCGGGCTACCGGCAGCTGCGCGACTGGCTGACCCGGTTGTACAGAGAAGAATTCGAGGGATTCATCGCCAGAAACTTCGATTCCCCACTGTCGCTGCTGAATCCGCAGCTGGCGAAACTGGCGGCGATCGGTGGATTCCGCAAATGGGATGCCATGGTCAAGCGCTACATCACCGACGCGAGGCTGCGACGAGTGTTCACGTTCCAGTCGCTGTATGCCGGTGTGGGGCCGCGACAAGCGCTGGCGGTCTACGCGGTGATCGCCTACATGGACACCATCTCGGGTGTTCTCTTTCCGCGTGGCGGGATGCGGGCGCTGCCCGACGCGCTGGCCGCCGCGGCGGCGGACGCCGGGGTGAGATTCACCTACGGCACCACGGTCACCAGGCTGGAACGTGGCGGCAGCCGGGTTGCGGCGGTCCACACCGACCAGGGTCAGCGCATCACCTGCGACGCCGTGGTGCTGACCACCGAACTGCCGCAAACCTACGCACTGCTGGGCCGCGAACCGCGTCGCGTCGGCACCTTGCGACCGGCGCCGTCGGCCGTCGTCGTCCACACCGGCAGCCCCACCCACCCGTCGACGAATCGTGCACTGGCACACCACAACATCGTGTTCGGCGCCGCGTGGGACGAGACATTCACCGACATCATCCGCGACGGCCGGCTGATGCGGGATCCGTCGTTGCTCGTCACCAGGCCAACGGCCAGTGACCCGAGCCTGGCCCCGACCGGCCACGACCTGTTCTACATTCTGGCGCCGGCACCGAACCTCGCCCGCGGCGTCGTCGACTGGTCAAGGATCGGCGCCGCCTACGCCGATCAGCTGCTCGACGTCGTCGCGGCGCGACTGGTGCCGGGCCTGCGCGCCGGCGCCAAGGTGCTGCACGTCGTCAATCCCGCTGACTGGGCGCGCCAGGGCATGATCGCCGGCACTCCGTTTGCGCTCGCCCACACGTTCGCGCAGACCGGGCCGTTCCGTCCGGCCAACACCGTGCGCGGCATCGACAACGCGGTGCTGGCCGGATCGTCGACCGTGCCCGGCGTCGGCGTGCCGACCGCGCTGATCTCCGGGCGGTTGGCCGCCGACCGCATCACCGGCACCGTCGAAAAGCCGAAGCGAAGCGTCGTCACGAGAGCCGGCCTGTCATGATCCGCAGCGAGTTGGACGCCGCAGGCATCGAGGACCCCGAGCTGCGCGGCGCGTATCGACGCTGCCGTGAAATCAACGCCGCCCACGGCCGCACCTTCTTTCTGGCCACCAGATTGCTTGCGCCCGAACAACGTCCGCCGGTCCATGCGCTGTACGGCTTCGCCCGCTACGCCGACGACATCCTCGACGACCTCAACCCGAACCTGAACACCACGATCCGCGCGTCGCGGCTGCAAGACCTATCTGACCTATTCTTCGCGCACAGCGATCACCCGGCCAATCCAGTCCTGGCGGCGGTCGGCCACACCGCCCGCCGCTACGGCATCAGCGACGACTTGTTCGACGACTTTCTCGTGTCGATGCGGATGGATTTGACGATCACCGGCTATCCCGACCGTGCCGCACTCAACCTGTACATGAAAGGCTCCGCGGAAGCGATTGGCCTGCAAATGCTTCCGATCCTGGGCACGGTCGGCCCGATCGAGCACGCCGCGCCGTACGCCGCAGCGCTGGGCAGAGCGTTCCAGCTAACCAATTTTTTGCGGGACATCGACGAAGACCTGGCCCGACAGCGGGTCTATCTGCCCGCCGACGAACTGGCCGCCTACGACGTCGATCGCGACCTGCTGGTGTGGTGCCACGACAACCGCCGGACCGATCCCCGGGTGCGCAACGCCCTGGCCGATCAGCATGACATCGCGCGCCACATCTACCGATACGCCGAAGGCGGAATCCCCTTGTTAGCGCCCCGTTCACGCGCCTGCGTGGCCACCGCGCTGACGCTGTACTCGGAAATTCTCGACCGCATCGAAGACTGCGACTTCGCCGTGTTCAGCCGGCGTGCCACCGTGGGCACCGCACGACGACTCGGCGTCGCCGGCACCGGGCTGCTGCGGTCCTGGCGGGCGCGGCTGATGCATCCGGCCTCATCGGCTGATCGCCGATCCGGGGTGGCGTGATGGATCGCTGGCAATACCTCATCGTCCTTGCGGCGTGTCTGGCGATCACGTTGCCGTTGGAGACGTTCGGCGACGGCGTCTACCGGCAAGCGTGGCGGGCGGTGCGCGCCATCCTGCCTGTCGCGGCGGTCTTCGTGCTCTGGGATGAAGTGGCGATCGGCGCGCACGTGTGGATGTACAACTGCGCCTATATCACTGGTGCCAATGTGCCGTTTCAGATGCCGATCGAGGAAGCCTTGTTCTTCGTCGTGATACCGCTGTGCGCGCTGCTGACCTACAACGCGGTGAGCACCATTCTGGAACGGTCCCGCCGCCGATGACCGGCCTCGGGTACACCGCGCCGGCCGTAGTGGCGGTGCTGGCTGTCTGTGCGCTCGAGTTACTGGCGTTGCGCACCGGTCTTTTTCGACGCCCGGCTTACTGGCTGTCGATGCTGATTGTGGTGGGATTTCAAATCCTGGTGGATGGCTGGCTGACCAAGCTCAACGACCCGATCGTGGTGTATGACAATCGGCAGATCACCGGCATCCGGTTTCCGTTCGACATTCCGGTCGAAGACTTCATGTTCGGCTTCGCATTGGTCACCGCGGTTCTGCTGCTGTGGGAACGACAACGTGAGCATCGGTAGCACGGGTCTGCCGCGGCGCGACGTGCCGTCG
>Ga0335075_10013952_pt1 | contig 12091 bp, 18 predicted proteins | sample Lox_Sample_24_FD_206723 | JGI IMG/M metagenome (GOLD analysis project Ga0335075, IMG submission 206723) | Soil microbial communities from Loxahatchee National Wildlife Refuge, Florida, United States - Lox_Sample_2.4 | ecosystem: Environmental > Terrestrial > Soil > Wetlands | place: USA... | reverse complement strand
CTTGAGCAGCGTCCGAGAGTTCATGGACGCCGATGGGCAGGAGGGTGTCTACGAACGATTGGTCACCCCTCTCAGCGGATCGGTTCGATTCGCCAAGGCGCTGAATCGCTCGGTCACAGGGTCCATGAACGACATGGTTAATCATGCGGCCTTCTGGCTGGCGTCAGGAGATGTTTCGCCCATCGAGATCGGCTCCCGGCTTAAGGGAATCCCGATGTCGGCACTCAAGCATGACCGCTCGACCCACGGGTTTCCACGAGACGCCTTCAAGGCGATGGTGGACGAGGTAGGGTCGTGACGGCGGGAGAACGAGCGATGATCGAATCGCTGCTCGATGCGTGTCAGTTCGTTCTGGAAGACCTGGGTGAGCCGCAAAGCAGTTATTGGCTGGCGTCCCAGGTCATGGAAATGAAACTGTGGCGGGCCAGTGAAGCAGATGTGCGGGCCGCTCTCACCAAGGACATCAAGGAGCATGGCGAGCGATCTCGCTTTCTGTTCGCTGGCGATGACGAGTTTGCGCTCCGGTCGTGGAGAGCCGATTAGGTCAACCCGGATACCGAGTTCACCGGAGGGGAACGCCAGGGATTAAGGTTTCGCCAACGCCGCCCGCTTCTCGGCCACGAACCGCAGGTGGTGGCGCAGGTGGTTGATGGCGTGCAGCAGCAGTTGCCGCAGTGTCCCCAGGCCGGTTTCGCTGTGGACGGCGGTGCGCTGCCAGGCATCCGGGGCGACCAGCCTGAGCGTGCGGGCCGTTTGTCGCCGGGTGACGGCAACGAGGTCGAGTTCTTGTTCCAGGTCGTGTTCCTGGTAGCGCAGCGGCTCCGGGTAGCGGAAACCATCGGCACCCAGCAGAAGCGGTCGATTTATCGCCACGGTGCGCTTCATGCGGTCGGCGAAGAACTGCTCGCAGTCGGCGATGTGGCAGACCACTTCCAGCGTACTCCACCTGCCGGCGACTGGACGTGAGCGCAACTGCTCGCCGGTCATCCCGGCGACAGCGAGTCGCAGTTCCTCGACGCCTTGCTCGTAGGCCGAGATCAGGTCTGCCACGGTGAGCCTGTCATCGTCCTTTTGGGCATCTGCGACCGCTGACGCTTGCATGGCGTGAACCTCCCAGGATTACTTGAACGCCACTTCCACCAGCGCTTCCAGCTTGTTGTCGAGCATGGCAGCGGTGGGGCTGATGCGTTCGTTGCCGAACTGGCCGAATAACGACGACAGTTTGTCTTACTCCACGCAGGTCTACCCCTCGTCGTTTTCGTAGATCAGGACACGCAGCGGGGCATACAGGCTCGCCCGGATGTCGTGCTGCGTCATCTGGAGGGCGAACAGGGGGTTGCCAACGACGTACTGAATCGCCTTGCGCTGTTGTCCAGCGAGACGAAGCAGTGCCCCGTGGTTATGGGTGGCGAACAGCATGAAGCCGCTTGGCCCAGCCATTGCCTCGATCTTTGCCTTTGCTCCCTCGGCGTCCCCGCCCTCGTCCAGCGCCTTGTAAACGTCCGGGTCGAAACGCCCCAACTGCCGCTCGAATGCTGCGGTAACGCCGCCGAATGGCTTGTCCGTCGCCAATCGAACATGGTCAACTGAAATGCGGGTGGTGAGCATGTCTTTCTCCTCCGGGCGATGTGCGCCAAAGCTGCCAAGGGCGAAAACGCCACCAAGGACGGCGACACACACGACCACCGAGCCAACCAGAACGCTCCATCGCTGTTGAATTGTCATCGTCGTTCCTCCCTTGTCGTTGTCGGACGATCCTGCCGTAGCTTCATGCAGTTGCTTGCCGCCTTTGCCACCAGCCTGCCGTCCTGGTCGCTGACATCGCACTCGACGTAGCCCAAGGCGCTGCCGGCCTTGACGACGCTGGCCTCGGCGATCAGCTTGCCTTGCCGCACGGCCCGCAGGAAGTTGATCTTCAACTCGACGGTCGTGAACGTCTCGCCTTCGCCGAGGGTGGCGGTGTAGGCGTAGCCCATCGCCGCATCGGCCAGGTCGCAGTAGACGCCGCCGTGCAGCGTTTCCATCGGGTTGTGATGGCGCTCGTCGGCCTGCATCTCGAAGACCGCATGGCCCGGCTCGATGACCTTCAGCACGAAGCCCAGCAGCCGGCCAATCGGCGGCGGGGGAGTTTCGCCCCGCAGCATCTTCTGAGCAAGTTCGAGGATCGTTGCCATGCTTTCTCCCATCTCTCAAGTCGGCCAGGCCGGGTTGCCCTCGACCTTCTGGCCGTCAGTGGTGCCGCCTTCGATCACGCTGTCCGCCCGGTACTGGAGGCACAGGAAGTACAGCGGGGCATCGGAGTTGTTCCGCCAGGCTCGTGCGGCTGCCGGGCCAAGACGCAGGACCGATCCTTCCTGCACGTCGATGCACTCGCCGTCCACGAGGAATTGGCCTCGGCCCCCGACGATGACGTAAACCTCGTCGTTCTCCCGATGCCGGTGCAGGAACGAGATCGCCTTGCCGGGCGGGACTACGTTGAGCGACATCTCCAGCCCCGCCGACCCCAGGAACTTCCGTAGAAACAACTTGCCTCTGGCTGGCCGTGGAACTTCAGGCGGGTCCATGTGAAACTGCGCCCAGCCCTCCATCGGGCCGGCATGGAAACAGGTGAAGCTGGTGCCACAGACGGTCTTCTCGTCGGTCATCCTTTTCTCCTTCGAGGAAGTGACGGCGTTGATTCGTCGGCTCACAGTTGGCCCAAGCCGCCGTCGATGTTGAGTTCGATTCCCGTGATGTACGAGGCGTCGTCGGAGGCGAGGAAGATCACACCCTTGGCGACTTCTTCCGACTCTCCCAGGCGCTTCATCGGCACTTGCTGGGCGAAGCCGTCCGCCAACTCCCTGGCTGCTTCGGCGGAATTTGCATTTCTTCCGAAGATCGGCGTCGAGATCGGGCCAGGGGCGACAGCGTTGACACGGATTTTTCGACCGAGCAGTTCCGCCGCCAGCGTCCGGGTCAGCGACCGCAGCGCCGCCTTGCTCGCCGCATAGACGCTTCCGTTGGGCATGGATTTCCCGGCAACGACGGACGTGTTGATGACAATGGCCCCGCCATCCTTGAGCAGCGGCAGCGCCTTCTGGACCGTGAAGAACGCCCCCTTGAAGTTGATGTCCAGGATTTCGTCGTGCATCGCCTCGGTGGTCTGCTCGAAGGGAGCGAACTTGGCGATCCCGGCGTTGACGAACAGCACGTCGATGGAGCCGAAACGCTTCTTCGTGCGGGCGAACAGGTCATCGAGATCACCCAGCCGGGACACGTCCGCACGGACGGCCAGCGTTTCGCCACCGATGGACGTTGCCGCTTCGGCCAGCGTCTTCTCGTCCCGCCCGCTGATGACGACCTTTGCGCCTCGGCGGCTGAACTCCTGGGCGGCTGCCAGGCCCATGCCGCTGTTGCCGCCCGTGACCACGACGACCTTGTTCGTGAACGTGTTCATGTGTTGCTCCTGTCTGGATGGTTGTTGCTGCACACGGAGGGAGAATTGTTCTCACGAGGGGAAGCACTTTCCGAAGGCGACCAACAATTTCGGTGATCCCTTGATGCGGATTTTCCTGCGGAGCAGCGCCCACAGCAGGCTCCGCTCTTTCGCCAGGAAGCCCAGCCACGTCTCGCTGTCGGCGGTCACGCTCAGGTCGGCCTCGCCGTGATGGCCGTCCTGAACCTGCAAGTTGCCCTCCCGGATGGTGACAGTCGCCTGCTTCTCCTCTTTGCCCGTGAAGGTGAAGTGATAGACGGCGTTCAGCTTCGCCGCCTTGCCCCGCTGAAACGTGAGCGGCAGCCCCGACAGGAAGCGCTGGATGGTCGGAGGCCGCAGGCCGTTGCCGACTCGCTTGATCGTCTTGAGGGGGAAGCGCCGGGCCACATACTCCTCAGCGTCTGAACCGGGCACGACGTAGATTGTCTCATGCTTCTCCTGCAACGGACGAACGACTTCTCGAAGATGCGTGGCCTTGTCGGTGAGGTAGGGGCCGATGACCTCTTCGCCAGCCGGGCAGACACTCAGGCAGTACGCCGCCTTGTAGTTCGGCCCGAAGGAGAGACTTTGCCACATCGACGCCGATTCGGTGTCGGACACTTTCTTGCGGTAGTCCAGGGCATCCTTGCTCTCGGCGATCTTCTCGACCCAATCGCTGAAGCCACCCATGAACTCCCGGTAATTATGCGTAAAGCAGGCCGAGAAGTTGAAATCCCCTTCCGGGGAAATCGCCCCAATGGGACACGCCGCCACGCACAGCTTGCACTCCAGGCACGGGTTGTACGAGATCGGCTGGTCGTAGGCGCTGGCCTCGGCACCGATGAGGACCGTGCCCAGGAGGATGAAATTGCCGAACTTGGGATGGATGACGTTCCGGTGGATGCCCATGTGACCCAGGCCGGCAGCGACGGCAACGGGCTTGTGCGAGACGACCCAAATCTTGCCGCCCGGAAAGCGGTCCATCTCCATCGGGAAACCCATCGCCGGGTTCAGTGCCCGAACACCCTGCTTCTCCAGGGTCGCCACGACCTTGCGGGCGACCTCGTTGACGTGATCGCCGGTGTGGTGGAACTCCAGGTTGGCGACGGAGCGAGCTGGGCTGCGGATCGGCTCCCGGTTCATCCGGCAGACGAAGCTGAGGAGCGTCGTGGTCGGCGGGAAAGCACGCAGAATGTCCTCCCGCTGGTCGTCCAGGGCCGGACGGCTGATCTCGACCAGGCCGGCGTCGTCGGCACCGCAGTCCAGGCACAGTTGACGGAGCCAGGCCGCATCGAGAGCGGTCGGTGGGGCTGGCCGATTGCCGGCGTTGTCGTGGAAGCGCTGCACGGTCGGGTGTTCAGCCAGGTTCATGATGACGCCTCGTTTTTTGTATATGCAAATTTCATCCAAAAAAAACACATGCCGATCAGCGGTCGGCCTGAGACATGCCCACCTTCCTGGCGGCTTTGTCGAGCAGGGCGACCCCCTCGTTCCCCAGCAGTTCAGTGGACTGGCGCTGGGCTTTTTCCCAGGACGGGACCGCCTTCTCAATCAGCCGCCTGCCCTGGGGCGTCAGTCGGAAGGGCTGGGCACGGGCATCCTCTTCCGGCACAACCTCCAGCCAGCCGTGGGCCTGCAACGGCTTGACGTTGCGGCTGAGGGTGGAGGCATCCAGTTGCAGGATGTCGCAGACCTGGGCGGGCCGGGCCAGGCCGAGCCGAGCGGTGACGATCAGGATGTTCAACTGGCTGACCTTCAGGCCCAGCGGGCGCAAGGCGTCGTCGTACAGGTTGGTGACCACTCGGTTGAGCAGCCGCAGGCGCACGGCGATGCACGTCTTGGAGATCGTGTCGATGGTGGTCGGTGCTTTGTCCATGATCGTGCGGCTCCTTGACCCGCACGACTATTGTATATGCAAGTATCGGCTGGCGTCAAGGGGATTCTTTGACGATTCCGGCACGACACGGCAGGCCATCAAGCCCCCCGTTTCGCTGCGTCCAGGGAGTCCGTCGGATCGGCCTCGTCCCATTTCACGTCACTCGAAGGCCCGTAGATCGCTGGGACCGGCTCGTGACCGGCCAGGCGCAGCCCAAGTCTAAACTTGCGTCCGATGGTGGCAGGTGTGTCGGGTACGGGCCGGCGATACCTGCGACTCCTGCGGCGAGGAGATCGCCGTGCCAACCTCATCAGTCAGTTCCAGAGGTTCGCCCCATTGCCACCAAAAGCCGCTGGAGGGTGTCAAGATAGTGGGCAAGGGCCGCTCGCCCCTTCTTCGTCAGATGGTAGGTCGTCTTCGGACGACGGCCAACGAAGGCTTTTTCAGCCCTGACGTATTCGGCTTCTTCGAGTTTTTGGAGTTGCAGCCCCAAGCTACCGTCTGCTACCTCAAGCCTCTTCTTCAGAGCGGTGAAGTCGTGAGGTCCATCGAGTTGGAGCGCCGTCAGAACCCCCAGCCGCAAAGGGCCATGAACGGTGGTGTCGAAGCCGTTGAAGTCAATCGGCTGCATGGTTCGTCACTGCCTCCCGCAGTTGAACCCACTGGATCGCAACGCCTGTCAGGTAGCCAACGGCCATGAAGCAATTAGCGAGGGCGTAGCTATAATGCTGGTCGAAGACTGGAAGCAACATCCCGGCGAGTAAGGTGGAAACAACGAGGCCGAGGCAGTAGTACCGCTCCCGGCTTCTCAGGGCCATGCGAACCAAGAGCAACGAAAAGGCGAAGAGGAGGCCGATGTTTACGGCATAGACAACGACGGTTCGTGCGGCTCCCATGCTGGGTCCGAGGAAGGTCGCTACAGCATAACCGTTCGCCGCTCCCCACACGACGCCGTAGATGAAGCCCGATAGAGCTACCTGTTTGGTGACTTCGGGGCTGAGGTTGGCAGTGCGGCGAGATCGCAGGAACAGCACCACGGGGCCGAGGACCATAATCGCAGCGAGAGGGGCCAGTGGGAGCCAGTTGTTTTCCGCCAGCAGGCTGACGACTGCTCCACCGACTGCTACGACCGTAAGGAGGAGGCCGAAGACCAACATTTCCGGGCCGAAAGACAGGTGCAGCCCCATTGCTCGCTGCATGACAGCAAGATCATCTTTGATGCGTCCGAGTTGATCCTCTGACATGACTCGCCCTCTGCGTGATCGGTGTCACTCAAATCTGTTGTGTACTCAACTGATTTGAGTATATCGCCCTCCGCACGGCTGTCAAGGATTTTTCCTGGGCGGCTGCTTTGCGGGACCGGAGCCACATCTCCTAAGTGGCCCGACACCGTGATCTCGATGCCGTAGCTCGGCGCAGTCGCCAGCAGCTTCTCGATCTCCTTGGTCGGAGGCAGCGCCGTCGTTGCCCCTTCGGTGAGCGGCCCGCCAACCTCGAAGAACATCTTTTCCAGGCCAGCCGGGGCGACCGAGATCAGCATCCTCGCCCGCTTGTCGCTCTCGTTCTTGAAGCTGTGCGGGGTGCCGACCGGCATGTTGGCGTACATCCCAGCCCTAGCCACCATCCGTTCGCCGTTGATCGTGAAGGTGATCTCCCCTTCGAGGACGTAAAAGCCTTCCTCCTCCCGGCTGTGAACGTGCGGGGGTGGCCCGCCGCCCGGAGGCACAAGGGCTTCCCACAAGGCGTACTTGCCGTTCGTGTCGTCGCCGGTCGCCAGGAAACGGTACACGTCACCGACGACGGCGATAGTGCGGCCTTGAGGCGGGCTGTTGATGACGGGATTGCGGCTCATTGTTTGTTCCTCGGTTGCGGTCCTTTGTTCAATCGGTTGACGGCTCGATGTAGACGCCGATGGAGGATTCGGCAGCCTCCCGCTTGACCTGCACGACGTTCTGGACATCAGCCGCCGCTATCCCTGCTTCTCGTTTCGTGGCCGGCTGCCGCCCTCGAACGTGCCCCCTCCGCTCACGCTTCTGGAGGTATGGGGCCGGTCTGGAAGTCGAGTTCGGCGCTGAAGTGGGTCAAGACGGTGCAATCCCGGACGGTCGAGTGCGGCCCGTGCGTGGTGTGGGCCTTCCCGACGAAGTACGACCCTGGCCCGTAACTTGCCCCTGCCTCGACGAAATCGCCGTTCAAAACGAACACGGTTTCGTCAGCCTTCGAGTGCCAGTGAGCCGGGATGCTCGCCCCCGCCTCGATCCGGGTCAGGACCGCCATCGCTCCGGTCGCCTCGTCCTTGTGAAGCACCTTCATGCTCACGCCGGGCATCCCCAGGTCGGCCCACGGCAACTCGCTTTCCCTGACCATGATCTGGTACATCGCACGCCCCTCAAAGCACGGGCCGAAAGCCCGATTACTTCTTCTTGGCAGGCAACGCCTTTACGAACTTCAGCGCCCGCTCGATCCAATTCTTCAACTGGTCGTCGTCCTCGACGCCTTCCGGCTCGACCGCCACCCAATTCTTCATCGGCCTGCCGGTGATGTCGAACTGCCTGACGTGCGGCTCACGCATCGCTGCTTCCCCCTCGTCGGGGCCGAGGCGGGCGATGAGCCGGTCCTTCCAGACCCCGGCGAGGGCGTTGCCGTTGAGCAGGAAGCAGACGCAACCGAACATCTTCTTCTCCTCGACGCCCTTCTTCCGGGATAAGGTGTCCCGGATGCGGGCGGCGAGGGTTTCATCGAAGGCCATTGTCCTTCTCCTCCACCAACGAAGGTCGATTATTCTCGTCGAACACCCACGGCAGGCCCACGGCATCCATGCGGTCGATCAAGGCGTCGGCCCCCTGTTCCTGCTTATAGGCCCGCTCCTCGTCGGAGATCGGGACGTGCCACAGGAACGAAACGGGATCGCCTTCGACCTCGAAGACGAACTCCCGGTGCGACCGGATGAGCGGCAGCAGGAAGAAGGCATTCTTCCACGGCGTCCCTTCGACGGCGGGATGCTGCCAGGCGACTGAGTGATGGCTGTCGAGGTAGAAGGCGTCGAACAGCGGCAACCAGGCCATGTCGTGCAGGCGGCGGGCGTGGCCCTCAGTGCATTTGGGGAAATACTGGATCAATTCCCGCCGCTTTCACTCGTGCGGGTGGCCGGGGTCGGCCAGGCGCTGGTCTGACATGCCGTTGGTCACGGCCACGTCGATGTCGCCCGACCCCGCTTCCAGCGTGTACACCAGGATGTCGATCAGGAACCGTTCGTCGGGCTTTTGGAATAGAGCGTGCGGCGGGAAAACGGCTGAGGGCGTGCAGCCGAACAACTCGCCGTAGGCTTTGGCCCGCACCGCCGTCAGCGCCTTGTGCTTTTCCAGGGACATACTCCTTCCCTCCATTCGAGTCCACCCGTCACGGCACCAGCGCCACCGTCACCTTGCCCTGGTGTGCGTCGATGGCAGTGACTCTTACGGCAACCCTGTCGCCACTCTTGAGCCTCCCGGCCTCCTGGCCGCAGAGCATGACGAGCGCCGCCGGTCGGAGGGCCAGCAGATACCCTCCCGCATCGCCGCAACGGTCGGCCTTCTCGACCCACCGAACCACCGTTGCCTCCAGCACGTCACCGACGCCGAGTTGCCACACCCCGTGCCAGGGGTCGCTTTCGGGGTGAAGCGCCCGGACGCTGCCGGCGATCTTGTTGCGCTCCCTGTCGATGTGGACGATCTTGACCTCCAACTCGTCGCCGACCGCAGCGGCCTGCTCGCAACTGGCGAAGGACGGTATCCACGAGATTTCCGGGATCAGCACCAGAATCTCGTGCGTTCCGTACTCGCAGAACAAGCCGAACACAGCGGTTTTCCGCACGATGACCCGGACGACATCGCCGGGATTCAGCACGACCGGGGCACCACCGCACGCCGCCAGCATCTTCCGCAACGGCTCAGGGTCGGCGAGCCGGTGGTCGTCGCCGACTTCGACCAGCGCTGACGGCGGCAGCCCGCTGTTGCGGACCAGTTCCTCGCTGTCGGCGAACGGCACCACATCGTCAGCCCGGCTGTGCAGGATCACCGTGCCGGGCTTCACCCTTCTGGCGTTGCCGTGTTTCTTCCAGGCCGGGCAGAGCAGTACGAGCCTCGCCTCGCCGCTGTTGATGCTCATGGCGACAGCACCGCCCCTTGATGAGCCGACGACCGCCTGCGGCTGGTGCGTGTCGAACTCGGCCTGAGCGATCCTGACGGCCTCGGCGAAGTCCTCGTCGGACAGTTTCGGATTGATGACCTCGTGGCCGTGGGCCTTCAGGAAGGTCGGCTTGACGCTGCCTGGAACCGACTGCCAGCCGTGGAGGAAGAGAATTTTCATGGGGTCATTCTAGCCGCCCTTCTCCAAAGGACTCGTTCCGGCCAGTACGGCGGCGACGGGATCAATCGAGGCCGCATGTCGCTCGGCCCATTGAAGCCAATCGTCGAGCAGGCCACCTGGTTCGATTGCTCCCGTTCGGCGTGCGGCTTCCTGCCGGACGGCCTGGACGAATTGGCGGATCGAGCAGGCCACGGTCCACGCCGATGCCTGTCTTTGGAGTTGTTCGATCCGTTTCTTTTCCTCGGCCTCAAGACGGGCTGCTTCTTGCCGGCGTCGTTCCTCTTCCTTCATCGTGCGTTCTCGCTCTTCCCACAGTGCCCTTCGGCGCTTCAGGTCTTTGGCGACCTCCTCCAACACGTTGGAAACCGAATCCAGCCGGTCCTCGATTCGCTTCTTGTCGTTATCGGTCCAGGTGACTTGGTTCACCGTCTGGTTGTGACAGTTCAGGTAGTCGATGGTGAGGACCAGTTTGCCGGACGGTCGGTGATCCCACACCGGGACGCCGTGCAGGTGCTTGAACCGCTCCATCCTTTCCTTTTCGGCCTCTGTCGGAACATGCTCGGTGCGGGACACTTTCTCTCTCAGCCGGACAGATAGCTCCTCGTCGTCCACCGTGACGATGGTTCGACCGGGATATTCCCTCTCCATTCTCACCTTGAACCCGCTGGCCTCAACCGCCTTGAGGAGTCGATCCCAAATCGCCATGCTCCGGGGGATCGCTGCCTTGCTGACGAGTACGTTCAGTCAGCTCGGTCCTGGATAAAGCAGAATGTCGTACAGGCCCGACTTCGCCTTTTCAAGACTGGCCTGGGTTAATCGGACCCAGGGATGCAGGCCCGTTCCGCCGTTGGCGGTCGTTCTCGATTTCACGGCTTCCTTACCTCCTTGTAGACAACCAGGATTGCCCCGCCTGGCGTTCAGCCGGGGCCGTTGCGCCTCCTGGTTGAATCGAATGCTCGGTAAACTTACCATGCCGAAATTGCGCTGGAATGGTCTTCCCGGAGTGCTTCCTTGAATCGCCTGCGAACCCGGCTTAACGCCCTTGTGTCCTCCCATTCATGGACACGAACCTCCTCGACATCAAGTTCGCCCGCATCGGCGCTCGCCTGAAGGTCGCTGATCGTCCTTCTCGCCGCAGCCGCACGTCGGGCGTCGTCTCGCTGGACGTGCAGGCCGACCGCAAGGGCGAGTTCTTCGAGATCGTCCGCCAGCCGGGGGCCGAGGCCGAGGTCGCCGTCCTCGACGTGCAGCCCGCCGACCGCCACTTGCTGCTCCTCGTCCGTGAGGGCAAGGACAAGAGCAAGTTCCTGTGCGGTCACGACGAGCGCCACTGGTTCGTCGCCCGCATCCCCGAAAGCGCCCCGGTCGGCACCGTCCGCCAGGCCAAGGAAGCCCTCAAGCCCGCCGAGGTCCAGACCGCCCAGGCCCGCCAGCGCCTCAAGGGCAAGGCCCGCAACCGCCGCAAGAACGCCGCCTTCGTCCGCCAGGGCGAATGGTTCTTCTTGCCGGTCCCCGGTTTCGCTGTGGACGAGAAGCTGGTCCTCCCGAACGAGCCTCTGCGCCGGGGCAACGGCGGCAAGCCGCATTGGGCCGAGTTCTGCTACCGCACGGGCGGCGAGACGGTCCACGTCTGCTCGAAACACCCCAACGGCGTCACCGAGGCGCAGTACAAGGGCATCCTGGCCGGCAGCCCCAAGGCGAAGGGCTGGGGCTGGCGCACCATGCGGCGCAACCCCGGCGTCTACATCAAGGGCCGGGTCCGCCACGCCGACCACGCCACGATCACGCTCAACGGCTGGCATCAGGTCGTCATGAACACTGAAGGGCAGTCGAAGGCCATGCGGAACGTGGCCTTCCTCGACTAACGCCTTCGCTGATCGGTCGGAACGAGAAGAGGCCCGTAGCAGGTTGCGCCTGCTGCGGGCTTTCTGTCTTTCTGGAGGCCATGATGAACGAGAAGGGAGCGGGCAGTCTGTCCATTCGTGCGTGTCGGTTGGAAGATATAGATGCAGTCCTCGAACTCTGGCGGCAAGCCGACGCCACGCCCAGCGTGACCGACACCGCCGATGATCTGCGCCGAGCCATCGCCGAAAGCCCCGCTCACGTCCTCGTAGCCGAAGTCGAGGGGCGAGTGATCGGTTCGATCATCGGGACGTTCGACGGCTGGCGAGCGAACATCTACCGGCTGGCGGTTCATCCTGATTACCGCCGTCAGGGCGTGGCCCGTGTGCTGGTGGCCGAGGTCGAGAAGAGACTGACCGAGCAGGGGGCCAAGCGCATCACGGCGCTAGCACCAAACGGGTTTTCCGGCTCTGATGGTTAATTTCTCTCCGCAACGGAGTAAACTACTTCCTGGCTCATCGCCTGGGAGGGACTCCGATGCCAGACGCCCCGAATACTTTTTCCGCTTGGCT
>Ga0335075_10013950_pt1 | contig 12091 bp, 8 predicted proteins | sample Lox_Sample_24_FD_206723 | JGI IMG/M metagenome (GOLD analysis project Ga0335075, IMG submission 206723) | Soil microbial communities from Loxahatchee National Wildlife Refuge, Florida, United States - Lox_Sample_2.4 | ecosystem: Environmental > Terrestrial > Soil > Wetlands | place: USA: Florida... | reverse complement strand
CGTGAACGTCATCGACGACCTGCTGGAGCGGTCGCCGGCGTCGAAGCTGGGGATCGTCGCGATCGATCCCGAGGGGCGGCGGCGGGACTGGCACTACGGTGAACTGATCGCCACCTCGGCGGGGCTGTCGGGGGCCTTCGCGGCGCGCGGGGTGAAGCGCGGCGACGTGGTGATGACGCTGGCCGGCAACCGGATCGAGTGGGTGCTGACGCTGCTCGCCTGCTGGCGGATGGGCGCGGTGGCGCTGCCCTGCAACACGCAGCTGCGGCGCAAGGACCTGGAGCTGCGGGTCGCCGCCGCCGATCCGGTGCTGTGCGTCGGCGAGGAGCGACTGCTGGGCGAGCTTCCCGCCGGGGTGGCGACGATGACGATGGCCGAGGTCGCCGACGTCCTCGACGAGGACCGCCCCCAGGAGACGCCGGCCCGGGTCGCCGAGATGGGCGCCGAGGACCCGGCGCTGATCGTCTTCACCTCGGGCACCACCGGGGACCCGCGCGGGGTCGTGCACGCGTACCGCTACCTGTTCGGGCAGCGGACCCAGGCCGAGCACTGGTTCGGCTCGCGGGCCGGCGAGCTGGCCTGGTGCACGACCGCGACCGGCTGGTCGAAGTCGGCCCGCAACGTCTTCCTCGCGCCCTGGCTGACCGGCGCCGCGGCGGTGATCCACGACGACCGCTTCGACCCGGCCGAGCGGCTCGACCTCGCCGAGGAGCTCGGCGTCAACGTCCTCTGCATGGCGCCCACCGAGTACCGGATGCTGGCCCGGCGCACCGCCCTGCGCCCGCTCCCCGCGCTGCGCCGGATGGTCTCCGCGGGCGAGCCGCTCGACCCGGAGACGATCGCCGCCTGGCAGGAGGCGACCGGGCTCGAGCCCGCCGACGGGTACGGCCAGACGGAGACCGGCCAGGTGACCGCCAACCTCGCCGGCGAGGCGGTCCGGCGAGGCTCGATGGGCAGGCCGCTGCCCGGCATGGAGGTGCGGATCGCCGACGGCGAGCTGCAGCTGCGCGCCGCCTCCTCCCCCACCTTCTTCTCCCGCTACCTCGACGGCGAGCGCTTCGCGGGCGAGTGGTGGCCGACCGGCGACCTGGTCTCGGAAGACGACGATGGCTTCCTCTTCTTCGAGGGGCGGGGCGACGACATCATCAGCTCCTCCGGCTACCGGATCGGGCCGACCGAGGTCGAGGCCGCGCTCCTCTCCCACCCCGCGGTCGCCGACGTGGCCGCGGTAGCCGCGCCGGACCCCGAACGCGGCAGCGTCGTGCGGGCGATCGTCGTCCTCCGCGACCGCCAGCCGAGCGAGGAGCTCGTCACCGAGCTGCGCGACCACTGCATGGCCCAGACGGCCCCCTACAAGGCGCCCCGCATCGTCGACTTCGTCGACGAGCTGCCGAAGACCACCAGCGGCAAGGTCAAGCGAGCCCAGCTCCGCGCCGAAGCCTGAGCCGTCGCCAGGGTTACAAAGGACGAGAGCCCGGTCACGGCCCGCCTCGCTTCTCGGGACGCGAGGCTGAAATCGGCGACCTAGGTCGTTTCGAGGAGTTCCTCGACGCCGACGGGCGGGCCGAGGTGGTAGCCCTGGGCCATGTCGACGCCGAGCTCACGCAGCAGGGCGGCGGTCGGCTCGTCCTCGACGAACTCGGCGATCGTGCGCTTGCCGAGGCCCTTGGCGATGCCGACGATCGCCTGCACGGTGAGGCGGTCGGCGTCGTTGTGGACGAGGTCGCGGACGAAGGTGCCGTCGATCTTGATCACGTCGAAGGGGAAGCGCTTCAGGTACTCGAAGGGGCCGAAGCCGGCGCCGTAGTCGTCGATCGCCACTTCGCAGCCGAACTCGGTGAGCCGGTCGGCGAAGCCCGCCGCCGTCTCCAGGTCCTCGACCCGGGCGGTCTGGGTGATCTCGAAGGTGCAGCGGGCCGGGTCGGCGTCCCCTTCGTCGAGGCCGCGCTCGATGTATTCGAGCACCGAGATGTCGGTCAGCGAGGCGCCCGAGAGGTTGATGTGGAGGGAGACCGGCGCGCCCGCCCGCTCGCGTTCGCCGAGCAGGTCGAGCGCCTGGCCGACCACCCAGCGGTCGAGCTCCTGGACCATCCCGGCGCGCTCGGCGACGCCGATGAAGGCGGCGGCGGGGAGCAGCTCGCCGGCGTCGCCGCGCATCCGCAGCAACAGCTCGAAGCGTTCGACCGCCCCGTCGGCGAGGCTCTGGATCGGCTGCGTCGCGAGGCTGAGACGGTTCTGCGTGAGGGCGTTGCGGATCTTCGCGGAAGTCGTGAGCCGGCGGCTGTCGAGCGTCGCCTCCACGGGCGCCTCGAAGAGCGAGATCCGGTTGCGCCCCTCCGCCTTCGCCCGGTACATCGCCTCGTCGGCGGCCGCCAGGACCGCCTCTGCCCCGCCCTCGAATTCGGCCCCGAACATGGTGATCCCGACGCTGATCGTCGCCCCCTTCAGGTCGGGGTCCGTGGCGAAGCTGTCGGCCACCTCGATCCGCAGGTCTTCACCCAGCTGCAGCGCCCCTTCGACGTCGGTCTGGGGCATCAGCACGGCGAACTCGTCGCCGGAGAGGCGGGCGACGATGTCGGTGGCGCGGACGCGTTCGCGCAGCGTCGCGGCGATGCGGCGGATCAGGTTGTCGCCCTGCTGGTGGCCGAGCCGGTCGTTGACCCCCTTCAGGCCGTCGACGTCGATCACCATCACCGCGCCGCGGCCGCCGTAGCGGGCGGCGAAGCTGACGTAGGTGTCGAGGCGGGTGCGGAAGGCGCGCCGGTTGAGCAGCGCGGTCAGCGGATCGTGATCGGCGAGGTAGCGCAGCTCGGTCTCGGTTTTCTGGGCCTGTTCGAGCGCGCCGAGGACGACCTGGCGGTCGGCCGGCTCCAGCTTGGCCAAGACTGCATGTAGGGCGGCGTCTCCCTTGCCGCTGTTTTCCATAGTCACTGAACGAGTGAAGTTATCCCAAGTTTCCGTGGTCCCGGCGATAGTTACGCTCTGCTGAATGGCCAATCGCCTCGCCGCCGAGACCAGCCCGTACCTGCTCCAGCACCGCGAGAACCCGGTGGACTGGTTTCCCTGGGGCGAGGAGGCGCTCGAGCGGGCACGGAGCGAGGACCTGCCGATCCTGCTCTCGGTCGGCTATTCGGCCTGCCACTGGTGCCACGTGATGGAGCGCGAGTCCTTCGAGGACGAGGCGACCGCGGCCTTCATGAACGAGAACTTCGTCTGCGTCAAGGTAGATCGCGAGGAGCGGCCCGACGTCGACGCGATCTACATGGAGGCGGTGCAGGCGTTCACCGGGCAGGGCGGCTGGCCGATGACCGTCTTCCTCGATCCGGAGGGCGTGCCGTTCTACGGCGGCACCTACTTCCCGCCCGACGACGCGCGCGGGATGCCGAGCTTCCGCATGGTGATGGAAGCGGTGCTGGAGGCTTTTCACGGCAAACGCGACGAAATCCGCGGGCGGGCGGAGACGATGGTGGGGAGACTCGAGGCGCTGGCAAAGCTTGCCCCAGGTGGGGTCCCCGGTCCGGAGCGCCTGGCGGAGGCGATCGCGACGCTGCTCGGCCGCGTCGATCCGGCCAACGGCGGCTTCGGCCGGGCGCCGAAGTTCCCGCCCGCCTCGTCCCTGGAGCTGCTGATGAGCCGCGGCGAAGGCCTGGAGCAGGTCGAGCGCACCCTCGACGCGATGCTCGCCGGAGGCATCTACGACCAGCTCGGCGGCGGCTTCGCCCGCTACGCGGTCGACTCGGCCTGGCTCGTCCCCCACTTCGAGAAGATGCTCTACGACAACGGCCTCCTGGCGCGGGCCTATCTGCACGGCTGGCAGGTGCTCGGGCACGACCGCTACCGGCGGATCTGCGAGGAGACGCTCGACTGGATGCTGCGCGAGATGCGCGGCCCCGAGGGCGGCTTCTACTCCGCCTACGACGCCGACTCCGAGGGCGAGGAGGGCAAGTTCTACGTCTGGACGCCGGCGCAGATCCGCGCGGTGCTGGACGGCCCGAGCGGGGTTGACCCGACCGGTGCCACGGGGATGAAAGGACGACCGCGGACCGAGGAGATGCTCGCCTACTACGGGGTCACCGAGGCCGGCAACTTCGAGGGGCGCAACATCCTCCATCTCGCCGACGGCGCCGCGGCTCCCGCGCCGGAGGGCCTCGACGCCGGCCGTGCCGCCCTGCTCGCCGCCCGCGCGACGCGGGTCCCGCCCGGCCTCGACGACAAGCGGCTCACCTCCTGGAACGCGCTCGCGATCGCGGCGCTCGCCGAGGCGGGCGCGGTGCTCGGACGCGACGACTACCTGGAGGCGGCGACGGCCTGCGCCGAATTCGTCCTCGGCACGATGCGCGACGAGAGCGGCCGCCTCCTGCGCACCTACAAAGACGGCCGCGCCCACCTGAACGCCTACCTCGAGGACCACGCCTTCCTGCTCGAAGCGCTCCTCGTCCTCTACGAAGCCGGCTTCGATCCGCGCTGGTTCACCGCCGCGCGCGAACTGGCGGAGACGATGATCGAGCGCTTCGGCGACCCCGAGCGGGGCGGCTTCTTCTCCACCTCGACCGACCACGAGACGCTGATCGCCCGTCGCAAGGAGGTCGGCGACCACCCGATCCCGGCCGGCAACAGCGCCGCCGCCCTCGGCCTGCTGCGCCTGGCGGCGCTCACCGGCGAAGCCCGCTACGCCGAGCAGGCCCGCGGCGTCCTCGCCCTCTTCGGCGACCCCGCGATCGGCCACCCCGACTCCTTCGCCCACCTCCTGCGCGCCCTCGACTTCGACCACTCCCCGACCCGCGAGGTGGCCCTGGTCGGCGACGACCTGACGGCGCTCGCCGCCGTCGTCCGGGCGACCTTCCGACCCAACGTGGTCGTCGCCGCCGGCCCGGCGGGCGCCACCGAACCCCCCCTCCTCGACGCCCGCACCGAAATCGGCGGCGAGCCCGCCGCCTACGTCTGCGAGGGCTTCGCCTGCAACCTGCCGGTGACCCTCCCAACAGCGCTGGAGAAAGAACTGGCGACCGTCAAACCCTAGATGGACACCAGGGCGTTTCGGAGCGACCCGGGCGGGCAGTGGCCACCTCCAAAACACCCTGGTGCGCATGGAACTGCGGAGTACCCCCAGGATCCGGGGAGAGTTGCGAGGGTTCGCCCAAGCAACTAAGGGCGTTCCTCAGGGACCTCCCCGCTCCATCACCGTCACAAAGACGTGAGGGCACTTTGACCACACCAGGGTGTGGTCAATCCACCAAGCGCCTCTGCACCAACGCAAGAACCCGCACCAAGCACCCCACTTTCCAACGTTCCGCCCATCTCCCGCACCTCTCCCCGACCCTTTCCGCCCGTCTCCCCAGCGAGGCCCACACCGAATCCGCACCCCGCGCCGTCCTCCCGAGGGACGGCCCTCTCGACGGCGACCACCTCCGCCGGATCACCGCCGGCCCGCGCCGCTAGACCCGAAACTCGCGGACCTCGTCGATGACGACCCGGCCGCCGACCTCCGCGCGACCCTCGCCCAGGTAATGCGCGTCGAGGCGCGAGCCGCGGCCCTGGAGAATCTCGATGTCGCGCTCGAGCGCCACGCAGAGGCAGATCGCCGCCGACCCGGTCGCCTCGTCCTCGCCGATGTCCTCGAGCGAGAAGCAGCGGGAGCGGGCCGTGCCCTCGGCGTCGTCGACCCAGGCCCAGAGGCAGGCCTCGAGCTCGCCCTCCGGCGGCCCCGTGGCCTCCTCTACGGCGAGCGCGTCCTCGAGCTGGACCAGCTTCCAGTCCGGGCCCCACTCCGGCCGGGCGGCGACAAAGGTGAGGCCGCCGTCGACCCGCACCTCGACCTCGCCCGCGGGCGGGCGCAGGACCGAGACCGGCTGCCGCTCCTTGCCGAGCAGCCAGGCGGTGCCGACGCTCGGGTGGCCGGCGAACTCGAGCTCCAGCCCCGGGGTGAAGATCCGGATCCGGCCATCCGCCGCGTCGTCGACGAAGACGGTCTCGGAGAAGCCGAGCTCGGCGGCGACCTCCTGGCGGCGCTCCTCGGGCACCTCGTCGCCGTCGAGGAACACCCCCAGCGGGTTGCCAAATCCCCAACGAGCGTCACAAAAGACGCGCAAAACGTGCAGCTCAGCCACTATCGCCGCGCTCCCGTCACAGGATCGGCAGGAAGTTTTCGATCTCGTAAGGGGTGACCTGAACCCGGTAGTCGTCCCATTCCTGTCGCTTGATCTCGACGAAGCGGCGGAAGGTGTGCTCGCCGAGCGTGCGCAGCACCAGCTCCGAGTCGGCGGCGACCTCGATCGCCTCGCCGAGCGTCGCCGGCAGCTGCTCGATCCCCTGGTGCGCGAGCTCCTCCTGCGAGAGGTGGTAGAGGTTCTGCTCCATCGGCTCGGGCAGCTCGTAGCCCTTCTCCACCCCTTCGAGCCCCGCCTGCAGCATCCCGGCGAAGCAGAGGTATGGGTTGGCGGCGGGGTCGGGGCAGCGCAGCTCGGCGCGGGTCGCCGACTCCTTGCCCGGGTGGTAGAGCGGCACCCGGATCAACGCCGAGCGGTTGCGGCGCGACCAGGCCAGGTAGACGGGCGCCTCGAAGCCGGGCACCAGCCGCTTGTAGGAGTTGACCCACTGGGCGAAGAGCGGCGAGATCTCGCGCGCGTGCTTCAGCTGCCCGGCGATGAACGACTTCGCGATCGGCGAGAGGAAGTACGGATCGTCGGCGTCGTAGAAGGCGTTCTTGCCATCTTTGGAGAGGCTCTGGTGCACGTGCATCCCGGAACCGTTCTCACCGAAGAGCGGCTTCGGCATGAAAGTCGCGTGGTAGCCGTATTTCATCGCGTACTCCTTCACCACGATGCGGTACGTCATGCAGTCGTCGGCCATCTCCAGCGCGTTCTTGTAGCGCATGTCGACCTCGTGCTGGGACGGCCCAACCTCGTGGTGGGTGTACTCGACGTGGATGCCGAGCTTCTCCAGCGCGAGGACGGTCTCGCGGCGCAGGTCGGAGCCCGCGTCGAGCGTGGTCAGATCGAAGTAGCCGCCCTCGTCGAGCACCTCGGGCACCCCCGACTCCGGCTGCGAGCTGCGGAAGTAGAAGTACTCGAGCTCGGGGCCGATGTTGTAGGCGTCGAAGCCCATCTCCTCGGCCCGCTTCAGCGCCCGCTGCATGATCCAGCGCGGGTCACCCTCGTAGGGGCCGCCGCCGGGCACGCGGATGTCGCAGAACATGCGCGCGACCGAGTCACGCTCCTCCGGGCGCCAGGGCAGCAGCGCGAAGGTGGTCGGGTCCGGCACCGCGAGCATGTCGGACTCCTCGATCGGGTTGAAGCCGGTGATCGAGGAGCCGTCGAAGCCCATCCCGCCTTCGAAGGCGTCGTCGAGCTCGGAGGCGTTGACCGAGAAGCTCTTCAGCTGGCCGAGGACGTCGGTGAACCAGAGGCGGACGAAGCGGACGTCGTGCTCTTTGACGAGCTTGATGACATCCTCGGCGGTCTGCGGTCGGTCTGCCATTGGTCGAGTTGCCTCCTTGGCTCTGGGCGCGGTAAGCGGGCAACGATAGGCGAAGCAGGGAGGCCCGGTGTGGACGGTTGTCCCGGGGCCGGACCCCCGGATGAGCCGCCGAGGTGCAGAACGCCGTATTCCGGGTAGTCATTGGCCGTTTCGACCGGGTTGAAAGCAGTCACAAATCTCGGTATAACTTACGACACGTAAGTAAGCGGCTCAAAGTAAAGTAAAGGCCACGTAAAGGCTCTGTAAAGCGATATCCCCCGCCAATCCACGAGCCAGAGACGAGAAGCAAGTTGACGGTAAAAACGGCAGTAAGCAGATTCCAGATCCACGATGAGCTGACGGCGCCCGACGAGAGCGCCCCGCTGATCAAGTCCATCCAGGCGGCCGGCGGCGCGGTCACCAAGTTCGTCGGCGTGCTCGCCGGCGCCCCTGCCGTCCTCCGGGCCTACACCCGCATGCGCTCCGAGCTGCGCGGCGGCGTCCTTCCCCAGGCGACCCGCGAGCGGATCGCCCTGGCCGTCGCCGAGCACCGCGAGGACAGCTACAGCATCGCCCAGCACGCGAAGTCGGCGCGCCGCGCCGGGCTCGGCCTCGACGAGGTCTCCCGCGCCCGCTCCTTCACTTCCGCCGACCCGAAAGAGGCCGCCCTCCTGCTCTACCTGAAGGAGGCGCTCGACGCCGAAGGTCCGCCGCCCCTCCACCTCCACGAGGAGGCCCGCGAGATCGGCTGGACCGACGAGGAGATCCTCGAGGCGGTAGGCCACCTGGCGCTCAACGAGTTCCAGAGCCTGATCGCCAGCGCCGCGGCGCTCCCCCAGGACCAGGCCACGCCCCGGGTCCTCCCGTCGGCCGCCTGACCCTCGGTGAGTTCGCACCCTCGATGAGTTCGCAGTTATGACCGCTATGCGGTCATAACTGCGAACGGAGCCCGGGGCGTCGGCTTTCCACGGGCCCGTCGGCCCTCCTCCGGCGCGTCAGCCTTCCTCGACCAGCGTCGCCGTGTAGAGCAGCCGCGCGGTCGCGTATTTGCAGCCGTAGGTGGCCCGTTTGCCCACCGTTTCCTGCGGCTGGCCCTGGCGGATGTCGGTCGAGTTGGTGCAGGTGCCGGGGGAGCGGCTGGCGCGCCAGACGTTGTTGGCGCTGAGGCCCTGGGAGAACATCGGCGCCCAGGTCAGCACGCTGATGCCGATGATGTCGCCCTTTTCTACCTTCAGCGAGGCGCCGAACTTGACCGTCTGCCCGAGGTAGGGCGTCAGCACCTTGACCGCGCCTTGGCGGCGCAGGTTGTAGCGCGGCGGGTTGGTGCCGGGGATGCGACGGAGGATCGCCAGCCGCGCCTCCGGCGGGGTGCCGAAGAAGCCGTTGAAGAAGCTGCGCTGGCTGTTGGTCGGCTGGGCCAAGGTGAGGGTCCAGGACTTGATCGTGCCGTTGGTCTGGACCAGGAACGGGTTCTGCGTCTGGCCGTTGGAGACCTGGAAGCCGGTGACGCTGCCGACCGCCTGGCAGGGCAGGTCCGGACAGGACGGATCGGGCGTGCTCGCGGTGGCGCCGAGCGTGACGGTGGTCTTTTCGACCTGGGCGGCGCTGGCCACTGCGGCGATCGCGATCACTGCGAGGAGCGCCCCGACGATGGCGACGGCGACCCGGCGACCCGGCCCTGCGGGCGCGGTGAAAGCACGGTGGGAAGTCCTCGACATCGGTGCAGCTCCTCTCTCGAAACGTGTACTGAGCAGGGAACTTTAACCGCCGAGGGCGGGGAACGATGCGGTGCCGAGGATCGCCTACAGACCCTTGGAGGCGTATTCGATCGCCACCGCGTAGCGAATCCGACCGACGCCTTCGAATTCCAGCGCTTTGGCGGCGGCGGAGGTGAGATCCCAGGCGCGGCCTTTGATGTAGGGGCCGCGGTCGATCACCGGGGCGACGATCGAATGGCCGTGCCAGACGAACTTCACCGGCGTCCCGCAGGGGAGCGTCTTGTTGGCGACGCCGACGGTGCTCGGGCGGAGAGTCTGGCCGCACGCGGTCGAGCGGCCCCACATGCTGGTGCCGCCGTACCAGCTGGCGCCGGCGTAGCGGAAGGGGGTGAAGGAGAGTTCGGCTTCGTTGAACGCCGTGGTGACCGTGGTCGTCTGAGTGGGTTCGGCGGGGATCGGAACCGCCGAGGCGGCGCCGCCGGTCGCGGCTTGCGAACGCGGCGCGACGATCAGGACGAGCAGCGCCAGACAGGTCGCGGCGATCGCCCAGGCGAGGGCAGCCGAAAATTTGGTTGTCCGCGCATGGCGGTGGGGGGAGTCGTTCATGTCTCTTTCGGTGCGCTTGCGGGGTTAGCTGACGGGCTCGCGCTGAAAGAGCTGCGCTACACCGGCCGACGCCGGCGATTCGCCCCAACCAATCGGGTCCCCCGCTCTTCGCGATATGTAGGCGAAGATTCAGCGGAAGTTGGCGGCAGATTAGCAAACGCTAAGACAGAAAAATTGCCGACCCGCCGCCGGACCCGTTCGGCGCCCCCGCAAAGAGCGCAGTCCCTCCATCGACCCGCCCCGCGCCGAGCCAAATCCCTGCACGCCCTCATGCGTCGCCAGACCAGACGAGCCATCATTTGCCCTCCCGGCCCATCCGCCCTCCCGGCCCATCCGCCGTTCCCGCCCATCCGCCGTTCCCGCCATCCGCCGTTCCCGCCATCCGCCGTTCCCGCCATCCGCCCGACCCGACCCCGTCCGTTGATGGGACGAAAACCGGCCTATAAGGCCGGTTTTCGTCCCATCAACGTCGTCCCATCGACGTCGCAACATGGGAAAGCCCCGCCGAGGCGGGGCTTTCCGACAGCGAGCCTGTAAGCCGGATCCTGTCGCGAGCGGACATCTATCTCGCCGGGGCCGGAGCCCTGGCGGGGCGCCGAAGCGCACCTGCGACCTACCTGGACCTCGCCGAGCCGGGTCGACGGTCCTGCTTGGCCTTGCACCGGGCGGGGTTTACCTGGCCGCCGTGTCACCACGACGCCGGTGCGCTCTTACCGCACCTTTTCACCTTTGCCTGTACGCGGCTCACGTGTGGCCGCGCCATCGGCCGTGTGTTTCTGTGGCACTTTCCCGCGGCTTTCGCCGGGTGGGCGTTACCCACCGCCCTGCCCTTTGGTGTCCGGACTTTCCTCGAGGGGTTGTCTCTCCCCCCGCGTCCGCTCGGCTCGCACGTTCGATGTTAGAGCGCCATTGACGGGTTCGGAGGGTTGGGAAAGGGATGGTCGGCCGCTGGCGCCCGGTCCCTCGGGCGGCGGGGGTCCGAGGCCGGATCGGGCTGGCGCCCGAAGCTCAAGGGGACCGGCAGAGGTACCGGCGAGCGGCGGAGACCGATGCGTGCCCCGCCGGAAGTGCGCAGGAGACGTTCGGAACTCCGCGTCTCCTCACGGGCTCCGGATCCACTCAGTGCGAGCCGGTGCGAACCGGCGCGCGAGCGGCGCGCACCCGGCGCGCAAGCGGCGCGGTCCTGGATCGCGCTGTCGACTTTTTGGCCCCCATAGGGGCTCAAAAGTCGGTCAGGTGAATCTGAACGGTGGGAACTATCCGCAAGGCTCCCGTCCCTGTGTCATCCCTGCGAAAGGCTCGCGGCCGGGGCGTCTCGTGTCGGCCCGGGCAGGCTATGGCCACCCGCGAGACGCCGGACCCCAGCGCCACGGCTGCGGGCAACGCCCGGCCAGGCGCCGGTCCCCACCCGGTCGGCCTCAGGTCGCGCGGTACGTCCCCGGCCGCGAAGCGCGACCGTCCCACGGCCGGACCGGACCGGCGCCCTGGGGCCCCGGGCCACCGGCCCCGGGCTCAGACCTTGCGGAAGACTCCGACGACCTTGCCGAGTACTCGGGCCTCGGTGGTGATGATCGGCTCCATTTCGTCGTTCTCGGGCTGTAGCCGGATGTGGTCGGGTTCGCGGTAGATCCGCTTGACCGTCGCCTCCTCGCCGATCAGGGCGACGACGATCTCGCCGTCGGCAGCATCGTCGGCCGGCCGCACGACCACGTAGTCGGATTCGATGATGCCTGCGTTCTTCATCGATTCACCGCGGATCTGGAGGATGTAGTCGCCGTCCTCCCCGCCGATCACGTCGGGGACTTCGAGGTACTCCTCGATGTTCTCTTCCGCCAGGATCGGCGCGCCCGCGGCCACCGAGCCGACCAACGGGATGCCATTGCTCGACTTCACCGCGTTGACCGCCTGGCCCGCCTTCTCGAACAGCAGCTCGATCGCCCGCGGTTTCGACGGATCGCGCTTCAGCAGCCCGAGCTTCTCCAGGTTCGCCAGGTGGGCGTGCACGGTGGAGGACGAGTGCAGACCGACGGCTTTGCCGATCTCCCGCACCGTCGGTGGGTAGCCGGTCTTTGCCGCGTACTTGCGGATGAAGTCGAAGATCTCCTTCTGCCGCTTGGTCAGGTCAAGGTCAACCATGGTGGTCTCCGTTTTCCTCCAATTGCCGGATCTGGACACAGCCGAACACCTGTTCGCAGAGTACCCCTTCCCGCGGACGCCCGCTGCGTCCGCGGCCAGACGCAGCCGATCGATAACTCCTGGCCGAAGAGGCGAACAACCGCCCGCCACGACCGAGGATGGCCGGCCCACGTGCG
>Ga0335075_10013949_pt1 | contig 12092 bp, 6 predicted proteins | sample Lox_Sample_24_FD_206723 | JGI IMG/M metagenome (GOLD analysis project Ga0335075, IMG submission 206723) | Soil microbial communities from Loxahatchee National Wildlife Refuge, Florida, United States - Lox_Sample_2.4 | ecosystem: Environmental > Terrestrial > Soil > Wetlands | place: USA: Florida... | reverse complement strand
CAGCTCGTCGAGCAGCGACTCGACCGCGAACGCCGCCTGCGGAGCGGCCGGCGCGCGGTAGGCCCCGAACGTCACGCGGTTGGTCGCGATCCCGTACGAAGTGAGCTCGTGTGCGCGCCAGCGGTACGGCCCCGCCGTGAGCATCGCCGCGATCGACTCGACCCCGAAGTCGGCCGTCGAACCGCGGTCGGCGAAGATCCGTGCGCGGATTGCCGTCAGGCGCCCCTCGCGATCGCCGCCCAGCTCGACCTCGAGGATCTCCGCGCCGGCCGGATTTGATGCGGCGAAGTCCTCGCTGCGGGTCATGGCCAGCCGGACCGCCCGGCGGAGCGCGAGGGCCGCGCCCACGACCAGCGGCTCGACGATCATCATCTTGCCGCCGAAGCCTCCTCCGATTGGCGCCGCGCGCACGCGGACGCTATCCGCCGACAGGCCGAACAGCTTGATGATCTCGTCCCGGGTGGAAAACGCGGCCTGGGTGGAGGTGCTGATCACGAGCTGGCCGTCGACATCGAACCATGCGGTGGCGGTCTGCGGCTCGAGGTAACCCTGGTAGACCCACGGCGTCGAGAAGCGACCGCGCACGACGGCCGCGCTCCCGGCCAGCTCGCCTTGCACGTCCCCATCGGCCAGATGTGCCGTGCCGAGCACGTTCTCGGACAGCTCCTCCTCAGGCCCCGCGCCGCCGGCCGACACCGATGCGTGGGCGTCGGCGATGTCCGAGCTGCCCTGATCGAGCTCGCGTACGCGTGCCTTGGCTGAGCCCGGTTTTGCCGCCGCCTCCAGATCGAGGACAGCCTCGAGCGGCTCGATGTCGACCTCGATCAGCTCGAGTGCGTCGGTGGCGAGCGCCTCGGTCTCGGCGACCGCGATCGCGATCGGCTGACCGGCGTACACGATCTCCTCGCGCGCGAGCGGCTCGTTCGCCCGGGCGGGACCGGTGGAGACGATCGGCAGGTCGTCCGCGGTCAGGACCGCGGCCACCCCGGGCAATGAGCGCGCGGCGGTGGCGTCGATCGAGCGGATCAGTCCGTGGGCATCATGCGAGAGCAGCAGCCGGGCGTGGAGGAGGTCAGCAACGGGGAGATCCGCGGCGTATTTGGTGGTGCCGCGGACCTTCGGCTCGGAGTCCCGGCGGGGAGTGCGAACGCCGATCGCGGACTCGCGAGCGGCTGCGGGGGCATCGGTAGCGGCCATGGCCTCAACCTATCAAGCGCCTTCCAGTTGCCATCGCACGGATCAGAGCGATAGGTTGGGTTCGCAAGCGATGTCAGACCACAAGTGGGTTTATGACTTCGCCGAGGGCTCGAAGGACATGCGCGACCTTCTCGGCGGCAAGGGGGCGAACGTCGCCGAGATGACGCGCGTCCTCGGGACCGAGCGGGTGCCGGCCGGGTTCACGATCACCACCGAGGCCTGTGTCGCCTACATGCGAGAGGGTCACGAGCCCGATGGTCTCGATCAGCAGGTAGCCGACGCGATGAAGCGCCTGGAGGAGACGGCGGGCAAGCAGTTCGGTGACGACGGGGATCCGTTGCTCGTCTCGGTCCGCAGCGGCGCGCGCGAGTCGATGCCGGGAATGCTCGACACGATCCTCAACGTCGGACTGAACGACACCTCGGTGCAGGGCCTGACCAAGGCGACCGAGAACGAGCGCTTCGCCTGGGACTCCTACCGGCGGCTGATCCAAATGTTCGGCAATGTCGTCCACGGGGTCTCCGGATCCAAGTTCGAGGACGCGATCGCGAAGGCGAAGAAGGAGGCCGGGGTCGAGACGGACGCGGAGCTCGACGTCGACGCGCTGAAAATGCTGGTCGAGGAGTTCAAGGGCTTCTACGAGTTCCCCGAGGATCCGCAGGATCAGCTCGGCCAGGCGATCCGGGCGGTGTTCGACTCGTGGACCGGCGAGCGGGCGGTCTCCTACCGGCGGATCAACCGCATCCCGGACGACTGGGGCACGGCGGTCAACGTCCAGCAGATGGTGTTCGGCAACAAGGGCGAGGAGTCTGCCACCGGGGTGGCGTTCAGCCGCGACGAGGTGACCGGTGCGCCCGAGCCCTCCGGCGATTTCCTCATCAATGCCCAGGGCGAGGATGTGGTCTCGGGGGTGCGCACGCCGCGCGATATCTCAGAGCTCGCGGAGGTCATGCCACGGGCACACGAGCAGCTGATGGAGATCATGCGCACGCTCGAGTCCGAGTACAAGGACATGCAGGACGTCGAGTTCACGGTCGAGGACGGCCAGCTGTACATGCTCCAGACGCGCAACGCCAAGCGGCCGGCTCAGGCGGCGGTCCGGTTCGCGGTCGATGCAGTCAACGAAGGGCTGCTGACCCGTGAGGAGGCGCTTCGCACGATCGACCCCTACACGCTCGACGCCCTGCTGCATCCGACCTTCGACCGCCGTGACGGCTACGAGGTGCTGGCCCAGGGCGTCGCGGCCTCACCGGGCGCCGCGGCCGGCGCGATCGTGTTCAACGCGGCCGATGCCGTCGCGGAGGCGCGCGCCGGCAACGATGTGATCCTGGTCCGCCCCTTCACCGAGGCCGACGACGTCGCCGGCTTCCACGCCGCCAAGGGCATCCTCACTTCCGAGGGCGGGAAGGCCTCCCACGCGGCGCTCGTCGCCCGTGGGATGGGGGTCCCCGCGGTGACCGGCGCGGCGGTGGCGATCGACCTCGAGGCGGGGGAGCTCCGGATCGACGGGCGGACATTCAAGGCTGGCGAGCAGATCGCGATCGACGGCTCCGAGGGCGCGGTGGTGGAACCGGGAGCCAAGCTGATCGAGCCCGAAATCGACGACCGGTTCGACACGGTCCTCGAGTGGGCCGACGACCTACGTCGGCTCGGTGTCCGGGTCAACGCCGATACGCCCGAGGATTCCCGGCGGGCGCGGGAGTTAGGCGCCGAGGGGATCGGCCTGTGCCGGACCGAGCACATGTTCATGGCCGAGGACCGCCAGCCCAAGATGCGCGCGATGATCATGGCCGACGACCGCGATGGCCGGCGCGCGGCGCTCGGAGAGCTGCTGCCCCTTCAGGAGGAGGACTTCATCGGGATCTTCGAGGCGATGAAGGGGCTTCCGGTCACGATCCGTCTGCTCGACCCGCCGCTGCACGAGTTCCTCCCCAACCTCCCCGATCTGCGGGCCCAGGTCGAGCGCGCCCGGATCGAGCAGACCGACGACCTTGACGAACTGGAGACGCTGCTCGCGCGGGTGGAGGAGATCCACGAGGGCAACCCGATGCTGGGAACCCGGGGCGTCCGCCTCGGCATCCTCTACCCCGAGATCTACGAGATGCAGGTGCACGCGATCATGCGCGCCGCCAAAGCGGTCGACGAGCCGCCGCACCCCGAGATCATGATCCCGCTGGTCGCGTACGAGCACGAGCTCGAGATCGCGCGCGAGCTCGTCGTGTCGGTGGGCAACGAGCACGGAATGCGCGAGCGCGAGGACTACACGGTGGGCACGATGATCGAGCTGCCCAGGGCGTGCTTCATCGCCAATTTGATCGCTAAGCACGCGGACTTCTTTTCGTTTGGAACCAACGATCTGACCCAGACCGCGTTGGGCTTCTCGCGCGACGACGTCGAGTCGAAGTTCGTACCCATCTACATCGAGGACAAGATCCTGGACCGCTCGCCGTTCGAGACGATCGACGCGCCCGGGGTGGGCTGGCTGGTCCGGCTGGCGGCGTGGGTGGGCCGCGAGGCCCATCCCGGCTTGAAGCTCGGGATCTGCGGCGAGCATGGGGGAGATCCGGACTCGGTGGCGTTCTTCCACCGGGCCGGGCTCGACTACGTGTCCTGCTCCCCATTCCGGGTCCCGATCGCCAGGATCGCGGCGGCTCAGGCGGCGATCGCGCCGTCAGACGACTGACCCGACGGCGTCGCCACCCGTCGATCCGTCGGCGCCCAACGTTCAGATCCCTCGGATTCAGGTCGATTACCGAAGGTGATGAAAAAGCTTCAGGGAGTCACGGCCGCCCGGTCTGGCTGGGCGGTGGCGATACCGGCTGGACTCAGCCTAATGGCGATGCTGCTCGCTGCCCTGACCCGATCGGTCGGGTTGTGGTGGGACGTTGCCTGGACGTCGGCGGCGATCAGCGCCCTGGCCGGCACGCTGACGGCGCGTCGAGTGGCGAGCGAGTCAAACCGCGGGCGCTGGACGCTGTGGGCGGCCGCCGTCGGCGCGTGGCTGTTCGGGCAGCTGGCGTGGGACCTGTTCGGGATCATCGGCTCGCCGGCCAGCCCCAACGCGGCGGACGTAGGGTGGTGGGCATTTGCGGTGCTCGTCACGCTCAGCATCGTCCGCATGGGCACCGGGTCGCGAAGTCTCAGGCTGGTCGCGATCGCGGAGGTGCTGCCCGTCATCCTCGGCGCGGTGGCACTGACCTATGCCGAGCTCTGGCATGACGTCAATGTCTCGATGCTCGCGGGTGCGCCGCGGCTGTCAGCCCTCGTCTATCCGACCCTGTACGTGTCCGCCGCGGTGGTCGCCCTCCAGGCGCTGCTCGGCGGCGCGGTGACCACCGTACGCTCGACGCCCTCGCGCCTGGTCCTGGGGGGGATCATCGCCCAGGCGTGCGCGTTCATCATGTGGAGCGAGCAGCTCCTGGACCAGACCTATCACGCCGGCGCGACGGTCCTCGATCCCATGTGGGCGCTCGGATTGATCGCCATCGGCGCCGGCGGCGCGCTGGCGGCGCGGGCGCCCGAGCGGGATACCTCAACCGCGGAGCCGGGCCTCAGGGGCGGGATCCTGCCCACGGTCCTGTTCTCGTTGCTCCTGCTGGGTCTGCTGCACGCGTATTTGCTCGATCAGTCCCGGACAACCCGGTTCTCGCTGTTCCTGGGGCTCACGTTCTCGGGCCTCTCGCTTTCGCTCCGCGGCACCCTGCTCGAACGCCGCCTGCAGAAGATGCTCGGGCGTGAGCGCTCGGCGCTGGCCAGCCTGGCCGATCGCGAAGCGGAGCTGGCCCGGCTCAACGAGCAACTGCTCGAGGATTCCCGCCGGGACCCGCTGACCGGAATGCGCAACCGCCGCGCGCTGGCCGACGAGCTGCCGGGAATCGAGGCCGGCCACCGGGAGCTCGGCACGCCGCTCGCGGTGGCGCTGTGCGACGTCGATCACTTCAAGGCCTACAACGACCAGATGGGCCATCTCGCCGGCGATCAAGCGCTCCGCGCCATCGCCACCACCATCCGCGGAACGCTGCGCTCTCGCGACCGGGCCTACCGGTTCGGAGGTGAGGAGATGCTGCTCGTGCTGCCGGGCGCCACGGCCGCCGACGCGGTGTCCGCGGCCAAACGGGTGCGGGCGGCCGTGGAGGCAGCGGCGATGCCCCACCCCTCGGGCAATGGGGGCGTGGTGACGGTCTCGATCGGCGTGGCATCGGGCAAGGCCGACTACGGCGAACTGCTGGCCCAGGCCGACCGGGCGTTGTATGAGGCCAAGCACGGCGGTCGCAACCGGGTCGTGTCGGTGGTGGCCGATGCTGACCCCGCCGCCGGCACGGATGCGAGCCGCGGCGCACGCCGGCACGAGGACACGCCTCGCCACATGCGCAGCATGCTCACGCTCTCGCGCGCGGCGGCATCCGGGCGGGGCCCGCTGCCCGTGCTCGAAGCGCTCTCCCAGCTGATCCGGGCCGATCTCGCCTTCCAGGTGGTGGCGATCAACCTGCGCGACGAGAGCGGCGAACAGATGTGCGCGGTGGTGGTGGAGGGCGACGAGGACGCCCGCCAGACGCTGCTCGGCACGGCCAGCTCGTGGAGCGAGTGGGAAGGGCTGCTCGCCTCAGAGCACGTTCGCGAGGGCACGGTATGGCTGCCCGAGGGTTCCTATGAGTGGGAGGACGAGTCTTCGCTGTGGACACCGCCGGCCGCGCCGGCGCCCGACCCGGATGCCTGGCACCCCCACGACATGCTGCTCGTGCCGCTGCGCGGCGCCTCCGGTGAGGTCCTCGGCGTCGTGTCGCTGGACCAGCCGCTGCACGGCCGGCGGCCCGACGACGACGAGCTCGCCGTGCTGATGGCGGTGGCCGACCAGGCAGGGCTGGCGGTCGAGCAGAGCCAGCGTGAGGCCGCCGGCGCCGTCGGCGCGCGTGAGCTCTCGAGCGAGCTTCGCCTCGCCGCGGTGATGCTGCTCGCCGAGACGCTCGACCTGCGCGATGCCGGCACCGCCGCGCACTCCCGGACGGTCGGCGCGTACGCCCGCGACGCCGCGCTCGCCCTCGGTCTCGCTCCCGATCGGGTCGAGCGGATCCACTCCGCCGGCGTGCTGCACGACCTGGGCAAGCTGGGGATCACCGACGCGATCCTGCACAAGCCGGGCGCGCTGGACGACGCCGAGTGGAAGGAGATCCGGCGCCACCCCGAGATCGGCGCGCGGATCCTCGAGCACGCCGGGCTCTTGGACATCGCCGCTTGGGTCATCGCCCACCACGAGCGCATCGACGGGCGCGGCTACCCGAAGGGGATCGCCGGCGAGCAGATCCCGATCGAGGCGCGGATCCTGTCGGTGGCAGATGCTTACGAGGCGATGATCGCCGACCGCCCGTACCGCCCCGGCATGGGCGCCGACGCCGCGCGCGAGGAGCTCCTGCGGTGCTCCGGGACGCAGTTCGACCCGGCCGTGGTCGAGGCGTTCCTGACCGCGCTCGAGGGCAGCGGCGACGAGCTGGCCGCCCAGCCCGTGGCCCGAGCGGCGTAGCTCCGGTCCATTTCATTGATGGGCCGCCTTCGGCGGCATCCGTGGGGCCGTGTTCCCCGTCCGGATGGGCTCTGTTGAGCGGAGCTGCCCACCCTGCACGCGTTCCGAAATCGGCTTTCCGAGCCCCGAGGCTCGATTGCCGGTTGCCGTAGTCGAGTCTCGGGCGCGCCGGCGCGCGCTCAGCCGGTGCCCGCGGCGATCGCGGCGCGGACCTCGTCGAGGCGAGGCACACGGCCAAAGCCCGTGAGCACCCAGGTGGCGCCGGCCTCGCGCCACGGTCCGGGATCGTCGCCCGGGTCGATCTCGACCACGAAGTCAAACGGCCCGGCGCCCGCGGGTCGCTCGCGCTCGATCTCGCCTGCCAGCTCGGCGAGCGCCTCCGGGCCCGGAAGCTCGATCGGGAAGATCCCGTCCCAGGCCAGCGCTCGTCGGACCGGGCGGCGGTTCGGCCAGCGTGCCGCCACCCACACCGGGATGCGCGGCTGCTGTACCGGAGGCGGCTCGAACTCGCCGCTCCACAGCGAGGTCAGGCGGGTCAGGCCCTCATCGAGCAGACGGGCGCGCTCGCGCGGATCCGTGACCTCGCCGAAGGGTTCGAGCTCGGCCGGGTTGTCGCTGCCGAGGCCGACCCCGAGGATCAGGCGTCCGCGCGACAGGCGGTCGAGCGTGACAGTCTCCCGGGCGAGCTTCTGCACGCGCCGGCGCGAGAGCGGGGTGACCATCGGCCCGAAGCGCAGGCGCTCGGTGTGCGCGGCGATCGCGCTGAGCGCCACCCACGGGTCGGACACCGCGCGAACCGGGGCGCGGTGGACGATGTGATCCCACAGGAACACCCCGTCCCAGCCGCGCGCTTCGGCGGCCAAGGCCAGGTCGACCAACACGAGGGGATCAGACAGCTCATCGAACGGGGCCAGGAAAAGGCCACGACGAAGGTCGGCGGCGCCTGACGGCGGCGCCTCAGGCCCCCGGCGGAAGGAAGGTTCGTCGGTCATCGAGTGAAGGGCCCGCCCTCGGGGATCATCCCCGAGGGCGGGCGCCTAGATCAGCGTCGGTGTCCGAAGAACGACTGGACGTACTGGTTGGGCGAGCCCACGCCAGTGGCGTCGTCGTAGCCGCGGGTTCCGAGCAACGTGGCGTTGCCGTCGGAGCTCGGTCCGCCGTTGATTCCCATTGCACGCAGGAACGTCACCAGCGGGCCGGTCGCCGTGTACGGGTCCGTGTAGTTGTTGCGGACCTCGAACTGCGGCTCGGGCGACTCGGTGACGTCGTGATACGCCGAGGTGCCGTATCGAGCGTAGATCGCCGGGTTGGCGAAGCCCAGGTCGCGGCCATTGGCCTGCTGGGCGTCGGCCTCGATGCCGGCGAACACCGGGCTGGCCACGCTGGTACCGCCGATCCGGCTCAGCGAGAACTTCAGCGTCGTGCCGTCCGGCTGGTACAGGGTCTCCCCAACGAGCACGCCGGTGCTCGGATCGGCGAGGGCCGACACGTCGGGGGTCACGCGCATCGGAGTGCTCGTCGACCCTTCGGGCACGTCGGTGGCCAGGCTGTAGGGCACGACCCCCCGCTGGTAGAACGGCTGGGTGTAGGCGGTGCTGACGCCGCCGCCGCCCGAGCCGTCGTAATCCCAGTTATTGGCGCCGCTGCCGTACGTCGGCGGGAACGGCAACGACCAGGACTTGCCACTCGCGGACAGCGGGTTGAGCAGAGTCCCCCAGGGGAGCTCCCACTCGTAGTTGTTGCGAGACCCGATCGCCACGCTGGTGCCGCCGACGGAGGTCACCCACGGGCTCGAGTCCGGGTAGTCGACCTGGATCTTGTCTGATCCGGGATCCTCCACGGCCGGGTCCTCATAGCCGCTGTCGCCCGAGGAGAAATTGAAGCCGATCCCCTCGATGGCACCGATCTCGAACACCTCGTCGTAGACGTTGTTCAGGGTGGAGCCGTCATAGGGCTCGCCCCACGAGTCGGTGACGATGCTGGCCACGTGCTGCTGGACGATGAAGGCCAGCGCCGCGAGGAGACCCGGGTCGGTGCAGTCCTGCGCACCGACGTAGCGGACGTTGGCGTTCGGCGCCATGCCGTGCACCTGCTCGACGTCGAGCGTCTCCTCGCCATACCAGCCCGAGGCGTCACACTCATCAGCCGCCGTGTCATCCCATGTGGGGGACAGGTACTGCTGGTACTGCCCGGGGCGGAACGGCTGGTTACCGGTCACCCGCGAGAAGTCGTTGGCGTCCTGCAGCATGGTCGGCGACGCGTAAGCGTCCACGACCGCAACCGTCTGCCCGGCACCGGTCATCCCGGAGGAGCTCACACCGTAGGCGCCTCGGACCTGCTGCGGGGTGTAGCCGGCCACATTCCACGGCCAGTGCTGGCCATCGGCCGGCGGCTCGGTGGTCGCGATCTTCTGCCCGTAGTAGCTCGAGGTCGGCCCCGCCACCCAGTAGTTCTGCGGCGGCGGCGGCAGCTGATCAGCCGGCTTCATGAGGTGGCTGGCCGTGTCCAGCCCGGAAACCGCAAGCACGTCTCCGGCGATCGAGCTGGGTACGGTGGCGGCCGCCTGCGGCGCGCGGGCCGTCTGGCCGTTCGGGTCGGTGTAGTTGGCGAAGCCGACGCCGAAGGCCTGGCTTGCCTGCGCCAGCGTGCCGGTGACCGACACGTAGCTGCCGACGCCGTTGGTCACGCCGGTCACCGTCAGCCCGGCGCCGGACAGCCAGGACTTGACGGCGCTGACCTCGGCGCTCGTAGCGCCGAAGCGGGCCTGAGCCTGATCCGGGGTGAGGTAGTTGCCGTAGTTCGCGTTGCTCGGATCCGAGACCGCGGTGGCGTAGGAAGCCAGACCGGACGCATCCTGGCTGGCCAGATAGACGCGCAGGTTGACGTTGCCTGCGGTGACGGTCGGTGCCGTCGTGCCCGCCCGGCTAACCGCCCAGGCAGGATGGGTGCCGGGGATCGCCGCGCGGCCAGGGGCTGCCGCGGCGCTACCGGCTGAAACCAAGCCACCCAGGATCGCTGCTGTGCCCGCGAGGGCAGCAGCGATCCTCCGATGGCGAAGGAGCATGGACATGCCACACCTTTCCTCAGAAGGGGTAATTGCGACGCAGTGGCGCTCCAGTCCCACGCCCGGGCGCGCCACGCAATACGCATCCTCTCACACCGCCTGCAAACATGCCGGGGCGATGGAGGACGGCACGGCCAGAGCACGTCTGGACCCTGACATCGGAGAGCGGTTCCTGCCGCTGCGCCGCCAGCTCGGGGTGAGCTCGTTCGGGATGAACCAGATCATCCTGGAGCCGGGGCAGCGCGGGCGAATTCACCGCCACACGCGCCAGGAGGAGGTCTACCTGGTGCTCGAAGGCAACCTCACCCTCATGCTCGAGGGCGAGCCGACCGAGCTCGGGGACGGCGAGCTGATCCGGGTGGCGCCGCAGGTCCGCCGCCAGCTCGTCAACCGAGGCCCGGGCCGCGTGGTCATGCTCGCGCTCGGTGGCGCGCTCGAGCACCAGGGCCGCGACGGCGAGGCGTTCGGTGCCTGGAGCGACGAGCAGCCGACCTCGCCACAGGAGTTGCCCATGCCACCCGACCTCGAGCCGGGTGAGCTCCGCACCTAGTCCATCGGATCCCGCGGCGAGCGCCTTACATCCAACGGCCGCGAAGCTCCAGGATCGGCTGCGCGAACGGGGGCTGAGCTTCGCCGTCCAGATGCTCCCCGGGTCAACCCGCACCGCACCCGAGGCCGCTGCCGTGGTGGGCTGCGAGGTCGGCCAGATCGTCAAGTCGCTGGTGTTCATGCGCGGCGAGGAGCCCGTCATGGTGCTGTGCGCCGGCGATCGCCGGGTGGCGGCCGATCGGCTCGGGCTACGACCCGCCACCGCCGATGAAGCTCGCGCGGGGACCGGATTTGCGATCGGCGGGATACCGCCGATCGGGCATGACCGGCCGCTCGAGACGCTGATCGACGAGTCGCTGCGCCGGTTCGAGACGGTGTGGTCCGCGGCAGGCACGCCGTACGCCGTGTTCGAAGCGGGCACCGAGGCGCTGATCGCGGCGATCCCCGGCGGCGTCGTCACCAACGTCAGCTGATCCGGGGCTGTTGCAACCTTCCGGTCCCGGGCATTAGGCTAAGGGCGCAAATGCCGGGGCACGCGGTGATCGCTGGGGCGGGACCACCGCGCGATTTAGGGAGGTTCTGATGCCGTTGCTGAAGCTCGACGAGATCGATCCGCGAACGAGCGTCCTCGACGCGGTCCAGATCGAGGTACTGGCCGCGCTGATCCCGCACATGACGGAGGCGCGGTTCGGCGCCGGCGAGACGATCTTCAGCGCCGGGTCCCCGCCCGACGCCTTCTACATCGTCGACGAGGGCGAGGTCCGGGTAGAGGTCCCGCTCGAGGAGCTCGACACCGAGAGCGTCCTGGAGTACGTGGGTCCGGGCTCGTTCCTGGGGGACATGGGCGTGCTGGCCGGGAGCAACCGTGAAGTCAGCGCTGTGGCGCATACCGAGGTGTCCGCGCACAAGGTCTCGCGCGATGGACTGCGACGGCTGTTCGACGAGGACCCGGCCGAAGGCATCAAGGTCCTGCGCGCCCTGGCCCGCAACACCGCTTTGAAGCTCGAGGGCGCCGTCCACATGCTGGCTGAGCACGCCGCCGAGGACAGCCGCGATCCCGAGGTCGATCGGATGGTGGCGGCGGCGCAGGCGGCGCAGGCCGAGTTCCAGACCTGGAGCGAGGACCGCGTGGATGCGTTACTCAAGGACATCGCCGAGACGGTGGCGAGCCGGGCCGAAGAGCTCGGGGCGGCCGAGCTCGAGGAGACCCACATTGGGAACGCCGCGGACAAGACGCTGAAGCTCCAGTTCGCCGCGATGGCGGTGTACGCGGCACTCGAAGGCGAGGTCGGCTTCGGCCTACTCGACTCCGACGACGTCCGCCGCGTGTCGGAGATGGCCAGCCCCGTGGGAGTGGTGATCGGCCTGGTGCCGCTGACCAATCCCGGTCCCACCTTCGTCAACAAGACGCTGATCTGCCTGAAGGCGCGCAATGCGCTGATCCTCAGCTGCCACCGCTCCGCACAGCAGACCGGTAACACGTTCGGCGAACTGATCCAGCAGGTGTTGGCCCGGCACGGCGCGCCGGCCGACCTCGTGCAGTGGATCCGTAACCGCACCAGTCGCAAGAAGACTGCGCGGTTCATGCGCCACGAGGGCGTCGGCATGATCCTCGCGACCGGTGGACCGGCGATGGTCAAGGCGGCCTACAGCTCCGGCAAGCCCGCGATCGGTGTCGGAGCCGGCAACGCGCCGGCCTGGGTCGCCCCCGACGCGGACATCGAGGCGACGGCCGCCGCGGTGATCGCCAGCAAAGGGTTCGAC
>Ga0335075_10013948_pt1 | contig 12092 bp, 12 predicted proteins | sample Lox_Sample_24_FD_206723 | JGI IMG/M metagenome (GOLD analysis project Ga0335075, IMG submission 206723) | Soil microbial communities from Loxahatchee National Wildlife Refuge, Florida, United States - Lox_Sample_2.4 | ecosystem: Environmental > Terrestrial > Soil > Wetlands | place: USA... | reverse complement strand
GAGGCCTGCCAGACTGGCGATGCGTCTGCGATCGAGCGTTCCCAACTCAGGCAGCTCGGCCAAAAGCGTACGAGCCGTCTTGTTTGCAATGCCGGGAACGGAAGCGAGCAAATCCTCCTTCTCGCGCCAGACGGGCGAGCCGCGCACCAGGCCATCGATGTCGGCGTCAACGCTGGAAATTTCTTTTTCCAGAACAGCGATCAGCCGGGCGATGCTCTTGCGAAGACGTCGATTGGTGGCGCGTTGCTCGCGCTGTTTTTCGGCGACGATCATCTCGATGATCTGGCGCCGTCTGGCGACGAGATCGCCAAGCATCTGCGACTGCTCGTCCGCGACAGGACGAGGATCCGGCTTTGCGGCTTCGGCAAAATGGGCAATCACCTGCGCATCGATCGGATCGGTCTTGGCGCGTTTGCCCAGAGCACGAGCGAAGTGGCGTATCTGGGCGGGATTGACGACAGCCAGCGGAAGCCCTGCACCCGCCAGCGCCGCAGCCACCACCGTTTCGTAGCCACCCGTGGCTTCCACCGCGATCAGCGCCGGCGCCAGAGCCTTCATCCGTCGGACAAGGTCCTCCAGGCCTTTGCCGTCGCGCGCGACGGCAAAGGCCTGGTCTGTTGGACGCACGCAAACGTCCAGCCGATCCTTCGAAACATCGATACCTACAAAGAGCGTGTCCATCTTATCCCTTCCTTGCACAATCGGGCTCGCTTTACGGCCCCAGCGACTGTTCGGGTTCGATGGAACGGCGGGCGGAACACCGCGCTGAGCTACGGGCTTTTTTGCCCCAGGATGAGTCGGTTTCCCGTCCGCCACCGCATCGGTCAGCATAACCGATGCGCGTTTCCTTGTCTTACAAGGATGAGGAGATTTGTACCTGCACATGCTGCCAAGGAACAACATTTGTGGAGTTAGGATTTTTCACATGCAGTGCCCGTCGAAGCGCGCAACGTATTGTTCCAGGGCAATCTAATGGGACAATGGGTCGAGGAACAGCAGCCTGACCGAACCAGGTGTAATTACATAACGGTGCCGCGGATCGGACGCGGCGGCGTTGGGGTTCTGCGCGAATTCGGCCGCGACCAGATAGATTCGACCGCTTTCGGGATCGACCGCCATGGTGCGCGCGCCGAACTCCGTCTTGACGGGCGGCAGCGTCACAAACGAATCCGGCGATTTCTCGGCGATCACCGAAAGCGTACCTTCGCGGTTTGAACTGAAAACGAGATTGCGCTTCGGATCGAAGGCCGCTGCATCGGTGCCCGCGCCGATCGGCAACGTCGCGACAATGGCGCCATTGTCCGCATTCATGACGACAAGAACTTTATTGGCGCAGCTCGAGAACAGGCGATGGGTAACGCGGTCCATCGCAAGGCCATGCGGCCGCTGGCAACCCGGCATCGGCCAATGCGCATCGGCTTTATTTGTCGCCGTATCGATGCGGACGATCTCGTTCTTCTCCGCGCCGTTGACATAGATTTTTCCGTTGTCGCCCGAAACACCGAATTCGAGTCCGCCGCCGCCATCGATCGTCGCGACGGCCGTATCGGTCTTCGGATCGATCGCCGTGATTTTCGCCGAATCGCCCTCGATCACGAAAACATGGCCGCTCGACGGATCGAACAGCATGCCGTCTGCGTCGCGCTCGACCTTGATCCGGCGAATGATCGCGAAGGATTTGGGATCAAAGGATGCAACGATTCCCGCCCGGCCGTCATCGGTGTAGCCGCGTTCCATAGGCACGATCGCAATCCCGTGCGTTCCACCTGGCAAGGTTGCGACCTGGCCCAGGATGGCGCCGCTCTTGCCATCCACCACCGTCACGCGATCGCCATGCGAGATGTAAAGCCGCCCGCTCGGCGCATCGAAAGTCAGATAATCCCATCGGTCCGGCGCGCCGAGCGGGATGGTCCTGGTAATCGCGTAGGACGGTGCTTCCGCCTTTGCTGCAGGCGATGTCACGGCCAGCGCCGCCGCAAACGAAAGCGCAAGACAGCGGTTCATCATTGTTGCTGTCCCGTTGCAGTGTTTGTTCCCGGCGCCGGCAGCTCGCGCTCGATCTGTTGGAGCACGGACTCGGTCGCGAAGCCGTCGGGGATCAGTGCGCGCGATTTCTGCCAGGCGCGCAGCGCGGCGCGGCCCTGCCGGCCCAAAATGCCGTCAAGCGGACCCGGATCGAACCCCAGCCGTTGCAGGTCTGTTTGCAAGGCAAGCTGCTCGGGGCGCGACAGCGGCACTTCATCGCGCGGCCAGGGGGCCATGATCGGCGGATAGCCCTTGAGCCGGTCGGCGAGCAAACATACGGCGAGCGCGTAGGAGCCGGCATTGTTGTATTTGAGCACGGTGCGGAAATTGTCGAACACCATGAAAGCCGGCCCGCGCGCGCCCGCGGGAAGATAGATTGACGCGCGTGCGTCACTCACCGGCAATTCCCAGCCGCCCGCTGCCCGCACGCCAATACTGCGCCAGTAGGTGATCGTGGACGGCTTGTCGATATCGGCGAACTCGTAGGGGAAACTGGCCGGCAACACGACTTCATAGCCCCAGGCCGCGCCGCGTTCCCAGCCCGATTGCGCCAGGAGATTGGCTGCCGAAGCCAGCGCGTCGGCCGGCGAATGCCAGAGATCGGGGCGCCCGCCGCCATCGCCGTCCACGGCATATTTCAGGTAAGCTGAGGGAACGAATTGTGTCTGGCCAAAGGCTCCCGCCCAGGACGACGTCATTTCCGCCGGCGGAAAATGTTGCTGCTGCTCGATGCGAAGCGCATCGAGCAATTCGCTCCGGCCGAATGCGCTGCGGGGACCCGCGTAACCGAGCGTCGCCAGCGCTTCGAACATGTTGAAGCTGCCCATTTCCTCGCCGTAATCGCTTTCAATGCCCCAGATGGCGACCAGGATTTCCTTCTGCACCCCGAAACGCTGCTCGATATTCGCGAGTACCGGGGCATAGGCGGCGAGCATCGCCTGGCCCTTGGTGATGCGGGTCAGTGACACCGCGCTGTCGAGATAATCCCAGATCGGCTTCACAAATTCGGGCTGCTGGAGGTTCAGCTGTTCGACGCTCGGATTGCGAACAATGCCGGCCGTGGAGGCGTCATAGACCTGCGGGTCGATTCCGGCCTGGACAGCCGTCGCGCGAAAACCCGCGACAAAAGCGCGGAACGCGGCGTCCTGATCCATCGCCGGTGCGGCCGCCGGCATCTGGGCGCGGCCGGTCAGCGGCAGCGCAGCAAGAATTGCGCAAAAAGCAAAGCTGAACGCCCGAAATCCGGTTCGCATGAGGGAAGGTCTCGTCGGCCCGAAAAAGGCCTATTAACACAAAGCCCGCGGGTTGACAGAGGCAGGCTGCCGAAACTAGCTTCCGCGCCTCTTTGGCGGAACCTGTCCGCCGGGGCTTTTGAAGGCGTGCCATGAAGATTCGCAATTCGCTCCGCTCGCTGAAGAAGCGCGACAAGGACTGCCGCGTCATCCGCCGGCGCGGGCGGACCTATGTGATCAACAAGAAAAACCCGCGCTTCAAGGCCCGCCAGGGCTGATTTCCCGCCGGTCGGCGTCCCGCATTTCTATCGCTCCCGCTCTGTCGTATGTTACCGGGAACCTCAGGCGGTCGCCGGACGTAGTGTGTCTTGCGTATCCGGTTGCGGAGCAGGACTTCCATGCGATCGTTTCTGTTTGCCGTCTCTCTTGCCGCGCTTTCCGTATCGGGCGCGTCGCCGCATCATCCTGCCGCGCCGGCGGCACCGCGGACCGTGCCGCAGCTCGACGCGCTGTTCGGGCGGCTGGCCAAAGCCGGCTCCGACGAGGAAGCCAAGCCCATCGAAGACCAGATCCTCGCATTGTTCCTGGAATCCGGCAGCGCGAGCGTCGATCTCCTGATGACCCGGGCCGCAACGGCACTCGCGGCCGACGATATGGACACGGCGCAGCAGCTTTTGGAGGTCATTACCAAGGTGGCACCCGATTACGCCGAAGGTTGGCACCAGCGCGGAAAATTGCAGGCGCTCGCGGGCGACGATGAAGGCGCGATCGTCAGTCTGCAGAAGGCCGTCAGCCTCAATCCGCGGCAATTCGCGGCGATGACCGAGCTTGGCGGCATCCTCGTCGAATATGGCGACAAGCGCGACGCGCTGAAGATCCTGCGCAAGGCGCAGGGGCTCGATCCGCATTTCTCCGGAATCGACCGCGAAGTCCGCCAGCTCACCCGCGAAGTCGAAGGCGACCGGATCTGATTATTTAGCCACAACACACGGAGCCCTAAGCAAGCAATCCCGCGCCTTGGTCGCGCGACAGTCCTTCGTGCTATTGGTGGCAAATCTTCTTTCACCGCCCGCCGACGAAGGCGACGCGGAGGAGATTTGTTGCGCCGGGCGTGCCGAGCGGGACACCGGCCGTCACCACGATGCGATCGCCGGCTTTGGCGAAGCCTTCCGCCTCTGCAATCTTACCGGCGCGCTCGACCACATCATCGAGGTCATGGGCGTCGTCGGTCAGCACGCAATGGAGGCCCCAAGCAAGTGACAGTCGCCGCGCCGTCTCCACGCTCGGAGTCAGCGCGATGATCGGCGCCTCGGGGCGCTCGCGCGCCGCGCGCAATCCCGTTGAGCCCGATTTCGTCCAGCTGACGATGGCGCAGGCATGCATGGTGTGCGTCACCTGATGGACGGCAGCCATGATGGCGTCGGGCGTGGTTTCTTCCGGCTGGGCGCGCTGCGCATCCATCAGTTCCTGGAAAAACGGACCGGATTCCGCCATGCAGGCAATCCTGTCCATCATGGCCACGGCCGCGACGGGATGCTTTCCCGCGGCGGTTTCTGCCGAGAGCATCACCGCATCGGCGCCGTCGAATACGGCGGTCGCGACGTCCGAGACTTCCGCCCGCGTTGGCGCCGCCGCCTCGATCATGGATTCCAGCATTTGCGTTGCGACCACGACCGGCTTGCCGGCTCGGCGCGCGGCGCGGGTGATTTCCTTCTGGCGCACCGGCACCGATTCGAGCGGCAGCTCGACGCCCAGATCGCCGCGCGCCACCATCAGCGCATCGGCCAGATCGAGAATCTCCGGCAGCCATTCCAGCGCATTCGGCTTCTCGATCTTGGCGAGCACCGCCGCCTTGCCGACCGCGAGCTTCCGCAGTTCGGCCACATCGTCGGGCCGTTGCACGAAAGACAACGCCACCCAGTCGACGCCGAGATTGAGCGCCGCATCGAGATCGCTTCTGTCCTTCGCGGTCATGGCCGGAATGGGCAGCACCGTATCGGGAAGGTTGACGCCCTTGCGGTCCTTGATGATTCCGCCCGTCACCACGACTGCGTCCGCCGCAGCCGCGCTCACCGATTCGATCTTGAGCCGGACCCTGCCATCATCGATCAGCAGGCCGTCGCCTTGTCGGAGTGCCGCAAACACTTCGGGATGCGGCATGGGGATGATCTCATTATCCGTCGAGGAGCCGGCGAGAACCAGTCCGACGCGCGTGCCGGTTTCCAGTTCGCGTGCGCCGCCTGGGAGCTGGCCCAGACGGATCTTGGGTCCCTGCAGATCGACGAGAATACCGATGGGCCGCCCGTCTTCGCGCTCGAGCGCACGCACCCGGCCATGCAGTTCGGCCAGCAGCTGATGTGGCGTGTGACTCATATTGATGCGGAATACGTCGGCACCCGCCTCGAAAAGCGCCTTGATCGTCTCGGGCGATGAGGACGCCGGCCCCAGCGTCGCCACGATCTTGGTCTTTCGCAAGCGGCGCATGGCTGTCAGTCCGGGCGGCGAGGACGCATGAGACCGTTCACCGTGTCACCCAAGCCGCGTTTTCTGTCAATGTGACCCGAACGCTTGCAAAAGAGGACCCCGATGGATGCGCATGTGCAAACGGAACTCGAGGCGGCGGTGTTCCGCCGCCTGGTGACCCATCTTCAAATGCGGACCGACGTCCAGAACATTGACATGATGATCACGGCCGGGTTCTGCCGCAATTGTCTCGGCGACTGGTACCGCGAAGCCGCCGCCGCAAAAGGCCTTGCGCTCGACAAGGACGAGGCGCGCGAAATTGTCTACGGCATGCCGCCTTCGGAATGGAAGCGGCGCTATCAGAAGCAGGCAACGGCGGAGCAGCAGGCCGCCTTCGAGGAGGCACAAAAGACTCACAGCCATGATTGAGCCGGATCGTTGCGCGGATTGAAATCCGCAGGCTAGGGTCCGCGCCTTTGAATTGCGGGACGCGGACTTCATGGCGAAAGCGTTTGCGAAAGATCAGCTGAAATCGCTCGTCGAGCGCATCGAACGTCTCGAAGAGGAGAAGGCGGCGCTCACCTCCGATATCCGTGAAGTCTATTCCGAGGCCAAGGGCAATGGCTTCGACACGAAAATCATCCGCCAAGTGGTGCGCTTGAGAAAACTCGACCGCGCCGACCGCCAGGAACAGGAAGCGATCCTCGACCTCTATCTCGCCGCGCTCGGCATGCGGAGCTGATATCACCGCCGATCAGCGTATCACATCGCCGCCTGCCGGGATGGCTCTTCTTCGATGTCGCCGAACTGGCCGGGCTGATCGAGGCCGAATTCCTTGAGCTTGCGGTAGAGCGTCGAGCGGCCGATCCCGAGCCGGCGGGCGATTTCCGACATGTGCCCGTCATAATGATCGATGGCCATGCGGATGACTTCGTACTCGATCTCCTCGAGTTTTCGCATATGGCCGGAATCATTGGTCGCGGAGATGGCAAAAGGCGGCGGCTCGCTCGCGCGCACGACTTCTTCCGCTGCTGGAACCTGAATGGCGACGGGGATGGCCGCAATGCGTTTCGGCCGGATCTCAACGCCGGCGGCGGCGGCGATCTGCGGGAAATCGCAGATGTCCAATGTCGCCGAATCACACAGCACCACGGCACGGAAGATCGTGTTTTCAAGCTGGCGCACATTGCCCGGCCAGTCGAAATTCTGCAGCAATTCGCCGGCCTCGGCGGACAGCCCGGCGATCTGTTTGTTTTCTTCGGCGGCGAAGCGGGCGATGAAATGGCGGGCAAGCTCGGCAATGTCCTCGCGCCGTTCCCTGAGCGACGGCACGCGGATGGGAAACACGTTGAGACGATAATAGAGGTCCTCGCGGAAATATCCCTCGCGCATGCGCTCGGCGAGGTCGCGATTGGTGGCGGAGATGATGCGCACATCCACCTTCACCGGCCGCTTCGATCCGATGGGATCGATGTCGCCCTGCTGCAGTGCCCGGAGCAGCTTCACCTGCATGTCGAGCCGAAGTTCGCCGATCTCGTCGAGAAACAGCGTGCCGCCATCGGCATCCTGGAATTTCCCCAGATGTTTTTCCGAGGCGCCGGTGAAAGAGCCTTTCTCGTGCCCGAAGAGGATCGACTCGACGAGATTTTCCGGAATGGCACCGCAATTCACTGTTACAAACGGACGGCCGGCGCGTTCCGAAGAACCCTGTATCGCGCGCGCGATCAGTTCCTTGCCGACGCCGGATTCGCCTTCGATCAGGATGGGAATGTTGGATTGCGCCGCACGCTGCCCAAGCCGGACCACCTGGCGGATTTCCGCGCTGACGCCGATCAGATGCGTAAAGTCCAAGCGGTTGTCCACGCGTTTCTTCAGTCTTGTAACTTCGCCGGCCAGCGTGCCGATCTTGAGTGCATTGCGGATGGAAACGGTGATCCGCTCCGGACTCGCCGGCTTGACAAGAAAATCGCAGGCGCCGGCACGCATCGCCTCGACCGCGGAATCAATGCCGCCGCGCGCGGTCAAAACGATGACCGGCAGTTCGGCATGGCTTGCCTTCAGCTTTCCAAGTACGGTCAGCCCGTCCATATCCGGCATCACCAGATCGAGCAGGACAAGCGTAAATTGATCGCCGCGGGGTCCGTTCAGAAGATCGAGGGCTGGCTGTCCACCCGGCGCGGTGACGACGGCCATTCCCGCGCGCGTAATCGCCGCTTCCAGCAATCGGCGCTGGACCGGATCGTCGTCCACGATGAGGATCATTTGTGCCATCTGTTCCTCTGAAGCGCTGGCCCGATGCAGAAAGCTAAAATTGGATCGGTTCCCGCTTTGCGACATGCGATTGCGGGAATGACGAAAATCTGTGCCAAAACTGAGCGGGAATCGCGACGGGAATGCTTCGCAGTGGTGAAGAAAGTCTGAACGGATGGCAAAGCAAAGAGTTAACCAGCGCGAGGACGGATTTGCACAAAGGTTGAGCCGGTTCGCGCGCGTTTCTGCCGGCCTTTCGGGCGTGGCGGCGCGCGGCGCGGGCCGCGCGCTCGGCGGAACGCGTCTTTTCAGCGCCAGCAATGCGGCCGATCTGACCGCCGTGCTCGGAAATCTGCGCGGGCCGGTGATGAAGGTCGCGCAATTCATTGCGACCATTCCCGGCGCGCTCCCGCAGGACGTGGCCGCGCCGCTTCTCACCTTGCAAACAAATGCGCCGCCCATGGGTTCGGCCTTTGTGCGCCGGCGGATGGCGTCGGAACTCGGGCCCGATTGGGAGAAGAAATTCCGCCGTTTCGATCGTGACGCTTCGGCCGCCGCATCTCTCGGTCAGGTGCACCGCGCCGCGGGAAAAGACGGATGCGAACTTGCCTGCAAATTACAATATCCGGACATGGCCGCAGCGGTCGACGCCGATATCCGTCAGCTGAAACTGGCACTGCAAATTCAACGGCAATTCGATTCTACCATCGACACACGGGACTTTGCCAGGGAGATCGCGGCGCGACTCGCCGAAGAGCTCGACTACGGCCGCGAGGCCGCGCATATGCGGCTTTACCGCCTCATGCTCGCCGATTGTGGCGATATCACCGTGCCCGAACCGATGGCGGCGCTGTCGACGAAGCGGCTTCTCACCATGACCTGGCTCGATGGACGCCCGATCCTGGAATTCGAGGAGGCGGCGCCATCCCTTCGCAACCGCATCGCAACGGCCCTGTTCCGTGCCTGGTGGAAGCCCTTTGCACGCTACGGCGTCATTCACGGCGACCCGCATCTTGGTAATTACGCCGTGCGCAAGGATGGCGGCATCAATCTCCTCGATTATGGCTGCATCAGAACCTTCCCGCCGGATTTCGTTGCCGGCGTGGTGGGTCTCTATCACGCGCTCAAGGAAAAGAACGACGCGCTGGCGGCCAAGTCCTATCGCGCCTGGGGATTTGCTGCGGTGACGCCGGAACTCGTTCGGGTGATGAATGTCTGGGCGCGGTTCATCTTCACGCCGCTCCTGGACGATCGTGTGCGGCTGGTCGATGACGGCGTGCCTGCGGCGGAATATGGATTGAAACAGGCCAACGACGTGCATGCGCGGCTCAAGGACCTTGGCGGCATCAAGCCGCCGCGCGAATTCGTCTTCATGGACCGCGCCGCAATCGGGCTTGGCGGCGCGCTTATCCGCCTCGGCGCGAAACTGAACTTTCACCGGATGTTCGAGGAAGAAATCGCCGATTTCGACCGCGCCGCCCTCGCCGCACGGCAGCGCGCAGCGTTCCGCGAGGCCGGCGTGCCGCTGCCGGAGGGGAGATGAATGAGGGTAGCTTTGACTATTGGGAATTCTTCGCCGCCGATGCGCGGCGCAATTCGGCGCCGCTCTACGAACAATTCGCACTGGGCGTCACCCGCGACGAGGCATTAAGACAATTCGCCAATCTTGTCCGTCCCGGTCAGCCGCCGGCCAACGTGCTATTCGCCGCGGTGCACTATTTGCTTCTGCGTGGCGCGGATCATCCGCTGCGCCGCTTCTATCCGAATCTCAATGGTGGAACGCGCGTGGCCGATGCCGATGGCGCCTTTCCGGTCTTTCGCGATTTCGTCGCGACTCATCGCGGCGCGCTTGCGCCGCTGATCGCAACGCGCGTGACCAACACCAATGAAGTCGGCCGGTCGGTCGTTCTTCACGCCGGCTTTCGTGCGCTCGCGCGAGACGCCGGGGAGCCTCTGCATCTGATCGAACTCGGACCGAGCGCCGGTCTCAATCTCATCTGGGACAGATACGCAGTCCGTTATGTCCGCGACGGCGAAGTTGTTCGAGCGGGCGACAACGGCGCGGCGCTGGTCCTCGAAGCCGAATTGCGCGGCGATAAGACGCCGCCCGCAGGTCCGACGCCGCAAATTGCTTCACGCCTGGGCCTGGAGCGCAATCCCGTCGACCTCTCGCAACAAGACGAGCGCGACTGGCTGAAAGCGCTGGTCTGGCCCGATCACATCACTCGCTTCGCAAGGCTCGCGCGCGCACTTGAGATCCATGCGGCCGCGCCGCCGCCGATCCGCGAGGGCGATGCGCTGGAGCTTCTGCCGGAGGCTCTGGCCGCGATCCCACCCGTAGCAACGGCCTGCGTCTATCACAGCTTCGTCACCTATCAGTTTTCCGGGGAGAACCGCGAAGCGCTCGACAATCTCCTTGTTGCCGCAAGTCTGCGGCGTCCGGTCTGGCGCCTGAGCTTCGAGGGTACGCTCTCGGGCGATACGCCGCTTCTTCTCTACCGCTATGCCGACGGCATCCGGGAAAAGCGCCTGCTTGCGCTGTGCCAGTCCCACGGCGCATGGATCGACTGGCGGGGATGAACCGCGACGGCGGCGCAGCCCGGTTGCGGGAGAGATTGAGATTGCTATAGTCCCGCCCCGTCACGCCCGGGATCAAGCTATGGAATCGGAACACGGACACGCGCCGGATTCGGGCACGACCGACATGACCGAACATCTCAAGACATGGCACGGCTTCCTTGCCTTCATGAAGTGGCAGGTCGTTGCGATCGTCATCCTCCTCGTTTTCCTTGCAATCTTCCGCACCCACGGCTGATCCCACTCCGTCCCGATGAAACTCGCTGTCCTCAAGGAACGCCGCGCGGGCGAAGCGCGCGTCGCGGCAACGGCGGAAACCGTGAAGAAATTCACCGGGTTGGGTTTGGCCGTAACCGTGGAACGCGGTGCCGGCGAGCGCGCCTGCATCAGCGATGACGATTACCGCGCGGCCGGCGCCGCGATCGCCCCGGATGCGGCGGATGCGCTCGCGGACGCCGATATCGTCCTGAAAGTGCGCGGGCCGGAGCCGTCCGAAATCGCCGCCATGAAAAGCGGCGCGGTCGTGATCGGGCTTCTAGCTCCGTACACAGAGAAAGATGCCATCGCGTCCCTGGCGGCACACGGAGTCAGCGCGTTCGCCATGGAATTCCTGCCGCGCATATCGCGTGCCCAGTCGATGGACGTGCTGTCGAGCCAGGCCAATCTTGCGGGCTACAAGGCCGTGATCGATGCGGCGGCGCATTTCGGCCGCGCCATGCCGATGATGATGACGGCGGCGGGCACGATCGCGCCGGCCCGCGTCTTCATCATGGGTGTGGGCGTTGCAGGCCTGCAGGCGATCGCGACAGCGCGGCGTCTCGGCGCCATCGTTTCCGCTACCGACGTGCGCCCCGCCACCAAGGAACAGGTCGAATCGCTCGGCGCGAGCTTCGTCGCCGTGATCGACGAGGAGTTCCGCCAGGCGGAGACGGCGGGCGGCTATGCCAAGGAAATGTCGAAGGAATATCAGGCGAAGCAGGCGGCCCTGGTGGCGGAGACCATCAGGAAACAGGACATCGTCATCACCACGGCGCTGATCCCGGGGCGCAAGGCGCCGGTGCTGGTAACCGAAGAGATGGTCAAGACGATGAAACGGGGGGCAATCATCGTCGACCTTGCCGTGGAGCAGGGTGGCAATTGCCCGCTTTCGAAACCGGACCAGATCGTCGACGTCTATGGCGTCACGATCATGGGTTACACCAACCTCCCCGCGCGGCTGGCGGTGGACTCGTCCAATCTCTACGCGCGCAATCTCTTCAATTTCGTGGCGCTGATCGTGGACAGGAAGACCGGCGCGCTGGCGCTCGACTGGAACGACGAGATCGTCAGGGGCGCCGGCCTCACGCGCGACGGCCAGATCGTCCATCCGGCGCTGAAGGGATAAACATGAGCTGCGCAGGCGCCATGGTTCTTGCACGCGGAGCCGGTCGCGGTAGGGACGCGCATTGCTAGGCGCCCCCCGCACAGAACCGTACGTGCGGCTTTCCCGCATACGGCTCCCACCTTGGGTGTTTGACGGCGAAGCGTTGCTGAGGCCAGGGATGA
>Ga0335075_10013947_pt1 | contig 12092 bp, 13 predicted proteins | sample Lox_Sample_24_FD_206723 | JGI IMG/M metagenome (GOLD analysis project Ga0335075, IMG submission 206723) | Soil microbial communities from Loxahatchee National Wildlife Refuge, Florida, United States - Lox_Sample_2.4 | ecosystem: Environmental > Terrestrial > Soil > Wetlands | place: USA... | reverse complement strand
AGAGCTGCTGACCAAGATCGGGGATAAATGGACAATCTTCGTCATTCTATCGCTCGATCTCATCGGTGGTCGGGCACGATTCTCCGAACTTGAGCGTTCCGTTCCCGGAATCTCGCAGCGGATGTTGTCCACGACGTTGAAGAATCTCGAACGGGACGGGATGGTTATCCGGGAGCTATTTCCCGAGGTGCCGCCCCGCGTCGAATATGAGATCACAAAACTCGGAAAGAGCCTGCTGCTCCCGACGCAAGGATTGGTCGATTGGGCAAAGGCAAATTGGGAGCAGGTCAGAAAAGAACAATCCAAATACGATGCGCGATAGCCTCGCGCTCCACCACCAAGACATACCTCGCTTGGGTATGCCCGCCCCGATGCCAACGTGGGGTATTTGCCTCGACGGCAGCAAGATGGCGCATCAGACAGGACGCGAAGCGGGCGTCCATCTCGCTGAGCGTTGAGAGTGCCGATCTGTCATGGGGTCCTAGCAACCAGCAACCGAGACGTCAGCGGGTCGTGTTCACAAGCTCGATGTAACAGGCGGAGGCGATTTTATGGATCAGGTCGAAACCAGCCCCGGTGGCAATAGGGATGGGCGATCCTTCTGCCTCAAAGCTAGTGGTGGCGGCAATTCGATCCTCGAAGAAGATATATGAGGTTCCTTCTCCGCCGAGTCTTGGGCGCCAAGCGAAACCTTGTAGGTCAGGGAGGCTCTTGAAGAGGTATTGTGCCCAGCGCCGTGTGATCGGGTACTGCAGCGGGTCTGAGTGGATGAGTTCTGCTTCTGTCAGCGATTCGGTGCGCCCAGGTGCCGCGACCTGACGAAGCTGGGAGTTGACAAGCTCCAGTATGTGCAATGGTCGTTTGGTGACAAAACGGCTGAGTACAAAGTGGCTCAGCTTGCTGGTCGGGAATTGGGGATTTGGAACGTGGGGCACGTCGTGGAATACGCTTTCAAGCGCCGCGGCGTGCTCCGTGGTTCCTGCATACAGGGTGGATACGTTGATGCCTGCCTTGTCCGGGAAGGGATTGAAACGCGAGCCGTCTTCCTTGATGTCCATGCGCCGCGCGGCGCCTGTCGAGTCAAGGTTCGGGTTGAAGCCGAGCGCGGGATAGTGCGGGGAATGAAAGCGCACCAAGCGGGAGCCGGTCGGCACCTTGCCAAGTTTGATATCCAGGCGCGTAGGGGCCGCGGGTGGGTGTGGACAGTTCGCGGTCATGCGAACTGCGTCTGCTCAGAGCACCTCGGCCGGATGCGCGTGGCGGTCCGCGATACGAACAAGCTCGTCTTCCATTTTACTGTCATGGAGTCTATCCATGGGTTTGTCACCGCCGAGGTAGGCATTGGGTGTGGCCAGGAAAAAAGCGTAGTCCCAACCCGTGGAATCCTCCCCTAGAGCATGCAGAATGCGGGCGATCACCGGAAGCGGTTGCCCGTGCCGGAACTGAAAGGCTGGATATAGGAGTTGACCCGCGTGGCGCACGGAAAAGATTTTTCCCTCTTTGGTCCAGCGCGAGGCAGTGGCCGATGTGTTCTTTGCCTGATGCCCAACATCTTCCGCAACCTGCGTTGCGGTCAGGCATTTTATGGTTTTCACAAACCGCTGCCGCCACGCCAGCGTGGATTCGTCTGCCGGCGGATCATCGGTCGCATGAGAGGACGTAACAGGGAGGGCGGGGGATATATGTATCACGGGTTGGCGCAGTGCGGACTCGCCAGGCTCGTCCATGACGTGTATCAATACACATTCATCTGCCAGCAGCCCGGTGAACCGAGTTGGCAGCATCTCTTTAAGTTTACCCGGTGTGATCAGAAGGAATACCTCCTCCTTTGGAACCCGGTGCGTGTGGCGTGCCGTATCGAAATATAGACGCACGATGTCATCGGCTTTCCGATGAACCTCTCCGTGCCGGACAGGCGAAACGGGTCGCAGGTCCTCCGGCCACTTGAGTTCCGTGATCCAGCGTGTTTTCCGGAGTGAGTCGCTGGGGGCACTTTCCAGGAATCGTCCAAGGCGATTCCAAGCGCTCAAGCAGGACCGCCACGCCTGAGCGGCGGTTGGGGGGCTATGCTGCTGCTGAGTCACGATGGCGCAGTAGGGGGTATTTTCGCCTTTCTCTTCTAGCGCTCCCAGTAGCTTCTCGAGCGCCCCATGGAGGGAGTACTTGCGCACCTCACCTACCGCCGACACTAGCTCGGCGACAAACTGGGACTCCGCCTGCGTGTGTGTAGAGGTCGCCATGGACCATAGTGTAGGCGCTTGGCGGATGAAATCAATGAGATTGGTGAAACTAGTGATAAAGAGGTATATTGGACATAATACGGCCTCCAGGGACGCCTGGAGCGAGCTTGGCTGTAAGGAGAGTCCCTGATCCTGCCAATTCGGTATGGCCCGGACGGCGCTACTTGTCCATCGGAAGGTCCCGTATGGGGTGGTGGTGCAAGAGTCACGGGGGGAATCGGAAGGAGATTCGAGGTCTGGGGTCGAGTTCCACGATCTCCTGGCTTGGAGGATGGAAAAAATGCCCCCGCGCCAGCGCCAGCGGCGGCGGCGGTCCGCCCAGCTCCGGTGCGAGGCAGATGCGATAGGTCATCCAGTTGAGCAGCGACACCTGCGCAAGGACCGATACGCCATCGCCCGCCCAATCCACAGTGACTAGATTACCGAGGCGTCGATTTCCAATAGTCGGCTCATCGCCCAGAATGGGTCCTCATCGATCCGCAGCAGCTCGTAGTCCGGAATTCCCCCCCAGCGGATATAGTGACGCGCCCGATCGAATCCCTGCTGCTGCACGAAAGGACCGCCCTCCCACCCATTGTCGCCCTGGAGATCGATCTCCCCGAGCTGACGGCCCGGCTCGCCCCAAAGGGAATCGCGTTTCACTATCGCGGCCCGCTCCCGCAAGACCCACCGCTCGACACGATCGGTTGTGAGCTGACCGCGACCATGGATCATGTGATCTTCAGCGCAATGGCGAAAATCGCGTTCAACTATCTCGCCTACTGGGCGATGGGCTTTGACAAGGCGCACCCCAAACCCAGGGTGGGCGCGGCATGCCAGGCGTTAGGGCCCAAGGGGTTCCCCTTGATTAGGACTGCGTTGAAGAGAGGTCTTGACCGGACCCAGGCTCCGAAGCTGGCTCCCGAGAAAAGACATGCCGTGCTGTTGGCAAAGAAGCCGCTCACTCCGACGATCTGGCAAGTGGACTTTGAACTCGAGGCGCCCATCGCTGATTTCGCTCCGGGGCAATTCGCGCGCCTGAAGATCGGAGATTTCGAATGGCGAGATTATTGGATCGCCGGCGTCGATGGCGCGACGGTAAGGCTGTTGATTAGCACCAGGACCGGTGGACATGGTTCCCGGTTCATCATCACAGCCGAGCCAGGGACAAAGACACAGATCGAGCTTCCACTTGGGCACTACACGCTCGCCCGAAATCCGCACCGCAAGGTCTTCATCGCAACGGGCACCGGACTCGCCCCCTTCTTGCCGATGTTCCGGCAACTGGAGCAGGAGGGCGCTCTCGGCGGCGCCGAGTTGTACTTGCGGGTGTCGAACTGCCGCGGAAGACATCACGGTCCATTTTGCTCCGATGCCCCCGGTGGTCGTTCGCTCTGTCAGCCGCGAGGAGCCCGCGCTGGGAGGAGTTAAGGGACGTGTTTCAGGAGTCATTGCCAGCCTGACTTTCGATGCGGCTTGCACCGACTTTTATGTCTGTGGATCGGCGGCGATGGTGGCTGATTGCCGGGAAATTCTGGAAAGAAGGGGCGCCCGCTGGATTCATATCGAGACCTATTGATCAACGACGGAGGCACTTGGCCCTAGTCAACCGAGTGCGGCCGGCAAAGGATCCTGGGCTGCCGCATGAATTTGGCCTCTTGCAAATTCGCTCCTACGGCTCCCCGCGTCGCGCTGCATCTGTAGGTATCTGCGGCACTTGCGGGTGCGACATGGACTGTTGCCCGCGGAGCGCTCTGGTCTGCGTGCCAGCGCGCCGCCCGTTCTCGTGATCGGGAACCGTGGACTCAGAGGTTCGAGGTGCATTCCCGCGCAAACGTAGTGATCAGCGAAGAAGAATCCCAATCTGCTCTGGCGTAGAACCGTCGATCTCGAGCACCTTGCGGCGACTGGTGGCGCCGGCGACCAGCCGGACGTCGCGCTGGCGCACGCCTAGTCTGCCAGCAATGAATGCGAGCAGCGCAACGTTGGCTGCCTGTTCCGCGGGTGGGGCGGCTACCCGGATCTTGAGATCGGTACCGTGGCGCCCTGCGATCTCGGTCCGTTTGGCACGCGGCTGGACATACACCGCAATTCGTACGCTCCGTGGCATCGGTACATTGTCTCTGGAGAGAAGTCGGGGCACCAGGAGGCGTCGCATTTCGCCCGCGGAGACCTGGCGCATTACGGCCGCTCGCAAGTGGCCGCAGCGGCGGTTGAGCGGACTGGCTTGGACCAAGCGCCGGGCGTTGGAGAGCATGGTTGCGCCAGCGTTCCGCCGATTACCTCATTGGAAGCGCGAGACAGGCTTGATCAAGCGGCTAGAGTCGCTATGGAGCACAGAGGCGGTACGCGAGGACACGTACCGCCACTTCTGGGCTGCCCATATACGATGCGGACCTGATGAGTGAGGCCTCGCGGGTGGGCTACATTCCGTTACATCGTCACGGATGGCGACGTCGGCGCGAACTTCGGAGCCACACGGGCCACATGCAGTGACCGCAGATGCCCGCGGTTGTGCCCTCCCACCCGGCTGAGCTAGCATATCCCGGTCAAATGAGACCCGCGCCTCGCCAGCGAACCGCCGGCAGAGGGGAGTGCGCGCAGGGGTCACACGGTGGGATCTCATGCTACCTCCGGAACTCGTGCAAAGCGCCCTCGAGTCCGCGCCAGACGCGATCGTCATCGCGGACGCATCGGGCACCGTCGTTTTTGCGAATCGCCAGGTCTCGGCGCTCTTCGGGTACGACCCCGAAGACGTTATCGGCCAACCTGTCGAGCAGCTTCTGCCCGAGCGATTTCGCGCCCGTCACATCGGTTATCGGCAGGGATTCACCCATACGCCTCGCACGCGTCCGATGGGTGCCGGGCTCGACCTGCAGGCCCTGCGAAAGGACGGCACCGAATTTCCGGTCGAGATCAGCCTGAGCCCCATCGGCGTCGGCAATGAGGCGCTCATCGCGGCAGCCATTCGCGATGTAACGGATCGTAAACTCATCGAGGCGGAGCTCGTCGCGGCACGCCAATTGGCCGAGCGCGCCAATCAGGCGAAGAGCCGGTTTCTTGCGACCGCGAGCCACGACCTGCGCCAGCCCCTGCAGGCGCTATCGCTTCTCAACGGCACCCTGCGGCGGCTCCCCACCGCCCCCGATGTGTCGGAAGCGCACGCCCAGCAGGAGCAGGCGATCAGCGCGATGTCGCGTCTTGTGAATGCCCTGCTCGACATCAGTAAGCTCGAGTCCGGCGCCATCAAGCCGGAGATCACAGACTTCACGGTGGCCTCAATCTTCGAGGAGATGCGCCAGGAGTTCGCGACCCTCGCGAGAAATAGGGGCCTCGAGCTCGCAGTCGAATCCTGCGATGACACCGTCCGCTCGGACCCCTCGCTCCTCGAGCAGATCCTGCGCAATCTCGTCTCGAACGCCATCAAGTACACCCGCCACGGCAGAGTGCTGCTGCGCTGCCTGCACGAGCCTGCCATTGTGCGGTTCGAGGTACTTGACACCGGCATTGGCATTCCGGCGGACCAGCTGCCCTACATTTACGACGAGTTCTATCAGGTCAGAGGCGCGCCGAGCGCGCCGAGCGATGGGTATGGGCTTGGCCTCTCCATCGTGAGCCGGCTGGTGAAGCTGCTCGACCTCAGGCTCGATGTGGACTCCGAGCCCGGTAAGGGCTCGAGCTTCCGGCTCGACGTGCCTGCAAGCAGTGCGCGGGCGTTCGTGACTGACACAGTGGTCCCTTCGGAGACCTCAGGAATACGCCCCCGGCTGAGACTCGCTCCGCGCCTGCTTCTGGTTGAGGATGATGCGGGCGTGCGCAATGCCACGCGCATGCTGCTCAAAGCAGAAGGGTATGAAGTCGTGACGGCGGCTTCGTGCGCCGAGGCGCTCGAGCGGCTCGGCGAGCTGCCGCAGCTCGATCTACTCGTGACCGACTATCACCTGGGAGCCGGCGCGACAGGCATCGAACTGATCGCGGCCGTGCGTGAGCAGCTCGGCATCGAGCTGCGGGCGATCCTCGTGAGCGGTGACACCTCCCCGCTTATCCAGAACCACGAGCGTGACGGGCGGCTGCGCATCATCAGCAAGCCGGTGCAGGCCGAGCGGCTCCTCGCACTGTTGAACGAGCTGCTGCCGCAGGAGGTGGCGACGGCGGAGTACGTGCGCGGCGCTGAGTAGAGATGGCGTTGCACACACGGACTCGACGGCCCGAACGATCAGGCTCTAGGCCATCCATCCACAGAGTTGAGTTCAGGTAGACGCGCTAGGGACCCTGCCGGCCAGGCATCTGTCGCCAAATTCTCGGTTGCGAGAAGTCCCTATGGCACGGAGCCACGCCTAGGCCGATCATCGGCGTCGTAGCACAGTTCGAAGAGGTGCGACCTGCGAGTCGTATGCTGGCGCCTCGTCCGCAGGCGTCTTGACAACCACGCGCTGACTCCGAGGTAACCAGGCATGAGGGATGAGATTCGCAAAAGCGCGCCGCTTGACCTCCAGCGCGCGCACCTGGATCCGGGAGCAGTCTTCGATTCGCCGCGTGATCTCGTCGAGTGCGATCAATTATCTAGGCAGCAGAAGATCGAGATGCTGCTTCGGTGGGGATATGACGCCGCGGAAGGTGCGGTGGCGTTGGAGGAAGGCATGCCCGGGCGCGAGGACGATCTGCAGCGGCAGATTTTACTTGCGCTCGAGCGTCTCCATGCAGACATTGATCCGGAACATGTCGGACCGACCAAACAACATGGCTTGCCCGCGCTGGGCTAGCAGCAGCTTCGGCTCGAACTTGCGCGATCGTCGCGGAGCAACATCGCCGCTGGTGGGAGGGGGCGCTTGGGTCCTTGCGGCGGATTTACCGTATACCGTTGCTTCGTATACGCCGCACTTGCGCTCGGGGGCTAGAGTGGTTTCCGCCACCCCATTTGACCCAGAGCCCGCTCTCGATGGTGCTCGCGCTCGGCCTGCCCGAAAGCTTCGCGTATCGAGAGCTCGTGGTTTCTATGACTTTCGATGTCGCCATACTTTCGATCCTGCTGCATGGCGTGATGATGTCGCCGATGTTGAGGGGCTGAGGATGATGAGCGAGCGGACCGACGAGGATTCGGCCGCCGGCCGCGGGCGCGAAGCCGAATCGGGCAACCTGGGCATCACGAAGCAGGCGCTTGAGGGCGACGACTTGGCCGGCGCCGTTTGGTCGTTCAGTGTATCATTCAGGGGCGCGTACGAGCAGGATCGGTACCGGCGTATGTCGCAAGATATATTCTGCGTCGCTGCCGAGAAGCAGCCTGCGAACGCCCCGACGCCCGTGTGTTCCGCATACGATGAGATCGGCCGGCCATTCTCGCGCCCGTTGCACGATGCAGGCGCCCACGGGCAGTCCAAACTCCTCGAACAGCACGGCATTTACGGGCACGCCCGCCTGCCGAACGCGTTCCTCGGCCTCGCGAAGTAGAGCCTGACCGGCTTCCCGCAGTCTCTGCGAACCGGCTTCGATGTTGGCAGCGGCGATGTCTCCCGCGGCAACCTTCCAGTCATCGACGACATGGAGGAGCATCAATTCGGAACCCTGATCCTTGCCGAGGTTGAGGGCCTCGCCAAGACCGCGGCTCGAAGCCGCACTTCCATCAACAGGCACGAGTATCCGCTTGTACATCCGAGCACCTCAAAAGGTCTGTTGATAGTTCTCGCGATGTAGTAGCTCATCACGACGGGCTTTCGCCCCTGGACAGGCAGGTGGCGCGCGCCGCGACGGATGGGCGCGCGTCGAGGAAGCTCACCCGAGTGCCAATCGTAAAGGTCGGTCGCAGCTCCGGGTCGATGTCCCAGAGATTGAAGAGCACCAAGCGTCCGTCATCGGAGTCGATCAGTCCGAATAAACCTTCGGAATCCAAATCGCTGATAGTGCCGGTGGGCATCGACTGCGCTCAGTCTTTGGAACTGAAAGAGGCATTACGTTCACGCAAACGAGGTGCAGTGGCAATGAGTACTTGCCGCAATGGCGCCCGCATGAGCGTGGCGGGGCCGAGGGCTATTCACCGCCCGCAATTGATGCAACATGTCTACGGAGGCCGCAGCTTGAGTGCTCAGCCCGGGGTTCGGTTGGGGGCAATGATCAGTCTTGCATACGCGTGACATCGGGCCGGCAACCCCGATGAGGATTTGAAGCGTGGATAAGGATTTGCCCGCATGGAAGGGGCAGTGGTGATCTGGATAATTGGATGTCGCGCTGGCCTAGAGGTGCGGTGGTGAGACACGAATCACGAATCATGAGTGAAAGTGGGTCCATGTCGCGTCCAGTCGAATTCCGGGCGCCTGCTGCGAGGGCGCAGGACCTCGACGACAAACAAATTCGCATGCAGGAAGGAGGATGAGATGTACACGTTGGTCGCGACCGTCTTTAACGACAAAGATAGCGCTTCCCAGGCCTTCCGGGCGCTGCACGATCTCGACGGGAGAGAGGGCATCAAGATTGAGACGATGCATCTGATAAAGAAAGATCAGGGGGGCGTGACGGAGGAGCTCACAGGCGACGACTTTGCGCCGCCATCAGGAACGCTCGCCGGACTAGCCTTAGGCGCTATCATCGGGTTGCTCGGCGGGACTACGGGCGTGGCCGTTGCTGCCGGCGTGGGCGGCGTGATTGGGTTGCTACGTGACCTACGGGAGTCAGAGTCGCATAGTGACTTCATGGCCGAGGTCGCTAGTGCGCTCGTTCCTGGAAAGTATGCAATTCTCGCTGATATCAAGGAAGATCGAGTTACGCTGCTCGACGTGAAGATGAGAAAACTGGGTGGTGTCGTCTATCGGACAAAAAGGAGCAACGTTATCCGTGACTACAGAGCTCGCCAGGCAGCGAAGTTCAGGGTGGAGGTCGATGCACTGATCGCCAAGCTCGCGCGGGAAGAGGGTAGTTTCGAAGAGAAGGTACAAGATGCAATCGATCGAATGCGGAAACTCCTCGAGGAGAGGATAGAGGCCAAGGAAGCGCGATCGGCACTAGCTTCGCAGAAGAGACAGGTCCGAGCGGCGCTACTGCAGCAGAGGGCCGAGAAGGAACGGAAGGATACCAAAGCCCAGGAAACCTCGCGTATCGAACGTCTCCGAGGAGATTATGAGCGGCGCTCCGGTGGTTGACCTACGGCGCCATGGTGATCACCAGCCAGTGGAGGCGGTGCACCTGCCCCTCGCCCGTGGCGCGCTTAGTCTAAGCGGGGAATCGCGGGGCGCCTGCGGGAGCGCCTCGCGTATCTCGAGCGCCCGCGTCTCGCTTCGAGCGTGCAACACGACCGCGTGACCCTGTTCGCCAAGTACCGACCCGCCATCAGGCCCAGCCCCTGCGATGAACCCGTAATGAAGACCTTAGCCATGGACCCGCGCCTCACCCACGTGCCAGCAGGCCTCGGAGCACAGTCTCCAATGTCGTGGTGCCGCTCGCCTGCTCCACGGTCTCGCCGCCCTCGAATGCGATCCAACCCTGGTTGAAGCCATCGAGCATCTGCACGCGTGGAAGCGGGTTGGCCATGCCCTGGCTGCGGAACAGCGCCTCCCAGCGCTCGCGCGGCGTCGCCTGGGCCTGGACGGGGTGGTGTAACAGCCTGGCGAACGTCGCTGCGAGGGTGTTGGGGGAGACGAGCGCAGGGCCTTGCAGCTCGACTACGCGGCGGCCGATCCAGTCCTGTTGCAGCAGCCGCGCGGCCTGCGCGCCGATGTCCACTGTGGCGACCATCGGGATGGCGCGGTCCAGGGGCTGGAGGAAGCTCTCGATCACCCCGCGCCGCGCGCTCTCCACGTCCCAGGCGGCGTTCTCCATGAACCAGGCCGCGCGCAGAAAGGCGACGGACAGGTCGAGCGCACCCAGCTCGCGCTCCACCAGGCCGAGCTGGTTGAGCAGATTGCGCTCCCTCGCCTGGGCACCCACGATGGACAGGACGACGACGCGGGCCGGCCGAGTCGCCTGCAGTGCGCCGCGCACCGCCGCGATCACGGCCCGAACCTCCGCGAAATCGGGCGAAGGATCGAAGATGGGCGGAATGAGCACGAACACGCCCTTCACGTTCGCGAAGGCGTGCGTTAGCGCCTGGACATCGGTCATGTCAGCCAGGGCGAGCGGGCATCCGCGCGCCGTCCAAGTGGCGGCCCGGCCCGCGTTGCGCGCGACAGCGCGCACGGTCTCGCCTGCGGCAAGCAGCGCGTCGGCGACGGCGCCGCCGACCTGACCTGTGATGCCTGTGATCCCATGCATGGTGTCTCTCCATTTGATTGATGAAGGACCCCTATCTCACGCCGCCATTCTTGCGTCTATCCTTGCGTTGAGTATCGGTTTGGGACAATGATTGGGTTGCCTACGTGCCCTACGGGCGTCAAACGGAAAGTATGCAATTCTCGCTGATGTTAAGGAAGATCGGAAAAGCGGTTTCAGATGCTCCTCGTGCGTGGCGCAATCTGGGCGGGAGATCGCGGGCGTCGTGCCGCGCGCTCACGCTGCGGCCTGTGCGGACGGTCCCCCTGCAACCAAGTCCTTCACGGCCTGAACCATCTTGCCAAGCACGACTTGCGCGTCGCCATACACCATGTTGCAGTTGTCGGCATAGAACAGCTCGTTCTCGACGCCTGCATAGCCCTTTCCCTTGCCCCGCTTGACGACGTATACCTGATGAGCTTGGTCGACATTCAGGATCGGCATCCCGTAAATCGGCGAGGACTTGTTGGTGCGAGCGGCGGGGTTGACGACGTCGTTGGCGCCGATGACGAGCGCGACATCGGTCGTGCGGAACTCATCGTTGATCTCGTCCATCTCGTGAATGAGATCGTAAGGCACGCCCGCTTCCGCGAGCAGCACATCCATGTGCCCGGGCATGCGGCCCGCGACCGGGTGCACGGCGAACTTGACGTCGACCCCCGCCGCCTGAAGCAGCTTGACGAACTCGTAGAGCCGCTGTTGGGCCTGCGCCGCGGCGAGACCATATCCGGGCACCACAATCACCTTCGACGCATAGCGCATAGCGATCGCGGCGTCGCTTGCCTCTACCGGTTTGAGCTGGCCCTTGATCTCGCCCTGCTGCTCGAGGCTGACATCGCCGAAATTGCTGAACAGCACATTACGGACGGAGCGGTTCATGGCCCTCGCCATGAGGACGGTCAATAGCGTGCCCGCGGAACCTACCACTGTCCCGGCGATCATCAACGCCGGATTTTGCAGGACGAACCCTTCGATCCCGACGGCCAGTCCCGTCAACGCGTTGTACAGAGCGATCGCCACCGGCATGTCCGCGCCGCCGATCGGCATCGTAACCAGTACGCCGAAGATCAACGCGACGACAAAGAACGCAACGGTTGGCGCTGACGTGTATCCGTTTGGCGCCGCCACGGCACCATAGAAGCCCAGGGCGATGGCAGCCACGAAAATGAGCGCGTTCAGCACCTGCTGGCCCCGCACCCGCCACGGCTTCCTGATCCGGCCGTCGAGCTTCGCCCACGCGATGAGGGACCCGGAAAGCGAGACGGCACCGATGAGGGATCCGAGCGTCGCAATGACGAGCAGGGTCGGGCCGTGGCCCCGCCTGCCGAAGAGCTCGACGGCCCCTATCGCGGCCGCCGCACCGCTGCCCATGCCGTTGTACAGCGCCACCATTTGCGGCATGGCCGTGATGGGCACCGTACGGCCGCGCCACCAGGACCATCCGAGCCCGACTACGAGCGCCGTGATTGCGAGCGAGAGATTCGCCGTCCTGTGGGCCGCGGCCGCCGGGGCCAGCAATAAGGCATACAGGAACGCTGCCAGGATCGCCAGCAGCATGCCGACGCCCGCGACTACGATGCCTGGCCGTGCGGTCAGCGGTGACGACATACACTTCAGGCCATAGATGAAGAGAGCCGC
>Ga0335075_10013946_pt1 | contig 12092 bp, 9 predicted proteins | sample Lox_Sample_24_FD_206723 | JGI IMG/M metagenome (GOLD analysis project Ga0335075, IMG submission 206723) | Soil microbial communities from Loxahatchee National Wildlife Refuge, Florida, United States - Lox_Sample_2.4 | ecosystem: Environmental > Terrestrial > Soil > Wetlands | place: USA: Florida... | reverse complement strand
CCAACATCTACACCGCCAACGTCCAGCGCGTGCTCTCGGGACGGCGCGGGCGAATCCTCGGCTACCACGAGAAGGCGGGCTGGCCGGGCTGGGACGAGAGCGAGGCGCTGGTGCCGGTGGCGGAGCTGCACGACCTCATCATCGAGCTCCGCTCTCAGACCATGGGGCTCGGGACCTTCACGCGAAGCTTCGACCACCTGGCCGAGGCGAATGCACGGCTGGCCGAGCGGGTGCAGCGCGACGCCGCGGCGGCCCAGGGGCATTAGGCAGGGCAGGGGCTCTGCCCCTGCACCCCGGCAAAGGCGGAGCCTTTGCAATCCATTCCTTAAAACGTTCGGGGGTCTGGGGCCTCAAGGCCCCAGTGGGGGTCGAGGGGGCAAAGCCCCCTCGCGGCGGGCGTCGAGCGCTGCTTGGAGGATGAGCGCGGCGGCGACGCGGTCGGTGACCTCGGCGCGGCGCTTGCGCGAGAGGTCGGCTTGGCCGATCAGCAGCCGGAGCGCCGCTTCGGTGGTGAGCCGCTCGTCCCAGAGCGTTGCAGGAAGGCCGGTGGCGTCGGCGAGCGCGGCCGCCCAGTCGCGTGCCGCCTGGGCCGCGCGGCCCACGGTTCCGTCGAGGTCGAGCGGCCAGCCGACGACGAGGCCGCCGACGCCTTCCTTGCGCGCGAGGGCGGTGATCTCGGCCGCGTTTTGCGCGAGCTTGCCTCGCGCGAGGCTGCCATAGGGGCTGGCGAGCAGGAGCGAGACGTCCGAGAGGGCGAGGCCGATCCGGCGGGCGCCCGGGTCGATGCCGAGGAGGCGGGCCTCCGGTGCGAGCCGGGCGAACAGCTCCGCCAGGTTGAAGAGCGGCATCGCGGTCGTTATGGTCCCCGCCCTCCGCGCCCCGCAAGGCTCGTTTTGCAAAGGAATTTGGCCGAATATGCCGCTTGACCCCGCGACTGTCCGGCGCATTGCGCGGCTCGCCCGGCTGCGCCTCGACGAAGCCGAGGTGGCGCGGCTGGAGGGCGAGCTCGGCGGCATCCTCGCCTGGGTCGAGCAGCTGGGCGAGGTCGATGTCTCGGCCGTCGAGCCGATGGACGGCGCGGTCGCGATGGCGCTCAAGATGCGCGAGGATGTGGTGAGCGACGGCGGGGACGCCGAGATCGTGCTCGGCAACGCGCCGGAGCGGATCGGGGATTTCTACGCCGTTCCCAAGGTCGTGGAATGAGGCTCACGGATCTCGGCATCGCCGCCGCCCGGTCCGGGCTCGGGCGGCGGGACTTCTCCGCGCGCGAGCTGGCGCTCGCGCATATCGAAGCGATCGAGGCGCTCAACCCGCGCCTCAACGCCTTCATCACGGTCACCGCCGAGCAGGCGCTGGCCGCGGCAGCGGCGGCGGACGCGGGGCTCGCCAAGGGCGAGGGCGGACCGCTCGCCGGGATCCCGCTTGCCATCAAGGATCTTTTTTGCACGAAGGGCGTGCGGACGACCGCCGGCAGCCGCATCCTCGGACCCTTCGTGCCGCCGTACGAGAGCACGGTGACGGCGAACCTGCTGCGCGACGGGGCAATCTTTCTCGGCAAGACCAATCTCGACGAGTTCGCGATGGGCTCCTCGACGACGAGCTCGGCCTATGGCTCGACGGAGAATCCCTGGAAGCGGCGGCAGAATCCCGAGGCACGGCTGGTGCCGGGCGGCTCCTCGGGCGGCTCGGCGGCGGCCGTGGCGGCGCGGCTGGCCCTCGGCGCCACGGGGACCGATACGGGCGGCTCGATCCGCCAGCCCGCCTCGTTCTGCGGCGTCACCGGCATCAAGCCGACGTACGGAAGGTGCAGTAGGTGGGGCGTCGTCGCGTTCGCTTCTTCGCTCGATCATCCCGGCCCGTTCGGGCGGAGCGTCGAGGATTGCGCGATCTTGCTCGGGTCCATGGCCGGGCACGACCCGCGCGATTCGACGAGCGTCGATCGCCCGGTGCCCGATTATGCGGCCGCCTGCCGGCGCGGCGTGAAGGGACTGAAGATCGGCGTGCCGCGGGAATACCGGGTTGCGGGCATGGCGGCCGAGATCGAGGAGATGTGGCGCGCGGGCGAGGCGTGGCTCAGGGACGAAGGTGCGGACGTGGTGGAGGTTTCGCTGCCGCACACGAAATACGGGCTTCCCACCTATTATATCATCGCGCCGGCGGAGGCCTCCTCGAACCTCGCGCGCTATGACGGCGTGCGCTACGGGCTCCGCGAGGATGGCGAGGACCTGATCGACCTCTACGAGCGCACGCGGGGCGAGGGGTTCGGGGCGGAAGTGAAGCGGCGCATCCTGATGGGCACGTACGTGCTCTCGGCCGGCTATTACGATGCCTATTACCTCAAGGCGCAGAAGGTGCGGGCGCTGATCGCCAGGGATTTTTCGGAGGCTTTTGGCAAGGTGGACGCGCTTTTGGCGCCGACCGCACCTTCGGCCGCCTTCGCCGAGGGCGAGAAGACCGAAGATCCGGTGATGATGTATCTGAACGACGTGTTCACCGTGCCGGCCGATCTCGCCGGCGTGCCGGCCATGTCCGTGCCCGCGGGGCTCGATGCGGACGGGCTGCCGCTGGGGCTTCAGGTGATCGGACCGCCCTTCGGCGAGGAGATGGTCTTCACGGTCGGCGCGGCGCTCGAGCGCGCGGCCGGATTTGCGGCATTGCCAATGATTCGCGCCGGGGGCGTGGCAGCATGACGTACCGCATCGAGGGGCGCGAGGGCGCGTGGGAAGTCGTCGTCGGGATGGAGGTCCACGCCCAGGTCATCAGCAACGCCAAGCTGTTCAGCGGCGCCGCGACGGCGTTCGGCGCCCCGCCCAACAGCCAGGTGAGCCTGGTCGATGCGGCCTTTCCCGGCATGCTCCCGGTGATCAACCGCGAATGCGTCGCACAGGCGGTGCGCACCGGGCTCGGGCTCGAGGCCGAGATCCATCTCTGGAGCCGGTTCGACCGGAAGAACTATTTCTACGCCGATCTTCCCGCTGGCTATCAGATCAGCCAGTACGCGCACCCGATCGTCGGAACCGGCAGCCTCGAGATCGAGCTTGCCGACGGCAGCGCCAAGAAAATCGGCATCACGCGGCTGCATCTCGAGCAGGATGCGGGCAAGTCTTTGCACGACCAGCATCCGACGAAATCCTATATCGACCTCAACCGCGCCGGCGTGCCGCTGATGGAGATCGTGAGCGAGCCCGATATCGGGAGCCCCGAGGAGGCGGGCGCGTATTTGCGCAAGTTGAGGACGATGCTGCGCTATCTCGGCACCTGCGACGGCAACATGGACGAGGGTTCGCTCAGGGCCGACGTGAATGTTTCGGTGCGTCGGCCTGGCGAGGGGTTGCGGACGCGCTGCGAGGTGAAGAACGTCAATTCGGTGCGCTTCGTGATGCTGGCGGTGGAGGCCGAGGCGCGGCGGCAGGTCCGGGTTTGGGAAGAGGGCGGCACGGTCGAGCAGGAGACGCGGCTCTTCGATCCCGCGCGCGGCGAGACGCGCAGCATGCGGAGCAAGGAGGAGGCGCACGACTATCGCTACTTCCCCGACCCCGACCTCGTGCCGCTGGTGCTCGACGAAGCATGGATCGCGGAGCTGAAGGCGGCGCTTCCGGAGCTCCCGGATGCGAAGAAGGCGCGGTTCATGGAAGAGTACGGGCTTGCTTCGTATGACGCGGCGCTGCTCGTCGCCGAGGCCGGCACCGCGGATTATTTCGAGGCCCTGGTTGGCGGGCGCCAGGCTAAGGGACGCCGGGCAAAGACGGTCGCCAACTTCATGCTCGGCGATCTTTCCGCCGTATTGAACCGCATGGGCGAGAGCTTTTCCGGGGCTTCGCTGTTCACGGTGGCGGCGAGTGCCGCGTTGCTCGACATGATCGAGGACGGGACGATCAACGGCCGCATCGCCAAGGACGTTATCGAGGAGATGGAGCGGAGCGGGGAGGGGCCGCGCGAGGTGGTCGCGCGCCTCGGGCTTCGCCAGGTGACGGACACGGGCGCGATCGAGCTTGCGGTGGACGAAGTGCTGGCCCGCGAGGCGGGCAAGGTCGCCGAATACAAGGCGGGAAAAGAAAAACTCTTCGGCTTCTTCGTGGGCCAGGTGATGAAGGCGATGGCGGGCAAGGGCAACCCTGCGCTCGTCAATGAGGTTTTGAAGAAGCAACTTTCGTAAGGAAACCCTGATGCCGATCGAATTTTTTGCCTTCGATACGCCGAACGGACGCAAGATCAGCGTCGCCTTGGAGGAGATGGGCCTTCCCTATACGGTGAAGGTGGTCGATATCGGCAAGAATCAGCAGTTCGATCCGGCCTTCCTCAAGATCAGCCCGAACAACAAGATCCCGGCGATCGTCGATCCCGAGGGTCCGGGCGGGAGGCCGATCAGCGTCTTCGAATCGGGGGCGATCCTCATCTATCTCGGGACGCAGACGGGAAAATTCTGGCCCGCGGACCTGCGCGGGCAGGTGCCGGTGCTCGAGTGGCTGATGTTCCAGATGGGCGGGTTCGGGCCGATGCCCGGGCAGGTGCATCATTTCCTACAGGTCGAGGACGAGGCCGATCGGGCTTACGGGCTCGAACGCTATATGAAGGAGACGAGGCGTCTCTATGGGGTGATGGACCGGCGGCTCGCGGAGGTGCCCTATTTTGCGGGCGATGACGTCTCGATCGCCGATTTCGCGATTCTCGGCTGGGCCTGGCGGCACGAGCGGCACAAGGTCGATTTCGCCGACTTCCCCAATGTCGGGAGCTGGTACGGGAGGATGACGGCGCGGCCGGGCGTGGCGCGGGGGCTTGCGGTCGCGCTGCGCTGACCGCGATCGCCGGGGCGCCGGTCCCCGCCATGAAATCGCCCCATGAGAATGATTAGAGCGTCACGTTTCTTTACAATTGCGCTCGGGTCTTTGGTTGGCGATCGATATCATGGCGGCGGCGGAGGGCTTTGCTCGTTCCGCTCAAGGCCGTACTGATCTAGAGGGCGCGGTGGCTTGTCGGTTCGCGCAGGCCAGGAGAAGCAGGTGACAGCTCTTTCCCGCGATGCGGCCCGCAAGGCTCGCGAAGGGGAACGGGCCGCCCTCGCGACGTCGGCGGCGCCGGTGGGGCGGGAAATCGGCCAGCTTCCCGCGACCCTCTGGATCGACGTCGAGGATCTGTTCGAGTACGCGGCGCATCGCCCGCGACCGAGCGGCATCCAGCGGGTTGCCTTCGAGATCGAGCGCGCGCTCCACGAAGAGAGCGGGCAGGCAATGCGCGTCCGCTTCGTCAGGCATGGCTCGTCGCGCGATCCGCTCGAGGTCGTCTCATGGCAGTCGATCGTCGCGCTGTTCGACCGGCTGGCGGTTGGCGAGGAGCCTTGGGCGGCGCTTCCGGCGCACGGCGCCGAGGCCGCGACCCGTGATCCCTTGGGCGGCCCCTGGCGCCGCGCGTTCCGCCGGCTCACGGGCCGGTTTCCTCACGAGATCCGGGACGCGCTCTATCGCTTCGTCAGGATCGAGGCTGAAGCCCTTCGTGCCCTTGGCCACGTGCTCGCGGTCGTCTGGGGTTCCTTCGCCGCGCGCGTCCCGCGTCTCGAGGGCCGCAGGCGGACGGGCCCTGCGCCGCTTCCCGCCGGGGCGCCCGTCGAGGCGGCGAGCGAGAAGCTCGGCGCCGTGGTCGCACCCGGCGATGTGCTCCTGGCACTCGGTTCGCCGTGGTCCCGCCCGGACTACGAGGGCATGCTGAGCGACCTCTGCGAGCGCCATCGGCTTCGCTTCGCGCTCCTGCTCTACGACATCATCCCCTTGCGGCACCCGGAATGGTGCGACCACGCGCTGGTGCTCGCGTTCCGTTCCTGGCTCGTCGGCATGCTTCCGCTCGCCGAGACGGTCTTCGCAATCTCCCGCGCGACCGCCGCCGACGTCGAGGCCTTTGCCGCGGAACGAGGCATCCGGTTGGCCGGGCGCGTGCAACCGATTCCCCTCGGCACCGGCTTCGGTGCGTCGCCGCCCGTACCCCGGGAGCATCGCCCGGTCGTGCTGCCTCCTCCCGGTCGCTATGCGCTCGTCGTCTCGACGATCGAGGCGAGGAAGAACCACGCGCTGCTCTTCCGCGTCTGGTGCCGGTTGGTGGAGGATCTGCCGCGGGAGCAGGTGCCGACGCTGGTTTTTGCCGGCCGAGTCGGCTGGATGGTCGGCGATCTGATGCAGCAGCTCGTCAACGCCGATTGGCTGGACGGCAAGATCCGGCTGATTGAAAGCCCGACCGATGCCGAGGTCGAGGCTCTCTATCGCGGCTGTCTCTTCACGCTCTTTCCCTCGTTCGCCGAGGGCTGGGGGCTCCCGGTGACCGAAAGCCATTCCTTCGGCAAGCCATGCGTGGTCGCGGACCGGGCGGTGCTGCGCGAGGCGGGGGGGACGCTTGCCCGCTATTTCGATCCCGACAACCTCCACGATGCCTACCGTGTGATCCGGGCGACGATCGAGGATACGGAGGGTCTTCGTGCCTGGGAGGCAAGGGTGCAGCGGGAATTCCGCGCCGTGCCGTGGCGGGCGAGCGCAGCAGCAATTCTGGCGGGAGTGAGGCGGGGCGACGGCACGGAACGAGAGGCGAGCCAGAGCCCGAGCGCGCCATGAGCGGCTGGCGCATCCTTGGTCCGGCCTCGCACGGCGGGCCGAGCTCTTGGTTCGCGGGGCGGGAATGAACGAATTGGAATCATCGCCGCGACCGGATCAGGTGATTTGGGGGGATGTCGAGGATCTGTTCGAGTACTCGCGCTCCAACCCTCGGCCGAGCGGAATCCAGCGCCTGGCCTTCGAAATTCAGAGGAGTCTGCGCACCTGCCTCGCAGGTACGGGCCGCCTGCGCTTCGTCCGCCATGCCGGCAGGGGGCAGGCGCCGCTGTTGCGGGAGGTTCCGTGGGAGGACGTGGAGGGGCTGTTCGCGGGGCTCACGGAGGCGCCGGAGCCGAGATCGCCGGCGACGTCCGTCGCCCGCGGTGCCGCGGACACTGCGGCTCCGTCACTTCTGTCCGCCGCGCGGCATCTTCTCGGTCGTATCGCCTTGGGGATGCCGGTCGAGCTCAGGGATCCTGCGCTGCGGGCGTGGTTCCTTCAGAAGGACGCGATCCGCGAGATAGCCGCGCTGATCGGGAATTCGCGCCTGCGGCAGCCTCCGCCGCCCGCCTCGCCGGCGGTGGCGGGCTCGAACCTCCCGATCCGTCAGGGAGACGTTTTCCTCGTCCTCGGGGCGCCTTGGGTTCACGCCGATTTCGGCGGACTCTTGCGCGCGCTGCGTGAGATTTATGGGATACGGGTGGCGCTTCTCCTCTACGATTTGGTCCCGGCCCTTCGCCCGGAATGGTGCGCGCGCGACCTGGTCGACGGCTTTCGCGCCTGGCTGGGGGCGAGCCTGCGGCAGTGCGACATATTGCTGTCGATCTCCCGGTACACGGCCCGCGAGGTCGAGGAGTGGGCGCGGCGCGAGGGGATTGCGCTGACGGGGCCGGTTCGCCCGGTGCCGGTCGGGACGGGGTTCGGCGTCGGCGCCCTCGCGGACCTCCCGCGACCGCCGGGATTGCCGCGGGAAGGCACCTACGCGCTCTTCGTCTCGACCCTCGAGGCCCGCAAGAATCACGCCCTGCTGGTGCGCGTCTGGGCCCGCTTGCTGGAGGAGGAGCGGCAGGGGCTGCGCCCGCCCGGTTCGGTGCCCGAGCTGGTCTTCGCGGGACGGGTGGGCTGGCTCGTCGCCGACCTGGTCCAGCAGCTCGATAACGCCCAGTGGTTTGGCGGGCGCGTGCGCCTGGTGCGCGACCCGTCGGACGCCGAGTTGCGCGCACTGTACGAGGGCTGCCTGTTCAGCCTGTTCCCGAGCTGGCACGAGGGGTGGGGCCTGCCGGTCACGGAGGCGCTCGCGCTCGGGGTGCCGGTGCTGTGCAGCTCCGCCTGCGCGCTGCCCGAGGCGGGCGGCAGCCTCGCCCGCTATTTCGATCCTGGCGACACGAGGGGTTGCCACGCAGCGGTCGCCGAGGTGCTCGACGATCCCGCGGGATTGGCCGCCTGGCGCGCCGAAGTCCGTGCCGGCTTCCGGCCGACGCCCTGGTCCGCCACGGCCCGCGCTGTCCTGGAGGCGCTGGCGGGAACGTCGGAGGAAGCGGCGGAGGAGACCGCCGGATGACAGCCCCTCCGACCGTCTGGTTCGATGTCGAGGATCTGTTCCATCACTTCCGCTCCGGCCTCTCGCGCCCGAGCGGCATCCAGCGCCTGACCTTCGAGGTCTACCGCGCGGCGCAGGCCGCCGACGACGGCAGGCGGCGCGTGCGCTTCGTCCGGCATGGCCGGAATGGCGAACCCGCTCTGGTTGCGACGAGCTGGGCGCGGATCGCAGCGATGTATCAAGCGGTGCACGGCTCGGCCGGGCCGCCCGGGCCCGACGGCGCACCTGCGCGGACGCACGGTGCGGCAGGACGTCCGGCGGCGGATGTGCGAGGGTCCTTGACGCGGGCGGCCGTCGCGCAGGCGAAATCTATCGCCTGCCTTGGGCGGTTCGGCATCGCGTTGGCGCGCTATCCGGTCCGCCCGATTGGGCGCGCTGCCCTCGCGCTTGCCGCGCGCACACGCGGGCGCTCCGCCCCCACAGGAACCTTCCCGATAGCGCCGGACGCCGATGGCTCGTCGCCGTCCTCGTTCGAGGCCGAGGCCCGGCCGGGGGATACGCTGCTGGCGCTCGGCTCGCCTTGGTTCCGCAGCGATTATGCCAGCCTGGTTCGCTGGGCTCGGGACACGAAGCGACTTCGATTCGGCATCCTGATCCACGACATGGTTCCGGTGAGCTACCCCGAATGGTGCCCCGAAGGAATGGTGCGGGCATTTCGCGCCTGGCATGATTCGGTCATGCCTTTGTGCGACCTCGTGCTCGCCAACTCCCGGCACACCGCGCGTGAGGTGGAGGGGTGGGCGCAAAGGAATGGCATTCGGCTCGCCGGGCCGGTACGGCCTGTGCCGGTCGGGACGGGGTTCGGATCAGAGCCGCGGGAGGACGCGCGGCGCCCGCCCGGTTCATTCCAGGCGGGCAGCTATGTCGTCTTCGTCTCGACCCTCGAGGCGCGGAAGAATCATGCTCTCTTGGTGCATGTTTGGCGGGAGCTGCTGGACGAGGAGCGGCGGGGCCTGCGGATGCCTGGCTCGGTGCCCACGCTGGTGTTCGCGGGCCGGGTGGGCTGGCTGGTGGCGGACCTGCTCCAGCAGCTCGACAACGCCTCATGGCTCGACGGGCGCGTGCGTTTGGTGCGCGACCCAACGGATGCGGAGTTGCGGGGGTTGTACGAGGGCTGCCTGTTCAGCCTCTTCCCCAGTTGGCAGGAGGGCTGGGGCTTGCCGGTGACCGAGGCGCTCGGGCTCGGGGTGCCGGTGCTCTGCAGTTCGGCGGGCGCGCTGCAAGAGGCAGGCGGCGATCTTGCCCGCTATTTCGATCCCGGCGACACGGCGGGCTGCCGCGCGGCGGTCGCTTCCTTGCTGGACGACCCTGAAGGGCTCGCCAGGTGGCGCGCCGATGTGCGCAGCCGCTTCCGGCCCACGTCCTGGTCCGTGACGGCTGCTTCCGTCCTTGAGGCTGCGCGGTCCTTGGGATAGGTCCTGGTGTCCTGTCCCCGAAGTTCGTCGCATTTCGCGATGAACGGAGGGGATAAGCAGGCCACTGAAAATAAAGAATCAGTGTCTTGGTGCCGCCCGCATTTCAATGCGGCGAACTTGGGAATCGGGACACTAGAGCGTGACCGCCGAAGGTTGAATCACCGAAGGCGTGAATCACGCGGGAAAACGAAGACCTAGCAGGCTGCTGAAAAACTCTTTTCGGCCGCTCGCGGCGCAGCATTAATTCGCGATTGGCGCGTGCCGCGCAGGATTGATCGCGTGGCAGCCGTAGGCGATTCTTTTTGGTCATTCGTTGCCACTCCGTCCGACTTTTTCAGCAGCCTGCTAGAGCGGGATGCGTGAGCCGAAGCGAACGCATCCCGCTCTAGAAGCGGTTTCAGTTGGTTTGTCCGTATCCGCGGTGTTGGAAGTGGTCTTGGCATTCAGCGGGGGAGAAGCGATCGAGCATGGAGCGTCTCCGCTGGTAACGCGGCCTGCGCGCGGACCAGCCGCGCGCGAGAGCAGAGGCATTGATCCCTCTGCCGCACGACGGGCTGGGCGAACTTGAACGTGTTCCGGGAGGGGTAGCGACGCAGCCGGCACCACACTAATGTAAACAAATGCGCGGAGGCCTGGCAGAGATCCAAGTTCGCGGTCAGCGTATGGTGCTTGCCGGTGCCCCTGACTCCTATCTCCGCCACCTCTACACCGTTGATTGGGATAATCACCCGCTCCTGGCCCTCGTCAGCAGCGTGCCGGCCGGAGAGGTTTATCTCGACATAGGGGCCAATATCGGTGCAACGGCCATTGCCGCCGCGCTTATGCGCCCGGATCTACGCGTCGTAGCTTTCGAACCCGTTCCTTCCAACTTCGGTTTCCTCAGTCACAACGTAGTGGCCAACGGTCTCCGGAACTGCACCGCGGTTCCGGTCGCGGTTGGTGACATCTGTTCGCATGTCGGGGTGACTGACGCGGGTCCCTATTCTCTCGTGCTGCTTGACCATGCCGCGCCATCCGTCCCTATTGTGCGGTTGGACGATTACTGGGGAAAGCACCTGAAAGGTGCACGCGTAAGCGTGGTGAAGGTCGACGTCGAGGGTTATGAGCCGAACGTGCTGGCAGGCGCCGCCGAGCTGCTTCGTCAATTTTGTCCCACGATATTCATGGAGTTCAACTCTTGGACTTTGCTTGTCCAGGGCTACAATCCGATCGCCTTCGCCCGCTATCTCGTCGAGGCGTTCCAGATTGATCCTTTGCCTGGCGTAGACACAAGCGACGCCTTATCGTTGGCACAAGAGAACATGATCCACCATGCCTGCGTGTTCGACATCACGATGCGACCTCGCGAGCAAGCGCCGCCCGTATCGCTCAATGCGTTGAAGCTCGGGGTGTCGCCGGGAGAACTGGTCGCGGAAGCATTGAATCGCGGGCTCGTCGAGGAGGTCCGTGCGTTACGCGCCTCTACGTCATGGCGCATTACGGCTCCGCTGCGGGCCTTCAAGGATATGGTGTCTGGCCGGCACTAATCCCCTCGGGAGGCTGCGCAGAAATGGTTGCAGGCATGGCGTGGTGGTCGCTCGCGTGACAGGGCGCTCGGCAGCGCGCGCGGTAAGAGACTCGAGGTTGGAATGCGATCCGGCCGCAAGTTAGTACGTGGCTTCGAACGGTGGGTCCGAGGGGGGCGGCTGGCGCCGCTCGGGCGGTGGGCGTGGCGTTCGCTGCAAATGCCGCATCGTCTGGCGGAGATGACGCAGCATGTGCGGGGAATGGACGCCGCGCTCGGAGAGATTCGCGGTCTGCTGCGGGCGAATGGCGGGGGAGCGGGAGCGCCGGCGGCGCCGCTTCAGAGCTATCCGGGCTACACGGAGGCCGACTTGGCGTTGTTCGAGCGGTTCGCGCAGGAGCCGCCGCCGAGCGCGGCAGAGGGTTTCATCACCGATTTTCTCGGCGTGCGGACCCGGACGAGCTTCGTGCAGGGGACGGAGGGTTTAGGCGGCAAGGTGCTTGGGCTGCCGGTTCCCGACGATGGCTGGCATTCCGAGGCGATCGAGTGGATCGGGCTCCTCAAGTCCGTCGCCGGGGCGAGAGGGCGGTTGACGGTGATGGAATTGGGGGCCGGGTGGGGCGCCTGGTCGGTCGCCGCGGCGGCGGCCGCGCGCGTGAAGGGAGTGAGCGCGCAGCACCTCTGCGCCGTGGAGGCGGACCCGGGCCATTTCGCATTCATGATCGAGCATTTTCGCGACAACGGGCTCGATCCGGACGCGCATCGTCTGATCAACGCCGCGGTGGGTCCCAAGGCCGGAAAGGCGCGGTGGCCGAAAGTCGCCGACCCGGCAGCCGATTACGGCTCGCGCCCGCGCACGGCGTCCGAGACCGGCAAGAGCGACCATACCGGGCGTTATGTTGCCGAGTGGATGGAGGTCGAGATCCTGCCGATCGCGGATCTGCTGCGCGGCGAGGACGCTTGGGATCTCGTGCATATCGACGTGCAGGGCTGGGAGGTCG
>Ga0335075_10013944_pt1 | contig 12093 bp, 7 predicted proteins | sample Lox_Sample_24_FD_206723 | JGI IMG/M metagenome (GOLD analysis project Ga0335075, IMG submission 206723) | Soil microbial communities from Loxahatchee National Wildlife Refuge, Florida, United States - Lox_Sample_2.4 | ecosystem: Environmental > Terrestrial > Soil > Wetlands | place: USA: Florida... | reverse complement strand
GTCTACAGCATCGTCATCTCGCTGGTGATCTACCCGATCTCGGGGCATTGGATCTGGGGCGGCGGCTGGCTGGCCCAGAAGGGATTCTTCGATTTTGCCGGCTCGACGGTGGTGCACAGCTTGGGCGGCTGGCTGTCGCTGGTGGGAGCGTTCGTGCTCGGCCCGCGGTTGGGCAAGTTCGACGCCGAGGGCAAGCCGAAGGCGATTCCGGGGCACAATTTGGTGCTGGTGACGCTGGGGGTATTCATCCTCTGGCTGGGTTGGTTCGGCTTCAACCCGGGCAGCACGATGGCGGCCGACGGCGTGTCGATCGCCCACATCACCTGCACGACGAACGCGGCGGGCGCGGTGGGGGGCATTCTGGCGCTGTTCACCGCCAAGGCGATGTTCGGCAAGTGGGACGCCTCGATGGCCCTGAACGGCGTACTGGCCGGCCTGGTGGCAATCACGGCGCCTTGCATGTGGGTGTCGATTCCGAGCGCCATCATCATCGGCGGCGTGGCCGGGGTCCTGGTGGTGCTGTCGGTCGTGTTCATCGAACACACGCTGAAGATTGACGACCCGGTGGGCGCGATCTCGGTGCACGGCGTTTGCGGCGCCTGGGGCACGTTGTCGCTGGGGCTGTTCTCGATCGGCACCGGCGAGGCGATGCCCAAGCCGGGGCTGTTCACCGGCGGCAACGCCGACCAACTGGTCGTGCAGGCGATTGGCGTCGGTTCGGTGTTCCTGTGGGCCTTGGTGACCGGCGCGATCTGCTTCTACGGCATCAAGCTGGTGATCGGCCTGCGGGTGACGCCGGAGGAAGAAGCCGAAGGTTTGGACTTCGGCGAGCACGGCAACGAAGCCTACCACGGCTTCCAATTCATCCAGGAAGCCTGACCGGCCTGCGGCCAAGGAGTCGGCAAGAAACCATGAGCGATCTGGCATCTCGGCTCAGATGTCAGAGAAGGACGCCCCGCACTTGGGCGAAGTGACTCGCCCAAGTCGGGGTTTTTTTCGCGCTGAGACGTTCTTTGACGGCCGCTGGGCGCTGGCCAGCGCTGCCGCGTCTCCGAAGCATTGCCGCCGGTACGCCGCCGCTTCACTTTGCTGCGGCCGAATCTTTCGCTTCGCCCAGCAGCCCGGTGACCGTTTCTGCCAGGTGCTTTTCGTCGCCCGCTTCGAAGCCGAGATGATAGTCGACGATCGTGCCGGAGCGATTGACGAAATAGGTTATCGGGTAGGAGGCGACGGTGTAATCGACCCGCGCGACGACTCCGCCCATCATCGCGATGGGGTGCTTGATGACTGCCTCGGCGACGAATTTCTCCACCACCTCTTTCGATTCTTCGTAGCCGTTCACCCCGATCACCGCGAGGCCCTGGTCGGCGTATTGATCGTGCAGCTTCGTGAGGTAGCGGGCTTCGACGCAGCACGATCCGCAGGCCACGCCCCAAAAGGCAATCAGGCCGACGCGGCCGCGCAGCGCCTCTTGCAGATGGATTTCGCCCCCCGCGAGCGCGGGCAGCGTGAAATCGGGGGCCGGCTTGCCGAGCAGGTCTTCCGGGCTGACGCTCATGTGGGTCGTGCGCCAGCCAACCTTCTGGAAGCCGAGCTCCTCGACCAGCGGCGTCACGGTGTCGGGTCCGCCGCCCGCCTGAACAAAGTATTTCTCGGCCACCCGCTGGCCAGGAGTTGTCGTCATGCAATCGAAAGTAACTTGGCGTTTTTGCGGCAGCTCGAACTGGCCGACGCGCTCGCGGAGCGCATCGCGCGTTGCCGGCGACAATTGGCGGAAGCGGCCATCGATCGGCTGGCGGAGCAGGACGAAACAATCGGTCTCGGCACCGGTGAGCAACAGCCGCGACAGCCGGGTGCGCACCGGATAGACTCGCACTCGCTCGTCCTCGCTGGCCGGCTCGGTGGCGTCCGGATCGTCAGGAAGGTCCGGGAATTTTGCTAGCGATTGCGCGAGGGTTTCTCCCGTGTACGTTTGGGATGTCGGCGTTTTCGCAAAGCCGCACTCGCGGCACAGCTTGTTGACGGCCGCTTCCAGCTTCTGACGCTCGCCGTCGGCGACTTCAATGTTGGCGTAGCGATAGCAAACGTACAGATCCGGTTTGCGGTCCTTGGATTTCCAAGCCAAGGCCGTCAGTTCGTCGCCGACCCCGGACTGATCCAATCGCTCTGGTTCAAACTTTTTCTTCGGTACGAATTCGGCCACGTCGAGTTCTAGAAAGCCCTGCACGTGCGAATTGAGCAGCGCCTTTTGCAAGTCGGTGGTGACCGGAAAGACAATAAAGCCCTTCGCCGCCGGCTCCTCGGCCAGCACGGCTCGGCCGCCGAGCGTGAGGGAAACGAGTGCGACCGCAGCGATCGCGAGCGAAACGTGCCGCCGGTCTTGCATGGACAACCCTCGTTCGAGGCGTGGACGGGTTACTTCGGTCGTTCTTTGCCCTACTCCCCTGCCCCGTTCGCCGCTTCGCGGAGCAGGCTGTAGGTGATGGCGCGGAAGACGGGCTCGGTCGTGGCGAAGTCGCGGTCTTCGGCCTGATAGAGAATGATGCAGGTCGCGTCGGCCGTGCGGAAACCGCGGACCAGGGCCGTGTTCGTCAGGTCGAGACAATAAAAGTTCATGTCGTAGCCGGAGAGCTCGAAACCCTCGATTGTCTCGCTGGCCGGCTCGGCCTCGAAGTCGGTGAACTCGGCCTTCATCGCGTCGAGGGCGGCCAGGGTCAGCTCGTCGGGATCGACCGAGCGGGGATGCAGCATCAGCGACCAAAAGCCCCCCTCGGGACTGTAGACCGTCACCGCATTGTCGCCGGCCAACGCCTCCTGCTCGTCGAGCGTCCAGTTCTCCGGATAGAGAAAGCGGACCCCCAGTTTGTCGAATACGGCCGGCATCAGAGCACTCCTTGCAGTCGGTCTCGCAATACGCCGCAATTATATAGGTCCCGGCAAAGTGCCGGTACCGGCAAAGTGCCGGTGCTGGTGACCGCTGCCGCGGTAATGCTGGAACCCGCTCGCGTTGCTCGCTGGTGCGGTTTGACAGCAATCGGCCCGCGGGGAAGATAGGTTCGGGCTGCGCTCGGAGGAGGAGCCGTCGCGGGTTTCCGCGCGGATTCCCTCGCTCGCGCGTCGGGTTGGTGGGAGGGGCGAAGGCGGCAGAAGGAGATGTGTTCCCGCGCTACACCCGCAGCGCGGCGGCCGCGGCGCGGCGGGGATAACGGGAGAGGATCGGCTCGACGTCGGCGGCCAGAAACTCGTCGACCTGCTCTGGGGCGCGGCCGACGTAGGCGGCCGGGTCGAGGGCCGCGGCGACGTTCACGCCGGCGAAGGCCGGATCGGCGGCCAGCCGCTGGAGCAAGTCGTTCGGACGGCCTTCCTGTTTCACGGCGGCCCCGGCGGCCTGGCTGTGTCGGCGGATCGTTTCGTGCAGTTGCTGCCGGTCGCCGCCGGCGGCCACGGCGGCCATCAGCAGGTTTTCGCTGGCCATGAAGGGGAGCTCTTCGGCCAGGTGGCGGGCGATCACCTGCGGATAGACGACCAGCCCGGCCGCCACGTTTTCGTAGAGGAGCAGGATCGCGTCGATGGCCAGGAACGCTTGCGGGATGACGAGGCGGCGGTTTGCGCTGTCGTCGAGTGAACGCTCGAGCCACTGCGTGGCGGCGGTTGCCGCGGCGCTCGATTGCAGGCTGATCACCCAGCGAGCCAGGCCGCAGATGCGTTCGGCCCGCATGGGGTTGCGTTTGTAGGCCATGGCCGAGGAGCCGATTTGTTCGGCCTCGAACGGTTCCTCGATTTCCTTGCGGCTTTGCAGCAGCCGCAGATCGGTGGCCGCTTTGGCCGCGCTTTGGGCCACGCCCGACAGGGTGTCGAGCACCTGCGAGTCGACCTTGCGGGAATAGGTCTGGCCGGTGACGGGATAGATTTTGTCGAAGCCGAGTTTTTCGGCCACGCGGCGTTCCAGCTCGACCACCTTGGCATGGTCGCCGGCAAACAGCTCCAAGAAGCTGGCCTGCGTGCCGGTCGTCCCTTTCACGCTGCGGGTGCGCAGGGCGGCGTGGCGATGTTCGATTTCGGCCAGGTCTTGCACCAGGTCGTACGCCCACAGGCACGCCCGCTTGCCGACCGTGGTGGGCTGGGCGGGCTGCAGATGGGTGAAGGCCAGGCAAGGCAAATCGCGGTAGCGGCGGGCGAAATCGGCCAGGCCGGCCAGCACGCCGACGAGCCGGTCGCGGACCAGCTCCAGCCCTTCGCGCATCAAGATCAGGTCGGTGTTGTCGGTGACAAAGCAACTAGTCGCGCCCAGGTGGATGATGCCGCGGGCGCTGGGGCAGGCGTCGGCGAAGGCGTGGACGTGGGCCATCACGTCGTGGCGCAGCCGGCGTTCGTGGGCCGCGGCGGCGGCAAAGTCGATGCGATCGACGGCCGCGCGCATTTCGGCAATCTGCGCAGGCTTGATGGGCAAGCCCAACTCGGCTTCGGCTTCGGCCAGCGCCACCCACAGCCGCCGCCAGGTGCTGAACTTGCGCTGCGGACCCCAGAGCTGGCTCATCTGGGGCGAGGCATAGCGGTCGATCAGCGGATTGTCGTAATTGGCGTGCGGATCGCTCATCGGCGGCGGAACTTGGGGACGAAACGGGGCGCGTGCCGGACACGCAGGGCAAAGCGCGTAGACTACCATGCCCCGCCGGGGCGTCAATCGCTGGTTGCGGCGGCCCCTGGCGATGACACTCAACTCACGTCGGCGGTTCGCCTTCGGCTGGGCGGGAGACGTGCTCCTTGCTGGCCTGCGCGGTGGGGCGGTATCATCGGCCGAATGGTGACCCAAACGGCAACGAAACGCACGCAATCGCACGACGGCCCGCCGATCCGGGTGTTGATCGTCGATAACGAGCCGGCGCATGCCGAGGCCGTGGCCGAAAGCCTGCAGCGGGTGGGCTATGAGTGTACCGTGGCCACCAGCGGGCCGGAGGGGGTGCGGCGGATCGAGCAGGACACGTTCGACGTGGTGATTACCGACCTGGTGATGAACGAGGTCGATGGGCTGGCGATTCTGGCCAAGGCCAAGGAAACCCTGCCCGACGCCGAAGTGATTTTGGTCACCGGGCACGGCAGCATTCCCTCGGCCGTCTCGGCCATGCAGCAAGGAGCGTTCAACTATCTGCTCAAGCCCTTGGACTTGGGGCAGTTGCGCGCCGTGGTCGAGCGAGCCAGCGGCAGCCTGCGGCTGCGGCGGCAGAATGCCGAATTGCAAAGCCGGTTGGACGAGCGGTTCGGCTTCGAGGGAGTGATCGGCACCAGCCGGCAAATGCTGGAAGTGATCGAGCGGCTGAAGCGGATCGCCCCGACCGACGCCACCGTGTTGATCCAGGGGGCGACCGGCACGGGCAAGGAGCTGGTCGCGCAGGCGATCCATCAGAACAGTCCGCGGAAGAACAAGCCGTTCGTGGCCCTGAACTGCGCCGCGCTGAGCGAGAACATTCTGGAAAGCGAGCTGTTCGGGCACGTGAAAGGGGCCTTCACCGACGCCTCGACCGATCGGGTCGGCAAATTCGAATACGCCAATGGCGGCACGCTGTTTCTGGACGAAGTGGGCGACATGCCGCTGGCCACGCAGATCAAGCTGCTGCGGGTGCTGGAGAGCGGCGAGATTACGCGCGTGGGCTCGAACGAAACGGTGAGCGTCAACGTGCGGATCATTTCGGCCACGAACCGCAACCTGGAAGACCAGATTGCCGCCGGCACGTTTCGCAGCGACCTGTATCACCGGCTGAAAGTGGTGACGATCAACCTGCCGAGGCTGTCGGAGCGGAGCCAGGACGTGCCGCTGTTGATCGAACACTTTCTCAAGCTGTTCACCAAGCGGCACCACAAAACGATCAAAGGCGTTTCGGCCCTGGCCCGGCGGCGTTTGTTGGCCTTCGACTGGCCGGGCAACGTGCGGCAATTGCGGAACGTGATCGAGAGCATGGTGGTGGTCGATGCCGATGGCGTGTTGGACCTGGACGACTTGCCGGATGAATTGAGCGGCGGGCAAGACGCTCCGAGCGCGGCGACGACGAGCGATTTGGGCGGTCTGGTCGGCAATCCGCTGGCGGAGATCGAGCGGCTGTTCATCGCCAAGACATTGGAACGGACCGGCGGCAACCGCGAATCGGCGGCCGAAATGCTCGGCATCGGTCAGCGGACGCTGTATCGGAAGATTAAAGAGTACAACCTATGAGAGGCTTTAGGCTACAGGCTTTAGGCTCCAGGTCGGAAGCGGGGCGTGCACTGCCTGGCCGCCGTCATGCTTGAGAGCCCGTTCGCCCGCATTGCATTTGGCCGCGCAACTGCGTGAAGCGCTGTCCATTTTTCTGCCTGTGTCCTAAAGCCTGTAGCCTAGAGCATAAAGCCTTCCATGACGATTCTTCAGTTGCCGCCGAGCGTTGTGAATAAGATCGCTGCCGGCGAGGTGATCGAGCGGCCGGCGAGCGTCGTCAAGGAATTGATGGAGAACTCGATCGACGCCGGGGCCACGCGGATCGACGTGGCGGTCGAGCAAGGGGGCCTGGACCTGGTGCGGGTGGCCGACGACGGCCGTGGCATTCCGGCCGAGGAGTTGACGCTGGCCGTGGCCAGCCACGCCACCAGCAAACTGCGCGACGGCGACGATTTGTTCCGCGTGGCGACGCTCGGTTTCCGCGGCGAGGCGCTGGCTTCGATCGCCGAAGTCAGCCGACTGGTGCTGCGCAGCCGGACCGACGAATCGACCGCCGGGGCGCAGTTGGAAGTGGCCGCGGGACACGCCCAACCGGTGGCCCCCTGCGGCTGCCCACGCGGCACGATCGTGGAAGTGCGGCAGTTGTTCTACAACACGCCGGTGCGGCGGAAATTCTTGCGCGGCACGCAGACCGAAATGGGGCATATCGCCGAGGCGTTCACCCGGCTGGCCTTGGCCTATCCGCACGTGTATTGCACGCTACGGCACAACGACCGGGTGATCCACGACCTGCCGCCGACCGACGATCAGCGCAGCCGGGTAGGGAATTTCTTTGGGGCCGATCTGGCCCGCGACTTGATCGCCGTGGAAAGCGTCGATGGCAGGGTGCGGCTGCACGGCTACGTGGCCAATCCGACGCACAGCCGCAGCAACGCGCGGATGCAATATCTGTTTCTGAACGGCCGCTCGATTCGCGATCGGGCGCTGCAACACGCCTTGGGCGAGGCGTATCGGGGATTGCTCTTGGTGGGGCGCTATCCGATCGCGTTTCTGTCGTTCGACATGCCGGCCGAGCTGGTTGACGTAAACGTGCATCCCACGAAACTGGAAGTGCGGTTTCAAGAATCGGGCCGGCTCTACAGCCAACTGCTCGGCACGCTGCGAACGCAGTTTCTGCAGACCGACCTCACGGTTCACGTGCAGCCGTCGGCCGAGGACGAAGGCGCCGCCGCCCACGACGCGCCGCGGGCCGAGCAATTGCGCCGCGAATTGGTCGATTGGGCCAAAGGCCGCTTGTCGGTCGGGGGCGATTCGATTGGTGCTGGAACCGCTGGCGTGGCGGAGCGGCCGGCGAGCCAGGGATGGTTGGAACTAGGGCGTGCGGAATCGCGGGCGCCACTCGAACTCGTGCCGCTCGGCCGGCGCTGGCATGGCGTGGGAGGCGAAGCGGACGAGGAACCGGAGCCGTCCGAGTTGGCCCAGTGGGGTGCCGCGGGAGACGTGAGCGGCTCGCTGGCCGCGCTGGCGGGCGGGGCGACGCTCGGCGAGGCCTGGTCGGCACCCGGCGCGCCGGGGGGCGATGGCGCGCTCTCGGGCGGGCAAGCACCGGAGGGTTCGTCGGGCGGCGCGGTTGCGGCGAACGCCGGGGGCCGGGTGGCGGCGCTTCAGATCCACAACCGTTACTTGATTACCGAAAGCGAAGAAGGGGTCGTGGTCATCGACCAGCACGCCCTGCACGAACGGATTTTGTATGAGCATTTGCGGGAAAAGGTGCTGGCCGGTGCCTTGGAGACCCAAGCGCTTTTGGTCCCCGAGCCGGTCGACTTGGGGCCGGCCGAGGCGGCCGCGGCGCTCTCGGCCCGCGACCTGTTGGCCCGGCTGGGGGTGAACGTCGAGCCGTTCGGGGGTGACACCGTGCTGGTGTCGAGCTATCCGGCGATGCTCGCGAATTTGAACCTGGCCGAAATCTTGCGGGCGATGGTCGACCGGCTGCTGGAAGGGGGGGCGCAGGCCGACGAGCAGCGGGCGGCCGAATCGCTCACCCGCCGCGACATGCTCGACGAATTGCTGCACATGATCTCGTGCAAGGCGGCGATCAAGGCCGGCGATCGGCTGACCCCCGAAGAAGTCGAGGCTCTATTGCGGCAGCGGCATCTGGCCCGCGACACGCACCACTGCCCGCACGGAAGGCCGACGGCCCTGGTCTTCACGCGCGAAGAGCTCGACCGGCAGTTCAAGCGCAAGGGCTGACGGGCCGCGGGCGGTCGTCTCCCGGCCCGACGGCGGGAACGCTGCCGCTCTCGCTAACCCGAAGCGACCCGCTTGCGGCGAATACCCGCGAGGGAAATGCGCGCGGACGGACCGCGAGGCGTGAATTCTGCTTCTTGCGTCCCTCGCTTGCGCTTCGGGTTAGTAAAATTGCAGCCGGCGGTGGGGACGTTTTTCGGCAGCCAAACGCCGCGGCGACCAGTATACTGGCAGGTCTCACAGAGCCGAGCCGTTGGCGGGCTCTCGATCGGGGATACCGCTCATTGCCGGGGCCGTCGCGGGACGGTCGATGGGTTTACCTTTGGTTCGTTGGCGAATCCGTTCATGATTTGTGTCAGTATCGCACGCGGGCGTCATCGGCATGTGATCGCCGAGCATCGGCATCTGGTGCAAGAGGGAGCGCGACTGGTCGAGTTGCGGCTCGACTACATCAACGGCGAGATCAATCTGCGGCGATTGATTACCGACCGCCCCTGCCCCGTGGTGATCACCTGCCGGCGGGAAGCCGACGGCGGCAAATACACCGGCAGCGAGGAGCAGCGGCTGCGGCTGTTGCGGACGGCGATTGCCGAGGGAGTCGAGTACGTCGATCTGGAGGAAGACGTGGCCGGGGCGATTCCGCGGTTCGGCAAGACGAAGCGGATCGTCAGTCTGCACGATTTCCGCAAAACGCCGGACAACCTGGCGGAGATCCACGCCCGGCTGGCGGCGCACGATGCCGACATCGTGAAGTTGGCCACGATGGCCAATCAGCCTCACGACAATCTGCGGATGCTGGAGTTGATCCGCAACAGCAAGGTGCCGACCGTGGCCCTGTGCATGGGGGACATCGGCACGCCTTCGCGGCTGTTGGCCGGCCGGTTTGGCGCGCCGTTTTCCTTCGCCACGTTTCATCACGAGCGAACGCTGGCCCCCGGTCAGCTCAGTTTCACGCAGATGACCGAGATTTACCATTACAACCGGGTGAAGCCGACGACGGCCGTGTATGGCGTGATCGGCGACCCGATCAGCCAGAGCTTGGGGCCGTTGGTCCACAACGCCGGCCTGGCCCACGCCGGCATCGACGCCGTGTACATTCCGTTTCGCGTGCCGCGGGAACACTTGGGACAGTTTCTCGACGACGCGCCGGCGCTGGGCGTGCAGGGTTTGAGCGTGACGATTCCGCACAAGGAGATGGTGACCAAGCGGCTGGTGAAAGCGGACGCGACCACCAGCGGCATCGGAGCGTCGAACACGCTGGTGTATGGGCCCGACGGGATCGCCGGTTTCAACACCGATCACCAGGCGGCGATCGAAGCGTTGGAGGCGGCGATCGCGGCCGATCCCGACCGCCGCGGCACGCTGGAGGGCAAAACCGCCCTGGTATTGGGAGCGGGGGGGGCGGCCAAGGCGATCGCCTTTGGGCTGAAGCAAAAGGGGGCGCACGTGGTGATCACCGCCCGCACGCCGCAGCGGGCCGCCCCGCTGGCCGCGCGGCTGGAATGCCCGCTGGTCGAATGGGGTTCGCGTTACACGATCAATCCCGACGTGCTGATCAATTGCACGCCGGTGGGCATGCACCCGAACGTCGATGCGACGCCGTACGAAAAGCATCACTTGCGGCCGTCGATGCTGGTGTTCGACACGGTTTACAATCCGGAGAACACGCTGCTGATCAAGGACGCCCGCAGCCAGAGCTGCGCCGTGGTGACCGGCGTGGAAATGTTCATCCGGCAGGCCAGTTTGCAGTTCAAGTTGTTCACCGGACAGGACGCCCCGGCCGAAATGATGCGCGAGGAATTGAAGCGCGCGATCGGACCGGCGAAGTATTGAGGAAGGCTTTAGGCTCGAGGCTTTAGGGTTTAGTTTGCCGAGAAGAGAAGGATTTTACCGCGGAGGGCGCGGAGGTACGCAGAGGACGCGGCAAGAAGAATCTGAGCGAGGGGAGAGCGGCGAGAACGCGACATTGAGCAAACAGAGAACCAGAGAAGCGAAAGCAGATTGACGGATAATCGCCGTCACAGGCTTCATTCGTTCTCCTCTCTGTGTTCCTCTGCGTCACTCTGCGGTAAAAAATCGTACCGCGTTTTGCAGTCGTTAGCTCGATCTGACTTCTCGCTGAGTCTCCTTGGCGTCTCGCTTCGGGTATTGAATCCCCCGCGGTTTCGGGCGAAGGTTTGCGGAGCGCGTGATGCTGACTGAGACGAGCAATTTGTTTTTGATCGGCTATCGTGGCTCGGGCAAGAGCGCGGTGGGGCGGATCGCGGCCGAGCGATTGGGAGCCACGTTCTTCGATACCGACGTGGAGATCGAACGCCGCGCCGGCAAGACGGTGAGCGAGATTTTTGCCAGCGACGGCGAGACGGCGTTTCGCACGCTCGAAGCGACGGTGATCGACGACTTGAGCCGCGGCCAAAACTGCGTCCTGGCGCTGGGGGGCGGAGCGGTGCTGCGGCCAGGCAATCGGGCTAAGCTGAAAGTCCGCGGCCGCACCGCCTGGCTGACCGCCGGGCCGGAGACGCTGTGGCAGCGGATCGAGCGGCACGAGGCCGAGGGGCATCGGCGTCCGAATTTGACGGCCGTAGGGGGCCTGGCCGAGGTGGTCGAACTTCTCGCGCGCCGCTTGCCGGTTTATCGCGAGAGTGCCGACTGGGTGGTCGATACCGAGGGAAGAACGCCGGCGGAGGTTGCCGGCGCGATTCTGGACCATTTCCGCCCGGCCGGCGCGGGCTCAAAGCCGTGATCGAACTGTTGTTGTTTGCCGGTGGGCTGTTGGCCGGCGGGCTGGTGAACTTGGGCGTGGCCACGCTCGCCTGGCGGCCGCGGGCGACAAGTCCTTGGCTGGCGGCGCCGGCCGGACTGCCGCCGCGCAGCTGGGCCGATCGAATTCCGCTCGTCGGCTGGCTGCGGTTGGCGCGCGAATCGTCGCGGCACGGCCGCGGCCATTGGATCCGCCCGCTAGCGGTCGAGCTGGCCATGGGCGTGGGCTGTGTGCTGATCTACTGGCTCGAAGTGCGCGAGCGAGGGCTGTTGCCCGCGGCCGCCTCGTTCGGCCTGGCCCCGGCGAATCAATTGACGACGGCGAACCTGGCGCTGGCCGTGTGCACGACGTTTGCGGCGCATGGGCTGCTGGCGCTGTTGATGGCGACGGCAAGCTTGATCGACATCGATGAAGAGCTGATTCCCGATGCGATCACCGTGCCCGGCACGCTTTTGGGCTTGCTGTTGGCCTTGGTCTATCCTTGGTCCTTGTTGCCGTCGCACACCTGGACACGCGGCCTGGGGCAAATGGAGCTGGGGTTTTTGCACCTGGCGGCCCCGCTTGGTTGGCCCGAGGTGCTCGCTGGCTGGCAGGGATTGCTGCTGGCCTGGGGCTGCTGGTGGCCGTGGTGCCTGGCGCTGGCCGCGGGGCGCTGGTATGGCCGGCATGGCTGGCGGCGCGCGATGGCCTTGCTGCTCGCGCGGCTGGTGCGCGATCCGCTGTTGAAACTGGCCGGCGTGGGGACGGTGGTGATCGGCGGGGCGTGGTGGCTGGCGCCGGCGGCGCATTGGGCCGGGCTCTTGAGCGCGCTGGTCGGCATGGCGGTGGGCGGAGGGATGATTTGGGCCGTGCGGATCGTCGGCACGGCGATTCTGAGGCAAGAGGCGATGGGGTTTGG